>Ga0187771_10000003_pt1 | contig 129872 bp, 110 predicted proteins | sample 0116_SJ02_MP15_1_FD_133139 | JGI IMG/M metagenome (GOLD analysis project Ga0187771, IMG submission 133139) | Tropical peat soil microbial communities from peatlands in Department of Meta, Colombia - 0116_SJ02_MP15_10_MG | ecosystem: Environmental > Terrestrial > Soil > Wetlands > Peat...
CGCTCGTCCGGGTTCTCGAGCAGGTTCCGCATGCAGAGGCGCTCGACCTCGTCCCGCGGGAGAGCCGGAACCGGGTCGTCAGGGCTTGGCTTCGGCCGCTTCACCATCGCGATCCCCCCCGAACCAAGTCCGCCGAGTTGTATTCCCGGTCCAACGACCACCTCGAATTGACCCACTCTTCGCCCAAGCCGGCGAAAGGATGCGGGATCGCCAGGGGAAACCAAACGAAGCCAAGGTACGTTACCAGGAGCCCTGCGAGCAATGAAGGAGCCGCGCGCGATCGCCGTCACCGCATTTGGGGAGACTCCAGTTCAGGTTCCGGGCAAAGTTCCCGATTCCCAGGGAACCCCCGGATCCCGAGCAACTCCTCAGAATTCACCCTGCCTTCGTCGTCGTTGACTTGGAGACGTCGACACCGCGAAGCGACACGGAGGTCGGCGGACAGGAGGCCGATGTGGCGGAGCCATCGAGCGCCGTCGTTGATCGGCTCAATCGCGCTGCGACGTCATCACACGTCGCCCTCGACATACAGTCTCAACCGTCACATGGAGATCTTCCGCCTTAGGAAACGCTTCGGGCGGGGAACCTCGACGGCTCCCCGTCGTTCTTTCGTCGTGCCCGAAGTGGTCCCTCCATTGTCCAGCGGCACGACCACCTCTTTCGGGTCGTCCGGGCTTTCTGGCCATGACCGCGCCGCCGGAGACACCGGCGTGTTAAGGCGCCCGGCAGCCCTCGCTGGCGCCGCCGTCGTCATCGTGTCGGGATTGGCGATCTCGGCACCGTCGTCCGACGCGGCACTCGTCATGCGCGGCCAGATCGGCGCGGCGGCGCATGGAACTCTTCATAAGCCGGTTCGGGGAACGACGCGCCCCCGGGCGACGACCCTGTCCCGCGACGGGGTCCAGGCTCAATGGGTCGTCGCGGAGAACAAGCGTCCGGGCACGACGGCCTGGGAGATCCCCCCAGGTGCGGCAACATCGATCGAGGGGTTCGCCTCCACGACGTACGCCGCGCGCGGTGACCGCGTCACGCTCTACGTCTCCACTACGGCCCCGCGACTCCACGTCGTCGCCTATCGGATGGGCTACTACCAAGGCAAGGGTGCCCGCTTCATCTGGCACTCCCGAGAAATCGCCGGACGTCGGCAGCCGACCTGTCCTCGGACCACGGGGACGAACATGGTCACCTGCGACAACTGGACGCCAACACTCGAGTTCAGAATCACCCGCGCCTTCGTCGAGGGCGACTATCTTCTGAAGCTCGTCGGAAGTGGTGGTCAGCAGAGCTACGTCCCGCTAACCGTCTGGGACCCGACCAGCACGGCCACCTACGTCGTAAAGAACGACGTTTACACCTGGCAGGCCTGGAACGCCTACGGCGGCTACGACTTTTACGCCGGTCCGGGCACCTGCCCGTCGGGGGTGTACCCGCTGTGCACGCGGGCTCGCATTGTGTCTTTCGACCGCCCCTATGACTACGGCGCCGGTGCCGGAGACTTTCTCGGCAGCGAGTACCCCCTCGTCCGCTTCGTCGAGCAGGAGGGCCTCGACGTCACATACATGACCGACGTGACGGTCCAGCAGCACCCGGCGTTGCTGCTCGCGCATCGAACGATGGTGTCGCTCGGCCATGACGAGTGCTGGTCGCTCACCGAACGCCAGGCGGCTGGGCGCGCCGAGGCCCACGGCGTCAACATGATCTTCTTCGGCGCGAGCGCCATCTTGCGACATGTGCGCCTCCAGGCTTCACCCTTGGGCGCCGATCGCGAGGAAATCGACTATCGCGATTCGACCGCTGATCCTCTCGACGGAAAGGGCAATCCGCTCGAGGTAACGGGGAACACCTGGAGTTCCCCCCCCGCGAACTGGCCGGAAATCGGGTTCGTCGGCGAGCAGTACGTCGGCTACCTGCTGCCGGGGGCGGCGCCTGAATCACTCGTCGTCGCGCCTGGTGCGTCCCCCTGGTTCCTCCGAGGAACCGGACTGCACAACGGCTCCCGCGTTCCGGGGGTCGTGACCGGCGACCTCGACGCATTCGATCCGGGGGATCATCCCAACAACCTCGAGATCCTCGCTCACTCACCCGTCAATCTCTCCGACACGATGAGCGAGCTCGGCGCGGCCCAGGGATTCCTCTACTCCGACATGACCTACTGGACCGACCCGACCAGCGCGGCTGGGATCTTCGACAGCGGTGCGACTTCGTGGATCGCTTCCCTCACACCTTGTTCGCCCGGCGCACGCAATTGCCCGGCGTCCGTCACGAGGAGGATGACGGGCAATCTGCTCGCTCTCTTCGGCCGAGGCCCCGCCGGACACTTCGAACCCTCGGTTGCGAACTGGCGGCAGATCTACGGTTCGGCGACCTGATCCGACCACGCCCGTCGGAATCGGCCCGCCCCGTCACTCGTGAGACCCGCAACCGCACGGACTCAGCTCTCTTCGGCCAGCTCAGCGATCTCAACCAAGACTTTCCCGGTGACGCCGCTCTCCACCGCCGCCTGGGCGTCGCGGATCGCCTCGAGCGGGAATCGATGGAGGGGAAGACCGGCATCTTTGCCCACCCGGAGCGCCCCCTCGTCGAGCGCGGCGGAGACATCCTCGACGGCAGTGGTCTTGGCAATCCTCGGGACCGTGTAGATGAGAACGAATTGGTAACAGGCGTTGATCGTCATCGCCGGTCGCACGGGAATCGAGAGATCCCGGGTGCCCGCGGCGTAGACCGCCACCGTGCCGTCCGGCGCGAGGACTTCGCGGTCGATCTCCGCGTTGGCGACCGGGTTGACCTCGACGATGAGATCGACACCTTGCGGCGCGACTTCCCGAACCTTGGCAACCACGTCCTCGGTCCGATAGTTGATCACGGTGTGTGCCCCGGCGTCAGCTGCCAACACGGCCTTTTCCGGTGAGCTCACCGTCGTGAGAATCGAAGCACCGGACCACCGCGCAAGTTCAATCGCGGCGTGGCCGACCGCGCCTGCCCCGCCGGCAACGAGCACGGTGCGACCAGAGAGCGAACCACGTCCGAGCCTTGCTCCCGAGTTCGCGCCAACGGTCAGGCACCGATGTGCCGTCAGCGTGGGTATTCCGAGGCTCGCTCCGAGGTCAAACGACGCCGTATCCGGCAAGTGGACGGCATGATCCTGAGCCAGCGCGACATATTCCTGCGCCGTTCCCTCGGCTCGCTGCCAGGCCGACTCCCAGATCCAGACGCGCTCCCCCTTTCGGGCCGCATCACATCCTTCGCCAACCTCGGCTATGACACCCGCGCCGTCTTGTTGGGGGACCACCTCGGGATAAGGGAACACGACGGGGGCGGTCGCCCCTCGGCGCGTCTTCCAGTCCGTCGGATTCACCCCAGATACTGCTACCTGGACGAGGACTTCCCCAGGACCAGGGACGGGTCTCGGCCGCTCGACGATCTCGAGAACCTCTGGGCCCCCGTACTTTCGGTAGACACATGCCCTCATCGCATTGCCCCCGAGCCAAATCTCGCTGCTGCCACGGCTTCCCTGCGCATCAGTCTGCCCTCCACGATCACGGACGGTGCGGCCGCGAACGCCCCGACCACGATTGCAGAACCGGGAATTTCCGGCGCGTTGTCGAAGGTTCAGCCGGCGAACCCACCGGAATCCCGATTTGTCGGCCCATCGCGTGCCCGAGACGCGCCACGTGACGATAGTTGCATTCTTGTCGAGGACCTGGTCAGCGACGGTCCGCGTGGTACCAGACGGCGACGCCCCCGATCTCCACGGGGGCACGTCCGAGCGCAACCGTGAGGTAGCGCATCACGAGCCCCGGGTCGACGCCGACCGGGTAGAAGATGATGGTGCCGATGTGCCATCGCGTGAGGAAAAGGCGAACTAGTTGCTCGCCGTGCTTGTCGAGCTTTGGCGCCAGCCGGACATACCCCCAGTATCCGGCGCGGAAAAGATGCTGCAACTGAATAGGTGGAAGGGGGTCAACGTGGACTGCTCCGCCGCCGGTGGCCAGCGGAATCGTTGCCTCACCGCCGACGAGCTTGAAGGAGAAGCCGGCAATGGCCTGCCAGAGCATTCCATAGTTGACAGCACTCAAATCGTAGGGGTAGGTGACGACGGCGCTTCCGTTCGGAATCTCCCTCACAGCAGCGGATGTGAAATAGGGAGGAACATCTGCCGCCTGTGAGACGAACGGCATCTGGGGGACGAGGGGAACGAGCACGCCGGCACCGACCAGCGCGACGACGCCAACGATCGGGACATGGCTCCGGACCTTCGAGGCCCGGCCGCCTCGGTGGAGGATCCCTGACCGCGCGACCCTGGCGGAACTCCACACGTCTCGTTTCCAGCGATCGAGCCCGATTGCATAGATGAACGCCGAGGCAAGCACCACGAAAAGCGAGAATCTCGACGCGATCAGATTCTCGAGCACAGGGATCTTCTCCAGGATCGCGAATGGCAGCGCGATTCCGGTGGCGTGGCCGCCCAAATTGAGCGGTGTCCCAAGGGACAGGAGGAAGGCAACGAATCCTGTGAAGGCCAACACGACAACGAACCGGTCACGCCGGTTCCAAAAGAGAAGAACCAGAAGCAACAGGACCAGTGGGATGCCAAGGTACGAGCCGTTCTCCGCGAGATCGTTCCCCACGTACGTCGTGCCGACCGCTGCAAGGTGCGCTGGCGCCAAGAATTGATTGATCGTCGGGATGATCGACCCAAACAGGTCAGCCCGCAAGGGGCCGATCTCTGCCACCGTCCACTGTGGACCGGATATGTGCCAGGGCCCGAAGAGGTAGCAGTACACGGGATACGCCACGATCACCGCGAGCGTGGCGAGAGCCCAGATCGCGCCTTGGAGCGCGTGTGCAATATGTCGTCGCACACTCGCGCGCGAGACCACGATCGCGAAACCAACCCCGGCGGCACAGCACAGCAGGGTTGTCGCCAGGACCTCGATCGAGATGAGGAACTGGGCCGCCATAACGAGCCCGAGGATCACCCCGTACTTGCGTGCTTCCTTTTCCTGCCGTCTTACGAGTTCGTCTATCAGCAAAACCACGAGAGGGGGAAATGGCACGAACGCGAGGAACAGATGACCCAACGCCTGACCGACCACGTAGGGCGAGAACCCGTACAGCAGACCGCCGAGGAAGGCTGCTGGGAACCACTTCGTGTAGCGGCGGAGGACAAACATCATCGACGTCGCCGAAGCAAAAAAGGCAAGCCTCATGAACAGGTTGAAGGCGGCAATCGGCCCGAAAATTGCAGTGACGGGCGACGCGAGCAGACCGAGGAGCGGCATCAACGTGTTGTCGGCGAGGTTGACCCCATAGGGATAGTTCATCGCCGTGGTGGTAAATGGATTGATCCCGTGCCCCAGCGCGTGGAACATCCAAGCGAAGAACCACACCTCTTGAATCCGGTCAGAGCAGGCGCATCCCAGGATCTGCGTCTGACTGAGGGGCTGAACCGGCCAGAATGCAAGACACGCGATGGCCAAATACGCCACCAAGGAGGCGAGCACCCAGATTGCCGGTTTCCCCGTCGATCGACCACGCCGCACGGGTGTTCTGTCTTGAGACGGTGGAACAGAAGCTAGGCGCGAATTGTCGCGCGACACGACGTGATCCTCTGGGGTTCTCATCAGTCAAGAAGCCATCATCGCGAGTTTTCTCGACACACTTTAGTTATCGATTGTGCTTGATCGAGGTGGAGTCTGACCCAGGTGCAAATCACGATGCAGTAGCTCGATGGCTGAGCGTCACTCGTGATCCGAACCCCGGTCTGGACAGGTCCTTGGGGCGCGTCGCTCTCTTGTCCGCCGTCAATCGGGATCAGCGAGCTACCCTGCGCAGCTCTTTGCGCCGGTATGACTTGACGGTTGCAGGTGACGAACGCGACTCCGGAAACCGAACTGGCACCCATTCCTCAAAATCACGACTGTCGACGAAGTACCAACGTCCAACTGTGATCGCAGCCGAGTGCTCGTCTCCACGCAATTGGTCAACCCCGGTGAGCACGATTCCCCCCACCCATTAGAGGGTCTGGAACCGGACCAAGTAGTCGAACCAATCCTGGCAGATTTCTACGCGTGGGCGAACCCGCGCATCTCGTGTTATTTGCCCCACCCTCTCCGCTGATGACGTCCACTCCCACCCCAACTGGCGGGATCGCGGTCATCGGAGCAGCAGCTGGGATACTCTGCGCGAACCGTTTGTACTGCGACCGCGACGAGGTCTCGAACATCATCGTCCAAGAGCCACCAGCAAATTGAGTCTCAGTCAGGAGTGAGGATATGAACGCGAAAAGCAGTCGGATGTTCCACTGGCCAGTTCTTGTCATCGGTGTCCTGCTTATCGTGTTGCCGTTCACAGTCTCCATGCCGAGCAGGACGAGTGCGGGACAGAAACTGCTGAACGCCTTCCACCCGATAATGCAGCCTGCCAGCGTCCGCACGACCGTCAGTTACGACGTCAACACATTCACTCCACTTGGTCCCTTCGCGAGTGGGGCTGTAGCGGCCGCGCCTGAACTGCCCAAGTTCATGGCCGCATTAGCTACGGCACTTCACATGACCCCCGCTCAACTGCAAGCCTTCCTGGGAAAGAACGCCCCGACCTTCGGTCTGATCCTCACCAACTTCCCGAAGCTTGTTCCGATCTTCACGAAGGTCCCGCCGGGTCTCGCTTTCTATAAGCCGATAGTGGACACGATGCAGGCCCAAGTGAACAACTTCGCGGCCGTCGACAGCTTGCCGAATCTCAACCTGTTCACATGGTTCCTCGTCGTTCCCGGCATCCTGCTAGTGCTGCTCGCCGGCCTGCCCCTGCTTCTCGCCCGGCGACGCCCATAGTCATCCCGCCGATGCGAGTCGCCTAGAAGCCACCGAGAGGATCACTTCGGCACCGCGTCGCCGCTCGTCGGTCACAAGTGGCGACGCGGTGCCGAGTCTCCTCGCGAGTCCAGTCCTTGACGCTGCGGAGCAGGACTCACCTAAGCGAGGGAGCAGATACTGCCGCCTCCCGTGGTGGTGTAGGAGTCGTAGTTCTGCCAGTTGCTAAAGGTGGAAAGGGGCGTGGCCGGAGGTGTGCCAGCGTCAACATAGACTTGGCCCGCTACCAAGCCGCTGAGACCAGTGATGTTCTGAGTGCCGGAGCTCGTGATGTACTGGAGGTTCGTGGTCGAGATCGCGAGTCCGATGTAGTAGTAGGCGCCGTTGCTCGGCCAGCCGCGCAGGGCTGCATTCGTGCCGTTCGCGCCGGAGGTGAGCAGGGCGGCGATCGACGCCGGAGGGGCGGAAGAGGGGTCGATCGTGGAATTCGCTTCGTACGCCTGGACTCCGACCTCAACCGTCTTCACATCGGTGTTGCAAGCCGCCACAGCGCTTCTGCCCGTGACTCCGCCAAGCGAGAAGACGACGACGGCGGCGAGGATACCCATAATGACGATGACGACGAGGATCTCGATGAGCGTGAAGCCGTCCTGGTCGTGTCCGGCCTTCGTTGCCTTGCTTTTCACGCGGAATCGACCAATCATGACGACCCTTGACTTTCGTCGAACCGTCGTGACCACACTTCTCGCAGTCAGAAGATAATCCTGGACTGCCGATATGTGTCGGATTCAGACGCATTTGGCCTGGTATGAATGATCGAAATGTGTCACCGCTCAAGAAAGGGGTGATGGCCCGCCTGGCGCACTGGGTTCGCCAGGTGGGCCATCACAAGATCTTCTTGACCCGGCGGGTCGGGGGATCTCTTCGGGCTGGCGGCTCGAGCGCGGTCCCGCGGCACCAACGGTTCTTGACCCTCCGTCGCACGTAAAATTGGCGCGAGTCAACGACGATCGGGACTCGGTGACACGCCGACGAGATCAGTTCTTGCGGCAGGGAGGACCGGTCTGCCGGCGGGAGGAGAGAGATGGGCTTTGTGACCCCGGCCCAGCGCTACGACGTGATCAGCGTCGGCGACGTGGCGACCGATCTGTTCATCCGGCTGTCCGACAACCAGGTGGAAAGGCGCGTCGACGAGCGGGGGACGTTGCTTGAGTTCCCGCTCGGCGCCAAGATCCCCTATGAGAAGGCCACGACCGTCGAGGCCGGCGGCAGTGCCGCCAACGCGGCCGTCGCATTTGCGCGTCTCGGTCTCCGGGTCGCGCTGGCGAGTTTTCTCGCCCACGACGAGCTCGGGCGCGATCTGTTGGGCGCGTTGCACACCGAGCGCGTTGACACTCGTCTCGTCCATGTCGACTCGCCCGCCCACACGAACCGGAACTTCGTACTGCTGTTGAACGGCGAGCAGACGATCCTCGTCCGACATGAGCGGTTCGACTACCACTGGCCGCACCTGCGGCCGAGCGAGGTGCCGACCTGGCTCTACGTCACCTCGCTCGGGCCACACGCCCTCGACTACCAGGACAAGATCGCCGACTGGCTCGACGAGAACTCCGCCGTCCGGATGGCCTTCCAACCCGGCACGTTCCAGATCGAAGCCGGAACCGAGCGGCTCGCGCGCTTGTACGGGCGCGCGGAGGTCCTCGTCTGCGGCCGTACTCAGGCTGTCGCGATCACGGGCGGTCACTCGGGCGATTCCGCCCAATTGCTCGGTCCGTTGATGAAGCTCGGCCCACGCGAGGTCGTCGTCGTGGACGAGACGGGTGGTGCCGTCGCGGCCGACGGTACGAAACGGTACCTTGTCCCGCCTTTCCCCGACTCGAGTGCGCCGCTTGACCGCACCGGGGCCGAGGATGCCTTCGCGGCGACGCTGGCCGCGGCGCTCATCCGGGGCATGCCGTTCGCCGAGGCGCTCAGCTGGCCGGCGGTGAACTTCATGAGCGTCTCGCACGAACTCGGCTCGCAGGCCGGCCTTCTGCACGAGGACGAGCTACGCGGTCACCTCGCCGAGATGGGCGACGCCTATGCGGTGCACCTTGGCTGAGACTCCGGGCGCCGAACGACGGGTTGGTGACGCCGCTTCGTGATCTCCAAGGGCCCGGAGCGCGAGGAAGGACGCCCCGGCGGTGCGACCGGCCGTTCCTGCGGGTGGGATCCAGCTACATTTCATTCGCATTTGGCTAACCTCATCTGCGCGATGCGCACGCCGAGTGCGAGGACCGTGCAGGCTGATCGGCGAAGGCCGCGCCCTAACTGCTCCGCCCGGCGGAGCAGCACCGCGTAAGGGGCATGACCGCCCTGGTCGCGGCGCTGCACGCGCTCGGTCGGGGCATCTTCGTCTTCGCGATCCTGTAGGCGCACCATCGCTCGCTCGGCGCCGGGGAGACAGGGCGCATCGTGGTCTCAAACAGGGGCGACAGGCGGATTCCAGCCAATGAGGTGGAACGACTCCTGGGCGAGGCGGAATCCAACCGCGCCGGCGGTTGACGGATCCACGCAGTTGTCTAGGGCGAACGACGCGACGGTGCTGTGACTGCTGACCGCGTGACGACCACGAACGGTTCGTTGCCAGGGCCCCTGGCCGAATGTTCCGCGGATTGGTATCGAAAGCGGATTCGACGACGCCTGCGTGAGGTTGTGCAGCGAGATGGTCAGCCGGGCGAGACCGGGCTCGGCAGGCTCGCTAGTTGTGATAATCGGGGACGTTGTCCCTGGGCGAGCGGGTTCCAGGGTCCACCATGGAAGTGAGTCCTCCGAGGAGCCTGTGGGTCTTTTACCACCTACAGCACCAAGGAGGACCCGGGGCTCAGGTTAAGTCGCAGCATCCCAATTCGATTTTGCCGTCAGGGAAGAGCGGCGGAGACGAGCGGCCGGTCTGTTCGCCAGAGGGGTCTCCCAGGCCGACGTCGTCCGCGAGCTCGGGTCTCGGAACAGAGCACGAGCCGCCGGTACGCGGCCTGATGGGAGGGCGATTAGGGGCGCTCTCCGCAGCTGGTCGGGCGGGGCGAAAGCCCCGACTCAGCCCGGCGGATCTGAGGCGTCTCGAGCAGGTGCTTTGTCGCGGCGCGCCGGCGAACGGCGATGCGACCGAATTGTGGACGCTCCCGCGTGTCGCCGAAGTGACCGAACGATTGACCGGTTCCAACTGGGACGGGCTGTCGAACCAGCACAGCAGGGCGAGGCGCGCTCCTTGCGACCCAGCGCCACTGGCTCGCCACCGAACGCCTGCCCGCTTACGCGCCGGAGCTCAACCCCGTCGAGGCTCTGTGCGGGAACGTGAAGGGAACCGAGCTCGCGTCCTCCTTCCTCCGCCGCACCGGTCCTTCTCTATGACCACGTGCTCGCTGTACTACGCGAGTCTCGTTAGTTGACACTGGTCCCGCGACCGGCACGGGTCAGGCGGACGAGATGGATGAGATCCGTTTCTCGCCACGTCCAGCGTCCGGAGCGGGACGCGGGGCGCTCCTATTGATGCGTCCCGCGTTTCACACGCCTTTCAACCCGCGTCAGACGCGCCCTTGGACGCTTGGCGCGGGTCAAGGCGAAAAGGGATCCATAGACAGTCAAGAAAGCGTACGAGCGCTTCGCCGCAACGTGGTTCGCCGCTTACGTCGCCCTTCGGGATGCGCTTACCGAAGCAAAGCGACGCTTCCGTGAAGCGACGGGCCTCGAGCCTTTCGAGCGCTTCGGTGGCGAACCTTCTCGATCTCGGAGGAGGTTCACGATCAGCCCGGACCAAATACTCGCCAACCGGTCGTGGTTCGAAAGTCGGGCTGTGACAACGATCGACTGTCATTCCACGACGTGGTCATCGCCGCGGCTCTAACCGCGCCAGCCGAGGTCAGCTCATAGATCCAGCTCACTAACGGCAACCTGAAACCTGAGAAAGGGAAATCCGGTGCCTGACGGCATCCGGCTCGATCTGGGGCTAATCGAACAGACATAAGCCGTAACTGCTGCCAACCTGTCGGTGACACCCTGGCAGACAAACCGTCATCTCGTCGAGAATGTGGCGCGTCTCGCCTCGCTGGACTGTTCCGTGCTCGACGTCACCTGCGGCTACGGCGCGTTCTGGACGCGCTGAAGACCAACTGACCTTCCAGCCTGCGACCTGGTACCGGAAAAGTCGCCCGGCGGCCAACGGCATCGTATTCGACCCGCTTTACAAGCTGAACGGCACACCGACCGACGAGGTCGACGAACGCCACGGCGTGCACGTCCTCTCGGGCTGGAAGGACCGTATGCGCCTTATCGCCCACAGCATCGCCGAGTGCTGCAGAGTCACCCGCCGCCACTTGCTCGCCAGGTGCAAACGGTTGTTTACGCGAAGAAACTAGCGTCGTCTCCGGGACGGATCGGGACGAGACGTGGATCGAGGAGCAGGGACGAACGGTGGTCGAGGCGACTGAGCGCGGGGAAGCGGCCGACAATTTGGTCGAGCCGACCGGCAAGTTCCGCGTCTACCTCGGGGCGGTGGCCGGCGTCGGCAAGACCTGGGCGATGCTCGACGAGGGTTGGCGTCGTTACAAGCGCGGCGCCGACGTCGTGATCGGCTTCGTCGAGACACACGGCCGGCAACTAACCGCCCAACAGATACGCGACCTGCCCATCGTTCCGCGCAAGTCCGTGGAGTACCGGGGCACGCGCTTCGAGGAGATGGACCTGGAGGCAGTACTCGCCCGCAAGGCCGGCGTGGCGCTCATCGACGAGCTTGCCCACACCAACGTGCCGGGCTCGGGGCCCCACGCCAAGCGGTGGGAGGACGTGTTGGAGATCCTGGAGGCGGGCATCAGCGTCATCAGCACGGTCAACATCCAGCACCTGGAAAGCGTCGCGGATGCCGTCCAGCAGATCACCGGCGTGGCGGTGCGCGAGCGCGTGCCCGACTGGGTCGTGCGAAAGGCCGACCAGGTGGAGCTGATCGACTCGTCGCCCGAGCAGCTGCGCAGGCGCATGCTGCACGGCCACGTCTATCCCCCTGAGAAGATCCCCCTCGCCCTCAACAGCTTCTTCCGCTACCAGAACCTCTCGGCACTACGCGAGCTCGCGCTGAGGTTCGTGGCGGACGAAACCGAGGAGGAGCTGCTGGCGTACCTCGTCGCCCAGCATCCGGACATCGTCTGGGACACCGCGGAGCGCATCATGGTGGCGGTGACGGCTTCGCCGGGAACCGACAGGGTGCTGCGGCGCGCGGCGCGCATCGCGGCCCGTGCGCACGCCGACCTTCAGGCGGTCCACGTCCGCGCGGACGACAGCTCGCAGTCGGCCTCCAAAGAGGCGCTCGCGTCCGTCAAGCACCTGGCCGAGGACCTCGGCGCGAGCTGGCACGAGATAGTCGCGGACGACCCCGCCCCTGCCCTGATGCAGTTCGCAAAGGACCACCAGATCACCCAGATCGTGCTCGGCGCCTCACGCCGGCCGAGATGGGAGCAGATCATGAGCGGGGCGTCGGTCGGGCAACGGGTGCTGCGCTTCGCCCGCCAGGCCGGCGTCGACGTCCACGTCATCGCCCGCTACGGCGCCGAGGCTCCCCCCAGCGCGGCGAGCACCCCCGACGACGGTTAGCGAGCGGCGCGAGCAGGCGGCACCGCTTGCGAGATTCCCGCGGCCCGATAGCTCCCTCACAGAAGCGCTCAGCCGCCGTGAGACGTGGTCTGGAGCCGGACGGTCGAACGGGGTTCGAGCGCGCGGTCAGCTTGGCAAGGGAACCGCTCTGTGCACCTAAGGAACCCGTTCCCCTTCTGTGGCACCCGTTGGGCACGGCGGGGCGGGGACCCTAGTTGGGGGTGGTCAAGTCCACGCGCCCCTGTAAATCGCGCTCGAGCTGAGCGTCATGCCGCTTCGCGTTCTTGGGTTCTTCTTCATCGTGTTGTCTGATCTTCTGCTGGCGGTGGATCGAGCCCCAGCTCGCCGCGAAGCAGCCGCGCCTCCGGAGCTCGATGTCGTTGATCGACACGCGGCACCACCTCTCGGCGGAACGGATCATCGTCGCGAGGGGAAGCTTCATCGGCGAACGCTCGGTCGTGAGCCGTGGAGAAGAACGACCCAGAACTCATCGTCCGTGCACTGCGTTCTGACGAGCAGCACGGCTTCGTTTCCGAGGTCCGCAGGCCTCGAGCCGACCCGTCCGCATCCGATGACGACGTCGCGCACCACACCCGTGAAACACGTTTGCAGTGCCCGACACAACTCGGTCCTGGCGTCGAGTCGCCCGATCTTCGGTGTGTGGGCGCTGGACCATCCGCCTCGCCATCGCCTGAAAACAGACAACTACTCTTGTCAGTTGTGCCTGGCGGAGCCGCCGACGATCTCGGCGTGGCTACCGTCGAAGGGGCCAATCGCCGGGAACCACGATCTGAGGAGGACACGATGGCGAAGAGGGTCGGGATCCTGACGGGTGGCGGCGACTGTCCCGGCCTGAATGCGGTCATCCGTGCGGTCGTACGCGCCTCGGACGTCGCAGATTGGGATTGCCTCGGCGTGCTGGAGGGCTGGCGTGGGCTCGTCGACGGGCTCTTCCGCGACCTCGGTCCGGCCGAGGTCTCCGAGATTCTCCAGCGCGGGGGCACGATCATCGGTACAAGCCGTACAAACCCCTACAAGATCGAGGGCGGCGTGGAGAAGTTGCTTCAGAACACACGCGAGCACGGGCTCGACGCGCTCATCGCCATTGGCGGCGAAGACACGCTCGGTGTGGCCGCCAGGCTCTACCGTGAGCACGGGTTCCCGATCGTCGGCGTGCCGAAGACGATCGACAACGACCTCTCCGGCACCGACTACACCTTCGGCTTCGACACGGCGGTGAGCACCGCGACCGAAGCGATAGACCGTCTACGCACCTCAGCCGAGTCACGTCATCGAATCATGGTCGTCGAGGTGATGGGCCGCCACGCCGGTTGGATTGCGCTGATGAGCGGCATTGCGGGCGGTGCCGACCTGGTCCTGATCCCCGAGCAGCGGATGACCGTCGAAGCAGTCTGCGAAGAGCTGCGCCGAGGTCACGCACGCGGCAGGACCTTCTCGATGGTCGTCGTCAGCGAAGGTTACGAGCTCTCATACGAGAGCGGTGAGAGTCAGCTGGTGGGCCACAATGCGCCCACGACCGACCAGTTCGGACATGTCCTCCTCGGCGGTGTGGGCGAGGAGCTGGGGCGGGAGATCGAGCAGCGCACGGGGTTCGAGGCGGGAGTGGTCGTGCTCGGCTACGTCCAGCGTGGAGGAACCCCCACGTCGCGCGATCGCGTCCTCGCGACGCGTTTCGGCCTGAAAGCAGCAGAGCTCGCCCACAACGGCGTCTTCGGTCAGATGGTGGCGCTGCACGGCGATGACATCGTCGTCGTATCGCTGGACGAGGCGACGGCGGAGCTGAAGACGGTGACACCTGAGTGGTACGCCGTCGCGCAGGCATTCTTCGACTGAGTTCGTCGCGTTCGCGGCGCGGTCGCCCGGTGGGAGGAGCTGAAAGCTGGCCCGTCCCCTGAGGGAGGCGACAGGACGGAGGTGACGACCAGGCGCCTTGGTTCGGACGCGCCCATCCGCTGAGGCGGCGTCGGCTCTTCGAGATCCAAGCGGACCGGATCGGCTGGAGTGAGGTCGAATTCTCCCGGGCGTCTGAAGGGGAAGCAAACGAGCTGTCGCCTCCAAGCGATGCGATCCGGTTGGAAAGCCCGCAGGCCGTGCGCGAACCTGGATGGTGAGATCCGTGGAGCGTTCGCCTCCGCACCGTTCGCTCCGGCAGTCGGTCGGCTGAGTGCGCCGATAGAAGGAGAAACACCGTGGGGATCGACATCCGCGAAGTGCTCGGAGACGAGGCGGACTTCCTCCTCGACCACGAGTGCAAGACGATCGAGCGCGAGCAGCTCAGCCTGCCCGGCCCGGACTACATCGACCGGGTCCTTCTCGCAAGCGACCGGCCGATCGCGGTCCTGCGCAACCTGCAGCAGCTCTTTAGCCACGGCCGCCTCTCTGGCACGGGCTATCTCTCCATCCTCCCCGTCGACCAGGGCATCGAACACTCGGGAGCGGCGAGCTTTGCCAAGAACCCGGCCTATTTCGACCCCGTGAAGCTCGCCGAGCTCGCCGTCGCCGCCGAATGCAGCGGCTTTGCCACCACCCTCGGGGTGCTCGGCATGATCTCGAGGCGCTATGCCCACAAGATCCCGCTCATCTTGAAGCTCAACCACAGCGAGCTGCTCACCTATCCCAACCGCGGCGACCAGGTGCCCTTCGCCTCTGTCCGCCAGGCCGTCGACCTCGGGGCGCTTGGCGTGGGGGCCACGATCTATTTCGGTTCGGAGGAGAGCTCGCGCCAGTTGCGTGAGGTGACCGAGATGTTCGCCGAGGCGCACCGCTACGGGCTGTTCACGATCCTTTGGTGCTACCTGCGCAACCCGGTCTTTAAGACCAAGGAGGCCGACTACCACCTGGCGGCCGATCTCACTGGGCAGGCCAACCACCTCGGGGTGACCATCGAGGCCGACATCGTCAAGCAGAAGCTGCCCGAGAACAACGGCGGCTACACCGCCTTGAACTTCGGCCGCACCCACCCGCTCGTCTACGAGCAGCTGACAAGCGAGCACCCGATCGACCTAACGAGATGGCAGGTCGTGAACTGCTATTCAGGGCGCGTCGGGCTCATCAACTCCGGCGGGGAGTCAAGAGGCGCCAACGACCTCGCCCAGGCCGTGCGGACAGCTGTCATAAACAAGCGGGCCGGGGGCATGGGCCTCATCGTGGGACGCAAGGCCTTCCAGCGCCCCTTGGCCGAGGGGGTCGGGATCATACGGGCCATCCAGGACGTCTACCTCGACAATTCGATCAGCGTCGCTTAGCAGCCGGTCATCGGTGGCGGTCAGCGACGTCACGGCGAGCCGTATGGCCGCGGCATCGGGAGAGTTCAGATAAGGATTATCGCGAGATTCACTCCCTCTGTGCCGGGCCGGTTCGGGAAAGTCCCTCGTCCGTGGGCTCTGCGAGGAGTCGTCAACGGTCCCTGGAGGAGAAGAGTCCGGATCTCGTCGTCGCCACACTGCGCTCTGACGAGCGCCACGACTTCGTCTCCCCCATCGAGCGGCGTATCCGATCTCAGCACGACCACGTCGCCGCCGCGCCGTAGATGTGACGACCACAGACGTCTCGCGACAAGCTGCGCGTCCCGAACTCGGCGCCAACGAAGGAGGAGTCCTCATTCAAGCTGACCTCCTCGAGGCGGGTGTGGTTGCCCTCGAACTGAAGTAGGCGGACGAGCATCCCGACCGAGACCGCCTCTCCGACGAGGCCGGCGAGCAGCTGCGGCATCGATACCGCGACGTCCACGCCGCACATCTCGTTGAACAGCCAGTGGTTCTTAAGGTGGTTGACCCTGGCAGGCACGCGGGGAACAGCGAACTCCTGCTTGGCATGCTGCAAGATGAGGAGATCGTCCTCGTCGTCGCCCGTGGATGCTGCCGCCATGTCCATCGCGTCGAAATGGGCAGCCTTGAGAGGGGCCGCCTCGCAGGCGTCTGCTGTGACGCAGTGGACTCCTTCCACCGGCGACAGGCTGGCGATCAGGTCTGGGTTCCAATCGAGCAGCTGCACCTCGTGCCCGTTCTGGACCAGATCCTCGGCGAGGAAACGGCCCACCTTGCTCACCGCTGCGATTGCCACCTTCACGAGCGGTCCCTCCCGTACTTCAGGCCCGGCACGGGCGACACGCCCGGGAACAACTCCTTGATCTTGTCCTCGACCTCGTAGGTGACGATGAGACTGAGAACGCCGCCCTCTTGGGCGATGAGATCCTCCACCTCCAGAGCCGGCAGCCAGTGCGCGTCACGGCGATCACACGTAGCCCTGCGCCGTGTAAGGCCGCCGCCGGCAGGCGCTGGCTTGCCCACCCTCTTGGCAGCGGCAGCGCACTCAGGTGCAGCCGGCCGGTCCAGCTGGACCACAAGGTGACGCAGCGCTCGGGCTTTATCCGGCACAGCACGTCATCGATCGTCCACCCCGCCGTCGGCACCGTCGGGATCCCGAGCCCCGGGAAGATCTCCGCCCGGCGGGAGTCCAATGAGTGTTTCTCGTTCCCTCAGCGCGACTTCGACCCGCAGGGCAGACCGCCGCGCCCACCGTCGGCGCCCTCCCAAGAAGCCGCCGGTCTACTCCGGCATCAGTCCGACGAATGGGCCACGTCGCGGGACCGCTTCGCCGAGTGGGACCGAAAGTCCTACTTCGACCTCGACGTAGCCGCGACAACGGAGAATGCGCTATGCGCCAGGTTCTGTGCAGTCGAAAGCGATGGTCTCGTTCAGGGGTTACCGGGCACGGTGCGGTGTATCCCGCCGCACTCGTCGGTTGGCAAGTGGGTCAAGAAGGCGTACGAAAGCTCGTTGGCGGATGCAATCGTCGTCTGTTTGGTCCCGCCACGGACGGACACCCGGTGGTGGCAGGAATGGGCCACAAGAGCCAAGTGCCGCTTCATCACGGGACGCCTGCACTTTGGTGAGGAAAAATCAGGCAGGCCGTTCCCCTCAATCCTCCTCGTGTTCCGGCCCAGTACGGCTGATGAAGGAAGTGGGGCCGCCCCGTTCGGACGGAGAGGTTGATTATGCCGCTGAGCACGGTGTTTGCTCGCAGCCCCAACGGGGTTCGAACCCGTGTCTCCACCTTGAGAGGGTGGTGTCCTAGGCCTCTAGACGATGGGGCCGAGATCGCTCTCTGCACAGAAGTCGGGTCAGCAGCGTACCCGCGTGCGATCGAACCGCGCGTACCCTGCCTAGGAAGACAGGACGACGCGTCCGCGGGAGATGATCGGAGTACTGATTCTCGTTCGTCGAGCTGTGAACCGAGTTTGATCCGACCCACACTCATCGCCCGCACACTGGGGTCCTGCGCTGAATTTGCTCGGGGGGGAGGACTCGAACCCCCAATTACAGGGCCAGAACCTGTCGTGTTGCCGATTACACCACCCCCGAATTGAGGCGCCGAGATTTTAACAGTCGGTGCCGAACGCTCGGAGGCCGCTCGCCAGAGACAATCCAGTTGACGGCGGTGCTTGGATCGTCGCCTGGCGGCCCACTTAGTACGCTGCCCAGGGCGCGTGGCCGAAACCGAAGATTCGGCCGACGGCGACACCAGTCGATTCCCGCACGAGCGGGCCCAGCTCGGAAAAGATCAGCTTCTCGGAGCTCGCTGGTGGGGACACCTGGACGGAAAGACCATCTTGCGCGCCGACGTACTTTGCCCACAAGGCATCGATCGCGTCGGTGACAATGATCACGCTGTTCCCGCTCATAAGCGCCTTCGAAGTCTCTAGGAGTGCAATTGATGCATCGGCCGCACTGACCCTTTTCAACGCAGAGGGGGCGACATGATAGGTCTTTCGCAGTAGGTTCCACTCGACGCGGAGGGACGCGGCCGACCCCGTGACGAAGACCAAACCTGCGCGGTGGTCCGCGTACAGCGTTGCCGCTTGCTTGAGACGAGCGGAGAGGTCGGCGCCAGCGGAGCGGTTCGCGACCGGTTGTCCGAGAACAACGATCGCCATCGCGGGTTTGATTGCCGAAGGTGCGGTCGACAGTCGGGACGAGATCACCACCTGGACACCGCACACGACGACATACACGACGGCCACGATCAAAGCGAGGGAAACGAGCTTGATGACCCAGCGGACCGGCGTGAACAGCATGGCCGCAATTCCCCCTTACGGACCTGAAGCTGCGGGAGGCGACACCTCGCCGAGAGCAGCCTCGATCCGTGACATCGTCCGCTCCCTGCCGAGCACCTCGAGGGATTCGAAAAGCGGTAGGCCCACGCTCGTTCCCATCGTTGCGACGCGAACCGGAGCCTGAGCCTGGCTGAGCTTACGCCCGACGTGACCGGCGACAGCGGTAAGCGCCTCGCGCAGAGAAGTTGACGTCCACGGGCCGTCCTGGAACAGCGCACGCGTTTCCTCGAGGATCATCTTCGCCGCCTCGTCCCGACGCACAGCCTTGTCGAATGCCGACGGGTCAACGACAAAGGGCTCGTCGAACAGGAACTCGACCAAGCCGATAACCTCGCCCAATGTCACAACACGCTCTTGGATGAGCGGGGCGAGACGGGTCAATAGCTCGGCGTCCAAGCACCCGGACGGCCAGGGAACGGCCGTGCCATCGAGAAAACGACGTGCTCTTTCGACGAATTCACCCACGGTGAGGGCGCGCAGGTAGACCGCGTTGAAATGTGCGAGCCGCTTCTCGTCAAAGTACGCGGGCGAGACATTGACGTCTTCGAGACGGAACTCGTCGATCATTTCCTCCACGGTTAGGACCTCGCGCTGATCGGGGGGTCCCCACCCGAGCAAGGCGAGGTAGTTGCGCATCGCCTCGGGCAAGTAACCCTGCGCCCGGTAGTCCTCGACGGCGACGCGATCGTGCCTTTTCGAGAGCTTCTGGCGCTTGTCGTTCACGAGGATCGGCAGATGAGCGAACACGGGAAGTGCGGTCCGACCGAGCGCCTCCCAGACGAGGACCGCCTTCGGCGTCGTCGGTAAATGCTCCTCCGCCCGGACCACATGTGTGATCCGCATGTCGATGTCGTCGGCGACCACGGCGAGGACGAAAAGCGGATCGCCGCTCGACTTCACTAGAACGAAGTCTTCGATCGTCGAGTTCGCGAATTCGACGTTCCCGCGCACGACGTCCCGCACCACTGTGACGCCCTCGTCGGGAACGCGGAACCGGAGGACGCGACCGGGCCCGGGAACGAGCCCGCGGTCGCGACAGAAGCCGTCGTAACCGGGCACCGGGTTGTACTTCGTCCGCGCGTCGATCACTTGGCGCGTGCAGTCGCACGCGTAAGCGTGCCCGGAGTCATAGAGCTGGCGCGCCGCGACTTGGTAAACCTCCCGACGTTCGGACTGGAAGAACGGACCCTCATCCCAGGAGATGCCTAGCCACTCCAGCGCCGAGAGGATTCCGTCGATCCAGTCCGCGTGGCTTCGCTCCCGATCGGTGTCCTCGATGCGAAGGATGAACTTTCCTCCGAGGCGACGCACGAACAGCCAGTTGTACAGCGCGGTCCGGGCTCCCCCGACATGGAAATACCCCGTCGGAGAAGGAGCGAAACGGACGCGAGGTGTCGCCGGAGCCGTCACTCCTCGACGATTGAGATCGACCGCGTCGGGCACGACGTCACCGCCTGCTCGACGAAACCGCGAAGCTCCTCGGTCGGATGCTCGTCGAGAACGTAGAGGTAACCGTCTTCACGGACTTCAAACACCTGCGGCAGAATCCCCGTGCAGACGCCGTTGGTCCGGCAGGTGTCAAAGTCGACAACAACACGCAATCTAAGCCCCCTCGATCCATCGATCCGCCCGCCAGACCAGAGGTTAGCCAGCTCCAAGACCCGACCGCAGCCCTCCGTTACGCTCAGGGACACTGTGGCCGCGATCAGACACCCGGTCAGAATCGCCGCCGGACTCGTGCTGCTGCTCGGCGCGGCCCTCGCCGTCGCTTTCGCCGCCGGGGTGTTCCGGCCGACGCCTCCGAGCCTCACTCCCGCACAGCGCAAAGCGCGGGCAGCTGAAAGGGCCACAAGACGGCTCCTCGCCGAGGAGTCGTCCACGGTCCGAGGAGCCGAGGCTCTCGTCAAGGTGAAACTCCCCCGACACGCGTCCCCGCCGCCCCGTGCTCCCGAGGTCCCACCAAGACTGTTCAGTGCTCCGCTCACTCCCGTAGAAGTGCTCGGATTCGTGCCGTATTGGGAGATTCCGAACATCACCGCGACCGAGCTCGCCGACACGAGCGTGCTCGCGGTCTACGGAGTCGAGGTGGCAAGCAGCGGGGGATTCCTCGAGTCCGGACCCGGCTGGACCTACTACGCGAACACGGGATACGGCGGTCTCACCTCCGCCGCGCACCGCGCAGGTGATCGTGTGCTTTTCACGGTCTCGACGACCAGCTCCTCCGTCATCAACAGCCTGGCTCGTCACCCCGAACCGACGAGCACGCGGCTTGCCACGGCCATCGCAGGCTCGGTCGCGTCAGGTGGGCTCGACGGGGTCGACCTCGACATCGAAGGCTCGTCACAGGCCGACCGTTCCGGTTTCGTCAGCTTCATCACCGATCTCATGGGGTCACTGCGACGCGACGGCATGCGCAAGACAGTCGTCCTCAACTGCTACCCGCAGTCGGCGGGCGACGAGACGAACTTCTTCGACGTGGCGAGGCTCGCGCCCCTCGTCGACCAAGTCTTCATCATGGACTACGACATGGAGCAGTACTCGAACTCCTCGGCGAACGCGCCCCTCGCGAGCAAGGACCTCGGACTGAGTGACGTCCAGTCGCTCATTCAGTACCGTCGCGTCGTTCCCGCGTCGAAACTCATCCTCGGGGTCCCCTTCTACGGGGTCGACTTCATCACGGCCACCGGAGCACCCGGTTCGGAAACCCTGACCCCGTCACCGTCCGTCGAGACGTACGCGAACGTCGTGGCCGCGGGGAAGACCCCACTGTGGGACCCGGAATCCCTTACCGTGTGGACGCATTACCGGGTCGGCTCGACGTGGCACGAGACTTGGTACGACGACCCGATCAGCATCGCTTTGAAACGCGCACTCGCGGCCCGACTCCATCTCGCCGGGGTCGGCGTCTGGGCGCTCGGGTTCGAGGGGAACACCACCGAGATGCTCACCGCGCTCGACGGCGGCTCACCACCGAGGCGGGTACTGACCACTTCAAGTTGACGTTTGCCCCGTCAGCTGCCAGAAGAGCTCTCCGACCGAGCTACGGCGCGCATCAGCCGCGACTTGCGACGGGCCGCCTGATTGGGGTGGATGACCCCTTTGGCCGCCGCCTTGTCAATGCGCCGTGCGGCCGCGGCGACCTTGGCCGCGACATCGTCGGCTCCGTCTTCGGCCGCGAACAGCGCGCTCCTCGTACGCGTCTTCAACTCTGAGCGCACCGACTTGTTGCGCTCGCGCTGGGACTCACTCTGCCCGATGCGCTTTATCTGACTTTTCGTGTTCGCCATGGATTCCCTCGAGCTCGCACCCCTGATTTCTTGCCTGGACGGGTGGCGCATCGTACCAGGCCAGCACGCCTGCCCGGACCCTCGCCCCAGCGAGCAGGCCCCGGAAGGCAGGACCCGACGGAGATGGCACGATGTGCAACATGGTCGACACGTCGAGGATCCGGAATTTCTCGATCATCAGCCACGTCGACCATGGCAAGTCGACGCTGTCGGATCGGATCCTCGAGCTGACCGGTGCCGTCGACCCCCGCGACATGCGCGAGCAGTTCCTCGACTCGATGGACATCGAACGTGAGCGCGGCATCACGATCAAGGCGCAGAACGTCCGCGTCCACTGGCATGGGCACGTGCTGCACCTCATCGACACCCCCGGTCACGTGGACTTCGGCTACGAGGTCTCCCGCAGCCTCGCCGCCTGCGAGGGTGTCGTCCTCCTCGTCGACGCGTCACAGGGGATCGAAGCACAGACGCTCGCCAACTGCTACCTCGCGCTGGAGAGTGAACTCGAGATCGTCGCGGCGCTGAACAAGATCGACCTGCCCGCCGCGGACCCCGACCGCTACGCAGCAGAGATTGAGAACGTGCTCGGCATCGCCGCCGACTCAGTTCTCAGGATCTCGGCGAAGACGGGCGCAGGGGTGCCGGAACTGCTCGACGCCGTCGTTGCCCGCATCCCCGCGCCCAAGGGCGACGTGGGGTCGCGCCTGCGGGCGCTCGTGTTCGACTCGTACTACGACCAGTATCGGGGGGTGATCAGTGCCATCCGGGTCGTCGACGGCGCGCTGCGCTCGGACATGCGGATCCGATTCATCCAGGCCAGCGTCACGCACGACGTCGAGGAAATCGGTGTCCGCGCGCCAGCTCCAACGCCCGTCGGCGAGCTCGGTCCCGGAGAGGTCGGCTACGTCGTCGCCAGCGTGAAGGACATCGGCGAAGCGCGAGTCGGGGAGACGATCACTGACGCGGCGCGACCGGCCCACGACCCGCTCGCCGGATACCGGGACCCCAAACCGATGGTCTTCTGCGGGATCTACCCGATCGACGGGGACGAGTTTCCGGAGCTGCGCGACGCCCTCGAGCGGCTCAAGTTGAATGACGCGAGCATCAGCTACTCCCCAGAGACCTCGACCGCCCTCGGTTTCGGCTTCCGCTGCGGATTCCTCGGCCTGTTGCACATGGACATTGTCCGCGAACGGCTCGAACGCGAGTTCAACCTCTCGCTCATCGCGACAGCGCCATCGGTCGGCTTCGTCGCCCATCTCACCGACGGGACGACGCAACTCGTCGAAAATCCCTCGGCATTGCCGCCGCAACAGAGTCTCGACCACGTCGACGAGCCCATGCTGCGGGTCACGATCGTGACCCCGGTCGAGCACGTGGGCACGATCATCGACCTCTGCCAGGCCAAACGCGGACGCCAGGACAGAATGCAGTACCTGTCCGCCGATCGGGTGGAGCTCGTCTACACCGTCCCGCTCGCCGAGATCGTCGTCGACTTCTTCGACCAGCTGAAGAGCCGGACGAAGGGGTACGCGAGCCTCGACTACGAACCGGCGGGGACCGAGACGGCGAACCTCGTCAAGGTCGACATCCTGCTGAATGGCCAGCCCGTCGATGCCTTCTCCTCGATCGTCCACCGGGCACGCGCCGAGGAGTACGGCCGCAGGATGACGGACAGGCTGCGGCGGGTCATCCCCCGCCAGCTCTTCGACGTGCCGATCCAGGCCGCGATCGGGGGGCGGATCGTCGCCCGCGAGACCGTGAAGGCCAAACGCAAGGACGTGCTCGCCAAGTGTTACGGAGGTGACGTCACGAGGAAACGCAAGCTGCTCGAGAAGCAGAAGGAGGGCAAGAAGCGCATGAAGTCGATCGGCCGCGTCGAGATCCCCCAGGAGGCGTTCGTCTCAGTGCTCCGCCTCGACGAGTAGTCCGACGGCGCGAGCGGCCGCATCCCCCTCGACGTCCGTGATCTTCAGCACTCGGTAGAATTGAGTGCTGATACAGGGTGCGCCTCAGGCGGCCCGTTCTGTCTAGCAGCAAGGGGCGGGAAGACACGTGGCAACGAAGGACCCAGCGATCGACGCGAGGAAGTCCACGATCCTGCGCCAGGTGATCTCTGAGCACATCCAGACCGGCCAGCCGATCGGCTCCGCGCACGTCGTGCGCAACCCCGAAATCGACGTCTCTCCCGCGACCGTACGCTCCGACATGGCGGCGCTCGAGCGGGAAGGCTACCTCACCCATCCCCACACGAGTGCCGGTCGCATCCCGACGGACAAGGGGTATCGGTACTTCGTGGACCACCTCGACGAATCGAACGCGCTCGACCCGGCGAGCGCAGAGCAGGTCGAAGCGTTCTTCAAGCGGGCGCACGGCGAGCTCGAGCGGATGCTGCGCGACACCTCGCGACTGCTCTCCCAGCTGACCGACTACGCCTCGGTCGTCGTCGGCCCGACGCACGAAGCACTGACCATCCGGTCGTCGCTCCTCGCCCGTCTCGGTCCGCGCACCGCTCTCCTCGTCGTCGTGCTTTCGGATGGTGTCGTCGAAAAAAGGTCGCTCGAGATCGACGAAGCGGTGAGCGACGCGGACATCGAACAGGCGAACGCGTCGCTGCGCGAGCAGCTCCCCGGTCAGACCCTCGGCCGCCTGGCCCCGATGACCATCTCGGGAGTCAGAACAATCGACCGCATCGTGCAGTCCTGCTACGCGGTTCTCCCCGCGATCCCACCGTTCGACTCGAGCGGTGAGGACGTCTTCGTTGGTGGCGCCTCGCACATGGCGGACCAGTTCGGCGCGGCGGAGACCGTGCGCGAGGTGCTCGCCATCCTCGAGCAGTCCTTCGTCGTCGTCTCGCTGATCAGCGATCTACTGGCCCAAGGCCGGTCCGTGGCGATTGGCGCGGAAAGCGGCCTGCCGTCGCTCGCGGAGTGCTCGCTCGTCGTCGCGCCCTACGAGGTCAGCACCAAGCTCGTCGGGACGATCGGGGTGCTCGGGCCGACGCGGATGAACTACCCACAGGCACTGGCGACCGTCGCCGTCGTGAGCCAGCGTCTCAGCCGCGAACTGTCGGGCAACTAAGAAACCCGACATGGGGAACAACTAGTGGCCCGAGACTTCTACGAGATCCTGGGAGTCCCGCGCAACGCTTCCGAAGAAGAGATCAAGCGCGCCTACCGGCGGCTCGCCCGGGAACTCCACCCCGACACGAGCGGCAACGCCGAGTCCGAAGCGCGCTTCAAGGAAGTGACGCTCGCCTACGAGACCTTGCGGGACCCGGAACGTCGGCGACGCTACGACATGTTCGGTCCCGAAGGCGAGCGCGTCGGTCCGCAGGGTCCGGGCGACATCTTCACGACTGGATTCGGCGACTTGTTCAACGCGTTCTTCTCCGGCGGAGGATTCGGAGCGACGACCGTCAACAGAACCCGACGCGGGGAGGATGTCGAAGTGACGCTCGATCTTCCCTTCGAAGGCGCCGTGTTCGGGGCGGAGCGGCCGATCACTTTCCGCGGGATCGTGCCCTGCCCGGCCTGTTCGGGATCGGGTGCCCGCCCCGGAACAACTCCCATCACGTGCACCCAGTGCGGCGGATCCGGTCAGCAACGCCGCGTCCGCCAGTCGATTCTCGGCCAAGTCGTGAGCGCGACGCCGTGCACCCGCTGCCGGGGACTCGGCGAGGTTATCGAATCGCGCTGCACCGATTGTCGGGGCGACGGACGTCGCGTCGACAATCGGACCATCACCGTCGACGTGCCCTCCGGCGTCGACAACGGCACCACGCTCCGCATCAGCGGCGCCGGCGCGCCGGCGCTGCGCGGCGGCGTCCCCGGGGACCTCTACGTCCACGTCCGGGTCGCCCCCCACCCTCGATTCGAACGGTCCGGCACGGACCTCGTCACCTCGGAGCACGTGTCGATGGCCCAGGCTGCCCTCGGCGCCGAGATCGACGTCGAGACCCTCGACGGGACAGAGACGATCGCGATCCCGCCAGGCACCCAGACCGGAAGGATCGTCCGACTGAAAGGACGGGGCGTTCCCGAGGTGCGGGGGCGCAACCGCGGCGACCTCCACATCCAGATCGTCGTCGACACGCCGGCCGGTCTCACCAAGGACCAGGAGCGCCTGCTCCGGGAGTTCGCGGCACAGCGGGGGGAGGAGCTCGCCTCCGAGGAGCCCGGCATCATCTCCCGCATCCGGTCGAGCTTCGGCTGACCGGCGGCACGAACGGGTTCCGCCGCCATTTTCCCTGCCGACTTCGACACCGTTCGGCGCGCCGCCGCGGTCGTGTTCGTCCCCGATCTCGCCGCACCCGAGCTCGAGCCCGAAGACGCCCACCACCTCGCCAACGTTCTGCGACTCGCGAAAGGTGATCTCGTCATCGCCTCGGACGGCAGGGGGGCGTTCCGGCCCTGCCGACTCGAGTTCGGCGCCCCGCCCGAGCGGGGATCTTCCCGCGCCAGCCGGTCACGCCTCGCGCGCCTCGCGCTCGCCGGCCCGGTCGCAACGATCCCGCCGCCCGACCCGCCGCTCATGGTCGGGTTCGCCCTGCACAAAGGTGAGCGGCCCGAATGGGCGGTCCAGAAGCTCACCGAGCTCGGCATCGACCGCATCATCACGTTCACGACGGCGCGCACCGTCGTTCGTCTCGACGACACGATGGCCGGACGGCGCGGCGATCGCCTGCGGCGCGTCGCGCGGGAGGCGGCGGCGCAATGCCGACGGGTGATCCTGCCCGAGGTCGACGACCCGGTGCCCTACGAGATGGTGCTCGCCAGCTTCCCCGGCGTCCTCGCCGTCGCCGAGCCCGGGGCACCCCCCCTCGCCGCCTCGACGACGGGGGTTCTCGTCGGTCCGGAGGGCGGTTTCACAGAAGAGGAGCTCGGCCGGGCGCCGACGCTTGTCGGCCTCACCGACACCGTGTTGCGCGCCGAGACCGCCGCGGTCGCGGCCGGCGTGCTGCTCGTGTCGATTCGGACCGGACGCGTCCGTCCGCGTTAGCTGGCGACCGATCACACGGGGACACCCAGCACCACGCTGCGTGGTGGAGTACCGTGATGGATCGAAGCCGCCGGGCTCGGGCGCCCGGCGGGACAGAGGATGAACGGCCTGGACCCCGATGGGCGAATTTGACGAACACCCCGCCGAGGCAACGGACAGCTACGCCGAGACGGTCGGCGCCCGCTTGCGTGCCGTGCGTCGGCAGAAACGCATGTCACTCCAGGCGGTCGAGGCCGCGTCGAGCGAAGAGTTCAAAGCCTCGGTCCTCGGTGCCTACGAGCGGGGCGAACGCGCGATTTCTGTCCCGCGCCTTCGCCGTCTCGCCCAGATCTACGACGTCCCGTTGAACCAACTCCTCCCCGGCAGCCGGGAAGGGGGCTTGGAGCCCGACGCCGAGCCGCTGACGAGGACTCCGCACGAGACGAAGATCCGCATCGACCTCGTCCGCCTGAAGGCGACCAAGGGGCTCGAGGCGGAAGCACTGCAGCGTTTTCTCACCAAGGTCCAGCTCGACCGGCAGGACTTCAACGGACAGGTCCTCACGATTCGCGCCGACGACCTCCGCGTCATCGGCGCCACCTTCGGCCTCGGCGTCATCGAGATGGTCGAGAGGCTGCAGTCGCTCGGCCTCATCTACGCCGCCTAGTGCCCCCTGACGCCCGCGAGGGCGCGGCCGACGAGTTCGGCGTCTACATCCACGTCCCGTTCTGCGCGCACCGCTGCGACTACTGCGCCTTCGCGACCTGGAGCGACAAGTTCGACCTCGCCGAGCCCTACATCGACGCCTGCGTCACCGACATCGGACGCGCCCGCACGGCGGGTCTCCTGCGCCAGGCGACGACGGCCTACGTCGGGGGTGGGACGCCGTCGCTCCTCCCCCCGGAGTTGTTGACCCGCCTGCTCGACGCGATCGACCGGGCTCCGGGCGCGGAGGTGACGGTCGAGGTCAATCCCGAAAGCACGACACGCGCTCTGTTGCGGGCAGCACAGAGTGCCGGCGCGACCCGGGTCTCGCTCGGGGTCCAGTCGCTCGTGCCGCACGTGCTCGCCGACCTCGGTCGGACCCACCGGCCGGGTTCGGTCAGACGAGCCGTCGCGACCGTCGGCGAGGTCGGGTTCGCGTCCTTCAACGTCGACGTCGTCTACGGGTCGGTCGCGGAGTCCGACGCCGATCTCGTCACGACACTCACTGGACTGCTCGCGCTCGAGCCCTCGCCGCCGCACGTGAGCGCCTACGCTCTCACCGTCGAACCCGGGACACCGCTCGCTCGAGACCTGCGCCGCCGTCCCGACGACGACGTCGAGGCCGAACGCTACGAACTTGTCGACGAGACGCTGGAGGCGGCCGGGCTCAGCTGGTACGAGATCTCGAACTGGGCGAGACCGGGTCATGAATGCCGCCACAACCTCGCCTGTTGGCGTGGTGCCGACTACCTCGGTTTCGGCTCCGCCGCCCACAGCCATCTCAAGGGACGGCGCTTCCGCAACGTCGGATCGCCCGAGCGCTACATCGCGCGGATCCGGCACGGCGTCTCGGCGGTCGTGGCGTCCGAACGCCTCGACGACGGGGCACGTGAGCTCGAGTCCCTGCAGCTCGCCCTGCGGACACGCGACGGCGTCGCGGAAGCGGCATTGCCCGCGGACCCGGCGCTCGAAGACCTCGTCGCGCGGTACGCCGGGCGCGCCGTCCTCACCCGCCGCGGCCGGTTGCTCGCCAACGAGGTCGCCATCCGGCTGCGCTCGCCCGCGACCGCCGGGGCGGGGCCGACGTCGGACCGGCGCACCAGATCTCGCACGTGCTACCGGCGGATGACATGAGAGGGCACGAACTGCATGGTCAGGTGGTATAATGCCTGCTCGTGGTCGAGGGCGGCGTCTGGATGAGCACCAAACAGGCTGCGGCTTATCTCGGAGTCAATCTGCGCACGCTCTACAGGTTCATCGACGAAGGCGGGCTGCCGGCTTTCAAGTTCGGGCGCGTCATCCGTCTGCGCCAGCAAGACGTCGAGGCGTTCGTCGAATCGGCGCGTGTCGCGCCAGGCAGCCTCGAACACCTCTACCCCGAGCCGACACGCCAGACGAAGCGCTGAGCGACGATCCACCCCGGCTACCGCGCCATCGCCCGGCCGTGAACCGCGCCATCTCGCCGCGACCGGCCCTCGACTCCCCGTCAGCCTGGTCGCGACGAGCGAGCGGACGACCACGTTCCCGGAGGACGCGCCGGGCCCCAACGCCTCCACCCCCGTCGGGGCGAGTCGGCACCGCTCGCATCCGCCGGGCTGCGACGGCGGGCCGGACCACTCCTCGCCCGAGTGCCCGAGGCTCACTGGTACCCTCGGGGCGGTAGACGTGTCCGTGACCCAGATCAAGATCCAAGTCCCCGGCAACGACCTCATGGTCGGACTGCTCGGCGAACGGGACGAGCTCCTCCTCCTCGTCGAGCGGGAGTTCGACGACACGTCGATTCGAGTGCGGGGGAATGAGATCACGATCGACGGCCCCGACGCGCATCGTGTCGGCCAGATCTTCAACGAACTCGTCGCGCACCTCGAGCGCGGCCAGTGGATCGACGCCGCGCACGTCGGACGGACGATCGAGATGGTGAAGTCCGACGTCCTTCCGTCCGAGGTGCTCGCGACCGAGGTCCTGCGGCCCGCCGGAGGTCGACCGGTCCGACCGATGACCCCGGGACAGCGCCGCTACGTCGACGCGATCGCCGCCAACACCATCACGTTCGGGATCGGCCCCGCCGGGACCGGAAAGTCCTACCTTGCCGTCGCGGCCGCCGTGCGGGCCCTGCAATCCAAAGAGGTCCACCGGATCATCCTCGCCCGCCCCGCTGTCGAGGCCGGGGAGCGACTCGGCTTCCTGCCGGGCGACCTCATGGCGAAGGTCGACCCCTACCTGCGACCGCTCTACGACGCCCTTTACGACATGCTCGAACCCGAGGGCACCCAGCGTCATCTCGAACGCGGCACCATCGAGGTCGCGCCGCTCGCCTTCATGCGGGGCCGTACCCTCAACGCGAGCTTCGTCATCCTCGACGAAGCCCAGAACACGACGCCGGAGCAGATGAAGATGTTCCTCACCCGGATCGGATTCGGGACGAAGGCGGTCGTCACCGGCGATGTGACGCAGATCGACGTCGCGGGGGGTCGTTCCGGCCTCGTCGGCATCGAGGAGATCCTCGGGCCCATCGACGGGGTCGGCTTCGTCCGGCTCGGCGAGTCCGACGTCGTCCGCAACCGCATCGTCCGAGCGATCGTGTCCGCCTATGAACGGCACGACGACCAGGAACCCACACACTGAAGACGTGATGGCTGTCGAGGTCTTCGTCGCCAACGAGCAGGACGGACGCGCGATCGATTGTCTGCGTTGGGCCGACCTTGCCAAGGCGACCCTCGCCGCGGAAGGCGTCCGCGGAGACGCCGAGCTCTCGGTGCTTTTCGTCGACGAGGCCACAATCGCCGCGCTGAACGAGCGGTTCCTCGAGATCGCCGGGCCAACCGACGTGCTCGCCTTTCCGATCGACGAGGACCAAGCCGCCTTCGGCCGCTCGCCGGACAACGGCGGTAGCGGCCCGGGTTGGGAGACCCCGGAGGACGGGTCGGTCCCGCTTCTCATCGGCGACGTCGTGATCTGTCCCGAGGTCGCCTGGCGCAACGCGCCCCATCACGCCGGCAGTTTCGACGACGAGATCGCGCTCCTCCTCGTCCACGGGATCCTCCATCTGCTCGGTATGGACCACGAACGACCCGCCGAGGCCGACGCGATGGAGGCCCGGGAACAAGAGCTCCTCGACGAACTCTTCCGCGCCAAGGAAACGTGATGCTGGCGGCGTCGTTCGGCGCTTCCGACGGCGGGCTGCTCGCCGCCGTCATCGTCCTCATCGGTCTCTCCGCTGTGCTCGCGCTCGCAGAGACCAGCCTCGTCCGGACCACGCAGGCCCGAGCGCGCTCGCTCGAGGAGCAACAGCGTCACGGCGCGCGGTCCCTGCGGCGCCTCGTCGAGCACCCCGAGCACTTCCTCGCGCCTCTCCTGCTCCTCGTTCTCGTCTGCCAGCTCGTCGCTGCCAGCCTTGTCGGTGATGAGGCGTCACACCTGTTCGGCGCGCTCGGGCTCACCGCGGCGATCGTCTTCGAGGTCGTCGTCATCTTCGTCGTCGCCGAAGCCGTGCCCAAGCAATGGGCGGTCCGCCACGCCGACCGCGCCGCCCTCTTCGCGGCACCGTTCGTCACGACGATTGTCAGCTTCCCGCCGGTGCGGGCCGTCGCGACGCTCCTCATAGGTCTCGCCCATCTCGTCACGCCGGGGCACGGCACCGACGTCGAGCCCGAGGTCACCGAGTCCGAGCTCCTCGCCCTCGCCGACGTCGCCGTCGACGAGGACGTCATCGAGAACGAGGAACGCGAGCTCATCTCGTCGATCATCGACTTCGGCGACACGATTGTGCGCGAGGTGATGGCGCCCCGCCCCGACGTCGTCGCGGTCGAAGCCAGCACCATCGCAGGAGTGGTCCTCGAACGGGCGATGGCCTCCGGGTTGAGCCGTCTTCCCGTCTATCGCGCGACCCTCGACGACGTCGTCGGCATCGTCTATACCCGTGACGTCGTGCGCGCGGTGCGCGCCGGCCACGAGGAACGCCCTGTCGGGCAGCTGTGCCGGACAGCGCATTTCGTGCCGGAGACCAAGCGTGTCGCGCCCTTGCTGCGCGAGATGCAGTCCGAGCAGTTCCACCTCGCCGTCGTCGTCGACGAATACGGCGGGACAGCGGGAATTGTCACACTCGAGGATCTGCTGGAAGAACTCGTCGGCGAGATCGCCGATGAGTTCGACGCCGACGATCCGCTCCTCGAACCGCTCGAGGGCGGCGCCTACGTCGTCTCGGGTCGCATGTCGCTCGACGAGGTGAACGAGATCCTCGACGCCGACCTGCCTGCCGGCGACTGGGACACCGTCGCCGGGCTCTTCCTCCATCTGCACGGCCGCGTCCCCGCCGAGAACGAGTCGGTCGTCGCTGACGGCTACACGCTCACCGCCGAGCGGGTGCAGCGCCGCCGGATCGGCAAAGTGCGGATCATCCCCCACGAATTGGCGGTCCGGGGAGACGAGGACGGCACGGGCGGAGCGACGGCGAAGCACTGAGGGCGGCTCTTCGCCGCGAGCTCCGAGCCGGCCTGCGGGAACGAGACCCGGTCGTTTTCAGGTCAGCGCCAGCGCGACGGCGTTTCGTTCGGGCTTTGTCACCGTCGCCGTGAACAAGGCCGACGTGGCACCGCGCTCGACGACACCCCGCCAGCTCGCGGGGCCGAGGTCGAACCCGGCCCCGGTGAGGCTGAGTACTTCCCCGTCTCGGCGAGGACCGGGAGCGGGGTGCCGGGGTTCACCGCACACGTCATCGACCGGCTCCCGCCGGTCCCCGCTACTACCCCGAAGGGGTGGTGCGCGACGTCCCCGCGGCCTTCTTCGTCGCCGGACTCGTGCGCGCCCAGCTCCTCACGGCCGTTCGCGACGAGCTGCCCCACTCGATCGCCAGCCGGGTCGTCGAAGGGAAGTGGTCCCATATCCGCCGCGAGATCCTCGTCGAGAGGCCGAGCCAGCGCGCCACGTCGTCGGCAAACGGGGCGAGGTGCCGAAGGCGGTCCGCCCGGCGGTGCGCCGCAAACTCCCTCCCGGCACGGACCTCGATCTGCCCGTGCGGGTCGAACGCGACTGGCAGCGGCACCCCGAGAAGATAGAACGCCGCCGCTATTGAGTCGAGCGCGCGGCGAGCGCCCGCAGGAACGCCTCGGCGACACGGCGATCCTTCGTCCGGCGCATCGGCGGCAGCGCCCGAAGGAGCTGCCAGCGATAGTTGGCGTTCGCCAACCGTGAATCGAGGACCGCGACCACGCCACGGTCGCTCGCGCTGCGGATCAACCGGCCCACACCCTGCGCGAGCAGCGTCGAGGCCCGCGGCAGGTCGATCGTCCTGAAGGCGTCGCGACCGGCACGATCGCGCCGTGCGGCGATCAGCGGGTCGTCGGGACGAGGAAACGGGATTCGGTCGATGACGACGAGCGAAAGCGTCGACCCCGGAACGTCGACTCCCTGCCAGAAGCCCATCGTCGCGAACAGGCAGGCCGCCGGTTCTGCGCTGAACCGGGCGAGCAGCGCCGCCTTGGAATAGTCGCCCTGAACGAGGAGCGGGAACGCCAGGCGGGCGCGACACGCGTCGGCGGCACGCGTCATCGCGCCGAGGCTCGTGAACAGCGCCAGCGTCCGGCCCTGGGCCGCTTCGATGAGACCCGCCAGCTCCTCGTGGATCGCCCTCTCGGCGTCGTCGCGGCGACGGTCCGGCAGGTGCGCCGCGCAGTACAAAAGGGCGTGTTCGTCGAAGGCGAACGGGCTGCCGACGTCGACCTCGTCGATCTTTCCGGGCTCCGCCCCGAGATGGATCCCGAGGCCCGGCGGGATCGTCGCGCTCGTGAGGACGACAGTCTGTCGGGCGAACAACCTCTCGGCGAGCGCCGGCGCGACGTCGATGGGCGCGACACGAAGAGCCGGACGGGTTCCTTGGTCGACCCAGGCGACGTCGTCGTCGTCGAACTGGACGAGCCGGTCGATGTCGGTCCGCAGCCGTCCCGCCGCAAGCATCGCCCGCATCGCCGGCTGACTGGACTCCACGCCATCTTGGCCGTCCCCAGTCCCGACGAGCGCGCCGAGAACCGCCTCAAGCCGTTCGAGGCGGGAACGCGCCAGACCGACGACCTCGCCGAGATCTCCCGGGAGCACGCTGGCGACCCGCTCACCGGGGCGCGCCGCCAACGCCGCGTCTAGACGGTCCGCCAGCTCCGCGAGGTCGTCGACCACGCCGGAGCGCCGCGACCCCGGGCCGACGGCCGCGCGCGCCGCGGTGGCGACGGACCGCAGCCGGCCGGCACCGATGGAGGCGCCGAGGCTCTCGGTCACGACGTCCTCGAGCGCGTGGGCCTCGTCGACAATGAGCACCTCGCGCTCGGGAAGTACGGCCCCGTCGCTCGCGATGTCAGCACCGAGGAGGTGGAGGTTCACGACGACGACGTCCGCGGTCTCCGCCCTCGCCCGGGCCCGTTCGGCGAAGCACTCCCCTCCGGACGGGCAGCGGAAGGCACCGGGACACTCGTCGGCCGTCACGCTGAGCGAGGACCACAGCCTGCGGTCCGGCTCCTCGACCAACTCGGCCCGGTCGCCCGTCACGGTTCTGGCCGCCCAGTCAAAGACCCGGTGGGCACTCTCGACGCGTGCCGTCGGCGTCCGGTCGTTCTCGTCGAGCCTTCCCTGGGTTCCGGCCAGCCGGGATTCCTTCAACCGCTGCACGCAGACGTAGTTCGATCGGCCCTTGAGCACGGTCGACGAAAATCGGCGTAAGCCGGCGCGCACGAGCGGGATGTCCTTGTTCGCGAGCTGGTCCTGCAGGGCTTTCGTCGCCGTCGCAACAACGACGCGCCTGCCTGAAAGGATCGCGGGAACGAGGTACGCCAGCGACTTGCCTGTCCCGGTGCCGGCCGCGACCGAGAGATGGCGCCCCGAGGCGATCGCCGCCGCGACGGCGTCGGCCATCGTGAGCTGTCCCTTCCGCAACTCACCGCCATCGGGAAGCTTGGCGGTGACCCGGCGCAGGGCCTCAGCCGTCGTCGACGCCCGCACCACGCCCCGAGCGTAGGTTTCGACCCTCCCCGCCACCCGCACGTCGGTTCACGCCACGGCCGGGCCCGCCATCGCGGCGGCGAGAGCGCGCCGAGCATCCGCCACCGCGTCCCCGAGATCGGCGACTTCGTACTCGACGGCGCCGTCTGGGGGCGCGAGAAAGACGAAAACCACCCGGTCGACCGGTCGCGCGAGGGCTGTCGCCAGGGCGAGCGCGTAGGCACCGGCCTGCATTCGATAGCGGCGCGCGCTGGCAGGCACCGCGGCCGCGCTCGGGAGCAGGTCTGTCTTGTAATCGACGACGATGAGCCGGTCGCCTTCCGGGAAACAGAGGTCGACGACGCCTTCGAGCACGCCCCCTTCGACCGGGACGGTCACGGGCAGCTCCCGCCAGCGGTTTCTCGCCGCGGCCGCGGCCACGACGATCGGGGTTGCGAACGCCGACCGGGCGAGCGCCGCCACCTCGTCGACGCGGTCGGCGCACCCCTCACGGAACGCCTCGTCGCGGGCGAGCTCGTCGAGCCGGATGTCTCCGGCGAGATCGGCGCGCTGCAGGACGCCGTGAACCGCCCGGCCGATCGCCGTCGCCGCTCGACGCGACTTCCAACGAGCCTGGTCCGCAGGCTCGTCCTCGCCAGTCGACCAAGGGACCGGAGCGGCCCAGGAGTCGCGGCCGACGAGCGCGGCGAGCTCGCTCGCGGCGACGCTCGTCAATCGTGCCGCACGTCGCGTGACCTCGGCGCGCCCGGCACGCCAACGCGCGAAGGACTCCGGGTCGGCTGCGGGCCCTCGAGGCGCGGGCGGACGCCCGGAACGCGCCGAACGCGCCTTCGTCGCCCGGGGAACTGCGCGGATCGACGCGTCTTGCCACAACCCTCCGAGGTCTTCGAGACGGGACGCGATGCGCTCAGCCAGTGACGGTCGACCCCGTTCGGCGGCGGTCGAGCGGCGCAGCGAGACGACGAGATGGTCCCGCGCCCGGGTCATCGCCACGTAGCAAAGACGCAGATCCTCCTCCGTGGCCCGCACGAGCTCGGCTTCGGCGAGGGGCGCGAACCCCGTCGTTTCCACGTCGCGGCGCAGTCGGACCTCGGCTCTGCCAGCGGCGTCGAAAAGCACCGCCTTGCGGGCGGTCGGGCTCTGTTGGATGCCACCGAGCTCGGCGACGATGACCACCGGAAACTCGAGGCCCTTGGCCGCGTGGATCGTAAGAATCCGAACGGCGTCGTCGGCCTCCCCCATCGCCGTTTCGCGGGCACGGACCCGACCGGCAGCTTGTCGGTCCATCCACTCGAGCATCTCGGCGGTCGTCGCCCCGCCTGACTCGGCGAATGCCCGCGCTTGATCGACGACGAAGCGAAGCCGCCGCACGGCCTCCCGCCCGTGCCGCGACAACGCGGCGAGCTCGAAGACCTCGAAGTCGCGCACGACGGCCTCGAGCGTGCCGACGACGCCGAGCAGGTGACGGCGGGCGGCGATCGCCGTCAGCCGGCCCAGGGCCGCGGCCACGGGATCGTCCGGGACGACACCGGGACTCTCCTCCAGGCTCCAGATGCCTCCCTGCCGCCGATAGCGGAGAAGGTCGTCGTCGCCGCAGGCGAGCATCGGCGTCCGCAGCGCCGTGATGATCGCGGCTTCGTCGCCCGCGGAGTCCACAGCCCTCAGGCAGGCGAGAAGATCCCTCACCTCGGGTGAGGAATAGACGAGCGAGGTCGAGTCCACCCGGAAGGGAACATCCGCGGCGTCGAGCGCCGCCTCGAGCTCGGAAAGGCCGGTGCGCCGCGTGAGGAGGATCGCGATGTCGCCGTATCGAACGGGACGCGTCTCGGTCGTGGTTTCGACGGGCCATTCCTCACGGACCGCCGCGACGACGACCGCGGCGATGTCGGCGCCCTCGCGCTCGCGTCGCTCGTGAGCCGAGACTTTGGCGTTCGCCGCCGCCCCGAGGATCGAAACCGGCGCCCGGGAGCCCCGCCTGCGGTGGGGTCCGAGTGGGGCGTAACCCGACCCGGTCGGGCTCGCCGCTTCCCTACCATCGGCTGGCGCGAACAGCGGCGCAAAGACCCCGTTCACCCAGTCGATGATGCCGGGAGCCGACCGGAAGTTCGTCGTCAGCCGGACGGGACCGGATGGGACCAGATCGTGCATCGCGGCCGCATAGACCTCGGGCGCGGCGCCACGGAAGCGATAGATCGACTGGCGGGGGTCGCCGACGAAAAAGAGCTTCCCGGGAATCGCCCTGCCCGCCGAGTCCTGCCCGAGGAGCCGGAGGATCTCGAGCTGCAGCGGGTCGGTGTCCTGGAACTCGTCGACAAGGATGTGGCTGTAACGCGTGCTCACGGCGCGTCTCACGTCCGGATCACCGGCAAGCAGGTCGCGCGTGAACACGAGAAGGTCGTGGAAGCACAGCTCTCCGCTACGCCGGCGCCTCTCGGCGGCGGACACCGCCTCGCTCCCGAGCCTGAGAACGAGCGCGTCGAGCACCGCTTCGCGCAACTTTGCGGCGTGCGCCGACCGCAAATCGTCGAGTCCGGCCACCTCCGCCCGTATTTCGGCGACGTCCAAGCCCTTCCAATCCTCCTTGCGACCCTTGTGGCCCGCTCGCCAGGGACCGATCGAGCAGAGCCACCGGAGTCGATCGGCCCAGTCGACAAGTCTCGTTGCGCGGTCAAGATCGGTCTCGATCCTCCCGATCAGCTCACCGAGCGTGTCGGCGCCGTTCGTGCAGGACTCGCGACGTCCGCGCAGGGCGCGCATCGCGTCGATGACGCGGTCCGTGGCGGCATCGACGTCGGTCCCGAGACTCTCGACGGTGAGTGCCGGGCTCTTTCCCGGGGTCCGGTGACGGTCCCACGCCTGATCGATCTCGGAGGCCAGCTGCCGGAGGTGGCCGAGCGTGACGCCGATCGCCAGCGAGGCCGCGACGAGCACCTCGCTGTCTGGGTCATCGAGCAGCGCATCGAGGAACGTCGCGAAACGTCGCTCGAAGTCGGTATCGGACTGGATCTCGTCGAGGACCCGAAGCCGCAGGGGAAGCCCTGCGGCGAGAGGGTGCTCGAGAAGGATCCTCTGGGCGAACCCGTGAATCGTCGTCATGGAGGCGTTATCGAGTTCGTGGAGCGCGGACCCCGCCCAGTCTCCTCCTGGGCGAGCCGACTCTCTCACGAGCTCGTCGTGGATCCGTTCCCGCAGGTCCGCTGCGGCCGCCTCGGTGAAGGTGATCGCCGCGACCGCGCCGAGGGAAGCGCGCTGCGTCGCCGTCAGCGCGAGAACCCTGCGGACGAGCTCGCTCGTCTTGCCGGTGCCGGCGCCGGCCTCGACGAAGAGCGTCTCGTCGAGGTTGTCCCGGACGGCGCGCCGCGCCGAGTCGTCGATCATGGGCGGCGGCTCACTCATCGGTCGTCTCCGGCTCGACGAGGTTCACGTAGCTCGTGAGCACGGGTGCGGCGCGGGCCACCCTCCAGAGCACGTCACGTTCGACGGGGCAGATGGTGTCGAAGTCGCACCAGCGGCAGTGCTCGAACGATTCCTGCTGGCGCGCGCCGGGACGGAACGGGAAGCAGCCTGATTCAACCGTTCCGGCGAGCACGGACAGGACCTCCTGGGTGCGCGCGATGGTCCCGCCGTCGAGCTCGATCGCGACCTCCTCGTCTGGTTCGTCCACGAACCGGTAGCTCGCCCGCACAGGGACGCCGGGTTCGTCCGACACCAGTGCGGCGCGCGCCGCGAGGGCGTAGATAGGGAGCTGGAGATGACGGCCACCGTCGACCGGGTCGACGACTATCCCCTTGTACGACGCCGCCTTGCCCGTCTTGTAGTCGATGACGTCGAGCGCCCCGTCCGATCGTCGATCGACGCGGTCGATCTTGCCCCGGAAACTGAGCTTCCTGTCCCCGACGGTGAAATCGACCGGCGGCGCTGCGGAAGTGCCGAACGACCATTCGACGGTGATCGGCTTCGCCCCACGCCTTTGGCGCGACTCGGCGTCGCGGGCCCGTTCCGCCTCGAGCTTGTCCAGGAGCTCGCGACGGGTCCTCATCCAGAGGATCCGCTTGCCCGTCCGGCCGAGACGCTCGTAGCGATCGCAGACCTCCGTCGCGATGTCCCAGAGACGCGCCGCGGCCCCGGCTGGATCGAGGTCATTCGTCTGGGGGAGGCCGATGACCTCTCGCATGTACCGTTCGAGCACCTCGTGAGCGATTTGACCGCGATCGCGGGGGTCGATCTCGGTGCGACGCTCGGGCGCGTCGATCACCTCGCAACGGAGTTCGTGGCCGAGGAAGTACCGGAACGGACAGACGGCGAACTCTTCGAGCGTGGTCGGCGACAGGACGCTGCCGACGAGGCCGTCAGCGCCCGCCCCGTCCTCCAGCCGCCCGGCGAACCGACCAAATGAACGCGCACCTCGGGCGGCGGCAGCCCGGCTGCCGGACGCCAGATGGGGTGAGGCGGCGACGAGGAAGGACACGACCTGGTCGTGACGGGACGCGGAAGTCGCGATGAAGGCCGCACTCACGACCTCGCCCTCGCCGATCGCGGGGACTGACCCGACCGCCACCGACTCCAGCGCCCCGACCGAACTCGCGACGCGCCGCGTGGGGGTGTCGCGGCCGACGAATCGGGAACGAATCCGGGCCCGTCCGTCGCGGGAGTCCCGATCTCGTCGCGTCAAGACCGTCCGTGCCGCGCCGGAAAGAGCAACAAAGAGGAGGCGGCGGTCCCGTTCGACCGCCTTGCCCGGCGTCGCGGCCTCGAGTCCCACCGTCTCGCGTTCTTCGGTGGACAGAACCGCACTCGCATGCGCCCGGCGCGGCAATTCGCCCTCGACACACCCGAGCACGACGGCAAGGTCGAGCTCGAGGCCCGTCGCCGCATCGAGCGGACCGACGATGATTCCCGACGACAGTCGGCCTGTCGGCGGTGCGGGACGGTCCAGCGCGCTGACGAGCGCCCGCGAGAACCGGGTGAGATCGGGGCGAGCGTCGACACCGTCGAGCACCTCGAGCTCGACCAGCGCGTCGGCGATAGCCGCCCCGAGACGGTCGTCGGTCTCGTCGCTCGCCAGGGGTTCGTCTCTGCCCCCGAGATAGCGGGTGAGCACGGCTCGTGACCACTCGACGAAACCGGACCAGCTGCGCAGCTCCGCGGCCGCGCGGCATGTCGCGTCGAGCTCTTCGACGAACGCCTGCAACTTGACAGACGCGGCGAGGACGCGCTCGGAACGCTCGAGGCGCGTCCGCGAGCTCACCGAGCACTCTGGCCCCCCCAACAGGCTCTCCTCTCCGAGCGCGCGTCGGCTCTCCTCGGCGAGCGCGTCCAGGTGCCTTCGCCACTCGGCGGCGGTGCCGCCCACGATCCCTGAGAGGCGCGAAACCCGCTCCCAGTCTCCGACGGGGGTCGCGGTCCCGTCCCCCTGGCGTATCGGCACCGAGCGAAGCCAGGCCATGACGGCGGCGCGTTCGAGTCCCGAGATCGCGAGATCAAGGAGACCGAAGAGGAAGCGCGCGGTCGATGAGTCGGCAACCCGGTCAGGTGAGGGACCATTCCAGGCGATCCCGGCCTCGCCGAGAGTCGTCGCGATCAGACGCAGGTACGGGTCCCGCGACGCGAACAAGAGCGCCACGCGCTCTGGCGCGCCGCCCGCGGCGAGATGCTCGAGCACGAGGCGGACGGCGGCACGCGTCTCGGACTCGGCATCGGGAGCCACGAGACTGTCCTGCGCGCCGATCGGACTGTCCGGGTCGGCCTCCGTTGCTGCCAGGAGCGCGGGGCCGACGACAGCGAAACCTTCCCCGGCGAGGGTCTCGCCCAATCGTCGGCTCGGTGCGTCGGCGGCACCATCGGAAACCACCCCGAGCTGGACCTCAACTTCGCTCGCCTCGGCGACCGCCCCCAGCAGGCGAACTTCGGCGGGACGCATCCGTTCGGGAAGATGGATGACGAGACGATCCCAACCGCGCCCCGACCGACCGCTGCGGATTTCGTCCACGGCGGCGTCGACCAGATCGACGTCGTCGAACCAACGTTCGCGGAGTCGTTCCCGCATCGACGCACACAACACCGAGAGATCCGCGCCGCGGGGACTCGCCGACGCAAGGCGCGCCAACCCGACCGCACCGAGCTGGCGAACCTCCTTGTAGACGTCGACGAGCTCCTGCTCCGTCGAGGGGTGTTCGGCGACGGCGGCAAGGAACGCCGGATGGTCGCGCAGCGCGGAACGCGCGGCAGACCCGAGCGCGGCACGGCCGAGGGGACGGCGGCCTTCCCGCCGGCAGGCTGGGCCGCCGATCTCTGCGGCAAGGTCGGCTAGCACGAGAAAGCGGACGTTGACGAGACCGCGCGCGCCGCCCGGACGAATTCGGGCCGCCAGCCGGTGTCGCAGCGCGCGAGCTGCTCGTGCCGACGGAGCGACAACGGTGACCGCTGCGGACGGATCTCCTCGCTGGAATGCGTCGACGGAACCGGCGAGCGCGTCGAAGGCGGGTGTCCCGACGCGGACAAAGCGCAAGCTCCCCGGCACCCCGGCGAGCATACGGCTCGGTTGCGACGGCGCGTGGCGGCCGATGAACTCCCCCCAGGCCGTGGAGCTGGCGATGTTCGCGGGAGGATCGGCCGACGTCCCGGCCGGTGAGAGGTGCAGCCCGCACTCCGTCTTGTCGCCGTCCGGCCCGCGCCGCCCCGAGGTCCTCCCTCGGGGGGGCGATCGGCCGGGTCGTTCGAGCACCTCCGATCGACACGCAGCCGGCCGCGTTGAGCGGGTGGCGCGGGAGGAGATGGTCCCCGACATAGCGGTCGACGTCCGCGTCGGTCCACATCGCCATGGGGTTGACCTTCACGAGTTGCTTCGCCGGTTCCCAGACGACGACGGGGCACCGGCCCGCTCGGGCGTGTCGACACGCTTCAGCCCGGTGATCCACGCGGCCCTGCCGGTAAGCGCGCGCGAGCGGAGCGACCTGGCGCATCTCGTGACAACGCGGGTCCCACTGGGGCGCCCGGCGGGCCCGATCCCCGGTTCCACGACCGTGAGCTGCAGGCCGTAAAGACGTTCGATCTGTCGCACGTACGAGATCGTCTCGGAGAAATGAAAGCCGGTGTCGCGGAAGACACCTCAACAGCCGGATCGGCGCGCACCGCCAGATCGATGAGAACGCAGTCTTGGAACGAGAAGGCGACGACGACGTCGCCGCCGAATCGTCCGACCGCCACCGGCGGATCTCCGGTGCGCTCGCTCCGTCGAGCTCTTGCCCGACTTCGGCGATCTCGTCTTGGAGCGCGCCTGGCGCACAGGCCTCGCCGGCCAACTCGCGTTCCGCGACAGCCGGGATCTCCTAGGCGGATTCCATGACGAGATCGACGCTAGTGCGACGCCTGACGGACCCGGCCGCGCCGCCTGCGGGACGACCGCGTCGGTGCGGAGCGGTTCACCGAACGGAGCAGCGATGGATGCCGGAAAAGGGCCGGCTATGCCGAATTGAGTCGATACCCCGCACTTCTTCGCCCGAGGCGACAGTCGAATGGCCGCCGACGGGACTAGCTTCGCCGTAATGGCACGCACCCCGTTCGTCGATGGCATCGACCCGGACCAGGTTCCCCGGCACATCGCGGTCGTCATGGACGGCAACGGACGTTGGGCGACGCAGCGCGGATTGGAGCGAACCGCGGGCCACGCCGCGAGCGAAGAGGCCCTCGTCGACACGGTCGACGGAGCTCTCGAGCTCGGCGTGGAGTGGTTCACCGCGTACGCGTTCTCGACTGAGAACTGGCGCCGCCCCCCCGACGAAGTGCGTTTCCTCATGAACTTCAACGAAGGGATCCTGCTTCGCAACAGAGACGAACTGAACGCCAAGGGCGTGCGAATCCGAATCGCGGGCCGCAGGGACTGGCGTGTCCCGCGTCGACTGCTGCGCTATATAGACGACGCGGAGGCGCTCACCGCCGAGAACACGCGGATGACCTTCACGATCTGCTTCAACTACGGGGGCCGCGCCGAGATAATCGACGCCGTCCGAGCCCTGGTCGCGGAGGGCGTCCCGGCCAGCAAGATCGATGAACGCCGGTTCCGCTCCCACCTGTACTTCCCCGACATGCCCGATCCGGATCTCATCATCCGCACCTCGAGCGAATATCGGATCTCCAACTTCCTGCTCTGGGAACTCGCCTATTCCGAGCTCGTCTTCACCGACGTCCTCTGGCCGGACTTCCGCCGCGACGACCTCTTCGCGGCGGTACGCGAATACCAGCATCGGGAGCGCCGCTACGGGGGGATAGACCGATGAGCGCACGAGAATCGACGACCGAACCGGCGGAGGCTCGGTATCACCGATGAAGCAAGGTCGGCCCCACGGGGAAACCGGCTCGCCCTTCCCGATCGGCAGCGCCGGAACGGCTCCCTTCAGCGACCGCATCCTCGGGACCTAGGACCAGTGGCGAACTACCGCGACACCGGAGTGGTCCTCCGAACGATCCGACTCGGCGAAGCAGACCGGATCGTCACCATCGTCACGCCTGAACACGGCAAGGTGCGAGCCGTGGCGAAGGGCGTCCGCAAGGTGAAAAGCCGCATCGGGGCGCGTCTCGAACCACTCACCCACGTCGACATGATGTGTTGGCGGGGCCGAGATCTCGACATCGTGACCCAAGTCGAGGTGCTCGACGTCTTCCGAGGAATCCGTTCCGATCTCGCTCGCCTCGGACCAGCGATGTCGATGCTCGAGATCGTCGACCAGGTCACCGTCGACCGTCAGGGTTCGCCGGAGCTCTACACCTTGCTCGTCGGCGCACTGCGCAGCCTCGAGGTCACCGCGTCGCCCGTCACCCTGGCGGCGTTTTGCCTGAAGCTCCTCATCGTCGAGGGCGTCGGACCAGTCACCGACTCGTGCGCTCATTGCGGCACCGTCGGACCCCTCGTCGCCTTCGACGCCGGAGAGGGCGGCTTTTTGTGCCACTCCTGCCGCCGGGGACAGGCGGTGTCGCCCGAGGTCGTCGCGCTTGCCCGACGCATCTGTTCGGGCGGGCTCGCCCGGGTCCTCGCCGAACCAGACGGGCCGGCGATCGAGGCGTTGGAGCGGATCGCGACCTCGGCCGTCGAACACCACCTCGACCGGCGGCTGCGCACGACGCGTCACCATCTCGTCGAAGAGACAACGCCGGCATAGGTCAAATCACAGGGTCTCGAATGCCAGACGCTCTGCGTCCGGCATTCGGCGACTTCGACGCGGGTATCCTCGGGGCATGTCGGAGCAAAGTCCCACATCTGACCGCGTCCCCGAGGAGAATTCTGGGCGGTTTGATGCCATCGTCAACCTCGCCAAGCGACGAGGTTTCGTCTTCCCCTCGGCCGAGATCTACGGCGGCATCCGCTCGACTTACGACTACGGACCCCTCGGCGCGCTGATGCTGAGGAACGTGAAGGAGGCCTGGTGGCAGGCGATAGTGCGCCAGCGCGACGACGTCGTGCCCATCGACTCCGCGATCATCACGAACCCGAAGGTTTGGGAGGCGTCCGGCCATCTCGAGACGTTCGCCGATCCGCTCGTCGACTGCCGGTCGTGCCGTGAACGCTGGCGGGCGGACGAGATCGGTGGCGTCTGCCCGAACTGCGGTTCTACGAACCTCACCGAAGCTCGGCCGTTCAACCTCATGTTCAAGACCTTCGTCGGCCCGGTAGACGATGAGTCCTCGGTCGCCTACCTGCGCCCCGAGACCGCCCAGGGGATGTTCCTCAACTTCGTAAACGTGATGACGACGATGCGCCGCAGGCCCCCCTTTGGGATTGCCCAGCTCGGCCGCGGCTTTCGCAACGAGATCACCCCCGGGAACTTCGTCTTCCGCACCCGTGAGTTCGAGATGATGGAACTGGAGTTCTTCGTCCCCCCGGCCGACGCCGCCCAGTGGTTCACGTACTGGTGCGAGGAGCGGCTCTCTTGGTACCAGAAGCTTGGGATCGCGAAAGACCGTCTGCGTTTCTACCAGCACCGCCGCGAAGAACTGTCGCACTACTCCGCGGCGACGACGGACATTGAGTTCCTCTTCCCTTGGGGCTGGGGCGAGCTCGAGGGCATCGCCAACCGAACCGACTTCGACCTGAAGGCGCACAGCGCGCACTCCGGCGTCCGTCTCGAGTACTTCGACCAGGCGACCGGCGAGCGCTATACCCCGCACGTGATCGAGCCGTCAGCCGGCGCGACGCGGGCGATGATGGCCTTTCTCCTCGCGGCCTACGAGGAGGACGAGATCGGGGGCGAGCGCCGGACGGTGCTGCACCTCCATCCGAAACTCGCACCGTTCCAGGTCGCCGTGCTCCCCCTGTCGAAGAAGGAACCGCTCGACGCCCTCGCCCACGAGGTGTTGGGCCGCTGCCGGGCCGCGTTGATGTGCGATTACGACGACACGCAGTCGATCGGACGGCGCTACCGGCGCCAGGACGAGATCGGCACGCCCTTCTGCGTCACCGTCGACTTCGACAGCTTGGAGGACAACGCCGTCACGATCCGCGAACGAGACTCGACTCTGCAGGCCCGGGTTCCGATCGAGAACGTCGTCGTCGAGCTGCAGGAGCGAATCCGGTCCTGAACCCGTCGGCCGACCCGGCCCGACTCGGAAGGCCCCGCCAGCCGGAGCTGGGCGGAAGGGTGCGATGGCATCAATTCGCCGGACAGGGGGCCGCGGCGAGACGATCGCCCGACGAGCTGGAAAAGAGTGAAAGCACCAAGCAGGCGAGAAGAGTTGGCCTCGACCAGGGTTGTCGGGTTCTCGCCGTCGGTGCCCCGGCGGACTGGTCGTTCGACGATCCGCCGGTCGGGGTCGCCGTCGCGCCGCGGAGCGCTCCTTTCGGCCCGAACGAAACGGTGAACCTGGTCCGACTGAGATGACGATCGTCTTCGCCCGCGGCTCCCAGTCCCTCGCGGCAACCCTCGGCGCCGGCGGCGATGCGGGAACAAGGCCCGTGACGCCGTGGATCTCTGGCCGGCCCGGGCCAGCGGCCACTTGAGCGATCTGGCTGACGGAACCGTGCGCCGGGCCGGACTCGCACTCGGACTCGTCGACAACGAGGTGGCGGCAGTGGACTCCGACTGGTCCGGACTCCGCTTCGAGCGGCGGCGCGAGCGGCCCTGAACCCGGCTGCGTCCAAGGCACGCGTCAAACGGGTACCGTCCGGACCGTGGCAATTCCCGACGAGGACGTCGCCCAGGTCCGGGCCGCGACGGACCTCGTCGCTCTGATCGGCGAGCGGACCGCCCTCAAGCGAGTAGGTCGGCGCTTTGTCGGACTCTGTCCGTTCCATGCCGAGAAGACAGGCTCGTTCAGCGTCAACGCCGAAGAGGGTCTCTACTACTGCTTCGGCTGCCAGGCCTCGGGCGACGCCATTAGCTTCGTGCGGGCGACCGAGGGGGTCGACTTCGTCGAGGCCGTCGAGCGGCTCGCCAATCGCGCGGGAATCACGATCCGGTTCGACGACGACCGCGACCGGAACGAGGAACGCAATCGGCGACGGGAGCTGCTCGCGGCGATGACCGCAGCCGTCGACTTCTACCACGACAGACTGCTCACCCACCCCGACGCGGGACGGGCGCGCCAGTACCTGCGCTCACGCGGGTACGACGGCGAGATCGTCCGCAAGTTCCGGCTCGGCTACGCCCCGGCGGGTTTCGACGAGCTCGTCCGGGCGCTCCGCCTGCCGGGAGCGGTGCTCCGAGAAGCGGGGCTCGCTTACGAAAACGAGCGCTCCCGTCTCCAGGACGCCTTCCGGGAACGGGTCATGTTCCCGATCTTCGACCCCGGCGGCCAGGCGATCGCCTTCGGTGGCCGGATCCTTCCCGACGCACTTCGTGCCTCGGATCGAGAACCGGGGCCGAAGTACAGGAACTCCCCCGAGTCGGCCATCTACTCGAAGCGCCGCACGCTCTACGGTCTGAACTGGGCTAAGGGCGACATCGCCCGCGCGCACGAAGTCGTCGTGTGCGAGGGATACACCGACGTCATCGGCTTCCACGTCGCCGGCGTGCCCCGGGCCGTCGCGACGTGCGGCACGGCCCTCACCGAGGACCACTTCCGCCTCCTCGCGCACTTCGCCAAGAAGATCGTGCTGTGCTTCGACGCCGACGCCGCCGGACAAGCGGCCGCGGCGCGCCTTTACCAATGGGAGAAGCGCCACGAGCTCGAACTCGCTGTCGCCGAACTGCCCGTCGGCTCGGACCCAGGAGAACTGGCACAGGGCAATCCCGCGGCGCTCGCCGCGGCCGTCGAACATGCCCAGCCATTCCTCGGGTTCCGAGTCGAACAGGCCCTTGGCGCGCACGACCTGCACACGCCCGAGGGCCGCAGCCGGGCGGCCGAGTCTGCCGTCTCGGCCATTGCCGAGCACCCGAACGAGCTCGTCCGCGACCAGTACCTCATCGGCGTGGCCGACCGGACCCACGTCGATCCGGTGCAGCTGCGTGAACTGCTCGTCGAGGTTCAGTCCCGACCGCAGCCAGATGTCGACGCGCCCAGCACGGGACCCAGCCAGCGCCGAGATGACGACCGGGGTTCCGACGTCGACCCCTCGCGCCGGACGTCCCGGCGGGCGTCGGAGTCGCGTTCCGAGCTCCGGGCGGGACGCGACGCTCTCATCCTCACGCTCGACCGAGCCGACGAGGTCCGCCCACTTTTCGATGAGGTGCTGTTCGTCGACCCAGTGCAACGCAACGCTTATCGCGCTCTCACCGCTGCGGCGAGCCTCGCCCAGGCGATCGAGCGGGCAGACCCGGAAGCCAGCGACCTGCTTCGTCGTCTCGCCGTCTCCGAGGGGCCCGACGAGCTCGACGTCACCGGCACCTATATCGAGCTCGTCCGGACGGCTTCCGAGAAGGTGCTGCGGGAGTTCGAGGCCGAAGGGCGCGTCGCCGAGCAGGAAGGCAGGAGCGAGGACGTCGTCGCCGTGCTGACCACGGGCGCTTGGTTGCGGACCGAACTCGAGATCCTACGGGACCCGCTCGTTCGTCCTGGTGGAACGTCGAGCGCAGAGGACGCCGCGAAACGGTTGGTAGCGTGGCTCACGCAACGCCAGCAGGAGGCAGCGGGATGAAACGCGTCAAACCGCTCGAAGGAGACAGCACCACTTCCGCGGCCGCCGATCCGACCCTTCCTGGGCCACGAAAAGGTCGACGCGAGCGGGCCTTGGCGCGCCGGGTCGATAAGCGCCCGCGGCTTCGCGAGAATGGCTCCGAGGGACAGGCGACCAACGCGATCCAACAGCGGCGCGCAGGCTCGGCAAACGGCGCGGCGGCGACGACGGCGGGTGACCCCGTTCGCGCCTATCTGAACGAGATCGGCCGGGTCTCGCTTCTGTCTGCGGAGCTTGAAGTGCTGTGTGCCAAACGGATCGAACGCGGACGCGTCGCGCACGACCGGCGTGAAGCCTGGTTGCGCGACGGCGTTCTCGACGACATCTCGACGGCGAAACGCCGAGTCGCTGAGCGCGCGATCGCCGAGGGCCAGGAGGCGAAAGATCTCCTCACCGAGGCCAACCTCAGGCTGGTCGTGTCGATTGCGAAGCATTACCGCAACCGAGGCATGGCTTTCCTCGATCTGATCCAGGAGGGCAATCTCGGCTTGATGCGCGCCGTCGAAAAGTTCGACTATCGCCGGGGCTTCAAGTTCTCGACCTACGCGACGTGGTGGATCCGCCAGGCAATCACCCGGGCCGTCGCTGATCAAGCGCGGACGATTCGCATCCCGGTCCACATGGTCGAGACGATCAACAAAGTTGTCCGGGTCCAGCGCCAGCTCTCCCAGCAACTCGGCCGGGATCCGACGGTCGGCGAGATCGCGGCCCGCATCGAGTTCCCCGTCGAGCGAGTCCGCGAGATCCAGCGCATCAGCCAGGACACGATCTCGTTGCAACAGCCGATCGGCAGCGGTGACGAGGAGTTCAGCCTCTCGGACCTTGTCGAGGACCAGGCTGCGGAGGTCCCACTGGACGCCGCGACCAGGATGATGCTGAACGAGGCCGTCCAGCACGCCCTCCACGAGCTCTCCCCCCGAGAACAAGACGTCGTCCGGCTTCGTTTCGGGCTCGAGGACGGGCGGATCCGGACGCTCGAAGAGGTCGGGCAGATCTTCGGAGTAACGAGAGAACGCGTCCGTCAGATCGAAATGAAGACCCTCGCCAAGCTGCGACAGCCCTCCCTTGCCTTGCCGCTCCGGGACTACTTCGAAGGAGACTGACCCGCTCGGTCCGATCCCTCGCCGATTTAGCGCGAGTTCGACAGCACTCCTTTCGTCGTGGTGTGCCAAACGTATCCGCGACTCAGTCGTGACAGGTCGGCGTCGTCGCCAGGAACGTCTCGTCGACAGGCGTAGGAGGCTACTGCGAAACTCTGCCCAACGGGTCGGTGTAGTTTCGAGTGACGCTGTGTCGCGCGAAGCCAGAGGGAGTCGTCTTCTCGCCCCTGTCGATGACGCGATGAATGGCGCGGGCACACATTGGCGCGGCTCGAGGCCGCGGCGTTCCTCGTGCGTCTCTCCTCGACAACGGATGCGCCTGAATCCGTCGAGCGTCATCGGTCCGACCGGGCTCTGGCAGGCGCTTTCGCCCCCCCCATCGGCGCCGTGACGATCGCGACGACGAAACCGAAGGTGCAAGGTCCGTCAGAACTGGTCCGATCCGGGTGGCGGGTTATGCCGTTGCCAGACGGGATGTCACGGGGCCATGCCGGAGCCATTGGGTTCCCTGCGGCGCGGTGACGCCACCGCCGCCAGACCACAGCGGAACAAGGCAAAAGGAAGGAAACGCCCCAGGCACGGGCCTCAAACGGTAAACGAGCGACGCTTCGCAGAGGTTCCTGAACAACGAGCAAGGGGGATAGACCGAGATGTCGAACCAAATCGCAAGCCCGAGTGACGGTGGTACCCCGCGGCAATCGGCGCCGGTGGGCGACCCGAGTCCGCTCGGGTTCGCGGGGTTTGCCGCGACACTGTTCCTACTGGGCCTGGTCTACGCACAGGTGTTGAGCGGAAAGGCCACGTACGTCGTTCTGCCGCTCGCGTTGGTTTACGGAGGCGTCGCCGAACTTCTCGCCGGCATGTGGGAGTTCAGACGAGGGAACACCTTCGGTGCTGTTGCCTTCACCTCGTACGGCGCCTTTTGGATCACGTACTTCGTCCTCAACCAGTACTTCGGATCAGCTGCCACCGCCTACCAGGCGATCGGCTACCTCCTCCTCACCTGGACGATCTTCACGGCCTACATGCTCATCGCCTCGATGCGGACGAACGGCGCCGTGTTTCTCGTCTTCCTGACTCTGACGATCACCCTCGCCGTCTTCACGGCGGGTGAATTCGACCACAATGTCAACATCCTGAAAGGCGGTGGAATCGTCGCGATCATCACCGCGGCGCTCAGCTGGTACGCGTCGCTTGCCGGTGTCGTCAACACGACGTGGAAAAAGCGCATCCTCCCGGTCTGGCCGCTTGATAGCTAATCGGCGACGCTGCCAACTGAGCACCAGAAGGGTCCGGAGACAGTTGAGCGCCGCCGGCGCGCCGTCCGGCGGACCCTTAACCGGATCGGTCTCCCGCCGACCACCCATCGTGACCAGCAGGATTCTCGTCATTCCCGCGATTCTCCTCAGACGAAGTCACCGTCGGTATCGGACAGCCGCCGGAACGCGATCCAGGACCGATCGCCGCGAGCTGTGCACGCTGCTAACGTGCCGTCGTTCGATCCGGGGTAGCTCAATTGGCAGAGCACGCGGCTGTTAACCGTGTGGTTGAGAGTTCGAGTCTCTCCCCCGGAGCCGTGGACCGGATGGACGAGACGTTGCTCAGTCGTCCATCCGGGCGACAAGTCTCCTTGCAGACATGAAACACCGGTGCCAGGCACAGCCCGGCACCGGTGCCATTTGATGAGTCTCGTCGACTAACGACAGCTACGACTGGATGATCACTGGGCAGTCCCAGGTGCCCGAGATCGTCACATTTCCCGCGTTCGCCTTGCCGCTGCCGTTGTCGTACGACATCTTGTAGGTGGCCGCGCCCTTCTGGTTGCCGACGGTGATCTTGCCCGATGACGCGAAGAAACCGAGATTGGTGGAGCCGCCGGGAATGACAGGCTGCAGGCTGGCACCGTACGCCGAAGTCTGAGACAGTCCCTTCTGGACCATGTTCGTGCCGCCCTCTGTTGCTGAGGCGAGGAAGATCCAGGTGCTGTAGCTGAGGCCGGACAACTTGCCGTGGAGGGTCGCGTCAATTGAGGCACCTCCCAGCCCCGGCATGTGCCGACCGTTCGTCAGCGAACAGTTCCTCACCGGGTCGGACAACGTGAGGGTGCCGTGGTACTTCCCTGTGACCGTAAAGGTGGTCGTGGGACCACCTTTCGAAGGAGACTTCGCGGCGCTGGCAATTCCGCCACCTACTGCGCCGAGAAAGACGGCACCAACCAAGAGCGCGGCGCCGGCAATACGCATCCTCGGGTCTACCCGCCTACCGCTGACGTTGAACAGCATGGCCTCCTCCGAACCTGTTGTGACCGGCGATTGATTCTCTGCCGCCCTGTTGCACGAATCATAGCCTTTCACTTGGAACTCAAGAATCACGTGCGGTGAGAATTGGCCTCAGCGGCGGTGACACCGTGCGGCGTCTCGCGGGCTTGTCGCCGTCTGTCGGGTGGACCAGTGATTTCCCCGAAGTCTCTGCCGAGTAATCGCCCCTGAGAAAAGGACTTGAAGACGCGGCCCGGTGAGAGAAGGTGTCACCCGCCGTTTGCCGTCCCGAGTGTGGAGCCGAGATGCCCCGTCAGGGCCGGATCGGGCCGCCGGCACAATCGCCCAACCCGCCCCGGAGCCTCTCAGCACCCGATGCACGAGAAACCCTCCCAGGGAGCCAACGCGGTATCAGGCACGAGTCCCCCGTCTTTCTCGATCCCGGACACTGGCGACGCCTCGTCACGAGCTGGCGCGACGACCAACAATCGCTACGCGGAGGAAACCCCAGTGCAGTTCCACCTGCCGGAGACAATCACGGTCCCGTCGTTGGGTTCGCCACTTCCGTTGTTGAAAACCATCTTGTACGTCGCCGAGCCGGTCCTGCCACCGATAGTGATCTTTCCCGATCTCGCCGAAAACCCCGTGCTCGAACTCATCATGTTGCCTACGGGAACAAGTCCAACGCTGTACTGCGAAATCGGTGTGAGGTCGTTCTGGGTCAGTGTGCCGGTTTTCGGCTCGACGGCGAGAAAGGTCCAGGTCCTCCAGCTGAGGCCCGACAACTTGCCCTTGAGGATCAACTCGAGTGTCACGGTTCCCGGCAACCTGACAATCATGCAGTTCTCCGCCGGGTCGGACATCTTCAGGCTGCCGCCGTACGTCCCGGTGACGATGAAGGTGTTCGTCTCTGCTCGGCGCGCCCCGGACGCGGCATCGCCCAGGACGTTGACACCCAGAGTCGCGAGAGCCGTGGCACTTACGAGCAGCGCGATGCCCGCGGTGCGCGTCCTGGGGCGTGTCGGCCGACCGCCGACTTTGCGCATCGAGACCTCCTCGAATTCGGCAACTGACGGGTCATTTGTGAAATCGGTCCGACGACCTGGAAGGTAATTCTCCGTTCGTGACGCGTCGCGCCCGTCATGATGCCACCGAGGTGACGACCGTCGCGGTCGTGGGTTCGACACGCGGCGTAACTCCCGATCGCGGAACACCCGTCCCCGCACCGGAGTATTCCGGCGGGGCAGACAGAACGCAACGGAGCCGGCTTCGCCGCGCCCTTTTTCCTGCCGGTCAGGGTCCAGGCGCGAAAACGCCATTTCTCGTCGTCGAATGACTTCTCCCCCGACGAGGCGGCGGAGCCGGTACGGTCCAGGTGTGGCGAACCCATCGACAACGGGGAGGCGACAGTGTTCGACGCTCTGAAGGTCGCCTATCGCAAGGATCCGGCGCTGCACGGTGTGCACGCGTTCGAGGTCATTCTCTACCAGGGCATCTGGGCAATCTGGTCGTATCGGCTCGCCCACGCCCTCCAGAAGATTCATCTGCCCTTCTTCCCCCGTCTCATCTCCCAGCTCGCAAGGCTTTTCACGGGGATTGAGATCCATCCCGGAGCGGTGATCGGCAAGAGGTGCTTCATCGACCACGGTGCGGGTGTCGTGATCGGCGAGACGGCAGTGCTCGGTGACGACGTCATGCTCTACCAGGGCGTCACCCTTGGCGGCCATGGCTGGTGGACGGACGCCAAGGGCGCGAAACGTCACCCGACGATCGGCAACAACGTCACGCTCGGCGTCGGGTGCTCCGTGCTGGGCCCGGTCGTCGTCGGCGAGGACAGCCGGATCGGTCCGCACGCGCTCGTGGTCGACGACGTGCCGGCGCGCTCAATCGTGGTCGTGGAAAGGGGCCATTGCGTCACGCTCAGCAGAGCACGCTTCAAAGAACCGGAAGACGAGGAGCGTCTCCCTGCCACGTGGATGACGGGTGAGGGAGAGGAGAGGCCTGATGGCACTGCATGATGATGTGACCGAGCTATCGGTCGAACGCCGCTCGTCGAACTCCACCGTTTCGCGGCCGATATTCCCGTGGGACTCATCGCCAAACTCGAAAACGCGAATCCCGGTGGAAGCGTCAAGGACCGCATCTCTTTGGCGGTGATCCGTGCCGCAAAGACCTCTGGCGAGCTCTCCCCAACGGCACGATCGTCGAGCCGACGAGTGGCAATACGGGGATCGGGCTTGCCATGGTCGCGGCCACCAAGGGCTACGGCACCATCTTCACGATGCCGGAGAGCAGGAGCGTCGAACGGCGAAGGATCATCGCCGTCTACGGCGCCCGCATCGTCCTCACGCCTGCCGCAGACGGGATGCGCGGCGCGGTCGAAGAGGCGCGCCGGCTCTCCGCCGAACACGGCTGGTACATCTCGCAGCAGTTCGAGAACCCGGCGAACCCGAGGTGCACCGGCGTACGACGGCCCTCGAGATCTGGAACGACCTCGACGGTCGGCTCGACGCCTTCGTTGCCGGCGTTGGCACCGGCGGCGCGATCACCGGTGTTGGACGGGTCTGGAAGAATCGCAGCTCGTCGATCCTCGTCGTGGCCGTCGGGCCCGAGGAATCACCCGTCCTTTCCGGCGGCTCGCCAGCTCCTCATCGAATCCAGGGCATCGGAGCCGGTTTCGTCCCGGCGATCCTCGACACCGCCGTCTTCGACGAGGTCGTGTGGGTCAGCGGGTCCGACGCCGCGGAGGCGAGCAGGCGACTCGCCCGAACCGAGGGCATCCTCGTCGACGTCTCGAGCGGGGCGGCCCTGGGCGCGGCCACCCGGGTCGCCGAGCGTCCGGAACTGGCAGGCAGACCGTCGTCGTCGTCCCGGAGACCGGAGATCGGTACCTCAGCACTGGCCTTTTCGACACTGACGCTGATCGACGCCCGGCGCGGTCGATGGCTGTTTTCGAACCGCGGCTTGCACGAGGTCCTCGCAACCTATCTGCAGGTGGCAGAGTGTCGAAAGCAGTGTGCGGTGCGGGGCCGTAGCTCAGTGGTCAGAGCAGGGGACTCATAATCCCTGGGTCGCAGGTTCGATCCCTGCCGGCCCCACCGTTTTCTTGTATGACCACGCCCTTGGTTTCAGCGAGGTCGTTGCGTCGACCGGCTGAAACCAAGCCTGACGCGTGACAGATCGATAACGCCTGATCTGGAACGCAGTAACGGGTGATCCGTGACGCGCCTTCGGTTGACGCCTCAGCAATGCGTCCGTCAGCGAACTCAGCGCCCGACCCGATGGCCGGTGCAGGCGATTCAGAAGACTTGCCCGTCCGTCTTCATTTCCGTCTGATTCCGCTGAGATCGGCTCGGGTTCGCCACGTTCGGGTGCGCGGGCGCGCGGCCGCGCGCCCCCTCAAATGGCCCGAAACCGTGCCGCGTACCGCCAAGTGCCACCTTGGCGGTCCATGAACGCGAAGCCGTGGTGGTAGAACTGTCGACGAAGCTTCGGAAAAGCGATGAAGTCAGCATCCCGGCGGGTTTCGACCACCGTGACGATGCCGCCGGGAGCGAGCACACGGCGGATCTCCTCCAAACAGGAATCCCGCTTACGGACTTCCCCCAGCACCGTCGCAAGGAGAACGGCGTCGAAACATGCCGCTCGCAACGGCAGCGCAGAAGCCTCACCGACAAGGTAGAGCACGTTGGATCGCGCGACGAGGCGCTTCCGGGCGTGGAGGAGCATGGGGAACTGTAGATCGACGAGCACGACACTCCCGTGCGACACCGCCTCGGCGAGAAAGGGACTAAAAAAGCCCGGTCCGCAGCCCAGCTCCAGCACTTTCTGTCCAGGTGTAAGCACCATCGCGCCGACAGTGCGACGGGGCGGCTGGACGAGACGACGCAACGGGTTTACCAGCGAGCGCGCGTGCACCGCCGGGAAGACCCTGCCACGCCGCATGCCCTGTTTCGGACCTGGTCCAGTGTCCACTGTCACACCTCTTTGCTGCACCAGAACTGGACAGGTGTCACAGCAGAATCATGCTCTCAGGTTGAGCCGCCAGCGGACACCTCACCGATGCTTCAGACCTCAGCGGCTCCTCGTCGTCTGCGAAGATCCCACGGCGACTCCGACGGGAGATCTCGAAGGTGGTCGAACAGACCTCCCGGTTTCCTTTCGCGGGTTCCACGCCACCGACGAAGATCCTTCCACCTCTAGCCTCCGGGCACGCGATCTCGTTTGCTGGTAGCAACGCAACGTCTCTGGGTTCAGCCTCTAAGGGTCTGGTTGGAACGTCGCTCGGGGTTGTTTCAGAAACAGGGCTGACGCGACCCGCTACGCCGCCCGAGGCTGCAAGACCTTGTCCGGATCGTGGAGCACGACTGTGCCGCCGATGAGGTCGTGGAGACACCTGTGGTCGCTTCGCGAGAGAAACACGACGAACGACACAAGCTCGGTGATCCACCCGAAAATGCCCTCGGCGATGCCCCCGATGATCTCGCGCAGCGCCATCCTCCACCAACCCGCGACGCGCGAATCTTCCGGCTGCCAGCAGCGCATCCCCAGCACCTGCAGTGCCGGCGTCTGACCGCGCCCCCAGACGATCAATCCCCAGACGAGGTAGCCAAGGCCAAGTGTGGCAATCGACAACGGAATCGCCAGGAACCAGGCACCGATGCGTCGACCGACACCGGCCAGAGTCACGCCCTCGGGCAAGGTGAGGCCGCTTGCCGGGTCGAAGTACGCCCCCGGAGGACCGCCCACGGACCCCGGTCCCCCATAGCCGTGCCCGGACGCGCAAGCCGGCCACGGATTGTGGTAGCTCCCGAACGGCGGGGAATCGCCTGGCGAGGGCTGCGGAGCGTTCGGATCAGGTGGCTGAGTCATAGATTTCGACGCCCAGGTGCACTGCGCCAAACCTAATGGAAACTCGAACTCGACGATGGATCCGTGCGACGGAACTGGAAAACAGGTCAGCGGCCAATGACACTTCTCGTCCCGTGCCGGAACTGCCAACTGCAAGCACTTCGCCGATCACCCAATGAGAAACGACACGGCTAACTGACCCCGACGAGCCGCGGCGTGAGGAGCCACCGCAACGCCCCTGTCTCGGCTGCGACGTCGGACCAGAGCTCCACGTCAAAATCCACCCGGGCGAGCGCCGCGGTCGGCATGATGACGTGCCCCCCGCCGATCAGGTGCGCGATCGCCTCAGAACAAGTCGGTTCGTGGCCGACGACGAGCAGCACGTCAGTCGAGTCAACCTCGGCCCGGATCTCGCCGACGAGGGCCTCGAGCCCCAGCCCGTAGAGCTGATCCGAGTCGCGCACGGGACACCGCCACTTCCCGGCTTCCATCGCCCGCGTGAGCGTCTCGACCACCCGTTTGGCTGGCGACCGGATCGCGCTGTCCGGGATATTCCCCGTTTCGGCGATGAACCGACCGATCGCGTCGGCGCTGCGCCGACCCCGAGCCGAGAGCGGTCGGTCGGTATCGGGCTCATCGGGTCCGTGGGACCAGTCGGACTTGGCGTGTCGCAGGACAAGGAGGATGCGCATGGGCCATTCTTGCTCGCACGCGGCCGCCGCCGGGGCGCAAACGAACGCTGGGCGCCCAGCCGCTTATGTTCCGCGGACGTCCCGCAGCGGACCGAGCGTGGGGGACGCCGCCTCACGGACGTCGTCGGAGCGCCCGTCGAAGGTCACCCGCCCTGCCGACAAGACGACGACCGAGCGGGCAAGTTGGAGCACCCGCTCGACGTGCTGTTCGATGACGAGCAGCGCAGTGCCGGATTCGAGGACGCGGCCCAGGGCCACGAACACTTCGTCGACGATCGCAGGTGAAAGCCCGAGTGAGAGCTCGTCGACGACGAGCAGTCGCTGGGGAACGGCGAGCACCCTCGCCAGCGCGAGCATCCGCTGCTCGCCGCCCGAGAGCGTGCCAGCCAGCTGACCCCTTCTTTCGCCGAGCCGCGGATAGGTCTCGTAGGCGCGGCTCAAGGCCTCGGCGAGTCCCCTCGGACCGACGGAGCGGCGGAAGTCGAGGGCGAGGTTCTCCTCGACCGTGAGTGACGCGAACACCGAACGCCCTTCGGGGGCGTGGGCGATCCCGAGACGGGCGATCCGCCAGGCTGGCCATCCCGTGATGTCACGGCCGTCGAAGACGATCCTGCCGCCACTCGGGTTTACGAGGCCCGAGACGACGCGCGCGACGGTTGACTTGCCCGCTCCGTTCGATCCGACGAGGGCGACCGCCGAACGCGCGGCGACCGAGAACGAGACACCGAAAACCGCCCGATAGGGGCCGTAAGCGACGTCGACGTCGTGCAGCTCAAGAAGCGCCCGAGGCGCAGCTTCTTTCGGGGTGGGCGCCACCGCTGCGGATCCGACTCGGGTGATCGTCGCGCTTCCGGGTTCGGCGCGGAACGCGGGGGACGCTGGGGGCGCCTGCCCGAGGTAGGCGCGCCGAACAGCGGGATCGTCGAGCACCGCGTCGACCGGTCCATCGGCGATCAGACGACCGAAGTCGAGGACTACGAGACGCTGCGTCGAGGCGGCGACCATCTCAAGATCGTGTTCGACAAGCACGATTGTCGCGCCGCGCTCTTCCCGGACACGCCGCAAGATGGAGACGAGCTCGCCGCGTTCGATCTGGTCGAGTCCCGATGATGGTTCGTCGAGCATCAAGAGCCGCGGCTCGCCGACGAGCGCGCGAGCGAGCTCGACGAGACGCCCGTGGCCGAGACTGAGGGCCTCGACGGGAACGTCGGCTTCCTTCTCGAGACCGACAAGCCGGAGCAGCGCGTCGGTCACGCGTCGTTCCTCGCGACTCGGTCGACCGACGCCGAGGAGATCCCTCCAGAGCCTTCCCCGTCCGCCGCGGACTCGTTCGGTGACGAGCACGTGTTCGCGCGGGGTCATCCCGGCGAAGAGCTCGAGCCGTTGGAAGGTGCGACCGATCCCCAACCTCGTGCGCCGGAAGGTCGGAAGGTGGTCGATCGGGGCCCCGTCAAAGATCACCGTTCCGGTGTCGGGGTGTTCGAGACCGAGCAGGCAGTTGAAAAGGGTCGTCTTCCCCGCGCCGTTCGGTCCGACCAGTCCGACCGCCTCACCCTCGTCGATGGCGAGCGACAGCTGGCTCAACGCGACGATCCCACCGAAGCTCTTTGAGATATCCCGGGCGACGAGCAGGGCCATGGTTCAGCGACCGCTGGGACCGGCCGGTGCGGTCAGCTCGGCTTCCGGTTGGTCGTTGCGCGTCAGGAAATGGGCGAACTGCTCGGCACGGTCGAGCACCCAGCGACGCGCGTATTCGACTGCACCTTCGGGGTGGCGCACGTAGGTGACCGCGGCAAGACCGAAGATCAGCGCGGCGAGCGATCCGAAGCGGCCCGGCAGATTGTTGATCAACTGCTGGAGCACCGTGTACGCGAGACCGGCCTCGATTGCCCCGGCGACGGAGTAGACGCCCACTGTTGCGACGATGACCACGAAAATGAGCGAGAACTCGTAGTTGAAGTCGGTCGGAGAGACGGTCTGTTCCAGCGACGCGTAAAGTGCTCCGCCCACGCCGGCGATTGCCGCCGAGAGCATGAAGGCGACGACGCGTAACCGCCGGACGTCGATGCCGATCGATTCCGCCCCCACCTCGGACGCCCGCAGCGCACCGAGCTCCCCGCCGACGGATCCGTGCTGCAAAAGCCACACGGCGCCTGCGGCGAGCGCGAGCACCACGAGAGCGAGCCAGAAGAACGCCCCGCTCCCCGCGAAGTCGAGACTCCCGATCGTCGGACGCGGAACACTGAGCCCCGAGGCGCCGTTTCCGGACCAGGAGTACTGGAAGAGCACGTTGTCGCCGAGAAGCGCGAATGCGAGCGTGAGCAGCGCGAGTGCGATTCCGCCCAGCCGGAGACTGGGAATCGCCACGACGAGTCCGACGAGGGCAGCGAGCACGCCGCCCGCGACAACGCCGAGCAACACCGCCGTCCCGAAGTGGGTGGCGAGCTGTCCAGCGGTGAACGCGCCCACGGCGGCGAACGACGCCTGACACAGCGAGATCTGGCCGCTCATCCCGGTGAGCAACGTGATGGAAAGGAAGATGGTCGAGAAGACGAGCCCTTGGGTGAGGGTGAACTCCCAGTTCCCCGGCACGATCACGAGAGTGATGACAATGAACACGGCGACGAGCAATGCGGTGAAGGAGCGGGAACCGAGCGCGACCTCGGTCATGCGGGCCGGTGGTTTCAGGGACGCCGGAGGCGGGTCACAAGAGGAGAGCGGATCGCCGAGCGGCCCGGCGGGGCGGAACGACCGGCGCGCGACGAGCAACACCGCGAGCACGACGAACGGGAAGGATGGCCGAAGACCGGAGGACAGCACGGTTCCCGACGGTAGGTATCCGCCGATCACCTCCTGGACCACGCCGAGCGCGACGCCGCCGACGAGCGTCAGCGACAGGCTGGCGAACCCGCCGACCGCGGCCGCCGCGATCGCGGCGACGAGCAACGCCGTGAAGTACGAAGGGTCGAGCGCGGCGTAGATCGGGGCCAGAAGGACGCCGGCAAGCCCGGCAAGCAGGCTCGAGAGCATCCAGGCAAACGTGCCGACGCGGTCCGCCCGGATTCCCGCGAGCTCGGTCATCCGGGGGCTCTCGACGACGGCTCGCATGCTCAGCCCGAGTCCGCTCGAGCGGAACATCAGTCCGAGGGCGGCGATGACGACGACCGTGACGCCGGTCGTGAGCAACTCCTCTCCCGTCAGCGCGACGCTCCCGATCCGGAAGTAGACGTGGTCCGGGTTGAGCGCGAGCGCAGGGGGCGCCAGCCGCTGGCTCGTCCCGAAGATCATCTGCATCACGCTCGGGATGGCGATCAGCAAACCGAGGGCGGGGACGAGACGGACGAGCGGCGGTGCTGTCCGGGCGTACTGGAAGAGCAGCCGGTCGAGGACGTAACCGATCGCCGGACCAAGGAGGACCACGGCGACGACGAACGCCGCCCACTTCGGCCGACCGTCCTCGACAGCTACATAAAAGACGATCGCCGAGACGTACGCCTGAGCGCCGAAGGCCAGGTTGAACACTCCCGACGCTTTGTAGGTAAGGACGAGGCCGGCAGCCATCAACGCATAGGCACACCCGTAGGGAACGCCGGGGAGCGCGTAGGAGAGGAACTCGCTCAACGGGAGCGGCTTCCTATTCCCCTAGCCACCCCCGCCGCCCGGAACCGTCAGGGGCGGCACACCTGGCGGCAAAGGGACAACCTTGCGAATCGGCCCGTGGGCCGGATTCGGCACCGGGAAGCAGCTGAACACGCTCGGTGGTGTCGTGTAGACGGGGACGAACCGATTTCCCTGAACCTGGACAAAAACGCTGCAGTTGTAGATCGTGCTGACACCCGTGTGATCGGTGCGCCAGTCGATCGGCGAGACGAGGCCGTGCGCCGTGTACAGCGTCATCTTGTTGATCGCCGCGACGAGACGCGTGCGCGTGACGTCGCGGCCGATCGCCCGCAGACCCGTGACGAACAGGTCAGCACTCGTCCATCCCGCCAGGGCCGCCTCCGAAGGGGGGTTCCCTGGCGCGTATCGTTTGAGAGCCGCTTCGAAACGGTCCATGCTCGGATACCGCCTGGGATAGAGCTGCGTGACTTCGAAGGGCACGTGCTGCAGCATGAAGTAGACGCCCTGCATCGCCGAGGCGTAGGTCTTGAGCGCCGACACGTCGTAGCCGTCGAACCAGTACTGCGTCACGCCGGTCATCCCGTCCTGCTGCATCGTGTGGGACAGCAGGATGTCCCCGGTGAGGTCGAGGCACGAGGTGACCATGTCGACTCGGAGCGACTTCATCCGCGTGACGTCGGCCTGGAGGTCGAACGCGGGCACGGGGACGGCGAGGTCCTCGAAGGCGATCCGGATGCCGTACTGGTGGAAGGCGTTGGCGACCCCCTGGCAGCCTTGTCGTGACTGGCTGATGTTGTAAGCGATCAGCGCCGCGGCACGGACGTCGTGCTGTTCAGCGAGATAGGCCGCTTGGAGCTGGGCCGAGGTGAATGCCGTGTACGACCCGGTGTTTCCGTACATGCTCGGACCCGCCCAGTCGACGTTGGGATTGACGTTGAGCCCGAAGGTCGGAACGTCGTGCTGGGAAAGGAAGGGACCACCGGAGAACGACGGGGTCGCGACCGGAACGACGGCGAACACATGGTCCTGCTGGACGAGCGTGCGGGCCTGGCTCGCGTCCAGCGAGGGGTCCGACTGATCGTCGAGCCTGTACGCGAAATCGATCTTCCGGCCGTTCACGCCACCGTCGGCGTTGACCAAGTCGAAGTAGGCCTGGGCCCCGGCGATCGCCGGCGCGAAGTCCGCCGGCAACGGCCCGGTGATGGACGACAGACCGCCGACGACGATCCGGTTCGGGTACACGCCCTGGGTGTTCCCAGAGGTCGAAACGGTCGTCGCGGCGTTCCCGCAGGCCGCGAGGACGGTCCCGGCGAGTACGAGCGCAGCGCAACCGGCGAGGCCGGCCCGTCTCCCTACGACACGCATGGGCTGCGCTCCTTGGACGTCGAGAAGCGTCCTTTCCCCCCGTGACCTTACCCAAAGAACCGCTCGCACGAGAGCAACGAAACGACGCGCCTCTGGTCGGTCGGCTGCAAATCGCCGCCCGCGATCAACGCACGTGCCCGTTCCGGCAAGGCAAGTCACCCTGGATGCGCGCCGAATCGGCCGGCGCGGGTGAATGAACAGCGAACGACACAAGACGCGGGATCTTCGAATGCTGGCCATCCTGGAGGCCGCGAATCCCGACCATTCGAAGCCACGAGTACGGAGCGATCAACCTCGGCCCTGGAACAAAGTCCCGGAATCCGTCACCGCTCGTTCGGGTTCCCTCGCCGAGAACAACCCGCCGGACGTGCCAGGAGACGGTGGCCGAAAGGGCCTCGGTTCGCCACGCAGAGCGCTTCGCGCAACCACGTTGGCGCTCCCACGATCGAACCCGGATCGCGACCCGTCCGGGACGAATCGCCCACGTCTTCACCACAGATCGTCGAAGTCATCGAGGTCGAGTTCACGCTGCCTCGCGTGCACCTCACGGGCCCGTTGCACGGCGTAAATTCCAGGTCCTCCGGACGACGCGGCTTCCGCCCGGAACGAAACCCCGAGCGTCGCCGCGAGGCTCGCGCCTACCGAGAGTCGCAGAGCCGCAAGGTCGTAACCGCCCTCGAGGACCAGGACCAGTCGACCGGCGCGAGGTGCGAACTCACGCGCTCGTCGGGCGAGACCGGCGAAGTCACCGGACGTGAGCGCGAGATCAGCGAGCGGGTCGGCCCGGTGAGCGTCGAACCCCGCGGAGACGAGGACCCAAGTGGGCGAGAAGGCGTCGGCCGCCGGACCGAAGACCTCGTCGAACGCCGCCAGGACGACGTCGCCGGTCGTGCCGGGCGGGAGCGGAACGTTGAGGTTCAGTCCACGTGCCTGCGGCCCGCCGGTCTCCTCGGCCCGTCCCGTCCCGGGAAACAGAGGCCACTGGTGCGTCGAGGTGTAGAGCACGCGGGGGTCGTCCCAGAAGGCCGACTGGGTTCCGTTCCCGTGGTGCACGTCCCAGTCGATGACGAGAACGCGTTCGCCGCGGTCCGCCAACGCCGCGGCGGCGATGGCGACGTTGTTGAGAAGACAGAAGCCCATCGCCCGGTCCGCCAGGGCGTGGTGGCCCGGGGGACGCGCCGCGACGAAGGCCGCGTCACCCATCCCACTCTCGAGCGCGTCGACCGCGGCGAGCACTCCTCCGGCGGCGAGCAACGCGGTGTCCCAGGACCCGGGGCTCACGACCGTGTCGGGATCGAGTGGCCCACCGCCCCGCTCGCAGAACTCCCGCAGCGCGCTCAAGTACGGCGGCCGGTGGACCCGGCTCAGCTCGGCTTCAGTGGCCCGGCGAGCCTCAAGGAAGACGACGGCTTCGGACAGCCCCGCGAGGTCGATCCCGTCGAGCGCGGCCTGCACCCGGCTCGGCCGCTCCGGATGCGCGCCTCCGACGTCATGTCGGTCGAGCGCGGGTGAACCCGCGACGACAAGCACGACTTCACTGTAGGTGGGAAAGCTCCCGAGGCCCGACGGCCGCGGCGCCGACTGCCAAATGGCCGCCCGCGATTCGAATTGTCCCCGTACGGTGGAGCGCCGCTCCGATCGACAGAACCCGAAGTCTCACTTGCTGAGCCCGACAAACCGTTACTCAGGTTGTGAGCTCGATTCGACAGAGAGCGGGCTCTGGTCGCGCGCGGACGACGTGCTGAGGACCGTGGAAAGTTCGGGACGATGACGCAGCATCAGCTCGAAACCGACCGGCCCGAGTAAACGGTTCGCGGCCGTGTTCGACGGCTTCATCCCTAGCAGCGTACGGCCCAGCTCATCGGCGCTTTCCTCCAGACCGACCTCTCGCACCTGGCGTAACGGTTCACCGCGCAGTTGCCGATCACGCAACCCGCCGAGCCGAGCTAATACGTTCCGCCTGCTGCCGCCCCGTTCAGCGGCGTCCTGGAAGTGCTTGTAGCGCGACGAGCCAAGTGCCGTGACGATCTCCCCATACCGCTTCGGATCGAGAAACAGGGCAGCAAGATCGACGATCGAAGAGGCGGCATCTGACCGATCACGGTCGCTTCCGGCGACGGCTTCGAGCAGAATTCTCGACAACCGGGTTGATTCCGGGTGGACGCGGTCGACCCAGAACCACAGAGTCGGTCGGCGCCGCAACGCGCTGTGCAGGATCAGGTCGCTGGCCGGTTCGTCAAGGGTCAGCATCTTGCGCGCGAGGAACAGCACGAGCAGGTCCTGGCGGCTGAGAAGCTTCGCCCGATCGGCGCGCCAGCTGCGAACGGCCTGGTCGAGCAGGGCCCGAGGCTCGGCGCTCATCTCGCCGGACTCGCCCACAACCTGGATCGAAGCGCCGGCCGGAAGCACGGTCGCCAGCACGAGATTCTGCAGGATGCGTTCCCGCTCCGCCCGGACGGCCGCGTCGATCCAGGCGCGGTGATCGGCATGCGTGGCGAGACCCGTCTTCCCGCCACGTCGGCACACGATGGTGTGGCGCGCAAAGACCGTGACGCTTGTCTTGTCGGCTTCGTACCGACCATCTCTCGCGAACACGACCGGAGGCGTCTCGTGCGGCTCGACCGTTACCACGACGACCTGGTAATCGGGGCTTTCGGCGACCTCGAAGCTGGTCGAAACCGCGACGTGGCCTGGCGCGACATAGCTGTCGATGAGATGAGAGAGTGCCGCCGAGTCGAAGAACCATCCATCCGCAACGACGCCGCCGGGACGGCCATCGCCGTGCTTCTCGACGCCGAGACGAATCTCCCCACCCCCGCTGTTCGCGAGAGCGACAACCTCTTTGACGAGATCCAAGCGATCGGCGGGACTTTCCGGGTCGTAGCGGGATTTCAACTCGACGGTCCGAGTCTCCCGGTAGACCTCGCCCATGAACGCCCCCTAAGCAGCATCTTTCTCGCGCGCCTCTCGTGCTCTCGCAACCCTACGCTCAGCGAGACCGACGTAGTCGGGGTCGGTCTCGTAGCCGACGTAGTGGCGGCGTGTCGCGATCGCGGCGACCGCCGTCGTTCCGGATCCGATGAACGGGTCGAGAACCACGTCACCTTTGTAGGTGTAGAGCTCGATGAGACGGCGGGGGAGATCGACCGGGAACGGCGCGGGGTGACCGACTCGCGTCGCGGACTCCGGCGCGATGTGCCAGACGTCGAGTGTCCACGCCAGGAAGTCGTCCTTAGAGATGGTCGCCTCGCAGGGAAGCCCCCGCGTTTCGCGCGTCTTGGCGTCGAGGGCCCGGTCGAAGCGTCCCTTGCTCGCGACGATCACGCGTTCGGTCACGTCTCGGAGCACGGGATTCGACGGCTTCATGAACGAACCCCAGGCGCAGTTCCCGCTCGCCCCGGCGGCCTTCTGCCAGAGGATCTCGCCGCGCAACAGGAAACCGAGATCGTCTTGCAGAATACGTGTCACATCGCTCGAGAGCGAACGGTACGGCTTGCGTCCCAGGTTGGCCACGTTGATTGCGATCCTGCCGCCGGGTTCGAGGACCCGCAGGCACTCGGCGAACACATCGGCGAGCTGTCCGAGGTATTCGACGTATGTCGCCGGAACGTGGCCGTGTCCCATCTCCTCCTCGTACTGCTTTCCCGAAAAGTACGGAGGCGAGGAGCACACGAGCGCCACGGACTTCGACGGCACCCCGGCCATCTCGCGGGAATCGCCCAAGATGATCGAGTCCTTGACCGTGCAGGCGCAGACTTCGGCGTCATCGGACATCGCAGGAGCGGTGAAGCGACCGTAGAACGAGCTCGCGTCATGGTTCTCGCGCCGCGATGCCCCGAAGTTCGACGTCTCCGTCATCTGCCTTCTCTCGGCTCAGCCCGATCACAAGTATGGCCGACGGGTCTTGTTCGTCCGGGGATACGGCCAGGTACGCGCTTTAGAGCGCGGTCGCCACCTTCGGGTCGGCTATGCCGGAGCGGCGGGATCCGGTGGTCTTGCCGCGCCCCGGAGAGCCGACCGGAGGCTCTTGGCGCGTCCTTCGCCTCTGGAGCGCTCCCCGGGGCGAAAGCCGGCCGGTCACCCGCCGACGGAGCCGTCGATGGTCTGACGCAGCAGGTCGGCGTGTCCGTTGCGCCGGGCGTACTCCCCGATGATGTGGACGAGGATCCAACCAGCGAGACCTCGTGGCCCCGCCAGGGACTCGCGCCGACCGCGCCGAGGTCGCCCGGGCAGCGACCGCCGGGAGGAGTTGCACTCCTTCTCCCAGGTCAGAAGACCTTCTGAGGCGTTGGCAGGTTCAGCGCCGTCGAAATCGAGGTCCGGTTCGGCGTCCGTGCAGTACAGCTGCGGCTGGTCGCCTGCCGCCCAGCAGCGCTGGAACCAGTGCCGTTCGACCTCCGCCAGGTACCGGACGAGTCCGGCCAGCGACAACGACGACGGCGGAACCGATTTCGTCGCGAGTTCCTCTGGGGAGAGACCCTCGCACTTCAGCGCCAGGGTCGCACGTTCGAAGTCGAGTCACGCTTCGCGCGTCGGACGTTCGGAAGCGGCGAACGGCGCTTCAACTCGTTCCACGAGAACTTCCGATCTTGTTCCGGGATAGTCGTCTCGACTCAGTCTTGCGGCTCCGGCGCGCGCTCGTCCGAGAACGGGAGCCGGTCTTTGAGCCTCAGTGGGCGTCGACCGGACGGGGTTCGGTGATGAGTCGCAGGTCACCGCTTAGACCGCGCACCGTCGCCGTGGTGCCGCTCGCCTCGATCGTGACGCGGCTACGACCGATCGGGACATGCTCGATCCGCACGTCACCGCAGGACGCGGGCAGTCGCGGCGCGAGCCAAACCGTGCCGTCGCCGAGCGAGGGATCGAGCCGGAGGAGCGTGCGCAGCAAGCTGAAAGGCGTCGCCGAGGCCCAGGCCTGCGGCGAGCACGAGGTCGGGTAACCGACCGGTGTGACGAACTCGTCGCGCGCGAATCCGCACAGCAGCTCGGGGAGCCGACCGTCGAATACCGTCGCGAGATCGAATAATCCCTGCGCGATGGCTTGAGCCTCCTCAACGAAGCCATACCGCATCAGCCCCGCGGCACAGATGGCGCTGTCGTGTGGCCAGACGGAGCCGTTGTGGTAGCTCACCGGATTGAAAGCACCCATCGAACTCGCCAGCGTGCGGACGCCCCAGCCTGTGAACATCTCCTCCGAGACGAGGTGCTCGGCTACTCGGGCCGCAAGGGGCTGGGCGACGATCCCGGTCCAAAGGCAATGACCGATGTTCGACGTCAAGGCGTCGATCGGGCGCTTCTCGGCATCGAGACCGATCGCGAGATAGCCCCTGTCAGCGAGCCAGAAACGCTCGTTGAAGGCCTGTTGCAACCGCCGCGCCCGTTCTTCGAACAGGCGCGCCGTCTCGACGTCCCCCCGGGAGCGCGCGATGCGAGCCCGCGCGAGATAGGCGGCGTAGACGTAGCCCTGCACCTCGCAGAGCGCGATCGGAGGCTCGGCGATCCTCCCGTTGGCGTAGTTGACCCCGTCAGAGGAATCCTTCCAACCCTGGTGGACGAGTCCGCGATCCGTCGGACGCTGATACTCGACGAAACCGTCGCCGTCCCGGTCGCCGAACTCCCGGATCCACTCGAGCGCCCGGTCGGCGTGCGGCAGCAGGCGGTCGATGATCCCCCCGTCGACCCCCCAGCTGTGTAGCTCGCCGAGGAGCATGACGAACAGCGGGGTCGCGTCGATCGATCCGTAGTAGATGGACTCGGCACGCCGAGCCGACGCCCCGGTCAGGCCGGAGCGCATCTCGTGCAGGATTCGTCCCGGTTCCTCCTCGGTGCGCGCGTCGACGCTCTCACCCTGATAGCGGGCGAGCGTGAGAAGCGTTCCGACCGCGATCGTCGGATCGACCCCGATGGTCATCGCCGAGGTGATGAGGGAATCGCGTCCGAAGAGCGTCATGAACCAAGGGGCGCCCGCTGCGAGGACGGCCAGACCCGGTTCGTCGGGGTCAAAGATCCGCAGAACGCCGAGGTCGGGGATGCTGCGGCCGAGCGTCCGGTTGACGTCCTCGTCGTCGGTCCGCACCCGGGGCGTCCCTTCTTCCCAGGAACGAAGGCGCGCCACCGGCGTCGAGCGCTCGACCGGTTCCCCACAGCGATACCGCGGTTCGACCGGCTCGCCGTTCATCTCCAGGTTGATTTCGAAGCAGGTCCGCCACTCGCCGCGCACGGGAACGACCGCGTCCACGATGATGGCGCCGGGCACCGATTTCGATCCCGCGGGCATCCGCACCGTAATTCTCCGCGTGCTCTCCCGATACGTGTGCGTGATGATCATCGCCGACTCCGTGACGGCGACGTCGGTGTCGCCCCGAGACTGGGCGCGGCCCTCTTTCACGTCGAACAGGTGAGCGAAATCGGCTTCGACCTCCACGGCGATCGAACAGACGGTCGTCTCACCACCGAGGTTGCGAAGGATGAGGTCCTCGCGCATCCCATCGCCCACGAAACGCTCCCGGACGATGAAAAGTGTGCTGTCCGTCTGACCCTCGCGCGGCTGCACGCGACCGAGGAACCGAGCGGAGAACGGATCGCTCGGGACGACGGTGAGGGGCTGGATCGGAACGTCGTCGATCCGCAATCGCCACCTCGACAAGTACCGCGTGTCCCGATAGAAGAGCCCCTGCGGACCGCCGGGATCGATGTCACCGTTTGGGTTCGAGATCGCGAAACTCGTCCCCTCGACGAGGGTGACCGTGTTGGCCGCGACACCACCGAGTACCGTTCGACCTCGGAATACCCAGGCGTTCATCGTCGTCGACCCGCCGATTCGAGGCGATCGCGACGGGTGGGCCTTACACCGCAAATCCCGCCAGGCCCGATAGATATCTGGATCACCGTTCGCCGCTCACCAGGCGACGGTAGAGGTCGACGTGCTCGTCGACCATTCGTCGCAATGAGAAGTGCCCTTCGACCGCGTCGCGGCAGCGCCTCCGGTCGATTTCTCCGACGCGGCTCACTGCCTCGACGAGCGCCGGCCTGCCGGCACGAACGAACCCCGTGATGCCGTCCTCAACGATCTCGGGAGCCGCGCCGCACGGCGTCGTGACCACCGGTGTGCCACAGGCGAGGGCCTCGATCATGACCATGCCGAACGGCTCGGGCCAGGAGATGGGATTGAGCAGCATCCTGGCGCCACCCAGCAGCTCAATCTTCGTTCCGCGATCGACTTCGCCAAGGTACTCGACGCCCGGCCCGAGCAGGGGCCTGATCTCCGACTCGAAATAGTCGATCTCGATTTGCTCACTTCGCTTTCCCGCGATGAGCAGCGCCACACCGGCGTCACGCGCGACGCCCACTGCGGTGTGGACGCCCTTGTCCGGGCTCATCCGACCGAGGAACAGCGCGTACCCCCCGGAACCATCGCCGACCGGGAACTCGGAGGGCTCGACCCCGTGGTGGATGACCGCCGCGATCGGGACGTCGAACGCTGTCGAGGCCTGGTGACGGGAGATCGCGATGACGGGAACGTGATCCGCGACGATCCGGTAGACGTCGATGAGATCGCTCTCGAAAGGGCCGTGGTTCGTCGTGACAACGGGAACGCTCGGAAAGCGCTCCGAGTACAACGGTCCGATCAGCGTGTGATCGTGCACGACATCGACCTCACGGGCCAGCTCGTAGGCGTGCACGACATGCCGGATCTCCTGGGCCGCGCCGCCCGCGCCGACGCCTATGGCACGTTCGAAGACCCATCGGCGCTCGACGTCGCATGTGCTGTCGCCGGTCGTGTACAGCAAGACCTCATGTCCGGCCTGCTCCAACCCTCGGGCCAGACCGTCGAGAACGGTCTCGGTTCCGCCGTAGGCGGGTGGCGGAACCGGCAACCACGGTGGCGCCACGATCATGATGCGCATGTCGATACCTTCCCCGTTGCCGACTCGCGCGCCATGGTCGCTGCACCCGTCCCGTTGCGCCCTCTCTCGGCGCGCAGGCCGGCCGGGTGTCCACCGTCGCAGCCGAGACGAGGACCGGAATCCACCCCGACGACGACCGAAGCCGTGGCCGCGCCCCCTCGTCGCACTGGTCAGCTCGTGCCGCAAGCATTCCCGCGCCCACGGTGAGGTTGCAAGGTCGCGATCGTCGACAATCGGACCGGCCAGCGCGAGAACGAACCTCAGGCGTCTTGCGTCGCTTGGAACGGCGCTCCAATCCGTGTCACGGCCGTCGCCGCACCACGCCCCGGTCGACGACACCCCCGACGCGACGTCGTCTCGGGCCCACGTGATCCGAGACGAGCCGTCGCGACCCCTTTACCGCGCAATCCCGGCCAGGGTGACCGCGGCGGTGTGGGAAGTGTCGTTCGTGTCCACGAAGGTGACCGTGATCGAAGCACCCGGTTTGTGCGCTTCGATGGCCGCGAGCAGCGCTTTGTTCGTCGCGACCGTCTTGCCGTCGATCGCAGTGATCGTGTCCCCGGGCTGGATGCCCGCCGCCTCAGCCGGGGTCGAGGCATAGACCTCGCTCACCGGCACGCCAGGGGGGTTCGAGCTCGAACCGGTCGGACCGGTCGGGAAACCGAAGGGTCCGAAACTGTACGAATACGGCTCGCCCACCAGAACGCCGAGGAACGCGGACTCGCCGAGGCTGATCCGCCCCGACGACCGCCCGTGCTGGATCTGGACGGCGATCTGGCGCGCCTCGTTGATCGGGATCGCGAACCCCTCCGATCCGCCCGCCTCCGCCGACTGGGCGGCTGTATCCATCCCGATGACCTGGTCGTTCAGATTGACGAGCGGGCCTCCCGAGTCGCCCGACACGATCGGCGCATCGGTCTGTAACAGATTGTGCAGCGTCTCGCCCGTGCTGATCGACAGCTCGTCACTCGCGGTGATCGTGCGCCCGACCGCGGTGATGGTCCCGCTGATGACGCTGGGTTTGCCACCGAGACCGAGGGCGTTGCCGATCGCGACGACCGGAAGGCCGACCTTGACGCTCGCCGAGTTTCCTAGCCGTACGTAGGGAAGGTTCGCTGGCGCGCCAACGAGCTGGAGGAGCGCGACGTCCTGGGTCACGTCCACGCCCAGGACCTTGACGTGATAGGTGCCGTACGTCGCGACGCTCGCCGAGATAGCTGTGGCGTCGGCCACAACATGGTTGTTCGTCAGCACCTCGCCGGATGGCGTCACGATCATCCCCGTCCCGGCGGCTTGCTCGGCCCCCGTGCCGACCGGGTTCGCGACGTTCGTCTGGATGTCGACGACAGCGGGGTCGACGGTCGCGGCGACCTGCGCGACCGAGTTCCCGGTTCCGGCGAGTCCGCTCCCGGTGGTCTCGCTCGTCGCCGGAAGGGGCGCGACAGTCGGGCTCGACGAACTCGAGTTGCTGCGTAACGCGGCATCCAGACCAGCGCCGAGGCTGCCGGCGAGCAATGCGACGATCACCACAAGCGCCAGCACGTGGCGCCCACCGCGTCGTGGCGGCGCGCCGTCGTCGGTCGGTGCCGGTGGCGGCGGGACCCAGTGCCACCCCCCGGGTCCCCCGCCTGGCGACTCGGCGGACGTCGAGCCCCAGGGGTCCGCTGACGAGCGGACCGGGGCCCACTCGCCCGGACCAGTGTCGCCAGCCGCGGGCGGCGTCACTTCCCCGCCCTGCGGCGGAGTCGGGTTCTCGTTCATTTCGTCCATCGGTCCTCGTTCCTACGTTCTCCACTCGAGTCCACGGCGTTCGGCGCCTGTCGAAGCTCTTTTCCTTTTCCAGCATGGAGTCGACATCTCGGATCCGTCTGGGTCCAGCCTGGGAACTTGCTGAGAAACCAAGCTGCCGGGACCCAGGTCCAGGTTAGCGGCGGGTCCTCGCGGCGCTCGCTAAGAAGGCGGGCGGATTCCAACCCCTGCCACCGCGGGAGCGACACGCGGCTCAGGCGAGCGCCACGAGATCCGCGAAGTCGTCGCTCCAGTAGTCCTCGACGCCATCGGGCATGAGCAGGACCCGCTCCGGACGAAGGGCCGCGACAGCACCGGGGTCGTGCGTGACCAGCACGATCGCTCCCGAGTAGCGACGCAACGAGGCGAGCACCTCGACGCGGCTCGCCGGGTCGAGGTTGTTCGTCGGCTCGTCGAGGAGCAGGACATTCGCCGCTGAGACGACGAGGCAGGCCAACGCGAGTCGGGTCTTCTCGCCCCCGGAGAGCGTCCCGGCTTTCTGGTCAATCCGCTCGCCGCCGAAAAGGAACGCGCCGAGGATGCGCCGCAGCTCGACGTCGGTCATTGCTGCTGGCGCGCCACTCCGCACGTTGGCGAACACCGATGCGGTCTGGTCGAGAGTCTCGTGCTCTTGCGCGTAGTAGCCGAGGCGCAGGCCGTGACCCGCCGCGACGACCCCGGTGTCGACTGGTTCGATCCCCGCGAGCACGCGCAGCAACGTTGTCTTTCCGGCTCCGTTGAGCCCCAGCACGACGAGACGGGAGCCGCGGTCGATCGCGAGGTCGACGCCGCGGAACACCTCGAGCGAGCCGAAACACTTGGTCAAACCGCTCGCCACGAGCGGAGTCTTGCCGCAAGGGGTGGGGTCCGGAAAGCGGATCTTGGCGACTTTCTCGCGGCGACGCACTTCAGGCAGTGCGGCCGCTAGACCAGCGGCGCGCCGGTCGAACTGGTGCGCGGCGGCGGCTTTCGTCGCCTTGGCTCGCATCTGGTCCGCCTGCAGGCGCAGCGCGACGATCTTGCGTTCGGTGTTGGCGCGCTCCCGGGCGCGGCGGCGATCGTCGGCCGCCTGCTGTTCGAGATAGGCCCGCCAGCCGACGTTGTGGATGTCGAGCGCAGCCCGGTTCGCATCAAGGTGGAAGACGCGGTTAATCGCCTCCCCGAGAAGCGTCGCGTCGTGGCTGACGATGACGCAGCCTCCCCTGTGGGCACGCAGGAAGGTCTGCAGCCAGCCGACAGAATCGGCGTCGAGATGGTTGGTCGGCTCGTCGAGCAGCAGCGTCGGCGCCCCAGAGAAGAGAACCCGGGCGAGTTCGACTCGCCGCCTCTGGCCGCCTGACAGGGTGCCTAGCGGCTGGGCGAGCACCCGCGCCGGCAAGTCGAGGCTCGAAGCGATCGCGGCCGCTTCGGATTCCGCTGCCCAGCCGCCTCGGGCCGCGAACCGCTCCTCAGCCCTGGTGTAGCGGCGCATTGCGTCTGCACCGCCAACCTTGTCGGACGTCATCATCTGCGCGGCCGCGCCGGCGAGTTCGTCGAGGATCCGCACAAGTCCACGCGCCGACAGGATGCGATGGCCGGCGGCCTCGTCGAGATCCCCGGTCCTCGGATCCTGAGGGAGATAGGCGATCGCGCTGGAGCGTCGAACGGATCCTTTCGCTGGCAGCGCCTCTCCCGCGAGCACGCGGAGCAGGGTCGTCTTCCCGGCGCCATTACGACCGACGAGCCCGATCCGGTCACCCCGACCGACGTGGAAGGTAGCCCCCGAGACAAGCGTGTGGACACCGGCGGTGAGTTCGAGATCGGTGGCAGTCAGCATCGGCGCGAAGAAAGAGACGTTGAAGGCGGCAGCGGACACACGGTCGACTTCGACCTCCCAGCATCGCGCCGATCCGCTGCCACCGTCACGACCAGGCCGGCGTGCCCGTCGGCCGATGTCGCTTCTTAGCGACGGCATCGCGTCGCACGGCCTTGACGACACGGGGTTTGCGGTGTCTAGGTTGGGAGATGGTCAGCGGCGAGGACAGAGGCCTTCGCCGTCCCGTGTGCACTTCCCAGGCCGAACCGACGATCGTCCCGCGCCGACTGAAGACGCCTCGGCATCGCCGTCTGCGAGACCGGTTGGCTCGACAGGTCGTCCTCCACCTGCTCGGCGCGCTGCACGATGGCGCGCTCGCTATCGCCGAGAACGGCACTCGTCGGGAGTTCGGCGAGGTGGTCGGCGGTCCCCCGGTCCCTGAGATCACCGTGCGGTCGCCGGCGGCGTGGACGGCGGTCGCCTCTGGAGGAAGCAGCGGCCTCGGACGCGGCTTCTTCTCTGGATGGTGGACCGTTGAAGAGCTCGACGACCTGGTCATGGCGATCCGCGTCATCATCCGCAACCTCGACGCCAGCGAGCGCCCCCAACGAGCGATGCACGCGCTTGTCGCGCCGGTCCTGTGGGCGCGCGTGCGGTTCCTCGAGCGCCTCGGTCGACACGCTGCTGACCGTCGGAATATTCGCGCCCACTACGACCTCGGGAACGAGTTCTTCTCGCTCTTCCTCGACAAGACGATGACCTACTCGTGCGCGCTCTTCGACACCGAACAAGAGTCGCTCGATGAGGCCCAAGAGGCCAAGCTCGACCGTCTCTGTCGCAAGCTCGAACTCACGCCGCACGACCACGTGCTCGAGATCGGCACCGGCTGGGGAAGTTTCGCTGTCCACGCGGCACGCAAGTACGGCTGCCGGGTCACGACGACCACACTTTCGCGGCAGCAGTTCACGTTCGCCACCGAGAAGATCGCCCAAATGGGCCTCGCCGATCGGGTCACCGTGCTTCTCGAAGACTATCGGGACCTGAAGGGCACCTACGACAAGCTCGTCTCGATCGAGATGATCGAGGCCGTCGACTGGCGCCAGTACGGCAAGTTCTTCGTCACCTGCGCGCGCCTTTTGAAACCGGACGGACTGCTGGCCTTACAAGCGATCGTCATCGCCGACCGCTACTTCCACCGCGCCAAGCAGAGCAGGGATTTCATCAAGCGCTACATCTTCCCGGGCGGCTGTCTGCCCTCGGTCGCGGCGATCCTCGAGGCGACGTCGCAGGTGTCCGACCTCGAGCTCCTGGCCCTTGACGACATCGGGCCGCACTACGCCGAAACGCTACGTCGCTGGCGGGCCGGACTGGAGAGCCACAAGTCCGAACTCGCCGCGCTCGGCTTCGATGAGACCTTCCACCTGCTTTTCGACTTCTATTTCTGCTACTGCGAGGCCGCGTTCCTAGAACGGCGAATCTCCGATGTCCAGTGCCTCTTCTCCCGATCACGCTGGCGCGCCCCCGCGCTCGGTATGCGACGGGGCTGACCGCGCCGCCCTAAGTAGCACCGACCGGTTGGATTTTCCCCACCCGAGCGATCTGCGCCGGGGTCGGAAGGCGGACTGTCGATGCCGCGCCCAGGCGCCAGCACCCGGCTGACCAGCCAGGAGATGTCGACCTCGCCACGACCCAGTTGTTCGGGCTCTCGTCCCTCACGTTGTACCACCTCGAACCGAAGATGTGGCACACGGAGTTCACGGCAAACCTCACGTGCTCAAAGGCGAGAATCCGGATCAGCCCCGCCCAGTCCAGCGCCTCGAGGTCACGCACGACACTCCCCGTGAACGCGTAGCCGATGACGAACGGCAGGCCAACCGAGAGAGCGACCCAGACGAGGTAGAGCCTGTCGACCACCGGGAGCGCCCGGCCCTCGTGGAGGTCTCGTCGGCGGGCGTCGCCACGGTCCATGCCCTTGGTCGAGAACAGCCACCCGACGTCCGCGTGACACAAGCCCTTCACCGCCCCGGCGAAGCCGTCCCCGGACAGGTGGGGCGAATGCGGGTCGCCCGCGGCGTCGGCGAGGGCGTGGTGTTGGCGCTGGTCGGTTACCCACTGGGTCAGTGGTCCCCGGAGTGTCATCGCCCCGGGCACGGCGAGGGCCATCCTCACGGGTTGGACGGTCCCGAACGAACGGTGGGCGAAGCAGCGGTGGTAGCCGACGATGCTGCCGAGTCCGGTGAAGACATAGAAGATGAAGAACAAGACGAGATCGAGCGTCGGAAGGCCCCGCCCCACAGGACGTCTGCTGCCGAGAGGATCCCTGCAGGCGGCACGACGACGGCGACGAAGGTGACGATCTGGCTCACCCGGGTCGTGCGGGAATGCACGGTCGCGGCCCTGAGTTCGCCCGGCTCCTAGCCCAGCGATCCTCCGACTTCGGTGGGCCAAAGTGTCGCGCTCGTCCTCCCGGCCGGTCCGGTCAGGAGATCTCCCCCCCGTCCCCTAGGCTGTCCGCTCGATCGTGCGCTCACGCCCTGAGGAGGTCTCGCCATTCTGCCGCCGAGGCGTCGATCTCCGGGATCGTCAGTCGCAACGTCGACTCCGGGATCCGGTTGGCGAGCGCGCGCTGGGCCCAGTAGTCGTGGCTGACGCCGTCAAAAAGGCTCCTGCGGAATTCGACCAGCTCCGGCGGCGCCGGGGCCCGGTAGCCGAAGAGGTCGAGCGCGCACTCGATGTCGACGGACACCGGGGCACGACCAAGAAGACTGGCGCGTCGCAGCGCGATCGCCACCGCGCCGGCGAGGATGTCCTCGCGACGCTCTCCGGGCTCCGCGACGATCCGGTGCGCCAGGCGTTCCGCCAGCAGCAGGGCGAAGCCCTGGTCGGGCCCGGCCGAGCCTGTGCCCCGTCCCGAAACGGGCCGATTTGCGCGGAAGTCAGCAGGGCGATCGGCGGTCCACGGTCGCGGCGGGCCGAGACGGTACCCCGGCCGCACCTCATCCTCGATGGCGATGGGGGCGTATCTCGGTTGGGTCATCGGCTCCGTCTCCTGCCGCTCGACCGGGTCGGATCGTGGCGCGACTAGTTGACGTAGTCCAGCCAGTCCTTGTACCCGTCAACCTCGCCTCGCACAGCCTTGAAAAAGACCCCCTGGATCGCGCGGGTCATCGGGCCGGGCGTGCCGTCCCCGATGACGCGGTCGTCGACCGAGGCGATGGGCACCACCTCTGCCGCGGTCCCGGTCAAGAAGGCCTCTTCGGCGATATACAGGTCGGTGCGGCGCAAGGCCTCCGCGGCGACCTCGTATCCGAGGTCGCGCGCGATGGTCATCACCGAGTCCGCCGTCACTCCCTCGAGCGCCACGGACGCCGAAGGTTGCGGCGTGAGCAGGCGGCCCCGGCGGACGACGAAGACGTTCTCCCCGGAGCACTCGGAGAGGTAGCCCTCGGTCGTGCACATCACGGCCTCCTCGTAGCCCGCGACGATCGCTTCCACCTTGGCGAGCGAGGAGTTGATGTATGTGCCGGTCGCCTTCGCCGAAGCGGGCACCGATCGTGGGTCGTTGCGGGCCCAGGAGCTGACCTTCACCCGGGCGCCGCGGGACATCGCCTCGTCGCCGAGGTACGCGGCCCAGGGCCAAGCGGCGATGGCGACGTGGACTTCGCAGGACAACGGATTGAGGCCCAAGTCGCCGTAGCCGTAGTAAGCGATGGGACGGATGTAGCAGGCCTCGAGACCCGCTGCCCGCACCGTCGCCTTGATGGCCTCGAAGATCTCGGTCTTGCTGAACGGCAGCTTCATCATCAGGCTGCGCGCCGAATTGTCGAACCGGGTGACGTGATCGGTGAGGCGAAAGACGGCCGGCCCGTTCGCGGTCGCATAGGCGCGGATGCCTTCGAATACCCCGGTCCCGTAGTGCAAGGAGTGGGTGAGCACGTGGATTTGCGCGTCGGCCCAGTCGATGAGCTCGCCATCCATCCAGATCTTTGCCGTCGGAGTAAGCGGCATCTTTACAACCTTCCTGCGACGGCGTCGCCGATGGCCGTCGTCGTCAATTGTGCACCTCGCGTCGCCATTTCGGACTGCACGTCCAGCACCGCCTTCATCATCCTCGCCCCCGCTTCCTGTTCGCCGAGCCACTCCACCATCATCGCGGCGGAACGGATGGCAGCGAGCGGGTTCGCCCGTCCGGTGCCGACGATGTCGTGGGCTGCTCCGTGGATCGGCTCGAAAAGCGACGGTCCCGTGCGTTCCGGATTGAGATTGCCGGACGCCGCGAGCCCGATCCCCCCGGTCACCGCGCCGGCGAGGTCGCTCAGGATGTCACCGAAGAGATTGTCCGTCACGAGCACGTCATAGCGGTCGGCCTCCGTCGCGAGGTAGATGCACGCCGCGTCGACGTGGTGGTACGCCGTCGTGATCCCCGGGAACTCGCTTGCCACTTCGCCGAAGACGCGGCTCCAGAGATCACCTGAGTAGGTGAGGACATTCGTCTTGTGGACGAGCGTCACCGACCGGCGCGGCCTCGTCCCGGCAAGCTCGAACGCGAAACGCACACAGCGTTCGACCCCGTGGCGCGTGTTCACCGAGCCCTGTGTCGCGACCTCCCAGGGCGTGCCGAGCCTCAGCAAACCCCCTTCTCCGGCGTAGGAACCCTCGGTGTTCTCCCGGACGATGCAGATGTCCGCGTCGGGTGCGATCGAGCCCGGAACCCCGGTGCACGGACGCAGATTGACGTAGAGGTCGAGCTCGAATCGCAGCCGGAGCAAGAGACCCCGCTCCAACGCCCCGGGGGGTACCTCCCGGGACCCGACAGGTGGTCCGACCGCACCGAGCAAGATCGCGTCGTGGTCGCGCAGTTCGCTGAGAACGCCGTCGGGAAGCACCTCGCCGGTTCTGGCGTAGCGGTCCGCGCCAAGGTCGTAGTCCGTGGTGTCGCAGGGGACGTTCGCCGCGGCGACTACTTTCAGCGCCTCGGCGACGACCTCGGGGCCGATGCCATCCCCGCCGATCACTGCGACTCTGTAGCTGCCCAAGTTCTTCCGACTCCGATCGCCCCAACCGAACGTTGGCGGAAAATCGCCTGGGGGCGCCACCGACGGCGAAACCGTCCACGGAAACGACAACGGTGCTCGCCCCTAGATGACGTCGGTCCGTGGCCCGATCGCCAAGACAGGACAAGTCTGACGAGCCACCTGCGACTCCGTCAATCCGCCAGACCCGTCGTCCGTCCAGATTCGGCTGCCCGACCCGGTATCCTCGGATCGGTGAGCGAGACGCATCTGTCGCCGGAGACGCACGCTCGGCTCGTCGCCGAGCTCGAGGATCTGACGACGCGGGGTCGGATTGAGATCGCCCGGGCCATCGAGGCGGCGCGGGCGCTCGGCGACCTGTCGGAGAACGGTGACTACCACGCGGCCAAGGACGCCCAGGGCAAGATGGAGTCTCGGATCCGCCAGCTCCAGGAGATGCTGAGCACTGCCGTCATCGTCGAATCATCCCCGGGCAGTGACGGGTCCGTCGCCGCCGGCTCGATCGTCGGCATCCGCTACGGCGACGACGAGGTCGAGCGCTACCTCGTCGGCTCGATCGAGGAGCGGCGCGATGACGTGGCCGTGATCTCGGTCGGATCCCCGCTCGGGCAGGCCCTCCTCGGGCATCGCGTCGGGGACCACATCTCGTACGAAGCGCCGAACGGCCGGCTCGAGGTCGAGATCGTCACGGTTGACTGAGAGTCCCATGGCTCGCCGAACACTCGCCGACAAGCTCTGGGACAGTCACGTCGTGCGCGCCGGCGCCGACGGTTCCGAGCCGGACCTGCTCTACATCGACCTCCACCTGGTGAACGACGTCACCTCGCCCCAGGCCTTCGAGGGGCTTCGACTCGCGGGGCATCGTGTGCGCCGACCGGACCTCACCGTCGCGACTGCGGACCACAACGTCCCGACGACCGAGGTCAACGGACTGATCGCCGACCCGGTCTCCCGGCGCCAGCTCGAGGCTCTCGCGCGCAACTGCGCTGAATCCGGCATCACGTTCTACCCGCTGGGCCACGTCAACCAGGGAATCGAGCACATCATCGGACCCGAGCTGGGGCTGACGCTTCCGGGAACGACGATCGTCTGCGGTGACAGCCACACCGCGACGCACGGGGCTTTCGGCGCCCTCGCTTTCGGAATCGGCACTTCCGAGGTCGAACACGTGCTCGCCACCCAGACGCTTCCCCAGAAACGGCCGAAGACGATGGCGATCGAGATCGACGGCGAACTCGCCGAGGGCGTGGCGGCCAAGGACATCGCCCTGGCTGTCATCCGCACGATCGGCACGGGTGGCGGCGTCGGCCACCTCGTCGAATACCGAGGCAGCGTCATCCGCGCCCTCTCAATGGAGGCGCGCATGACCGTCTGCAACATGTCGATCGAGGCTGGCGCGCGAGCCGGCATGGTCGCGCCCGACGACATGACGTTCTCCTATCTCGAGGGGCGCACTTTTGCTCCAAAAGGTGCCGACTGGGAACGGGCGCTCGCCGCCTGGCGCCAACTCGCGACCGACGAGGGTGCGAACTTCGACACCGTCGTGCGCCTTGACGGCGCCGCGATACGCCCCAGCGTCACCTGGGGAACAAACCCGGCGCAGGCCGTCGGGATCGACGACGCCGTGCCAGAACCCGATTCGTTCGGCGACCCGCTCGCCCGCGAATCAGCCGCGCGGGCGCTCGCCTACATGGGCCTCGAACCCGGCACCCGGATGGTTGACATCGCGGTCGACACGGTATTCATCGGTTCCTGCACGAATTCGCGCCTCGAGGACCTGCGGACCGCAGCGCACGTTGTCGCCGGGCGCCGCGTGAAGCCGGGCCTACGCGCCCTGGTCGTCCCCGGCTCGCACCGGGTGAAGGCCCAGGCGGAATCCGAAGGCCTCGACCGGATCTTCCTCGAAGCCGGCTTCGAATGGCGCGAACCGGGGTGCTCGATGTGCCTCGGCATGAACCCTGACAAGCTCACGGCCGGCGAGCGGTGCGCCTCGACTTCTAACCGGAACTTCGAAGGACGACAGGGCCCCGGCGGCAGGACGCACCTCGTCTCACCGGCGATCGCCGCCGCGACGGCGATCGCCGGGCACCTTGCGACGCCAGATGCCCTCCACGACCCCGCAACATCGGATCAGTAGGGAACGGGAGATGGAACCTGTACGGGTCGTGACAGGACGAGCGGTGCCGCTCGACCGCTCCAACGTTGATACGGATCAGATCATCCCGAGCGAATGGCTGAAGCGCCTCGAACGCACCGGTTACGGTGACGGACTCTTCTCCGAGTGGCGGGAGGACCCGGGGTTCGTCCTCAACCGGCCGGATTACGCCGGTGCCGTCATCCTCGTGGCCGGCGAAAACTTCGGCATCGGCTCCTCGCGAGAGCACGCCGTCTGGGCGCTCGTCGATTACGGGTTCCGCGCCGTCGTCAGCCCACGTATCGCCGACATCTTCAAGGGCAACTCCACGCGTTCGGGACTCGTCCCGGCGGAAGTGACCCCCGAGATCGGACGGCGGTTACTCGACGCGGTCCGCGAGGACCCGACAGTTGAGATCACAGTCGATGTTGGGCGACGTACCGTCGAAGCGCCGACCGTCGGAATAGATGCCGACTTCGCGATCGATGACGCGGCGCGGGAACGCCTTCTGCAGGGCCTCGATGACATCGCGTTCACACTTGGCCACGCCGCCGAGATCGACGAGTTCGAACGGCATCGGCCGACCTGGCTCCCCCGCGTCACGGCGTAGAAAGACCACGGGCACGTCCAGGGCGACGAGCCCCGGAGCGTCCGGCGGGCGCGTCTCGCCTGGCTCGAGCCGCGCTGCGTCGTCGCCGGCCGGCCGGCGATGCGAGCGGCGAGGGTCGACTCGAAGAGGCGCACTCCGAATCCCTGAGGCTCGCGAATCCCGTCGGAAAATGGGCCTGAGGGCTAACCTGCGACTAGAAGTGGCAGCGACATAGGGGGCAAACCGTGTCGGGAACGAAGCCACCTGACAAGGAACCGGGCACCGGGCGCCCGGAGGAGCACGAAGGCTGGCACGATGGCAAGATCTGGGTCGAGCCGCCACCACCGCCCAAGCCCCGTGAGATCCCGACCTTTGGGCCCGACGCGCTGGCCCCTCCCCGCATCGGTCTTCGTACGGCCGATGGAGGCCTTTCCGCGCGGCCCGTGCCTCATGCGATGGCGAGGCGGGCGACCGCGAGTGGCGCGTGGCTGCTGGTGCTCCTGGGTGCTGGCGCTGGGATCATCGCCGGTTCGTACAACTCGTGGTTGGCCATGGGTTCACCCTTCGGTTCGCCAAGCGCGTCAGCCATCGTCGACGACGGCCTGGGAGAAGTGTCGCTCGTCGCCGGGATCGTCCTCAGCGTCGTGGCTCTGCTCATCGTCGGCACCGGCGCCGGTACGCTGCTCAAGCAGCTGGCGGCGGCCGCGTCGGGTGCCGCGCTCAGCGCCGCGATCTACTACTTGGTCCTCAACTTCGCGATTTTGCCGATGCCTTCCAAGGCGTACCCCGGGTGGGGGTTGATCCTCGTCATGGTCGCGTCCCTCGCGGCATTCGTCGCCTCGTGCGCGATCACCGCGTCGACGACCGACTAGACCCGGGAGGGCGCACCGGCACTCACCAGCCGTAACACGGCGGAGACGTTTCCAAGGTCGGCGGCGACAAGGCAATCCGGACACAGCGATCGGCCGCGTCGGGGCGCGCCGGCGATACTCGTCGGTCGGGACCGCCTAACGGTATCGATTCCGGGCTTGTGGGTCAGCTCTCGCCCGCATCACGCCTTCTCGCGTTCATCGCCGAGACGACAGCCTTGATGCCCGCGGTCGCGATGTTCTCGTCGAGGCCGACCCCCCAGCGCAGGATCCCCTTGTCGTCGGAGGTCTCCACGTAGGCCACCGCGTTGGCGTTCGCACCCGAAGTGATCGCGTCCTCGTGGTAGTCGAGGACGTCGATCTCGCATCCGGTTGCGTCGCACACCGCGGCGACGAACGCCGAGATCGGGCCGTTGCCTTCGCCGGTCACGATGACGTGCTTTCCGTCGAGGATGAGGTCGGCTGTCACCTTGTCGCTGATGCCGCTCGTCGCCATCTCAAGATTGGACAGCTCAACCGGCCCACCGGAGAGATACTCCGACGTGAACACCTCCCAAATCTTCTCGGAGGAGATCTCGGTCCCCGCGACTTCGGCCACGCGCTGGACCGCCCGGGAGAACTCGATCTGGAGCCGGCGCGGCAGCACCATCTGATGCTCCGTCTCCATGATGTAGGCGACGCCCCCCTTGCCGGATTGGGAGTTCACCCGGATCACCGCTTCGTAGATCCGCCCGACATGGCGTGGGTCAACAGGCAGATACGGGACCTCCCAGACTTCGTAGTCGTCGGCGAGGGCGGCCATGCCCTTTCTGATGGCGTCCTGGTGCGATCCGGAGAACGCCGTGTAGACGAGATCCCCGGCGTAGGGATGACGCGGGTGCACGGGCAGGCGGTTGCAGCGCTCCGCGACGCGCCGAAGCTCGTCGATGTCGGTGATGTCGAGACGTGGGTCGATACCCTGCACGAACAGGTTCATCGCCAGCGTGATCAGGTCGACGTTGCCCGTCCTCTCGCCGTTGCCGAACAGGCACCCTTCCACGCGTTCGGCTCCCGCCATGACGCCGAGCTCGGCCGCGGCGACTGCCGTGCCGCGATCGTTGTGAGGGTGGATGCTCAAGACGACCGCCTCGCGCCGCGGGATCTCCCGGCCGAAGTACTCGACGAGGTCCGCGTAGACGTTCGGCGTCGACATCTCGACCGTCGCCGGCAGGTTGAGGATGATCGGCTCCTCGGGTGTCGGCTCGATCGCGTCCATGACCGCCGAGCAGATCTCGAGCGCGTAGTCGACCTCCGTCCCGGTGAACGACTCCGGCGTGTACTCGTAGCGAAAGCTGGTCCCCGGGAACGTCGGCTCCAGGCTGCGGCACAGCCGCGCCGCTTCGACCGCGATGGCGGTAATGCCGGGCTTGTCGAGGCCGAACACGACCCGGCGCTGCAGCACCGAGGTCGAGTTGTACAGGTGCACGATGGCACGGCGCGCCCCGCGCAGGCTTTCGAACGTGCGCTCGATGAGCGGCGCCCGGCACTGCGCGATGACCTGCATCGTCACATCGTCGGGCACGAGGTCCTCCTCGATGAGCTGGCGGATGAAGTCGAAATCCGGCTGCGACGCCGAGGGGAACCCGACTTCGATCTCCTTGAAGCCCATCGAGAAGAGCTTGTCGAACATCTCCCGCTTGCGGGATGGGCCCATCGGGTCGATCAGGGCCTGATTCCCGTCACGCAGATCCACCGAACACCACTGCGGCGCGCTCGTCACGATCTTGCTCGGCCAGGTCCGGTCGGGTAGGTCGAAGACGGGATAGGGGCGGTACTTGTCGAACGCCATCTTTTTCGGGCTGGCTGGTGTCCGTGGCATCAGTTGTCCTATCGGCTGTCGAGTTGTGGAACCCGGGTACAAAAAACCTCCTGGCCAGCGGCACAGGAGGTCGGACGAGCGCGGCTGTGCGCCCGTCGTCAGGTGATAAGGAGGACGTCCAGTGTCACTCGCATTGCGGACCAAGTTTCGTTCACGAGCCCCGACACGTCAAGACGGCGAGCTCGTCGTCGCGGCGAACGTATCGATCACCCACTGTTGGAACTCCTCGGGGCTGAGCGGCCTCGACCAAAGGTAGCCCTGGCCATACTCGCACCCGAGCGCGTAGAGCGCGACACGCTGGTCCTGACTTTCGACACCTTCGGCGCACAACTCCAGATTGAGGGTGCGGGCGAGGTTGATGATCGTCTCGACGATCGCGGCCGAGTCGGGCGACCCGATCGCATCGATGAACGAGTGGTCGACCTTCAACAACCCGACAGGGAGTCGGCTGAGGTAGCTGAGCGACGACTGCCCGGTCCCGAAGTCGTCGATCGCGATCTTTATTCCGATGGCCCGCAAGTCCTCGAGCCGGCTGATCGACTTGTCGATCTCCTGCATCACCGCCGTCTCTGTGAGCTCGAGCAGGAGCGCGTCGGCTGGCGCACCAGTGGCGGCGAGCGCCCAGAGGCACATCGTGACGGGATTCGTGATGAGCAGTTGCCGCGACGAGATGTTCACCGACACCCAGAGGTGCTCGCAGCCCGGGAGCTCCTTGCGCCAGCGGACGATCTGGTGCAAGGCCTTCTCGAGGACGTGCGACCCGATCGCCGAGATGAGGCCGCTCTGCTCGGCGACAGGGATGAACTCGTCCGGAGCCATGAGGCCCCGCGTCGGATGGTCCAGGCGCACGAGCGCTTCGACGCCGACGAGCTGGGCGCTGCCGACGGTGAGGATCGGCTGGTAAAGGACGCGCACCTCGTCTTGCTCCAGCGCGAGGCGGATCTCGCGTTCGAGGTCGAAGCGACGCGCGACCTCCTCGCGCATCTCGTCGTCAAAACGCTCGACGTGGTCCCGGCCCCTGTCTTTCGCTCGGTGCAGTGCCGCGTCCGCTGACCGCAGGGCGTCGTCGACGCTCTCCGAGCCATCGACGACGGCGACGCCGCAGGAGACGGTGAGGTACACCGGCTCCCCGTTGACGACGAAGGGCTCGTCGAACAGTCGGATCGCGCGTTCGGCGACAGCGTCAGCCTCCGCCTCGTCGGCGATCCGGTCGCAGAGCACGACGAACTCGTTGCCACCCATCCGGGCGACGAGATCCTGCGACCCGCTGCCGGCGACGAGCCGCTGGGCGACGTCGACGAGAAGGCGGTCACCGGCGACGTGTCCGAGCCCGTCGTTCACGACCTTGAAACGGTCGAGGTCGATCGCGAGCACGGCACTGAGGCTGCCGCTGTTCCCGTTGCGGGCAAGGACGCGGCCGAGCCGGGTCGAGAGCATCTCCCGGTTGGCGAGCCCCGTCAGCGGATCGTGCAGCGCCCGGTACCCGAGGTCTGCTTCGCTCTTCTTCCAGCTCGTGACGTCCTGGACCTGGCAGAAGTGGTACGTCGTGCCGTCGTCGCCCCGGATCGTCGACACTTCGACGAGCGCGGTGACGACCGTCCCGTCGGCGCGGACGAAATGCCGCTCGCCCGGGTAGCGGCCGACATCTGCGACCGACGCAGACGGGCCGCGGCGGGCTTCGAGGTCCCCGACGTGGAGGAATTCGGCCAGGGAGTGGCCGAGCAGTTCATCCTCGTCGCGCCCGAGCAACCGACTGAGCGCTGAGTTCACGAGCGTCAAGCGGTCGGAGTCGTCGATCATCGCCATCCCGACCGCGCCCTGTTCGAACCCGAGTCGGAACCGGTCTTCGATCCCTCGCGGTTCGTCACCCCCCAGCCGTCGCGCCGACGGTGCTCGCGACGTCGTCGATGAGCCGATCAGATTGCCCGCCGAGTCGACGAGCGGCGTGACCGTCAGCGCCACCTCCACGAGCGACCCGTCCTTGCGCCGTCGGACGGTTTCGGCGAGCTCGACCCGCTTGCGCTTGAGCACACGGGAGCGCATGTCGAGGACACCGTTCAACCGGTCGGCGGGCACGATGATGAGCGAGCTCCCGCCGACGGCCTCGGCCGCGGCGTAGCCGTAGAGCTTCTCGGCGGCCGGGTTCCAACTCGTGATCACCCCGTCGAGCGTCTCGGAGAAGATCGCGTCGTCTGTCGACTCGAGGATCGCCGACAGCCGCATCGCCGATTCCTCGGCGAGCTTGCGGTCGGTGATGTCTCGGAGATTGACGACGATCCCGATGAGCGTGGGCTCATCGAGCCGATTGGCGAACGTGAGCTCGGTCCAACGGATCTCCCCCCGCGCGTCGAGAACCCGTGCCTCGGTTCGCAAAGGTGAGATCCGGCGGGTGACGACGTCCTCGAAGAGCGCGGCGAGATCGGCCCGGTCGTCTTCCACGACGAGTTCGCGCACGTCCCGCCCGACGACACTCTGTTGCGGCCAGAAGCGCCCGACGAGCTCGCTCGCCTCCGCGACGATGCCGTGCGCGTCGAGCAGGAGGTAGCCCTCGCCGGCGTGTTCGAGCAGCAACCGCTCCCGGCGCTCGGCGCTCACCATCGTCTCCTGCGCGGCCTGCGTCTCGGTCATGTCCCGGAACGCGGTGACGACCGCGTACGGCTCGTCCTGGTCGGCGCGCGTCAACGGCGACGTCGTCGCCTCGAACCAGCGGAGCTCGCCGTCGCCACGCCGCACCTGCAAGAGCACGGGCGGCACCGGGCTGCGGGTCCGGCGCGCCACCGCGTCCGGAAGCTGGTCCCGATCGAGCAACCTCCCGGCGGCCGAGCGGATCTCGACACCGGCGGTGGTGAGATCGGAAGAGATGAGGACCTCGCGGGGGACCTGGAGCATCTCGAGCGCGCGATCGTTGGCGAGCACGACGCGGCCGGTCGCCGACTGCACGATGATCCCCTCGGCGACCGCGGCGAGCAGCCCCTCGACGTGCGCGACGCGTCCCGTGATCTCGTCCCGGGGATTTGACGTCTCCACGAGGCGCGTCACCGCCGAGGCGAATTCCGGCGAGGTGAGCCCACCTCGAGGGAGGGCTTCCTGGGCGCCCCGGCGACGGACCTCGTCGGCGAAGGACGGGTCCGGGTTGTCGACGAGCGCGAGGACGACGCTCGAGGGGAAGGCGACCGTGACGTCGTCGAGGACGGTAAGACCGTCCCCGTCACCCGTGGGCACACCGACGATGACGAGGTCGAACTCGCCCCGGTCGCCGACCCGTAGCGCGTCCGCGACCGAACTCGCCACGACCGTCTCGACCGCGAGCGGGAGCGCGGCGACAAGATCCGCGATCCCGATCGGGTCGTGGTCGACGATGAGGATCTGGATCTGGCGTTCGTCGGGTTGCTGAGATGCCGCGATGGCGATCCTCCTTCCTTCTATATTCTACGACCTGCATCTAGGTCGCATGAAACAACACAATGGGCGCGGGGCTGATCACGCTGCGTGCCGACCCCGCTAACCTGCGGCGAGCGGCGGATCGGAAGGTCGCGTCGTTCCCCGGGCGGAGCGGGAAGGGACGAGAAAGAGCGGGCGATGAAGGCGCGACGCGGCTGGCGGGTGCTGCGCATCGGGGTCGTGACCGGCCTCGCCAGCGCTGCCGTCCTCGCCGCGGCGCGCATCGTCCCGAGGTTGGTCGCCCACCGCTCCTACCGCCGGTTGGCGGCCGCCAAGGCAACCGAGGATCTCTGGCCGCCCGTGCCGAGCCGCCCCGCCGAGCCGGTCCGGGTGTCGGCGCCCTTGGCGCAGACGGGGAACGACGGCGAAGGGTCCGGCGGCGACTGACCGCTAGACCGTCGTGACCTCGCAAACGTCGAGGATCCCCGAGGCGCGCCGGAGCTTGGCGAGAACCTCCTCGGGCACGGATCGGTCCGTCGCCAGCACCATGAGGGCGGTCTTGCCGCCGGCGGTCTGCCCGACCGCCATGTTCACGATGCTGATCCCCGCGTCGCCGAGCGCCGTCCCGACGATGCCGATCATCCCGGGGCGGTCGTCGTTGTGCACGACGACCATGACGTCCGCCGGGGGGATCTCGACGGAGTGAGCGTCGACCTCGACAAGGCGCGGGGCCCCGCCGACGAGCGTCGCCGAGATCGAGTGCCGCGACGAGCGGACGGTGATCACGCTGACGAGGTAAGGCGAGCTCGTCGTCTGGGTGTCGTGCACGACGAGCCCCCGCTCCTCGGCGATCTGGCGGGCGTTCACGTAGGAGACGGGCTCGTCCGTCACCGTCGCGAACAGTCCCTTCAGAACCGCGAGCGTCAGGATGCTGACGTCCTCGCTGGCGAGCGCGCCCTGGCACTCCACCGTGAGCTCATCAGGCAGCCCCCCGGACAGCGCCGCCATGAAGCGGCCGAGGATCTCCGAGATCCCGAGGAAAGGTCGCACCGTCTCGGAGACCACGCCGGCGTCGACGTTCACCGCGTACGGCACGAAATCGCCCGCCAGAGCCAGCACGACCTGCTCCGCGACCTGCTCTCCCGCCTTGTCCTGCGCCTCGTTCGTGCTCGCGCCGAGATGGGGGGTGACGACGACCGACGGCAGGTCGAAAAGCGGCGAGACCGTCGTCGGTTCGGTCGCGAAGACATCGATCGCCGCGCCCCCGACCCGGCCGTCCCGGATCGCCTGGGCGAGGGCGTCCTCGTCGATGATTCCCCCGCGGGCGGCGTTCACGATGCGCACCCCGATCTTCACCCGGGCGAGCAGTTCCTTGCCGAAAAGCCCGACGGTGTCGGGGGTCTTCGGCAGGTGGATCGTGATGAAGTCGCACCGCGCGACGAGATCCTCGAGGCTCGTGAGTTCGATTCCCATCTTCTTCGCCCGCTCTGCGGCCACGTAGGGGTCATGGGCGACGAGGTGCATCCCCAAAGCGAGCGCCCGTTGCGCGACGAGCGCGCCGATCCGCCCGAGGCCAACGACGCCGAGCGTTTTGCCGTACAGTTCCGTGCCCTCCCATCGCGAGCGTTCCCACCGCCCGGCGACGAGCGCGGCGTGGGCCTGGGGAATGTTGCGCGCCTGCGCGAGCAAGAGGGCGATCGTCAGCTCCGCCGCCGACAGGATGTTCGACTCCGGGGCGTTCACGACCATCACCCCGCGCCGAGTCGCCTCGGCGACGTCGACGTTGTCGACCCCGACGCCCGCCCGGCCAACGACGACGAGGTCACGCCCCGCGGCGAGCACGGCGGCGTCGACGGTCGTCGCCGAGCGGATGACGAGGGCGCGGGCCCCGACGACCTGCTTGACGAGCGCTTCGTGGGAAAGCCCGAGACGGACGTCCACCTCGTGTCCGGCCGCGGCCAGCACGTCGAGCCCCCGGGGGGCAAGCTCTTCGGTAACGAGGATCCGCGTCATGGTCGTCTTTCCTCCGCAGCCAGCTGTCGTCCCGGCTCGACTCGCCCTCAGTCCTTCGCCTCCGCGACGAGAGCCGCGAAACGACTGATGCCCCTCTCGAGGTCGTCATCGGAGAGCGCGTAGGAAAAGCGCGCGTAACCGGGGGCGCCGAACGCCTCGCCGGGGACGAAGGCGACGTTCACCTCGTCGAGGACGATCTCGGCGAGCTCGAGGGTCGACCTCGCCCGCCGGCCGCGCAGCGACCGCCCGAGGACTCCGATGAGCGAGGGAAAGGCGTAGAAAGCCCCGAGCGGGTTCGTACAGGTCACACCGGGGATCTCGTTCAGCAGCGCGTGGATCCTCCGGCGGCGACGGTCGAACGCTTCGTGCATCGCCATGACCGAGTCCGTGTCGTCCGAGAGCGCGGCGAGCGCCGCGAACTGCGCGACGTTGCTCACGTTCGAAGTTTCCTGGCTCTGCAGGTTCGTCGCCGCGGCGATGACCGGTTGCGGCCCGATCATCCAGCCGACTCGCCAGCCCGTCATCGCGAACGTCTTGGAGACCCCGTTGACGACGATGCAACGCTCGGCGAGCTCGGGCACGACGACCGGCAGGGAGTGCTGCTTCGCACCGTCGTAGACGAGATGTTCGTAGATCTCGTCCGTGACCACCCACCAGCCGCGCTCGGCGGCAGTCCGGCCTATCTCCGCCATGGCCTTGCGCGAGCAAACGGTCCCGGTGGGATTGGACGGCGATACGAACAGAAGGACCTTGGTCCGGTCGCTCGCGAAAGTCGCGAGCTGCTCCGGCGTCGTCGTGAAGCCGCTCGCCTCGTCGGTCGGAACGATGACGGGCACCCCTCCTGCCAGGACGACGGACTCGGGATAGGTCGTCCAGTACGGGGCCGTGATGAGGACCTCGTCGCCGGGGTCGAGGAGCGTCGCGAAGGCGTTCCCGAGCGCGTGCTTGGCGCCGTTCGTCACGAGCACCTGCGAAGCGACGACCGCATACCCCGAATCGCGCTGGGTCTTCTGCGCGATCGCCTCGCGCAGCGCCGGCAGTCCCGCCGTCGGCGTGTAGTGGTGGCTCTTCGGGTCCCGGCAGGCCGCGACGGCCGCTTCGACGATCCGCGCTGGAGTCGGGAAATCCGGTTCGCCCGTGCCGAAGCTGATGACGTCGGCCCCCGCCTCCTGCAGGGCTTTCGCCTTCGCGTCGATGGCGAGCGTCGCCGACGCCGGCACAGCACCAATGCGACGCGACACGCCCGAAGAAGCCCTGCCGACAGGTCTCGTCGACCCAGTCGGGCCATTTTTCGGCGCGAGATCAGCCTCGGTGCTCACAGCTGTCATGCTTGCACAGTCTGGTGCGAAACGGGACCTGCGCCAGAAGCCAATCACACCCGAAGGAGAGCCGAGGTGACCACGCCCGAGATTCCGAGGTTGTTGCTCCCGTCTGACGGTCGCTTCGGTTCCGGCCCCGCCAAGGTCCGCGCCGAGGCGTTCGCTTCCCTCACCTCCGTCGCGCCCGGCTACCTCGGGACCTCGCATCGCCGTGCCGGTGTGCGCGACGTCGTGGGACGGATTCGCGCCGGCCTCGGCGCGCTCTTCCGCCTCCCCGAGGGCTACGAGATCGTCCTCGGCAACGGCGGTACGACGGCGTTCTTCGACGTCGCGACGTTCTGTCTCATCGAGAACAAGAGCCAGCACTGCTCGTTCGGCGATTTCTCCGCCCGGTTCGCCGCAGCCGTGGCCCGGGCACCTCACCTCAGCGACCCCGAGATCCTCCGCGCTGAGCCCGGCAGGCGCGCCGATCCCGTCGCCAACCCCACCGTCGATACCTACGCCCTGACCCACAACGAAACCTCGACGGGCGTCGCGATGGAAATCGAGCGTCCCCGGCACGGTGACGGCAGGGCAGCGGACGGCCTCGTGATCGTCGACGCCACCTCCGCCGCCGGTTGCCTGCGGGTCGACATCGGCGAGTGCGACGCCTACTACTTCGCGCCCCAGAAAGGCTTCGGCTCCGAGGGTGGGTTGTGGCTGGCCGCCTGTTCGCCCGCCGCGCTGGAACGCAGCGCCCGGCTCGCGGCGGCCGGACGTTGGACGCCGCCGTTCCTCGATCTCAACCTCGCGGTCGAGAACTCCCGGCTCAACCAGACGTACAACACGCCAGCGCTCGCCACCTTGTGGCTGCTCGTCGAGCAGATCGAGTGGTTCAACGCCCAGGGCGGACTCGAGTGGGCCGCGTCGCGTTCCGACGCCTCGGCCGGGATCATCTATGGCTGGGCCGAAAGGGCGAAATTCGCCACGCCGTTCGTCGAGAATCCCGCCGAACGAAGTCACGCCGTCGCGACGATCGACTTCGCCGACGACGTCGACGCCGCCGCAATCGCCGCCACCTTGCGCGCGAACGGCGTCGTGGACACCGAGCCCTATCGCAAGTTGGGTCGCAACCAGCTGCGGATCGCCCTGTTCCCGGCCATCGAACCCGCCGACGTCGAAGCGCTGACGGCATGCATCGACTGGGTGGTCGAGCAGCTCTCCTGAGCGCCCCGGACCCTAGCCCCCGGAGACGTCCTCGAAACGCTGGCGACCCGCGGCGATGAAGGGCATCATCGCGCGCAGCTCGGCCCCGACGGTCTCGATCTGGTGGGTGCGACCCTTTTCCCGGAGCTCTCGATACAGCGGCCGGCCACGTTCGTTCTCGGCGATCCATTCCGCCGCGAAGCGGCCATCCTGGATCTCGTCGAGGATGCACCGCATCTCGGCGCGCACCGCCTCGTTGATGACGCGCGGGCCCCGGGTGAGATCGCCGTACTCGGCCGTGTCCGAGACGCTGAACCGCATACCCGAGATTCCCTGCTCGTACATGAGGTCGACGATGAGCTTCATCTCGTGCAGGCACTCGAAGTAGGCCGATTCCGGCTGGTACCCCGCCGCGACGAGCGTCTCGAAGGCAGCCGTCGCCAGCGCCGTCAGCCCGCCGCACAGCACGACCTGCTCGCCGAACAGGTCCGTCTCGGTCTCCTCCGTGAACGTCGTCTCCAAGACCCCCGCGCGGGTCGCGCCGAGCGCGTCCGCATAGGCGAGAGCGAGCTCGTGGGCGCCCCCCGAGGGGTCCTGGGCGACGGCGATGAGCGCCGGCACGCCGCCCCCTTCGGTGTAGGTCCGCCGCACGAGGTGGCCCGGTCCCTTCGGCGCGACCATCGCCACGTCGACCTCGGGCGGCGGTGTGATCGTTTCGAAGCGGATGTTGAACCCGTGTGCAAACAAGAGCGCGTCGCCCGGGTCGAGATGCGATGCCACGTCGCGCTCGTAGACCTTGGGCTGTTCGGTGTCGGGCAGCAGCACCATCACGACGTTCGCCTCGGCGGTCGCTTCGTCAATGTCGAGCACCCGGATTCCGGCGTCGGTCGCCTTCTTGCGCGACGACGACCCCGGCCGGAGCCCGACCCGGACGTCGATGCCGCTGTCGCGCAGGTTGAGCGCGTGGGCGTGCCCCTGCGACCCGTAGCCGAGGATGGCGACCCTGCGACCGGCGATTGCGCCCCGGTCGGCGTCCCGTTCGTAGTAGAGCTTCGCCATCCCTCTCTGCCTCGCCTTCTCCATCGCGCCACGGTGCCCGCACAGCTCGCGGAACCGGCCGGGCACCCGACCTCGTTAAGCGGTCGGGCTCAGTGTAGGGAGACCGATCCTGCCGGTGCGTTGGATCTCGACGATCCCGAAGCGCTCGAGCCCGGCTTCGAACTCGTCGAGCGACGCGGTGTCGCCGACGGCCATGACCATCGCCGCATCCTCCGCCTCTTCGATCACCCGGGCACCGAAACGCCCGACGAGCTCCACGAAACCCGGGGCCCGACTCGGGGACACGCCGACCGTCGCGAGCAGCAGTTCGGCCTCCCGGGCCCGATCGGGGTGCAGCTCGCTGATCTCGACGACGTTGATCAGCTTGCCGAGCTGGTCGACCACCTGGTGGAGCGGCGCCGACTCGACGTCGACGACGATCGAGATCCGCGAGAACCGCTCGTCCTGGGTCGGCGCGACGACGAGCGAGACGATATTGAAACCGCGCCGCGCGAACAGCCCGGCGACGCGGGCCAACACGCCCGCCCTGTTTTCAACGCGCACCGACAGCAGGTGGTACGGCGCCTTGCCGTTCGGCCTTCCGTTCATTGGTCCTGAGCCTGGCTCGGGTGGACGACGATGTCGTCGTTCGAGTGCCCCGCCGGGATGATCGGATAGACGTGCTCGGCGACGTCCGTGCGGAACTCGACGACGACGGAGCGGTCGTCGATCTCGTTCGCCTTCTCGATCGCGGGTCGCACCTCCTCGGGCGCGGTCACCCGGAGCCCGACGCAGCCCATCGACTCCGCCCAGCCGACGTAGTCGGGGAGGTCGGGCGAGAGATACACCGAGGAGTAGCGCTCCCGGTAGAACATGTGCTGCCACTGGCGCACCATCCCCAGATACGAGTTGTTGAGGATCGCGACCTTCACGGGGATGCGTTCCGCCGTCATGGTGACGAGCTCCTGGGCGGTCATCTGGAAGCAACCATCCCCGTCGATCGCCCAGACCATCCGGTCCGGTCTCCCGACCTTGGCGCCCATCGCCGCCGGAACTGCGAACCCCATCGTGCCCAGACCGCCGGAGTTGATCCAGGTGCGGGGGTGATCGAAGCGCCAGAACTGCGACGCCCACATCTGGTGCTGCCCGACGCCGGAGACGAGGATCACGTCGTCCGGTGTCGCGTCCCGCAGCTGCTCCACGACGTACTGCGGTTTGATCGTCGAGCCGTCACCCGGATCGTAGGTGTAGGGGAACCGCGCCCGCCACTCGGCGAGTTGCGCCATCCAGGACGCGAGTCGCGCCGGATCCAGTGCTTCGCCGCCTCGCAGGGCCGCGATGAGCGCCTCGATCGCGCTGCGACAGTCGGCGACGAGCGCGACGTCCGGTCGGCGCACCTTGCCCATCTCGGCCGGGTCGATGTCGACGTGGATGACGAGCGCGTTCGGCGCAAAGGCCGAGACCATGCCCGTCACCCGGTCGTCGAAGCGCGCGCCGAGTGCGATGAGAAGGTCCGACCGCTGTATCGCCGTCACGGCCGTATAACTGCCGTGCATGCCCGGCATGCCCAGACAGCGGGGGTCCGAGTCGGGGAAGGCGCCTCGCGCCATCAGCGTCGTCACAACCGGGATCCCGGTCACCTCGACCAGCGCGGCGAGCGCCGCGCTGGCCTCGGACTTGATCACACCACCGCCGACGTAGAGGACCGGTCGGCTGGCAGTTCGGATGAGTTCGACCGCGCGCCCGATCGCCCCCGGGTCAGGATCCGTCGCGGGAAAGTACCCCGGCAAGTCGACCGCCGCGGGCTCTTTCCAGTCGACACGGGCGTTGGCGACATCCTTCGGAAAGTCGATCAGCACCGGCCCGGGCCGGCCAGTCGTCGCGATGTGAAAGGCCTCGGCGACGACGCGCGGGATCTCAGCGGCGTCCTTGACGAGGTAGTTGTGCTTCGTCACCCCCATCGTGACGCCGGTCGTGTCGACCTCCTGGAAAGCGTCGGTGCCGATCGCCCCCGCCGCGACCTGTCCGGCGACGACGACGAGAGGGACGGAGTCCATGTAGGCGTCCGCGAGTGGCGTGACGATATTCGTCGCGCCCGGGCCGCTCGTCACGATGGCGACGCCGGGTCTTCCCGTCGCGTCCGCGTATCCCTCGGCCGCGTGCCCGGCACCCTGCTCGTGCCGGACGTGGATGTGCCGGATCGACGAGTCGAGGATCGGGTCGTAGACGGGAAGGATGGCGCCCCCCGGAAGGCCGAACGCGACCTCGACCCCCTGTGCCTCGAGGCTCTTGATCAGGGCCTGAGCTCCAGTCACTTCCATCCTTGTCTCCCATCCCCCAAGTCCTGGGTGCTGTCACCTCGAACCGATTGCCGTCCCGCCCACCGTCCGCCGAAAACAGAACGACCCCCCTTGCGGGAGGCCGGAGGCGCACGGACGGTTAGAGTCGCCGCGCGCTACTCAAGAACTACGACCGTCGACAGACTCAGTGACGTCCTCGGCATCGCCTGAAGTCTGCCAGACGGTCGCACGACCAGCAAGCCGCCTGCTCGTCATCTCAGATTCCGGTGACAGCGCCCCGTTCTGCCCCCCCGACGAGACGGGCGTACTTGGCGAGCACACCCGTCGTGTAGCGGGCTGGCGGCGCCGTCCACTGCGTGCGGCGTCGCGCGAGTTCGCCGGGGTCGACTTCGAGGTCGACGACTTCGGCACCGGCGTCAATGACGACGCGGTCACCGTCGGCGACGAGCGCGATCGGCCCGCCGACGACCGCCTCCGGCGCGACGTGACCGACGCAGAAGCCCTGGGTTCCGCCGGAGAAGCGCCCATCGGTGACGAGCGCACAGTCCTTGTCACGGCCGGCGCCGACGAGCGCGCCCGTGATCGAGAGCATCTCCCGCATCCCGGGACCGCCCCGGGGCCCCTCGTAGCGGATCACGATGACGGTTCCCGACGCGATCGAACCGGCGAGGATCGCCTCCATCGCCGCGTCCTCGCCGTCAAAGACGCGGGCTGTGCCCTCGAACCGGTCGATGTCCGCTCCGGCGAGCTTCACCACAGCGCCTGCGGGCGCGAGGCTCCCCCGTAAGACGACGATGCCACGGGCGTGGATCGGCGCGCCAAAGTCGTGGACGACGGTGCCGTCGGGGGCGGGAGGCGCCAAGCGGGTGAGGTTCTCCGCCACCGTCTTCCCGGTCACCGTGAGGCACTCGCCGTGGAGGAGACCCTCGTCGAGGAGCAGCTGCAGGACGACCGGCACCCCGCCGACCCGGTCGAGATCGACCATGTGGAACCTGCCGTGCGGCTTCATGTCCGCGAGGTGCGGCACCCTCCCGCCCACCACGTTGAAGTCGTCGATCGAGAGAGCGACACGCGCCTCATTGGCGATCGCCAACAGGTGGAGCACGGCGTTCGTCGACCCGCCGAGCGCCATCGTCACAGCGATGGCGTTTTCGAACGCCTTCTTCGTCATGACCTCGCGGGGCCGGATGCCCTTCTCGAGCAGGGCGACGACCGCGCGACCCGATTCGTAGGCGATGTCGTCACGGCGGGGGTCGACCGCCGGGGGCGTCGCCCCCGCCGGCAGCGCCATGCCGAGCGCCTCGGCGACCGAGGCCATCGTGTTGGCAGTGAACATCCCTGCGCACGACCCCTCGGTCGGGCAGGCGCGGGCCTCGATCTCGTGGAGCGCCTCGGCATCGATGTCGCCCCGCGCGTGCGCGCCGACCGCCTCGAAGACACTCGTGATGTCGAGGGTTCGATCTCGCCAGTGCCCCGGGAGGATCGAACCGGCGTAGACGAAGACCATCGGTAGGTCGAGACGGGCCGCGGCCATCAGCATGCCGGGCAGGGACTTGTCGCAACCCGCGAGACCGACGAAGGCGTCGAAACGCTCGGCGTGCATCATCGTCTCGACCGAGTCGGCGATCACCTCCCGGCTCACGAGCGAGGCCCGCATCCCCTCGTGACCCATCGAGATCCCGTCGGAGACTGCGATCGTCGCGAACTCGAACGGGAAGCCGCCCGCGTCACGGACGCCCTGTTTGGCGCGGCTCGCCAGGCGCTTGAGCGGCAAGTTGCACGGCGTGACCTCGTTCCAGGTCGATGCGATCCCCACCTGCGGACGGTCGAAATCGTCCTCGGTCATGCCAACGGCACGCAGCATCGCCCGGGCGCCCGCCCGGCGTGGCCCTTCGGTGACGTCCTGGCTGCGAATCTTCAGGGACTTGGCGGGTTTCCGTGGGGCGTCGTTCGAGCGGGGGGCCAGCATGGGGCCCAGATTACGCACGGCGTCGCCGCCCGGTCAGCTCCGACGGGCCTCCAACGACGCCGCGACGACCTTGCCGTTCGCCCGTCCCCGCGTCGCCCGCATCACCTCGCCAAGGAGGAACTGGGCCACCTTGGCGTCGCCGCCTTTGAAGCGCGCCCATTCGGCCGGATGGGCCGCGAGGGCGGCGTCGATCGCCGCCTCGAGCTCGGCGTCGCCGAGAGCTTCGAATCCGAGGCGCGCGGCGATCTGTCGCGGCTCGCCGCCGCCCTCGAGCATCGCCGCGAGAACGGCCTTGGACTGGGTCGCGGACAACTGTCCCGCGGCCTCGAGCGTGATGAGCTCGGCGAAAGCGACCGGGTCGAGGGAGCGCGCCTCGGCGGGGCGATTCGCGGCTTCGTTCGCGGCCCGGGCGAGCGCGAGACGCGGATCGGCGCCGTGCCCGACCGCCCCGAGGACGAGATCGTCGAGGCCGAGGCCGACGACGGTGGCGAGCTGGTCGACCGGGATCGGCGACCCGTCGGTCCCGACGAGCTCGCCGAGCCGGTGACGCCGGGCGGCGGGCAGCGGCCCGAGGTCGGCGGTCACCGCGTCGATCTCCGCCTCCGACGGCGCCAGCGGGACAAGGTCGGGCTCGGCGAAGTACCGGTAGTCGAAGGCCTCTTCTTTCGAGCGCAGCGACGATGTCCGACCCTCCTCCTCATTCCAGTGCCGGGTCTCCTGCACGACGGTCCCGCCGGCCGCGAGGACCTCGATCTGGCGGACGGCCTCGTAGTCGACGGCACGGCCGAGCGACCGCAGCGAGTTGAGGTTCTTCACCTCGCAGCGGGTCCCGTACTCGTCGGAACCCGCCGGGCGGACCGAGATGTTGGCGTCAATCCGCAGCGAGCCCTCCTCCATCCGACCGTCGGAGGCCCCCGTCGCGATGAGGATCGCCCGCAGCTCGTTCACATAGCTACGGGCCTGGTCGGCGCTGCGGATGTCCGGGGCGGAGACGATCTCGACGAGCGGTACGCCGGCGCGGTTGTAGTCGACCAGCGCGTAGTCGGCGTCGTGGATCCGGCCTCCCCCGCCGACGTGGGTCGTCTTGCCCGTGTCCTCCTCGATGTGGGCCCGGACGATGCCGATCCGCGATCCGTCGGCGAGCTCGACGCACCCCCCGACGTTGATGGGCTCGTCGTACTGGCTGATCTGGTAGTCCTTCGGCATGTCGGGGTAGAAGTAGTTCTTCCGGTGGAAGATCGACGCTTCGACGCGCGAGCCGAGCGCCACCCCGATGCGCACCGCGAACTCGACGGCGCGGGCGTTGAGAACGGGCAACGATCCGGGCAAGCCGAGGCAGACCGGGCACACGTTCGTGTTCGGCTCGGCGCCGAAGGCGTTCGGGCAGGAGCAGAACAGTTTCGTCTCCGTCGATAGCTCGCAGTGCACCTCCAGCCCGACGACGACCTCCCAGCCCGGGTGGCCCGGACGGTCCGTCGTCATCGCGGGACCCCCGCGAGGCGGGGCTCGATCGGCCCGCGCGCCGCAGGATCGGCGCCACGCTCGAGGACGGCCGCAACACGGAACATCCGCCCCTCGCCGAGGGAGGGCGCGAGCACCTGGACGCCAACGGGGAGCCCCTCGGAAAGCGCAAAAGGCACGCTGAGAGCGGGGTGGCCGGCGAGGTTCGTCGGAATCGTGTAGAGGTCTGACAAGTACATCGCCAGCGGATCCTGGGTCTTCGCGCCGATCTCGAAGGCGACCGTCGGCGACGTCGGACCGACGAGCACGTCGAAGCGCGTGTAGGCCTCGGCGAAGCCGCGGGCGACGAGCGTGCGCACCCGTTGGGCCTGGCCGTAGTAAGCGTCGTAGTACCCCGCGGAGAGCACGTAGGTCCCGAGCATGATGCGCCTTTTCACCTCGGGGCCGAATCCCGCCGAGCGAGTGCGGGCGTTCATCTGCTCCACGTCGGGCCCGTCGACCCGCAGCCCGTAGCGCACGCCGTCGTAGCGCGCGAGGTTTGACGACGCCTCGGCCGGCGCGACGAGGTAGTAAGCCGACAAACCGAGCATTAGAGAGGGGACGGCGACCTCCTCGACAATGGCTCCCGCGCCGGCGAGCGCCTCGGCGGCGTCGTGAACCGCGGCAGCGACCGAGGGACTCGCGTCGACGAGGAAATCAGAGATGACGCCGACTCGCAGCCCCTCGACGCCCTCGTCGAGGAGCTTCGTCAGCGGTTCCGGCCGGACGTCGAGCGAGGTGGAATCGGCTGGATCGTGACCGGCCACGACGTCGAGCAGTGTCGCCGCGTCGGCGACCGTCACGGCGAACGGGCCGATCTGGTCGAGCGAGCTGGCGAAGGCGATCAACCCGTAACGCGAGACGAGGCCGTAGGTCGGCTTCACCCCGACCACGCCGCAAAGCGACGCCGGCTGGCGGATCGAACCCCCGGTGTCAGAACCGAGGGCGATCGGCACGAACCCCGCCGCGACCGCGGCGGCGCTCCCCCCGGACGAGCCACCCGGGACGCGGTTCGGGTCCCACGGGTTGTGGGTCGGTCCGAAAGCGGAGTTCTCCGTCGACGAACCCATCGCGAACTCGTCGAGGTTCGTCTTGCCGACGACGACCGCGCCCGCGGCCGCGACGGAGCGCACGACGGTCGCGTCATACGGCGGAACCCAGCCCTCGAGAATGCGCGACCCCGCCGTCGTCACGATCCCCCGGGTGCAGAGGTTGTCCTTCAGCGCGATCGGGACACCGGCGAGAGGTCCCGGGTCCTTTCCCGCCGCGACCACGGCGTCGATTCTCTCCGCGGCGGCGACGGCGTCGTCGGTGGTCACTGTGTTGAAACAGTGCAGGGCACCCTCGTGTGCGGCGATCCGCGCGAGCGCCGCCGAGACGACGTCTCGAGCCCGCATCTCGCCGGAGCGAACCGCTCGCGCCGTCCGCACGGCGTCGAGCGGACGCTCCCACGTCGAACCGCTCACGGCACCTCTCCGAGAATCGGCGGGACGCGGAACCGGCCGCCCTCGGCCCGGGGCGCCTGGGCGAGCACCTCGTCACGGGCGAGCGTCGAACCGGGCGTATCCGATCGCAGGACGTTTTCGATCTCCAGCGGGTGCGCCGTCGCGGGCACGGCGGACGTGTCCAGTCCGGTCACGGCGGCGACATGGTCGAGGATCGAGGCGAGCTGCCCGGCGTACAGGTCGACCTCGCCGGGTTCGAGCTCGAGGCGGGCGAGCCGCGCGACGTAGACGACGTCGTCACGAGAGAACGACGCGCTCACCTCGGGCATCCGTGGTTCTCTCGGTCGTCCCGACACGGCGGATCCGCGAGGAGCGACAGTCTTTGATGAGTCGCGGCCCGTACGAGCGTGATGACCACCTGCCTATCGTACTGAGCCGAAAGACAATGCCTTGGCGGCAGGTAGTCTGCCCGGCGCGACGCCAACACGGTTTCGGCGCGGACCGAAGGGGAACGGTGACGGCAAAGCACGCCTTCTTGAGCCCCGGGTGGGTGGTGGCGGCGCGGGCGATCTACAAGGGCTGCGCCGACTCGGCGGTGCCGACGACGACGAGCGTCCGGATGAACCTCGTGATCGAGGGCGTCCCGTTCGGAGACGGGACGCTCGACGCCCACCTGGACACCTCGACGGGCGTCGCCGACCTCGATCTCGGCCACCTCGCGGCGCCCGAACTCACCGTGCGCCTCGACTACGAGCTCGCCAGGGCCGTCCTCGTCTGGGGCGACGCTCAGGCGGGCGCCGAGGCCTTCCTGACGGGACGGATCCGGATGGAGGGCGATGTGACGAAACTCCTCGCTTTCCAGCAACAAGAGCCATCGCCGCGCCAGGTTGCCATCGCCGAGGAGATCCGCGCCATCACCGCGTAGTCGTTCGGCCCGCGCAACCTCAGCCAATCTCCCCGCTCTCGAGCAGGTGGACGAACCCGGCCTCGTCGAGGACCGGGATCCCGAGCGCGTCAGCCTTGGCGGTCTTGGCGACGCCCGGCTCCGCCCCGACGACGAGCGCTGTGGTCTTTTTGGAGACGGACCCCGGCGATCTGCCCCCCCGCGCGACGATCGCCGCCTCGGCTTCGCCACGCGTGAAACCCTCGAGAATCCCGGTGACGACGACAGACCGTCCCACGAGAGTCTGGACGAGCTCCGGCGCCTCTCCCGCCCGGTACCGGTCAGAGGCGAAGCTCACGCCAGCGGCGCGTAGCTTCTCGATCACCGCGCCGTTGCGCTCCGTTGCGAAGAAGGCGCGCACGCTCTGCGCGATCACGGCTCCCACGCCCTCGACCGAGCTGATCTGGGTCTCGGCGGCCCCGGCGAGTTCGTCAAGACCGGCGAAGCGGACAGCGAGGGCATCGGCGACGGTCGAGCCGACGTGGCGGATCGACAACCCGACCAGGAGCCGGGCCAGCCCACGGGTCCGCGAGGCGGCAATCGCCGCGACGAGGTTCCCCGCCGAGATCGTCCCGAAACCCTCGAGCGGGGCAAGACGTTCCGCCGAGAGCGCGTACACGTCGGCGACGTCGGAAAGCATCCCCACCGCGACGAGCTGTCTGACCCGCTGCTCGCCGAGACCTTCGATGTCCATCGCCTGGCGCGCGCAGAAGTGCACGAGCCGCTGCACCAGCTGGTCGGGACACTCCAGGTTCACGCAGTAGGTGTCCGCCTCACCCTCGAGCCGGACGAGGGGGCTGTCGCAGCTCGGACAGCGATCGGGGAAACGCCAGGGCATGCTCCCGGCAGGACGCAGCGCCGGCACCGCCGCGATCACCTCGGGGATCACGTCGCCCGCCTTGCGCACGATCACGGTGTCGGCCGGCCGGACGTCTTTCTCTCGGACCTGGTCCTCGTTGTGCAGCGTCGCGAACTCCACCGTCGACCCCGCGACGACGACCGGGGTCAGCTTGGCGTACGGCGTCGCCCGCCCCGTCCGCCCGATCGAGACGAGGATGTCCTCGAGCCGCGTCGTGCGCTCCTCAGGCGGAAACTTGTACGCGATCGCCCAGCGTGGGGCGCGCGTCGTCGCGCCGAGGGTCCTCTGTAGAGCGAGGTCGTCCACCTTGGCAACAACGCCGTCGATCTCGTAGTCAAGGTCGTGCCGACGGTCCTGCCAGTGGCGACAGAACGCGTAGACAGCCTCCAGGCCGGCGACCGTCCTCGTCTCCGGGTTGACCGGAAGGCCTGCTCGGGCGACGAGCGCGAGCGAGTCGGCGTGCGAGGAGAGTCGGGCGCCCTGCGGTCCGGCGGCGCCGCCGTCCACCTCCCCGACCTGGTAGGCCCAGAACGCCAGCGGCCTGGCCGCCGTGACCGCCGGGTCCTTCTGACGCAGCGACCCGGCGGCTGAGTTGCGGGGGTTGGCGAACGGTCTCAGGCCGGCCTCGGCTTGCCGCCGGTTGAGCTCCTCGAACGCCGAGATCGGCAGGTACACCTCGCCGCGCACCTCGAAGATCCCGGGCACGTCGCGGGGGTCGAGCGCGAGCCGTCCCGGGATGACGCGGATCGTACGCACGTTCGCCGTCACGTCCTCGCCCGTCGTCCCGTCGCCCCGCGTCGCGGCCTGGATGAGGGAACCACGTTCGTAGCGGAGCGATACGGCGAGCCCGTCGATCTTCGGCTCACACACGTAGCGCACCGTCCCACCCCGGCTGGCGTCTGACGTCGCGAGCAGGCGCTCGACACGCTCCCCCCAGGCTTGGAACTCCTCGAGGGAAAAGACGTTGTCGAGGCTCATCATCCGCACGGCGTGGCGCACCGGCGCGAACTGCGCCGAGGGCGCCGCGCCGACCCCCTCGCCGACCGAGTCGCTCGTCGCCAGCTCGGGGTGGGCGGCTACGAGCCGTTGCAGCTCGACGACGAGGGCGTCGTACTCGGCGTCGGCGATCTCCGGCGCATCGTCCCGGTGGTAGCGGTCCGAGTGGTAGCGGATGAGCGTCCGCAGCTCGGCCGCCCGCGTCGCCGGGTCGGCGCCAGAGCTCGCGGCGTGCTCACTCGCGAGCCCCTCGACGAGCGGCGCGTCGTCGCCCGGGCGGGCGGTCATCCGGCAACACCCGAGCCGACGACCGTATCGCCGAGGTAGCAAGCGACGATCTGCCCAGGGGCGACGCGCGGCTCGGGCCGGCAGAACTCGATCCCCTCAGCGCTCACGATCGCGGAACGCTCGGGGCCGTGGGCACTCACCTGGACCCGCACCGGGGATCCCACCGGCAGGGGAACGTCGAACCAGGTACGCGCCGAGAACGCGACGCCGCCGGTCAGCAGGTCGTCTCGGGAGCCCGCGAACACGGTCGCCGAGGCGACATCGACCCGGACCGCGTAGCGTCGCTCGCCGCGCGCGACGCCGAGACCCCGGCGCTGGCCGACCGTGACGAGCTCGATCGCGTCGAGAGTGGCGAGCTCAGCTCCCGTCGCCGCGTCGACGACACGACCCTCGTGCAGCGCGATCCTTCCCGACAGGAAGGCGGACCGTCCCCGACCTGGAGACCTCGAGGCGATGAAGCACACGTCCTGGCTGTCGGGTTTCCCCGCCGTGCGCAGCCCGTAGCGCGCGGCCAGCGCGCGGACGTCCGGTTTCGTGAGGTCGCCGATCGGCATGAGGACGTCCGCGAGGTCCCGGGCCGACAGTGTCGAGAGCACGTAGGACTGGTCTTTCTGCCGGTCCGCCCCCCGGCGAAGCGTCACCCGGCCACCCGTGGCCGTCACCCGGGCGTGGTGCCCCGTTGCGATCGCGTCGAAGCCGAGCCGGCGGCCGCGGGCCGCCAGGTGACCGAATTTCACCGCCCGGTTGCACTCGACGCACGGATTCGGCGTCCGGGCCCGGGCGTGGTCGGCGACATACGGCTCGACCACGTCACGGGCGAACTCGTCGGTGAAGTTGAACACCCGGTGGTCGATTCCCAGCTGATCAGCAACCCGGCGCGCGTCCTCCACATCGCCGACCGAACAGCAACCCGAATCGCCGGCTCCGCCCCACAGCTTCATCGTCGCCCCGACGACCTTGTGACCCTCGGCGACGAGCAGCGCCGCCGCGACCGAGGAGTCGACGCCCCCGGACATCGCCACGAGCACGCGCACGCGCTCAGTCTCCCATCGCCTTCGCGCGAGCGAGCGACGCCACCGCCTGCGCGACGACGCCCGTCGCGTAGTCGATCTCGCCCTCGCTCGTCGCCGGCCCGAGAGTGAACCGCACGGCCTCGCGCGCCTCGTGAGCACTCCAGCCCATCGCGCGCAAGACATGACTCGGCTCGACAGCCCCCGCGGCGCACGCCGAGCCAGCGGAAGCGGCAACGCCGGCCACGTCGAGCAGGACGAGGAGCTCCTCGGCGATGACGCCGGGGAACCGGACGTGGGCGTACCCCGGCGCCGTCAGCCTCCGGGGGACCGACTCCGCCATCTCCGGCACCGACGCGGCGAGCTGAACGAGGAAGCGGTCGCGCAGCCCGCGCGTCCTTTCGCACGCCCCGGGGCGTTCCACCGTCGTCGTTGTCGCCGCGGCGGCCATCGCGACGATCCCCGCCACGTTCTCGGTCCCTGGTCGCAGGCTCCGCTCCTGGCCGCCCCCGAAACAGAGCGGCGTGAGGGCACTCTCGGCGCGGCCGCGGACGACGAGCGCGCCGACGCCCTTCGGTCCGCCGAACTTGTGGGCCGAGACCGAAACGAGATCGCAGTCTGCAAGGTTCCCTGCGACGTCGCACCACAACATCGCCTGAACGGCGTCGCTGTGAATGAGAGCCCGCGGTGCCCGCTTCCGCACCGCGGCAACGACTTCGCCGATCGGCTGGACCGTCCCGACCTCGTTGTTCACCGCCATCACGCTCACGAGCGTCACCGTCTGGTCGAGCGCCCGCTGGAGCGCGTCGAGGTCGACGAGTCCCTCGGCCGTCGCGGGCACGAGACGCGCCCCGACACGACGGGCCGGGTTCAGGACCGCGTGGTGTTCGATCGCGCTGGCGACGACGGTGCCGCCGAGACGCCGGTGCACACCGAGCACGGCGAGATTGTCGGCCTCGGTCCCACCTGAGGTGAACACGACCTCGCCCGGCTGGCAGCCGAGCGCGGCCGCCATCTCGTCCCGGGCGTCGTCGACTGCCCGCCGGGCGCGCCGTGCCGCGTCGTAGACACCAGACGGATTGGCGAAACCGGCACTCAAGTGTGGCAACATCGCCGCGACCGCCTCGGCGCGCATCGGCGTCGTCGCGGCATGGTCGAGATAGGCGCCACCACCTGACTCGAGGGATTTCGCGTCGGCCACGGCCGTCCAGTCCAGCCGATGTGACGGGTCGCGCGCCCATCGGGGCCGGTGCGGTCCGCCGGCACGGCGCGCCGGCGGCTGGGAGATGGTCAGGTCCCCGTTATCGTCCCGCCGAAGCGGTGCTCGCGAGCCGCGGTCAGCACGGCCAGGAGCTCCTCGATGATCCCGCTCTCGGTTGGCAGCAGCCGGCCGATGTCGCGAGTCCCGAGGTATCCCTCGAGGAAGGCGCGCCGGTTGCGCCGCACCCATTCCCGCGCCAGCTGGCCCGCGAGCTCGACCTCCGCGATCGGCCTCTGGGCGAGTGCTTCCCGGGCAACCCGGCTGATCGAGAACCACATGTCGGCGAGATCCTCGACCGGTGTTCCTGACCGCGCCGGAAGCGAGGTGAGCGAGAGCGGACCGGCGTAGAGCGGGTCGTCGCCGAACCCGACCACGATCCAACCCGTTTCGCCGCGCATCACCCGCCGCAGGTGGAAGTCACCGTGGACACGGATCGCCGAACCGGCCTCGCCGGGGCGTAACGATTGCACCCGTTCGACGAACTCCGCGGCGCCGTGCCCCGCGTCGCCCGCTTTGCGCCCAGAGAAGCTGTTCGAGGCGAGCTGCGCGATCTCCCCGGCGAGGGTTGTCGGGGTGACGTCCCTCGCCCCGAAGGCTTCGGCGAGCGCGAGATGCAGTCGCGCCGCGGTAGACCCGAGGCGACGCATCTCCGAGGCGAGATCCCCTCCGGCCGACGCCGTCGCCGCGACCGGGTCGAAGGTGTCGTCCGGCTCGAGCCGAGCTGCGCCCATCGCGTCCTTGCGGTCGTAACCGGAGACCCGCGCCAATAGATCCCGCAACGACGTGAGAGCGAGCAATCGCCCTTCGAGCGCCGAAGGGAGGAACTCGCGCACCAGCGCGAGGTCGAACCCGTCGGATCGCCACGCGGCAACCGGGGCAGGGATCGCGTTGAAGCCGATCTCATCGAGCTTCATCATCACTTCGATCTCGGGCCGAACGGTCTCCTCGAGCACCCGGTAGCACTTCATGAGGAAGCGCTCGTCGTAGACGAGCGACGCATGCGAGATGGCGGTCGCGACCTGGCGGACGCGGCTCGCGCTCCTCCCGCCGTGTGTCGCCCGGGCGAAGAGCTCGAGCGCGAGGACGTCGTCGGCCAACGCGTCGTAGACCAGCACGGGACGTCGACCGTCGACGGCCGAGCCGAAGATCGCGCCCTCCCGCCCGTGCAAGACGTCGGAGGCCTCGGTCGCGTCCCGCCACCCGGTGAAGAGGCCGAAGTGCCGACCGCGACAGCGGAGCGACAGGCGGGCGAGCGGCGGCGAGTCGTCGCGAAGCATCTCGCAGGACACGAGCTCGATCTCATCCAGGCGCGCCCCCGGGGCGGTCAGCTGGAACCAGTGCTGGCGGTCGAGGTACAAGCGGGCGAGAGCCCCGAGTTCATCCCGCGCCAGTACCATCAGCGCCCTTCCACCTGGAGCCAGAAGAACCCGTGCGGCCCCAGGGTGACCGGATAGCCTCCCAGACCGATCGGCGGAAACGTCGAACGACCGATCAGTTCGACCGGGGGCGAACCCTTCCAGCGGGCGAGACTGAGCTCCGTCGCCTGGGCGAAACGCGACAGGTTGTTCACGCAGACGATCGACTGCACGTCTCCGGTCCTCGGGTCCGTGTGCGTTCGCAGGTAGGCGAGCACCGACGGGTTGTCCGCCGGCAGGATCTCGATGGACCCCGTCGCGAAGACCGGGTGCTGACGGCGTACCGCGATCGTCCTGTGGAGCCAGTGCAGAAACGACGACGGGTCTCGCGTTGCGGCCTCGACATTGACCGAGGCATAGCCATAGACCGGGTCCATGAGCGGTGGAAGATAGAGCCGGGCGAAGTCGGCGGTCGAGAACCCGGCGTTGCGGTCGGGCGTCCACTGCATCGGAGTCCGCACCGTGTCGCGGTCACCGAGGTAGATGTTGTCACCCATGCCGATCTCGTCGCCGTAGTAGAGGACCGGCGCCCCGGGCAGCGAGAAGAGCAACGCGAAGAGGAGCTCGGCGACGCCGCGGTCGTTGTCGACGAGCGTGGCGAGCCGGCGCCGGATCCCCAGGTTCTTCCGCATCCGGGGATCGCTCGCGTATTCGGCGTACATGTAGTCGCGCTCCTCGTCCGTCACCATCTCGAGCGTGAGTTCGTCATGGTTCCGCAGGAAGATGCCCCACTGGCAGCCCCGGGGGGCCTTCGGCGTCTGGGCGATGATCTCCGTGATCGGGAAACGGTGCTCGCGGCGTATCGCCATGAACATCCGCGGCATGAGCGGAAAGTGGAAGCACATGTGGCACTCGTCGCCGTCGCCGAAGTAGTCGGCAACGTCGTAGGGCCACTGGTTCACCTCGGCGAACAGCACCCGGTTGGGATAGTCGCGATCGACCTCCGCCCGGATCCGCCGCAGGAACTCGTGCGTCTCGGGCAGGTTCTCCCCGGTAGTGCCCTCCCTCTCGAACAGGTACGCCGCGGCGTCGAGGCGGAATCCATCGACTCCCAGGTCGAGCCAGAACCGCATCACCGACATCAGGGCCGCGCGGACGTCGGGGTTGTCGAGGTTGAGGTCGGGCTGGAAGTGAAAGAACCGGTGCCAGTAGTACTGCTGACGAACGGGGTCCCAGGTCCAGTTCGACGTCTCGGAATCCGAGAAGATCACCCGTATGTTCGAGTAGCGCTGGTTGTCGTCGCTCCAGACGTACCAGTCGGCCTTCGGGTTGTCCCGGGACGATCTCGACTCGACGAACCACGGGTGGGAATCGCTCGTGTGGTTGAGGACCATGTCGATGATGATCCTCATCCCGCGGCTGTGCACCTCGCCGATGAGGACGACCATCTCGTCGAGGCTCCCGAACTCCGGCGCGACATCGAAGTAGTCGGCGACGTCATAGCCCCCGTCGCGCAATGGCGACGGATAGAACGGCATCAGCCACAGACAGTCGACACCGAGCCAGACGAGGTAGTCGAGCTTCTCGACGATCCCGGCGAGGTCGCCAGACCCGTCGCCGTTGGAGTCGAAGAAGCTCTGGGCCGACAGTTCGTAAAAGACGGCGCGCTCGTACCAGCGGGGATCGTCGTCGAGAAGACGCCAACCGGTCGGGGCAAGCGACTGCTGGCGGGCCGTAACCGGGCGCGTGGGAACGGGTCCGCGCGTCAGTCCTCGCTCCTCGTCACGACCGGGCACTCGGTTGAGCATCCTCGCGCACGATGTCAGCGCCGAGAGCCCGCAGTTTCTCGTCGAAGTCCTCGTAGCCCCGGTCGATGTGCTCGATCCCCGCCACCAAGGTTTCGCCGTCAGCGACGAGCCCGGCAAGCACGAGCGCGGCACCCGCCCGGATGTCGGGAGCCTTCACGGGCGCACCAGAAAGACGCTCGACACCGCGCACGACGGCGTGGTGGCCCTCGGTTCGGATGTCCGCCCCCATGCGGCGCAGCTCGTCGACGTAGCGGAAACGTCCCGCGTAGATGTTCTCGCTCACGACCGCCACGCCGGAAGCGACAGCGAGCACCGTCACGAGCAACGGCTTGTAGTCCGTCGCCACGCCGGGATAGGGAAGTGTCGACACGTCGACCGCCGCGGGCCTGCCCTCGAAACGGGCCGAAACTCCCGTCGTCGACGGTTCGATGTCGACCCCCATCGCACGGAGCTTCTCGAGGTACATGTCCATGTGCTCGTGGTGCGCGCCGCGGAGATGAACCTCCCCGTCGGCGATGGCGACCGCGGCGAGGAATGTCGCGGCTTCAACACGATCCGCGACCGTCCGGTGCGACGCCGGATGGAGTTCGTCGACGCCTTCGACCTCAATGTGCGACGTACCCGCGCCGGAGATCCGCGCTCCCATCGCGATGAGGAGCTCCGCGACGTCCTTCACCTCCGGCTCGCGGGCCGCGTTCTCGATCAAGGTCGTCCCCTTGGCGAGGACCGCTGCCGCGAGGATGTTGTCCGTCGCCGTGTGGCTCGGGTACTCGAGGACGACGCGAGTTCCGACGAACCTGTCGCACCGTCCTTCCACGTAGCCGTGCTCCGTGGTGAATTCGGCTCCGAGCTCCGTTAACGCGCGCAGGTGGATGTCGATCGGCCGACTGCCGAAGTCGTCGCCTCCGGGAAGGGACACTCGCGCGCAGTGATGTCGAGCGAGCAACGGCCCGAGGACGACGATCGACGCCCGCATCTTCTCCACGAGCTCGTACGGCGCGACTGGAGTGCAGCGCGCCGGGACGGTGACGAGGACGTCGCCGGTCTCGTCCCGCCTGACCTCGGCGCCGATCGCCGTCAGGACCTCCGCCATCGTCTCGATGTCGGTGATCCGCGGAACGTTGGCGAGCCGCGTCGTCCCCTCGGCCAGCAGTGACGCCGCCATCAGCTTGAGCGCGGAGTTCTTCGCGCCTTGGACGGTGATCTCGCCGTGCAACGGCCCTGCCGACCGCACCCTGAACTGCTGCATCGGCGCGACGCTACCGCCCCGCCGGGGCCCCCCAGGGCGACCCGGCCCGCTCTGCCGCGGTCGCTCGCAGTGCGCCACGTCGACGTCCACCCCCGATCGACGGGCAGAGCGCCGGGAATCGCGTTCGCCCGGATCCTGCCGCGCCGAACACAGACGGCTCTTCAGGACCGGGCCAACCCGCCGAACGTTGCGAGGATCAGCCGACGGACCGCTCGAGTGCCACGCGGGGCGGCACGTCGGGTGTTCCGGTAAAGAGGGTCGTGCGCCCGTACCCGAGGTGGCAAAGGAACCCCTCGACAGGACCGTCGGCGACCGCGCTGAAGACGATCCGCGTCCAGCCGCGTCCCGCCGCTGACCGTTCGAGCGCCCGCACCAGCTGCCCGCCGATGCCCTCGTTGCGCCGGTTCTCGTCGACGCGCAACCGGCTGATCTCGACCGTTGACCCCCGAACCGATCCCACGACGACGCCGATCGGCCGATCCGTTGCGTACGCGGTCAGCACGAACGGAGCATCGGCCGCCGCGCTCGCCACGCCAGAGCCGACCCCGTCCTCGCCTGGGGTGGCGTCCGCCCAGGCCGCGGCCTCAGGGTCGAGGATGGTCGAGACAACGAAGGCGATCTCGCGTCCTCCCCGGCCGACTGTCGATCCCGAACCGAGGACGACATCGGCGATGATCCTCCAGGGATGGCGCGGGGCGACGTCGTCTTGTTCGCAGAGCACGAGGGTCGACAGCGTCACCGCCAGCCTGAAGTCGGCCAGCATCTCGAGCGCGGCGACGATCCGGGCCCGCGCCACGCGACCCCCGATCGTGATGTGCGGGACGAACGGCCGTTCCGATCGCGCGACCTTCGGGACGAGGGGCGGAATCGCGAGCCGGCGCGCGAGGGCGGCGATCCTCGCCGTGTCCCCACTCACCTCCAGATAGACAACGGGCGTCCGCGGGGCGAAGGTGCGCGCCGGGCCGATCTGCACCTCCGCGGGATCATCGGGGGCAACCGAGCGCACCAAACGGAGCACGTCGACGACGTTCTCCTCGCGCACGTTGACGGGTGGGACGAGCGTGATGTGGGGATCGATCCGACCGAGCCCGGACCCACCGAGCGCCCGGCGCAGGCCGTCGACCTCGGCCGCGGCTCGCCCACCGACCGTCATCGCGACGAGCAAGCGCCGGCGGGGCGCCGGCGGGGCGGCGCCCCGGCGGGGCGTTGTTTCCGAGCCACCCCGGTCGGCCGTCACGCCGGGGCGATCGCTCCCGCCGCCTCGAGACGGACCCTCGCCCGGCGGATCGCGGCCTCTGGCGAGTTGGCGAGGGCGAGCGAGAGGGCTCCCTCGGGTGTGGGCTGGCCGGACACGTCGATCGTCGCCGCGTCGACCTCGCGCCCTGCCGGCGTTTCCCCGGCAGCGAGTCTCCCCTCGGCGGCTTTGAGGGCGGCGCGGGCGCGGACAACGTCGATCTCGTTGGCAAGCTCGGCGACGCCCGCCAGGATTACGACACCCTCGCGATCGACGCGGACCAGACCGCCGTGGACCGCGGCTCGCGTCTCGGACGGTTCGCGCTCCGTCTTCTCGGCGCCGGCGCCAGCTGCAGCAACTATGCGCACGACGGTCACGTCCGCGACGCCGATGTAGTCCTCGTGCCGGGCGAGGAAGGTGATCTCGCCCTCGACCGTACGCATCGAGACCTCATCGGCTTCGCCGCTGAATAACACCCGCTCGGGCGTCACGAGCTCAACGTGAAATGGAGTTCCCACGGTCGGCACGACCCTCTCAGTCGCCTTCGAGCAGCTTGGCCTTCTCGTGGACGTCGTCCACGCCGCCAGCGTTCAAGAACGCCTGCTCGGGAACGTTGTCGAGGTCACCGCCGACGAGCGCCTCGAAGCTGCGGACGGTCTCATCGACGGTCACGTAGACACCGGGCAGCCCGGTGAAGACCTCACCTACGAAAAACGGCTGGGACAGGAACCGTTGGATCTTGCGCGCCCGCGTCACGATCAGTCGGTCCTCTTCGCTGAGTTCCTCGAGTCCGAGGATAGCGATGATGTCCTGCAGGTCGCGGTAGCGCTGAAGGATCTGTTTCACCGCGCTCGCGCAGGCGTAGTGGCGATCACCGACGGCCTCGGGAGCGAGGATGCTGCTCGTCGAGGCGAGGGGGTCGACCGCCGGATAGATCCCGAGCGCGGCGATCTGGCGGGAGAGCTCGGTCGTCGCGTCGAGGTGCGCGAACGTCGTAAAAGGAGCCGGATCCGTGTAGTCGTCGGCGGGAACGTACACCGCCTGCACCGAGGTGATCGAACGTCCCCGCGTGGAGGTGATCCGCTCTTGAAGCTGGCCCATTTCGTCGGCGAGCGTCGGCTGATAGCCGACGGCGGACGGCATCCGGCCGAGCAGCGTCGACACTTCGGAACCGGCCTGGACGAAACGGAAGATGTTGTCGACAAACAGCAACACGTCCTGGTGCTTCACGTCTCGGAAGTACTCCGCCATGGTGAGCGCCGAGAGCGCGACCCTAAGGCGGACGCCAGGTGGCTCGTCCATCTGTCCAAAGACCAGGACGGCCTTGTCGATGACGCCCGACTCCTGCATCTCGAGCCAGAGATCGTTTCCCTCGCGGGTCCGTTCGCCTACCCCCGCGAAGACCGAGACACCACCGTGCTGTTTCGCGACTCGGTTGATCATCTCCAGGATGAGGATCGTCTTGCCGACGCCGGCGCCTCCGAATAGCCCGATCTTGCCACCTTGCACGTACGGCTCGAGAAGGTCGATCACCTTGATCCCGGTCTCGAACATCTCACGGCGCGGCTCGAGCTCTTCGAATGGCGGAGGTTCGCGGTGGATCTCCCAGCGGTCTGTGATCTCGCCGATGTCGTCGGTATCGATTGGTTCACCTATGACATTGAAGGCGTGGCCGAGGACGTTGTCGCCGACCGGGACGGTGATGCCCTGACCTGTGTTGCGAACAACGGCCCCGCGCTCAAGGCCGTCAGTCGGTTTCAGACAGATGCACCGGACGAGTCCCTCGCCGATCTGCTGGGCGACCTCAGCCGTGATAACGACGCTCGTCCCTTCGAGCTCGAGGTCGATCGCGAGAGCGGTGTCTATCTCCGGCAGGGCGTGTGGCGGGAACTCCACGTCGACGACGGGACCGGTGATCGAGACGACCCGGCCGTTCTCGAGCGATCGCACCCCGGGATTCGCCGAGCTGGTTTCGGTCGACATCGCCTCTACTCCTCGCTGGGACTCGCCGTGAGCAGCTCGAAATCGCCCCCGCGTCCGGCGAGCCGCATCGCCTCCGCGCCGCCGACGACCTCCATGATCTCGTTTGTGATCGAATCCTGGCGGACGCGGTTCATCAGCCGGCGCAGCGTCGTCGCGAGCTCGTCGGCATTCTCGGTCGCCGCGGACATCGCCCGCTGCCGAGCGGTGTGCTCCGACGCTGAGGCCTCGAGGAGCGCTTGAAAGAGTACCGTTTCGGTGTGGAGCGGCACGAGAGAGACGAGGACTTCATCCTCGCGCGGCTCGAAGTCGTAGAAGCCCGCGGCTGACGTCGACGGGGCCAACTTCTCTTTTCCGTCGCGCCGTGACACGAGCGGCAGCACCTGGCACACCTCAACGACCTGGATGCCGGCGGAACGAAAGCGCGTCGAAACCAGCTCGACGAGATCGAACGTGCCGGCGAGGAACGGTCCGACGACCTCTCTGGCGACCCGGCGGCTGTCTTCGAAGGTCGGTCGCTCGGTCATCCTCACGAAGGAGCTCGCGATCTCCCGACCGTGGAACCGGAAGAAGCGCTGTGCTCGTCGCCCAACGACGACCAGCGTGCAGGCGCGACCCTCTGTCTCCTCGGCGCGCATCAGCTGCTCGGCGGCGCGCAGGACATTGGAGTTGTACGCACCGCAGAGCCCTCGATCCGAAACGATCGCGATGACGAGGACCCGCCGCGGCTCCGCCACCGCGCCGCCGACTGGCGAGAAAGATCCCACACCGGACGCGGTGATATCGAGTATCTGCTCGATCCCTTCGACGTAAGGCCGGCTCGCCTCGAGGCGGCCTTGGGCGCGCACGATCTCCGATGCCGAGATGAGCTCCATCGCCCGCGTCAACTTCTTGGTCGATTCGATGCTGCGAATCCGGCGTCGCAGGACCCGTTCTTGTCCAGAGGACATCGGTCAGTCCCGCGGGTCGGTCTCGGGCACGCCGCCCGGCATCGGCTCGGGCTCCGGGCTCGGCGCCAGGTCCTGTGTCACGGCGTCCGCGGAATCCGGCGCGAACCCGGCGACCACCTCCTTGATCGCCGCGTCAAATTCGAAGATCTCAGGCAGCGTGCCCGTCTTGCGGATCTGCTCAAGCATCTCGGGGTGGGCCGTGCGGAAACTGACGCGCAGCGCCGACTCGAAACGCTGGACGTCGCCCACCGCGATCGCGTCAGTGAAGCCGTGCACCCCAGCGTAGATGACAACGACCTCCTCTTCGACGGGCATCGGCTCGTTCTGCCCCTGCTTCAACAGTTCGACCAAGCGGTAGCCGCGGTCGAGCTGGGCCTGAGAAACCTTGTCAAGCTCGGATCCGAACGTCGCGAACGACTCGAGATCACGGAACTGGGCAAGGTCGATCTTCAGCGATCCGACGACCGATTTCATGGCCGTCACCTGCGCGGCACCGCCGACTCGTGAAACGGAGTTCCCGACGTTCATCGCGGGACGCACGCCCGAGTTGAAAAGATCGGTCTCCAAGAAGATCTGGCCGTCGGTGATCGAGATCACGTTGGTCGGGATGTAGGCCGCGATGTCCCCGGCCTTCGTCTCGATGATCGGCAACGCCGTCAGCGATCCACTCCCCAACTCGTCGGAGAGCTTGGCGGCGCGCTCGAGCAGACGGCTGTGAAGGTAGAAGATGTCTCCCGGATACGCCTCGCGCCCCGGGGGTCGGCGAAGCAACAACGACAGCTGGCGGTAAGCCTCGGCTTGTTTGGACAGGTCGTCGTACACGACCAAGGCGTGTTCGCCCCGCTCCATCCAGTGCTGTCCCATCGCGCAGCCGGCGTAGGGCGCGAGGTACTTGAACGGTGCCGGTTCCGAGGCCGGAGCCGCGACGATGACCGTGTACTCGAGCGCTTCGTGCGCGGCCAAGGTCGACACGATCTGCGCGACCGACGATCCTTTCTGTCCGATGGCGACGTAGATGCACTTCACCCCGACGCCGCGCTGGTTGATGATCGTGTCGACGGCGATCGTCGTCTTGCCGGTCTTGCGGTCGCCGATGATGAGCTCACGCTGTCCTCGTCCGATCGGCGTGATCGCGTCGATGACCTTGATACCGGTCTGCAGCGGCTCACACACTTGTTGGCGGCTGACGATCCCCGGAGCCTGCACCTCGAGGCGGCGCAACTCGACATCGCCGAGGGGGCCCTTGCCGTCGATGGGCTCGCCGAGGGGGTTGACCACGCGTCCGAGAAGCGCATCCCCGACGGGAACAGAGAGGATCCTCCCGGTCGTGCGTACGGTCTGGCCCTCGTCGAGCCCCTCGACCTCGCCGAGCACGATGGCACCGATCTCCTCCTCGTCGAGGTTGAGGGCGAGGCCGTACGTCCCGTTCTCGAACTCGAGCAGCTCGTTCACCGAAGCGTGCGGCAATCCGGAAATGTGGGCGATCCCGTCGCCGACCTCGGCTATACGGCCGACCTGTTCCGCGCCGACTTCGGTCGTCAGCTCATCGATATGTCGCGCGAGCACCGCGTTGATCTCGTCCGCGTCGATCGACAGCTCGCCCATGTCCAGCCCTTCTTAGTCTTCAGCTCGTCTGCGCGAGCAAGTCCCGCAAACGCTCGACGCGCAGCCGAACGGTCCCGTCGATGACGAGGTCCCCGACGGAAACGAGAATCCCACCGATCACCGTCGGATCGATGATGGCGCGCACCTCGACATCCCGTTCGACGATCCGGCTGAGCGCCGCGCCGATCCGCTTCTTCTCGGCAGGTCTGAGCACGACGGCACTGCGCACCGCAGCGACCCGGCGCCCGCGTTCTGCCGCGGCAAGCTCCACCAGCCATCCGAGTGTACCGACGAGATCGCGCACCTGGCCGGCGCGCAGCACGTAGCGGACCATCCGGACAGTCGGCAGATGACAGGCCGACCCGAACAGGTCGTCGACGACGGCGATCCTGCCCGACAGCGGCCGGTTCGCGTCGCCAAGGGTCTGACGGAGTGAACGGTTGGCGTCGATGAGTCGTGCGATCGCGAACAGTTCGTCTTCGACCTCGTCCATTTGACGCGGGGCGGAGAGCTCCTGAAACACCCGCTCGCCGTAACCGCGAATCCGTTCACGGATGGCACCGCGCGCCGCCGCTGGCTCCATCTCCACGGCGACGCGGGATGCCGCGCGACGGCACTCGTCCTCGGCCAGTTCGACGAGGACGGCGACGCACACCGGAAGCTCCGCGGGACGTTCGACGCGCACGGCGAAGGAAAAGAGCGCCGCGGTCTCGGGTGTCGCCTTTCCGGCGAGGAGTTCCGCAACAATCGCGCGGCGTGTTGTCGTGGAATTCATCGGGTCGGTAAGCACGAGGCGGAGCTTGTCCGATGCGTTCAGCGCCCGGGCGAAGCCGACGAGGTCGTCGCGCGCGGTGTCGAGTCGGCCGGCGGACTGCGCGGTCTCGAAGACCGCTGCGGCGTAACCGCGCACGAACTCGCGCACCTCTAGCTCGCCTCCCCGGACTCAGCGGCCACGATCGCCTCACCGATCAGTCGGTGGTGACCTTGATCGCTGAGTTCCGCGGCGACGACGTTCGTCGCCGCGGTAACGACGAGAGCGCCCACGCGCGCGATGACTTCCTCGCGCAAGTGGGCGCGGGAGAGGTCGATCGCGACCTCGGCTTGGAAGAGAGCGTGCCCGTACTCCCGGTCCGCACGCGCCCGACCCTCGGCCACAACGTGCTCGGCGTTGTCTCGCGCCCGAGCGACGATCGCCGCGGCCTCTGCCTTCGCCTGCTCCAATGCCGCTGCACAGTCCGCGACAAGCTGCTCGGCAGCAACACAGACCTGCTCGCCGGCCGCGAGCTCGGCGCCTATTGCTTCAGCTCGGGCGTTCATTTGCGCGCCCAACCATGGGACGACGTAGCGCACGACCAACGAGACGACTATCGCCAACGCCACCCATTCGAGGGCGAAGCTCAGTCCGAAATCCGACGAGGCGAGAATCACGCGCGACCCGTCACTTGACTCGTGTCGACGTATCCGCGTCGGCGAGCTCGGCGGCGATGGTCTCCCGGTGGCGGTCGGCGTCCAGACCACCCCCGACGATTCGCTCGGCCGCGCCGATGACGAGCTCGACCGCCCCCGCCATGACAGCCTCATAGACGCGTCGCCCCTCGGCTTCGATCGTGCCGGTCGCGTCGGCCACACGGCGGTCATATTCGACCTGGCCTCGCGCCCGCGCCTCGTCAATCAGCTCCTCGACGGATCGCGCGGCCTCCTCGAGGATCGCGCGCTCCCTCACCCGCGCGATCTCAAGGACGTCGTTCCGTTCTTTCTGCAGTTGCACGGCTTTCGCGTGCGCGGCGTCGGAGGCCCGCTGCGCGTTGACGAGCACCTGGTCGCGCTCCTCGAGAACGCGGCGTAGCGATGGGAGGATGAACCCGGCGATCACGCCGAGAACGACGAGAAAGATGAAGAGCTCGACGAAGAACGTACCGTTCGGCAGGATGAAGTTGCTGGTCGACCCCGATGAGCCCGCGAGCAGCACGGCCGTTTCCGTTACTTCTTGTAGAGCACGAAGACGAACAGCGCCATGAAGGCGAGGTTGATGAAGTACATCGCCTCGACCAGACCGACGACGATGAACATGATCGTGAACAGCCGTCCCTGTGCCTCAGGCTGGCGCGCGACTCCGGCGATCGTCTGACTGCCGGCCAGGCCGTCACCGATCGCCGCGCCGATGGCCCCGCCACCGAGCGCAAGCCCTCCGCCAATGAGCGCGCCGGCAAGCTGGATCGCTTGCTGCGTCGTGTCCGCCATTTGCTTCTCCTGTCGTCGGTGGTTGGGGATCCCTGGCTACCGCGTTCTCCCCGACTCGAGTTCGGGACTTCCCGCGATTGCCGACTGGAAGTAAAGAATGGTGAGGAGCGAGAAGATGAACGCCTGAATGGGGCCGACGAACAGCCCCTCGAACAGCTTCCAGATCACGTCGAGGATCGGGATCGGCGCGATCCACGACGCGGGGAAGAGCCCGGCGATGATGACGAGCAGCAGCGCCCCCGAGAACATGTTGCCGAAGAGCCGCAAGGCGAGCGTGACCGGCTTGACGAGTTCCTCGATGACGTTGATCGGCAGCAACACCTTGTAAGGGCGCAGATAGTGGCCGAGGTAGGCCTTCCATCCCTGTCTGCGGATCCAGGTCACGTGCACGAGGACGATGACGAACACGGCAAGCGCGGCGGTGAAGTTGACGTCCGCCGCGGGAGCAGGGAGATACTGCGGCGTGTGGCCAGTCGGAATCAATTCGAGCCAGTTGGCAATGAGGATGAACACAAACAGCGTGAACGCGAGCGGAACGATCGGCTTGCCAGCATCGCCCATCGACGAGTCGACCTGACGGTCGATGGCCTGCACGATCGCCTCGAAGGCGAGCTGAAGCCTCCCCGGTGCCCCGGACGTCGCCTTCGCCCTCAGGTAGAAGCCGATCCCGAGGATGATCGCCGCCGCGACAAGCGTCGACAACACGGTGTCCACGTCGATTGTCAGGCCAAAGATCTTCCACGTGATGTGCGTACCGATGTTGATCGTCGTCGCGAGCATCCCCCCGGTCATCGCGCGACTCCCGTCGTCGCGCCCGGTGGCAGGAGCGACCGGACCAGGCTCGCCATGTAGAGGAAGTAAAAGACGACAATCCCGCCGGCTGCGCCAAAGCCGAGCTGCACCGACGCAAAGGCGAGCCCGACGACGATCGCCGTCGTCAGGACGAGGCGTGCCAGCGTGCGCGACGCCACCTGGCGTCGCGGATGTGCCTCGGACCGGGAGCTCAACTTGGCCACGGATCGCGTGAGGAGGCGAATGTTCCCCAGACCGAGGCCGAGGCCGACACAGCCTCCGACGCCGACGAGCGGATAACCGAGGACGGCGGAGACGACGAGTGTCGCCACACCGACGACGATGCCGCCGTAGACCGTCCGCCGCACGAGATGCGCGACCTCGGGCAACGGCAGTTGCTCAAAAAACGTCGTGAACCGGTCCATTTTCAGCTCGGTGCTGTCGGGCGCGTCGCTCCGTGGCCGCGCTGCAACGAGGTTACAGGTACATCTTGATCTTGAAGTAGATCGCCGCCACGGCGGCGAGCACTCCCAGCGCCAGTCCTGCGAACGTCACCGCCGGCCCGCCTCCGGTCACCGCCCCGATCCAGTAGCCACCGCCGACACCGACGGCGACGCAGGCTCCGGCCGTCACGCCCATGCCGGCGAGCTCGACGTACGTCGGGCCCGTCTGCCTTGTCACGCTGCGCTTATCCTCCCATTTCGTCGCCTGGGCGGGTAAAACGCGCCGGTGGAGCTGCAGCTCCAGATTCCTCGTGGCCCGCGGTCTTCGGCCCGCGCTCGCGACGGACCCGACGCGCGACGCGCCGCCGGCGTCGCTTCGGCGAGGCGAGATCCCGTTCACCCGCCACGGCGACGCCCGCGGCCGTCGACATGACGACCGAGATCGGCTGCTTCCCGGGCACTCCGGCCGGCACGTCTTCAGTTGCCTCGTCCGGAGAGCTGTCCGCTGCCGCCAGCGGTGTCGGCAAGCCGGCGCCCGGGCGAAACACCGTGTAGAGCACCGCCACGAGGAACACCGCGACGAACGGGACGAAGGCGTTGAACCGTAACCCGAAGGTCACAAGCAGGACGAAGATCGAAAACACGGCGGTCCACGCCCACAGGATGAGCACGGCGCGCCGATGGCCGTGGCCGAGCCGGACGAGCCGGTGATGGAGATGGCCGAGGTCCCGCTCGGCGAAGGAGGACCCGCGCACCGTCCGTCGCACGATCGCGAACGCCGTGTCGAGAAGCGGCACGCCGAGGATGAAGATCGGGATGAAAAGGGGAGCGAAGCGGAAGAACGTGAGTCCGGTGACGTCGGTCGCGGCCGTCCCGTTGGCGGTCGTCCGGCCGCCGATCACCATCGTCGCCGCCGCCATCAATAGACCGAGGAAGAGCGCCCCGCCGTCACCCATGAACACGCGGGCCGGATGGAAGTTGTGCGGCAAGAAGCCGATGCAGACGCCGCACGTGATCGCCGCCACCAGCGGACCGAGGTTGTCGGCCGAGAGATTCCCGAGGACCTCGAGGCGTAGCCCGTAGATGCATAACGTGCCGGCCGCGATCGCGATGATCCCGGCCGCGAGACCGTCAAGCCCGTCGATGAGGTTCACCGCGTTCGCCATGACGACGACCCAGACCGCCGTCACGAGCGGCAGGATCGAAGGCGAGAGAACGAAGATCGTGGGCACGAACGGGATCTTGAAGTAGTACATCGTGACCCCGAGGAACAGCAGAACCATTGCCGCCAGGACCTGGCCCGCGACCTTCGCCGGCGGCGAGATGTCGCGGATGTCGTCGACCAGCCCGACGACGTAGATGACGAGCGCGGCGAGCACGACCCCGAGCGGCTCGGACGACCCTCGGAAGACCGGCCCGAGCGCGCCGAGCTGGGAGGCGACCACCATGGCGGTCGCGAAGCCAAGGAACATCGCCGCGCCACCGATCGTCGGAATGGGCCCGGCGTGCAGGCGGAGGCTGTCGGGACGGTCGACAGCCCCGAAACGGATGGCAAGGCGCCGGACCGGGAAAGCGAACAGGTACGTCCCGGCCGTCGCCACGCCGAAGACGAGCGCGTACTCGCCGTACAGGCCCACCTAGGCGGAATCGCCTCCTTTGGGCGGCGCGTCCGACAGGGCACCGAACGAACGGTAGGGGTCGAACTGCGCACACATCTGGTGCACTTCGGCGCGTACGCCGTCGAGCACCTTTTCCTCATCACGGTGACGCAGCACCGTCGCGAGCAGCTCGCCGACCCGCGCCATCTCTCGCTCGCCCATCCCGGCCGTCGTCTCGGCCGCGCTGCCGAGACGCAGGCCGCTCGTCACGAACGGGGACCGGGGGTCGTTGGGGATCTGGTTCCGGTTGCACGTGATCCCGGTCCGGTCGAGCACGTCCTGGGCCGCCTTGCCGGTGAGCTCGGGATCGAACGACCGCAGGTCGATTATCACCTGGTGGTTTTCCGTCCCGCCCGCGACGAGACGGAAGCCCTCTTCAGCAAGGGTCGCCGCCAGTGCCGCGGCGTTGAGAAGAACTTGGGCGGCATATTCCTTGAATGACGGACGCGCCGCCTCGGCGAACGCGACTGCCTTCGCGGCGATGACGTGTTCGAGCGGCCCGCCTTGCAGGCCGGGGAACACCGCCGCGTCAATGACGCGAGCACGCTCCTCGCTCGTGAGGATGGCTCCGCCGCGCGGCCCGCGCAGCGTTTTGTGCGTGGTGAGGGTGACGACGTCAGCGACCCCGACGGGGCTCGGGTGCATGCCCGCCGCGATCAGTCCCGCCGGGTGCGCGGCGTCGAACATGAAGAGCGCCCCGACCTCGTCGGCGATCTCCCGGAAAGGTGCCGGGTCGATCTGGCGCGTGTACGCCGTGGTGCCCGCCACAATGAGCTTCGGCCTCTCCCGGCGCGCGAGCTCGGCGATCTGGTCGAGGTCAATCCGCTCCCCCGACCCGTCGGGCTGCGCGGCGGTCACTCCGTAGGAGACGAAACGGTACAACTTCCCAGTCACGCTGACCGGCGAACCGTGGGTCAGATGACCTCCCTGGTCGAGGCGCATGGCCAGGATCGTCTCGCCCGGCTCGACGAGCGCGAGGTACACCGCGAGGTTCGCCGGCGCCCCGGCGTGTGGTTGGACGTTGGCGTGCTCCGCCCCGAACAACGATTTTGCCCGTTCGCGTGCGAGCTCTTCGACCTCATCCGCGAAGACATTGCCTCCGTAGTACCGACGACCCGGGTAACCCTCGGAGTACTTGTTCGTCAGCACGGAAGCTGTCGCGGCCAGGACGGCGGGCGACGTGAAGTTCTCGGACGCGATCAGCTGGATCGTGGTCCGCTGTCTTCGGAGCTCGGCGGCGACGATGCGCCCGACTTCGGGGTCGGCACCGAGCGCGTCGTCAAAAGGCTCGGTCACTGGCTCTCTTCGAGGCGCGTGATCTTCTCGATCCGGGGAATGTGGCGCCCACCAGCAAAGGAAGACCCCAGGAACGCGTCCAGCGCGTTGGTGGCGACCACGGACCCGATAAGCCAGGCACCGAAGCAGACGACGTTGGCGTTGTTGTGCTCCACCGCGAGGCGCGCCGACGTGACGTCATGAACGACAGCGGCACGCACGCCGTGGATCTTGTTCGCCGCGATCGCGATGCCCATGCCGGTCCCGCAGACGCACACGCCGAAGTCGGCATCGCCGGCGACGACCGCCCGGCCGACCGCCGCCGCGAAATCCGGGTAGTCGACCGCTGATTCGTCATGGGTGCCGAGATCGACAACCTCATGACCGCCTTCGGTGAGGTGCCCCCCGAGGAGGTCCTTCAAATGGAGGCCCGCGTGGTCCGAGCCGAGGACGATGTGCATGCCCGTGCAGTCTACGCGGACCGCGGGCTCGGCTTCCCCGCAACGATCGGTGGAGCGCGGCGCTCTCCCGATCATCGCATCCGCCTTGCGGCCGAGTTTCCAGCGCGGCGTGGCACCGCCGCGGGGTCGCGGAGCCACGTCTGCCGCCCGAGCTCGCCATGTCGCCGAGCTCGGGCGGCGCCGGTGTCCGAGCGGCACAGCGTCTCGCGCCCTACTCGCTTCGCGGAATTCCTGCGCGGTCCTGACCCGGACCGCTCAGCGCCGTGGCCGCCCGTCGAGCGCGGCTATGACTTCGGCGAATGGAATTGCTCCCTCCCGCACGCAGCGCGGCGTGGCCTCGACGATGGAGACGACCGTCGACGGCTGGCCGTCACGCACCCCGCCGTCCAACACGGTGCCGACGTCGGCGTCGAAAGTCGAACGGAGTTCGACCGCGGTCCTCGCCGGAGGGTCTCCGTGGCGGTTGGCGCTCGTCACCGCGAGCGGTCCGACTCGCCGGCACAACGCCCGGATGACGTCGTCGTCCGGGCTGCGCACACCGACCGTCGCCGGATCACCGCCGAGATCGGGCTCCGTGTCCCGTCCCCGACGGAGGGCGACGGTGAGCGCGCCCGGCCAGAAGTGATCGGCGAGGACGGTCAGCCGGGGATCGGCGCCACCAGCGACGTCCTCCGCCTGGGCGAGATCGGCGACAAGGACCGGGATGGCCAGATCGCGGGGCCTTCCCTTGAGGTGAAAGAGCAGGTCGACCGCGGTGGGCTGGGACAGGCGAGCGGCGAGCCCGTAGACGGTGTCGGTCGGGAGCCCGACGACCTCGCCGCGCTCGAGCGCCCGGACGAGATCACCGACGGAGATCGATTTGCGGTCCGGGGTCACCAGCGAACCACCACGACGCGGTCCCGGCCGGCGAGGTCGCGTCGGACTTCGACGTCTCTCGCGCCGCACTCGAAGGCGAACGCGACCGCACCAGGCGCCTGGTTCGGCGCGATCTCGACGACGACGGCCGCGTCGCGCGCTAGCCAGGCAGATGCCCCTCGCAGGATCTTCTCGATTGCTTCGCGTCCCGTCTCGCCGGCGACGAGTGCCTCGGGGGGGTCGAAATCCCGCACGACCGGGTCGAGGTCGTACCACTCAGACGCCGCGATGTACGGCGGGTTCGCGACGACAAGGTCGACCCTCCCAGCGATCGAGGGGTCGAGCGCCGCGTACCAGTCGCCGAGGCGGAACTCGACTCGGTTTGCCTGGTTACGGGCGAGCCGCGCTCGATTCACCCCCGCGACCTCGAGCGCCCGAACCGAACAGTCGGTCGCGACGACGGAGACCGAGTCCAGCTCCGCGACGAGCGAGCAGGCGATCGCCCCCGAACCTGTTCCCAGCTCGACGACGAGAGCCGGCTCACCGAAAGACCGCCGACGGGTGAGTTCGGCCAACGCCACCTCGACCGTGAACTCGGTTTCGGGTCGCGGCACGAGGGCGCGCCCGTCGACGAAAAGGTCCAGACGGCGGAATCCCCAGTGTCCGACGACGTGCTGGAGCGGTGCGCCACGGCTTCTCCTTTCGACGAGGGCCTGAAAACGCGCCCGGTCCGAGGCCCGGGGGACCGTGTCCAGGGCGAGCACGAGCTCGGTTCGCGACACGTGGGCGGCTTCCTCCGCGAGGACGAATGCCTCGTTCGCGTCACCGAGGCTCGCTCGCGCCGTGCGCAACAGGTCGCGCCACGGCGAAGTCTCAGCCGGTCGCGCCGAGCTGCTGGGATCGTTCGTCCGTGAGGAGCGCATCGGCGAGTTCATCGAGATCACCCTGCAGGATGCGGTCGAGCTTGTGGAGTGTGAGACCGACACGGTGATCGGTGACGCGGTTCTCCTTGTAATTGTACGTGCGGATCTTGTCGGCGCGGCCGCCGCCTTTCACCTGCTCGCGCCGCTCGCGGGAGAGTTCCGCTTCGACCCGGTCGCGTTCGAGCCTGGCGAGGCGCGCCCGCAGGACCTGCATGGCCTTGGCGCGGTTCTGGATCTGGCTCTTCTCGTCCTGCATCGCGACGACGAGACCGGTCGGCACGTGAGTGATTCGCACCGCCGAGTCCGTCGTGTTCACCGACTGTCCACCGGGCCCGGTCGAGCGGTACACGTCGATCCGGAGGTCCGCCGGGTCGATCTCCACCTCGACTTCGTCCGCCTCCGGGAGGACCACGACGGCGGCCGACGAGGTGTGGACCCGGCCTTGGGACTCGGTCACCGGTACGCGCTGGACGCGATGGGTGCCCCCCTCGTGCTTGAGTCGCCGCCAGGCGTCAGGGCCCTTCACGAGGAACGTCACCTCGTCGATGCCTCCTAGGTCGGATGCCTGCAGGTTCAGGACCTCGATTCGCCAGTGCCGCCGGTCCGCGTAGCGGAGGTACATGTCGTAGAGGTCCCTCGCGAACAGGTTCGCCTCGTCGCCGCCTTCCGCCCCGCGGATCGTGACGATGACGTTCCGGCCGTCGTTCTCGTCGCGTGGCACGAGCAGGCGGCCGAGCTCCGCCTCGAGCTGAGCGGCGTGCTGCTCCGCCTCCGCGAGCTGCGACTTGGCGAGTTCGCGCTCGCCGGACGGGGCGTCATCGACCATCTCGCGCGCCGCGGCGACGTCGCTCTGGGCACCACGCAGGGCGCGGATTGTCCTCACGACAGGTTCGAGCGCCTTGAGGCGACGCGAGTACTCGCGGAGGCCCTTGCGATCTCCGGCGATGTCGGGCCCGGACAGCTGGGCGAGGACGTTTTCGTACTCGCGCTCAAGTTCCGCGAATCGATCGACCTCTCGCACGTTCCAAGGCTACCCGCAGGTCGGCGACGGTCTCCGGCCGACCCGGTGGTTCAGCCGCGCCTCTTGGTCCGCCGGCCGTAACGGCGTTCGAAGCGCTCGACACGACCGCCGGTGTCGACGAGCTTCTGCTTGCCCGTATAAAAGGGGTGACACTCGTTGCAGAGCTCGACGTGCAACTCCGCCTTCGTCGAACGCGTCGTGAACGTGTTCCCGCAGGAACACCGCACCGTTGTCGTGACGTAGCTCGGATGGATGTCGGCCTTCATGGCTCCCTCATGCTAGCGGCGGCGCGACCCGCCCCCACCCGGTCTTTTACGCGGTCGGCTGCGGCGCCTTGGCGATCTCCGCCAGGAATTCGTCGTTCGAAGCCGTCGTGCGGATCTTGTCCATCAGTAGTTCGAGACCAGCCGCGGAGTTGCCCTCGCTGCTCAGCGCATTAAGCACCCGGCGGAGCTTCCAGACTTGCTGGAGCTGGTTGCGCTCGAAGAGCAGCTCCTCGTGGCGGGTCGAGCTCGCGTTGACGTCGATCGCCGGGTAGATGCGCCGTTCGGCGAGACGCCGGTCGAGCCGGAGCTCCATGTTCCCAGTTCCCTTGAACTCCTCGAAGATCACCTCGTCCATCTTCGAACCGGTCTCCACGAGAGCCGTGGCGAGGATCGTGAGCGACCCGCCCTCCTCCACATTGCGCGCCGCGCCGAAGAACCGCTTCGGCGGGTAGAGCGCGCCGGAGTCGACGCCACCGGACATGATCCGGCCGGTGGCCGGCTGGGCGAGGTTGTAGGCCCGGGCGAGCCGCGTGATCCCGTCGAGCAAGATGACAACGTCCCGTCCCAGTTCGACGAGCCGCTTCGCCCGCTCGATCGTCAGTTCGGCGACTGCGGTGTGCTCGTCGGCGGGCCGGTCGAAGGTCGAGGCGATCACCTCGCCTTTCACCGTCCGGCGCATATCGGTGACCTCTTCGGGGCGCTCGGCAATGAGCAGCACGATGAGATGAACGTCGGGGTCGTTCGCCTCGATCGAGTGGGCAATCTGCTTCATGACGTACGTCTTGCCAGCCTTGGGCGGCGAGACGATCATCCCCCTCTGGCCACGTCCGATCGGCGAGAGGAGGTCGACGATGCGCGCCGTCAGGTTCCGCGGGTCGCTGCCGAGCTCGAGGCGCAGCTGGCTGTCCGGGAACAGCGGCGTGAGGTCCTCGAAATGGGGGCGCAGCCGGGCCTCGTCGGGAGAGAGCCCCGAGACCGAGTCGACGCGGATGAGCGCCGGGTACTTCTCGCTCGGACCGGCAGGCCGGCAAGCGCCCTCGATCGCGTCGCCGCGGCGCAAGGCCAATCGGCGCGCCTGGCTCACCGAGACGTAGACGTCGCGCGTACTCGGCAGGTACCCCCCGGTACGCAGGAAGCCGTAGCCCTCGTCACGGAGATCGAGCAGGCCCTTCACGGGCACGAGCTCGCCCTGCCACGGGACCTCCTGGCCCGGCTGGACCTCGCCACGTTCACGACCCCGGCGCCTTCGGCTGCGCCGGTTCGCCGTGTCGATATGACCGTCCCCCGCTTGGCGGACCTCGCGACTCATCGCGGCTCGTGGTGGACGGCGATCGTTGGTGCGCTGTCGCAGGTCATCGAGGTCCCCGTCGGCCGAGGAGGGGATGGAGGCGACGTCGTCGGCCTCATCGAACCGAGGCGCCGGGCGCGGCTCCGACGCGTCCAGCAAGAGCTCGCCGCCCGGCGTCGATTCCGCTGAGGGAATGCTCCCTGGCAGATCGGCCACCGCCACTTCCGGCGGGAACTGATCCTCGCGGTTTGAGCCGGCAACGCGCGCGGCGTCGTCGGTCGCGGAAGTCTCATCGTTCGCCACGGTTCCGGACCCGGTCCCACGGGCACCGTTTCCGACCGCCTCGCTCCCATCCCCGCCGACGTCGACACCCGTCGCCTCGAGAATGAGGTCAATGATGTCGGCTTTCTTCGACCGCGGCGCGGGCGTCAGCGACATCGCCGACGCGATCGCGTGGAGCTCATCACGCTCCTTGCGTTCGAGGATCGAGCGCTCAAGCTGCTCTTCAGCCATCGACTCTGCTCCTGGTATGTCGTGAATCCAAGTTCGGAGGAGGAACCCTCACCTGCACCCGCCGATCCGCCTCGGGCGGAGGACCGGGTCGTCGCGTTTCGCGGGTCCCGTTCAACTGCAGACCGCACGCCGGATCGATTTCGAGGGGCGTAGCGGCGAATCAACCCCCCAAGGCTTTCGACGAACGATTCGCACGGGTAGCACGAGGCGCGATTTCGACAGGTACGGGGTCTCCTGCCACCTGCCAGAGGGAATCGGCTTGCGCGCGATATCACCTCAGACGGGCGGGTGACAAGAACAGTGTAACGGCTCACGACACAAGCGGCAACGAAGGGTAGTGGGTTTGGGACCGCGCCCCGAGACTACGCTGACAACGGTCGAGATCAGGATCCGACCCACGATCCTGAATGTGCCGCGCAGCAGGGTTCGCCTGTCGCTCCCCAGCGCCCACGGATACCCCGGAAGCCCGATTGCGCGGAGCATTATGCGCCAAGCCACCGGCACACCCGACAGCCCGCTCACGCCGCGGCTGGCGAGATACTCAAGGGGGACGAAACTGGCCCTCTTTCGATCGGTGTCCGAAGGGACCGGGGGCGTTCTCCGCTTCGATTCGCGAGCGCGCCACGACTAGCTTGGTCGCGCTGGCGATCGACCAGCCTTGGCGTCAGCAGATTCGGAAGGAGTGCGTCAGGCATGAGATCGTGGAAGCGGGGCGTGACACGAGCATGGGCTAGTGGCCTGCTGCTCTGTGTGGCCGTGGTGGCCGCTCTCGAAGTCACCGAAGCTGGAGCCACCACACCCGCTCCTAGCTGCCGGACGATCGCCATTCGCGCTCTCGACAACACGCTGGGCATCGCCTCGGTCGCGGTGAACCGCCACGCGGGTTCCATCGCGGGATCATTCATCTGCTCGTACTACGGCGCGAGCGGTGGGTACAAGAACCAGGCGTCGATCATCTTTCTTCCCGCCGGACCTGTGCAGTTCGCCGGCATCAAGGCGGGGCTGAGCAAGCAACACACGGTCGTCACCGTCCCCGGCCTGCTTAGCGGGGCCTACTACTACCACCTCGCGCCCAATTACTACCTGTACGTTCTCGACGGCACGTACCAGGTTCAAATGTTCGCCGCGGTCCCGATTGCGAAGCTCGAACTCTTGGCGAGGAGACTGCCGATCTTCTAGCCCGCTCCCATCGAGCGAACCGCCGCGCGTCGAAACCTCGTGGTCGGGGGTAGACGCTCCCACTTCACGCCGCGCTAGTTCGGCGTCGCGTACACGTGGCCGGTCGGCGCGACGTTCTCACTGTCGAGCTGAGCGCGGCGGTTTCTCCACGATTGGCGCGTACTTCCTCCGAGGCGCTCAGGCCTCGGGCGTCTGGACCGAGCACGAGGTTGCCGCCGGGGCCGGCGTCGACTACGTGGAGTTCCTCGATCACGCCGACGGCTCCGTGGAGTACGGGCTCCGCTTGCGCCGGGATGTCACGAAAGCGCTGCAACGGCCACGCCCCGAGGTGGTGTTCGACACGAACTTCGATCTCACGTGGGGCGACGGGGGTGGAGGAACCATGCGGATCACCGGGTTGTGGGCCTCGCCACGCTGCCGCCAACCGCTGGACGTTTCTCGACGCGGGCGAGCCCTGGGCGGGATAACCGCCGTCCATATCGCGGGGGGCGAGACCACCGCAACTCACTTGTGAACGTGAGCGAAACCGGACGCAGGTTGATCGGCATGCACCATCATCTGGCGCGCCGCGAAACGCGAGCAGGAGCGTCGAGATTCATGCGACAGCCTCGTCAGAGAGCCGACGCCATGGGCCTCCGACTCGCGATTGCAACCGTGGGCGTAGAGCTAGGAGAGTCGGGAGTCTGAGCGGTCGTCGTCTGGCCGGCTTTCTGGGCGCGGATTGGCTGTGAACGCCCATGTTCCACGGAAGGCCCTAGCTCTGGCCGATCAAGTCAGGACCCGAGACCGTCCTCTCGGTGAACTCGCCGGTCGTCATGATGACCTCGATTGGACTTGACATAGTCTCGAAACTGTACGGTTCGCCGCGTCGCAGAAGTACGAACGCGATCGCCGAATCAATCCGGACCGGAAGAGCAACATCTTTCATCTCATTTCCCCTCTTTGCGAAAGTGTCGCCTCTCGCCGCACACGTGTCCCGAGATTGGCTGACAAGAAGAATGAAAGCCGCAAATACGTCGGTGAATACGAGCGTAAATGAATCAATAGAGAAATGGTCAACCTGAGTCACCCGTCAGAGAGCTGAAATACCTACAGTCTGACTGGTGCTCGTTCTTGAGCCGATCAATTGAACGCGACTAGGAGGTGTAATCGATGGAAAAGGGTGACATGGTGTTGATCATGGATGGCCGTTTCAAAGGTGAAGAGGCAGTAATCGTGGAGCCATCCTTATGGTTCGAGGATAACGAAGTGGCACTGGCAAGAAACGGACAGCACATGAAGTTAGGGGATCCCGACTTGAGCCGATTAGAGGTACCGTCGGTGGCAAAGTTCACGGAGGGCGATTTCGTGATCATTACCGGGGGCCATTTCAAAGGTCAAGAAGCGGTGGTCGTGAAACCCGCCAGCGGGGGTTCTCGAAATGAAATCAGGCTGCTAAAGACCAAGGGACTCATCGACGTACAGGATTCGCATCTGAGTCGCGTTTAGCCGCGCATCGACGGGAGCAGGACGGACCACCGCGGGCCCACGCCGATGAGCCAGCCTGTCGATGTCGGTATCGTCACGGAGCCGACGGGCTGATACACGTGCTCTTTGTCTGTGCCCCACTCACCGTGTCGACGGCGCGCGCAGCATGATGTTGTAGTGAAGATTGACCCTGTCGATGCCGTCGCCTTCGACATCGGAGGGGTCTTTTTGGACTGGGATCCGCACCACCTCTATCGCCAGCTCATCCCGGATACTGAGGCGCGGGAACGTTTCTTTCGCGAGATCTGCTC
>Ga0187771_10000004_pt1 | contig 113427 bp, 94 predicted proteins | sample 0116_SJ02_MP15_1_FD_133139 | JGI IMG/M metagenome (GOLD analysis project Ga0187771, IMG submission 133139) | Tropical peat soil microbial communities from peatlands in Department of Meta, Colombia - 0116_SJ02_MP15_10_MG | ecosystem: Environmental > Terrestrial > Soil > Wetlands > Peat | place...
AAACTGCCCGGGTCGGCGAGAGCTGCGATCCGTTCACGCGCGGTGAGCTTGCCCTGGCGGCGCTGGCGGGCGATGCCCTCGGGGCCGCCCATTGCCGTGGCCATCGCCTCTCGCCGCCGCAATTCGTCGATCTCTTTTTGCCAAGACATGCGGGTTTCCCTTTCCTTTATCCGGTCCCCAGAACTACTCCCATTATTCGCTCAGACGTCGACCGGGACGTTTGTGCCTGACACACCGCTTTCTCCGGCGCCCTCAGCGTCGACGAATGGGGGAATCTGCGGGCCGGATTGCCTTCAGGTGGTTCCGACTTGATCGGTTTGGCGCCGGCTTCACTCGCGCTCGGCTTGGCGAGATCCTTCATTGCCATTGGCCGGCTCGTCGCCGCGCGCGGACCGATGAAGACGGGGTTCGCGAGTTCGCAAGCCCAGCGTAGTTCAAATTTTCCGAGAGGAGGCCGTAACCCGGGTGAATCGCCTTGGCGCTGGCCCTCGGGGCGGCCTGAATGATCCGGTCGATCGTCACATAGCTTATGCGCGGTGCCGACTCGCCGGTGCGCATAGCTTCATCTGTGGTCGGCGTGCGCAATGCGCAGCAATCGGCGTCTGAATGGACCGCGACGGTGGCCACCCCCATTCGCATGCTTCGAATTATCCGGAATGCGATTTCTCCTCGATAGGCGGTCAGAATCTTTTCGAACTCGGCAGGGTCCACGTTGGCCCCACGATCATCGACTGATGACGAGCAGGGTCTCGCCTTCCGCTACGGTCGAGCCTTCCGATACGAGGATCGACTGGACAACGCCGGCGAAAGGTGCGGCGATGGGGATCTCCATCTTCATGGAAACGAGAACCAGCAGAGTGTCGCCCTCGGAAACCCGATCGCCCACGGAGGTGTCGATTTTCCACACTACGGCGTAGAGGTCCGACCTGATGCTATGCACACTCACCCGTTCCGTCTCCTTTCGGCGAACCCGGAGACTCACCGCCGCAGCGAAATGAGAGCTCTCACCTCTATTTTTAGGCTGAGCCCTGTCAAAACCTAATCCGCCCATAACTCGTTGGCAAATCTGGCCGTGTCCATAGTTTCACGACCGGTCCGTGTCGAATTCCAATTCACGTGGCGGACGGAGTCTGAAATAAGCCCTTGCAATGTTGTCGCCACTGGTACGAGTCGAGCTGTGCGAGCGGGGGCGCGGGGGCGCCGCTCCGCTGCGCCGAGGGCGCACCGATCCTGTCGGCCCTGGCAAAAACGTCGACATCCAGGTACAGAAGTGGCAGGCTAGTCGCAACCGCGCGCGAACTTGCAACTTGACCGGCCCCTGGCACAGATCGATCAAACACTAGGCGGACACCAATATGCGTCTGAAACCAATCGGTCTTTCGGTTCTGCTGATCAGCCTGGCGCTCGGCGTCTCTCTCCGGTCGATCGCGCGGGCCGAGCAGGCGCCAATCGAGACCTCGATTGAAAGCCAGAACGCCACGGTCGACAAGGATAAGAGTCTCCATGTCGACGTGACCGCGCACATAAACGCGCCCGCCGACAAGGTCTACGATGCGCTCACCCATCCGGACAAGGTCGCTCAGTACGACGCGAACATCACAGAGATAAAAGTCGTCGCGCATGACGCCCAAGGCGAGACGGTCGAGTATAAAGGGCAGACCGTGCCGATTCCCAACGCCCCGCCCTCCTTCCGCGTACAGTACAGCTTCGATCCAGCCGCCCGCAGCGTCTCGGCGCAGAATGCCGGCAAGTCGCTGATCCAGTTCCACAATCACACCGAGCTAAAGCCTTCCAAGGACGGCAAGGGCACTGACATCCACTACACCGGCGTGTCGAGTTACCCCGGGACGATAATGGGCTTCGATCCGCCGCAATCGATGCGCACGCTATCGGCGGTCCACGCGTTCCTGCGGAATATGCACAACGTCGGGATGTACATCGAGAAGGGCGGCGGGTAGGCGCGCGCGCGCGCCTGCGGCTCTTGCGCGCAACTTAGGCCGAAACCGCCCTCTCTGAAAGTCGCCTGAGAGTTCGAAAAGACTGCGCTCCACACTCCAGTCTCCTACTTTTGGGACATCGCGGAGAATCGCGCGAAAAGCGCGCGTGTGCGCGCGATTTGCGATCGCACGTGGGACTCGGAGAACGCCTCTTTCGGCGCTAATCGCGCAAAATCGGCAAAACCTATCCCGGCGCGATTTTGCTAGGTCCCACTGCACGCCCAGGCGGGACTCCTTCCCATGTCGGCGCTACAGAGCGATGTGTGTTCACGACGGCCGGTTGCGCCGAAGCCCCGGCCCGAGAAGGAGAATCACGTGAACCCCGATACCAAACCCGTTGTTGCCAAGCCGGAAGCTGCTCCGCCCTCGAAAACTAGGAAGGCCGCATCACGGCCGCCGGAGTCATCGCGCGCCGCGGACTTCTACCGAAGAAGCGGCATCGCAAGGATTCGTTGCACCGCCTGCCGCGTTGGCTCTTTGGATGCGCGTTCAGGATGCGGCAAACCGAATGCCATCACAATCTGAGCGTCAGCGTCATACGTGCACCAAGAGAAACCATCGCCGCCTATTTCTCCTGAAGGATTGCTGGGCCCTTGCTCTCGCGATTCCGGCAGCTCTCTCCACATCTCCGTGGTAAATACGAATACCTTCTGGGGACGGTACTCTTTCAGGAGTCGCAGAAACCGCTCCCTGGCAAGATCGAGCTGCTCTTTGGTGCCGTACTCGTAGCGTTTCTCGTCCGGGCCCACGCAATCGGGCAAGTAGTTGAAGAATACTACATGGTTCCAAAACTCAGCGCTGTCTTGGAAGCTGAAATAGTCTCGGATTTGATCGAAGAACTTATACCTTTCCCGTCCGCTGATCACATCTGCCATAACTTCCAAGGTGAAGTTCTCTGAGTCCTCATCGCCGTGATGAGAATGACCCACGATAGCGATTCGCTGGCCGTTGATTCCATCCTTATAGTTCGGACCTTCCCATGGTTTGTGTTCGATCATTGCGGTTTCCTCTTTTGTGCCGTACCGCTTGTGCCGAAGACGTCCTCAAAAGTTTCTTACCTTCACGACAGATTCGCACTTCATTCGATCAGGTGCGCTCAGCTTTCGATTCCGATAAAGCCGGTCCGGTGCCTAGAAGATGTGTGTGACCCACCGGCGGCTATCGAATAAAGTTCCGCGAGCGTTAGCGCGCCCTCCGAGTCGATCTCAACGCCACGAGCTGACAGCCATTTCTTGGACTCCTCGCAGGTTAGCGGTGCAAACTCGATTTCCGAGAGACACCGACCCGGCCTGGTCACGGCGGGGTTGAGTTTCCCCACTTCCTCATTCGTTGTGATTAGGAACAGCACTCTCAGTCCCTGGCCAAGGAGTCCCTCGGTCGTGTTCAACAACCGGGACAGCGCTTGGCCAACGTTCTGCTTCGCGTCGATGGAAAGCAGTTCGCCGGTATCCTCCATGACCAGTAACCGCCATCGGCTTTCGTCGCCAGTTTCGTGAACGATCAAGTGGAGCAGATATCCCGCCCGGCCAAAGAGCGCTTCCGGGTCGGTGATGTAGTGAATATCGCACCATTGCTTCCATTCGCGTGCGAGTGCCCGCAACGCATAGGTTTTGCCGGTTCCCGGCTTGCCGTGCCAGAGTATCAACCGCCCACCTTCAATATCCGCGGGGGAGGCTGCCATCAGCCGGTCGAGTTTTCGAGCCGTCGAGGTGCTGTAATTGGTCCCAATGTCCCCCCAGCGGACCGCGTCGAGAAAGCGGTCGTTTGAGTCCGGCTTAGGTGAGCAGTCCCGCCAAAACGAAACGCATACCTGCGACGGGTCCTCCCGCTCCTTTTTGCGCTCGAATCTCGCCAGGAACTCTTGAGCTACTTCACGCGCCGCTCCCAGCTCTGGCGCCGCGACCTCGATGCTGAGATGACCCGCCGGACCCCACTCAATGCGAATCAATGCCGCCGACTTGCCGCACTCGCGTTGCAAGAGGACTTCTCTGGCATTCGGATGCTCTATCCAATAAAGGACGCGGTCATCGAAAGACTCGGGCACCGGCTCGATGCTCAGTGCAGCAGATTGCTGCACGCGATAAATCATGCCTCCTTCCGCTGCTGCGGCTTCGAGTTCCACGCGGAGCGGGCTGCGTTCCTCCAGGATTATCCGCAAAAGTCGCTGTTCGTCGCTCTCTGCGCGGTAGCGGATATCCCGCGCCGTTTCGAGAATTCTCATATCTTCGGGTCTTTGACCTCCTGAACCCTTGGCGTTCGGGTAATCTCTCGGTCATTGTCTGGCGATGGCCGGATAGCCGGCCGGACTCATACACCCGATCGGTCAGTACTGCAAATTTCTTGGAAGCGTCCAGAAAAGCCTTTAAATCCGAAAGACTTTGGCCGCCCGCCCGTGCCCGGACGAGTTTGGACCGATGGCGCAGAGGCGAGGGGATGGACTAATTATTCTCCAATCCGAAACTCCGGCGGTCCTGAACGACTACATTGGAAGCGATCGTCAAACCGCGCGAAAGCTTCGAAAGCGCCAGCCTGCTGGCGGTCCGCAATTTTCGCATCTATCTTGGTGCGACATTTCTGGCGAGCCTCGCGGTGCAGGCGCAATCGGTGGCAGTCGGATGGCAGGTCTACAAAATCACCACCTCGCCGCTGTCGCTCGGCTATGCCGGATTGGTGCAGTTCCTGCCCACGCTCGCACTGACGCTGCATGCGGGCGCCGCCGCGGATCGGCACGATCGCCGGTTGATCATGACGGCGAGCGCGCTGACACGCGCGATCACGGCGAGCGCGTTTGTCGCGTTGTCGATCGCAAACGTATCGATTATATGGCCTTTCTATCTGACGCTGGCCGTATTCGGAATCGCTCGCGCGTTTGCAGCTCCGGCGGCCGATTCGCTGCTTCCGCGGCTGGTTCCGGTGAGCAAATTCGCGGACGCTGTCGCGTGGACATCGTCAAGCGGGCAAATCGCGATCATCGCGGGCCCCGCTTTGGGCGGAGTGCTGTGTTTGCTCGGCCCGGCCGCGGCGTACTCGGTATGCGGTGTGCTGTTCGTGATCAGCGCGATCGGATCGTTCCTGATTCGCGCGCGCAGCGAGATCGGACCAATTACCGGCGCTGACCGCCTGAACACGCTCTCGGCGGGAATTTTATACGTGCGGTCGCGCCGCGTTGTGCTTGGCGCGATCTCGCTGGACCTGTTTGCGGTATTGTTCGGCGGCGCAACCGCTCTGCTGCCGATCTACGCGCGCGATATCCTACACGTCGGCCCGGCGGGACTCGGCCTGATGCGCAGTTCGCCGGCGATCGGCGCCACTGTCATCGGCCTTGCGCTCGGGCGGCTGCAACTGCGCCGGAACGCAGGGATCGCGATGCTCATCTGCGTCGCATTGTTCGGCCTCGCCACAATCGTGTTCGGCCTGTCGACCAGCTTCATTCTTTCGATCGCCATGTTGGCCAGTCTGGGCGCCGCCGACATGGTCAGCGTTTACGTTCGCCGGACGATGGTCCAACTCGCGACGCCGGACGCGATGCGTGGGCGCGTCAGCGCAGTCGATCGCCTGTTCGTCGGCGCTTCGAATGAACTTGGCGGATTCGAATCGGGCGTGACTGCGCAATGGTTCGGCACGGTACCGGCGGTCGTCATTGGCGGCGCGGCCTCGATTGCAATCGTCGCGGCCTGGTGCTGGTTATTTCCCGAAATTCAACGAGTCGACGATCTTCAGTCATTGGCGCCGCCCGAGTGAATTCAGGCGAGTGACAGAGGTAGAACCGCCGGTCTTGGTTTTTTTGTGGCTCTTCGGCCTTGACTGGCAGCTAGTCGATCCGGTCCAGAATCTTAAGCCCTCGCTCCCAGTCTCGCCGGAAGTCTCTCTCCCTGCTGAAGACCTGATGTAAAGCTAAGTAGCGCGCAGCTAAATCGTTTTCAGTTAAGGTGCAGGGGCATTGGGCGGTTGCGATCGGATGATTTGAAGCTGAACCGAAGGATCAAACGCCCGAAGCGCGAAATCCAACACTATCGCCCGCGCATCCCCGGAGTAAAGCGCACAGTCCCCGGATATGCATTCATGTGAACGAATGCTATTAGTCTCAAGTTCGGACCGACCGAGATCAGCAGAGGAATTTTATGCCAGGACACAGCCTGCGTTTGGTCAGAGGACGATGGAAAGTCTTCCACGGATCCAGCTTCCGAGACACCCGAACTAACCTCCAGAATCTCCACGACAGATTTCGTAATCTGGGCTCGAGACACGAGCCGAGGCACTTCCAAGCCGGCGGCAGCGGAAACGATCCCGATGTCAAGCAGGTCCTCCTTCTGGAGGCGGGGATTCTCGAAGCGCTGCAGCGATGGCAAACGGCAGTACCTTCGGCCGTTTACAACCCGGGCGAGCTATATGATTACGATCAGATGACCGAGCTTCTGAACAAACTCAACAGCGAGCTTGCCACTCATCAGAATGCCGACGGCTCGTACTCGGGAGCTTACAATGAGCGGCCGCTGCCCAAAACCTGGCAGGCAAACCCCGATGTCGTAAGCGCGGAGTACGATAACTGGGTGGTTGCACGGGTTGAAGAATTCCGTGACGAGCTGACGAAGAAACCAAAAGTGAAGCCACAGCCTGGCCCCAGGCGCGGCAACGATCCGCTCAAATTTGTCGGCGCGATACTCGACCAAATTCTCCGGATGCTTCCCGCCTATCCATAACTTCCGGCGTTTGTCGAGGGCGCAACTGAATGTCGAGCCTTATGCCAGACAACGCCCGATCCGCTCACAGCAGCTTTATCGGCCGACAGCGCGAAATGACCCTTTTGTCCGCCGGACTCGCCGAGGTTTTGACGGGCCAGGGACGCTTGTTTCTGATCGAGGGTGAGCCCGGGATCGGCAAAACCCGGCTTGCCAACGAACTCTGCGCGCTTGCTGAAGCTCAGGGCGCGCGAATTGCCTGGGGGCGATGTTGGGAGGGCGGTGGAGCGCCGGCCTATTGGCCGTGGATACAGATATTTCGGTCGCTTGGCGAGACTTCGGGATTAGAACCTAGAGCTGCGGCTGACACGCCGGCGGCCGTTTCCTCAACGGCTCCGAAGGACACGTCATTGGCAGCTGAACTTTTTTTTGCTGGAAGCGCAGCGGACAGCAAGAGGTTCAGGCTCTTTGACGCTCTCAACGAGCGCCTGCGACAGGCCAGTGAGTCGACGGCGCTCGTGCTGGTGTTGGACGACTTTCACGCCGCTGATCCTGCGTCGCTGCTATTTCTTAAGTTCGTCAGCCGAGATCTGCGGAAGCATCGTGCGATGCTGCTGGTCACGTATCGTGCGGCAGAGATCCGCGCGTCCTCAGTTTTGCCATCGCTTTTCGCTGACATCGTCCGCGATGGGGAAACCATTCACCTGCGCGGGATAAGCGAGAATGAGACCGAGAGGTTCCTCAGCGCCGATATGGGCGGCAGCCCCGGTACCTTGGTCGTGCAGCAGCTCTACCGCGTGACCGATGGCAATCCGTTTTTTCTGGGCGAGTTAGTGCGGTTGCTCAGATCGACGGACCAGATGGGTCGTCGCCGCACGCAGACGCTCGTCAACCTCAAGGTTCCTGAAGGCGTGCGGGCGATCATCCTGAAGAGGCTCGAACTGGTTTCGCTGCCCACGCGGAACATTTTACTAGTTGCTTCGGCACTCGGGCGCGAATTCGACATCATGTTGCTCGGGCAGGTGACCGGCGTCGACCGCGACCGTATCGACGCCGCGGTAGAAGAGGCTTGCCGGTTTGCAATACTCGATGAGCAGGGCCATCCAACCGGCCGCGTTCGCTTCCTCCACGCACTGATCCCGGAAACTTTGTATAGCGAACTGCCTCGACACGAGAAGCGGCGCCTTCACGAGAAGATCGCCGAGACAATCGAAGTTGCTTTTCGAGACAACCTCGAGCCGCACTTAAGCGAACTCGCGCATCACTATTCGCTTTCGCTTACGGAAAAAAACGCACCGCGGGCAGCTGAATACGCCGCACGCGCTGCAGTATCGGCGCAGAAGAACCTCGCCTACGAAGAAGCCGCGCGTTTTTACGGCTTGGCTCTTGGCGCGCTCGCCGTCTCTCCGAGCTCGGATCCGCTCCGTAGATGCGAACTGATGCTATCGCAAGGCAGCGCACTTTACTCGTGCGGAGACTTCGATCAGTCGCGATCGGTATTCAAACAGGCCGTAACGATTGCGAAGAGTCTGGGCGACCCTTTTAGCACCGCGGTTGCCGTACTGGGACTGGGGGTCGCGCCGAGCACTCCCGGCGTTCCCGACGTAACCTTGGTCGCGATGCTCGAAGAAGCGCTCGGCGCACTCGGACAATCCGATTCTCCTATCCGAGCCGCCCTGATGGGACGGCTGGCGGAGGAACTCTACTGGTCCGAGCAATCCAGCCGGCGCGACGAGCTGTCGCGCGCGGCCGTCGAGATGGCGCGGCGGCTGGCCGACAAGAGGGCGCTGGTCGATGCCCTCTATCGCAGGCATATTGTTCTAACCGGTCCCGACACCACCGAAGAACGGCTTCTGCTTTCGACTGAAATAATTGGTTTGATTCGAGAACTCGGCCCCAGCGATGCTGTGTTGCGCGCGCACTACCTGCGAATCGCGGATCTTCTGGAACTTGGCGATCTGGCCAGTGCCGATGCCGAGATAGAAATCTACCGGCAGCGCGCGCAGGAACTTCGCCAGGAGCATCTCGGAATGATCGATCTTATGCTTGCGATGCGTGCGCTCATGAGTGGCCGCTTCGACGAGGGAGAACAATTGGCGCTGCGCGGCTTCGAAGCGATCCAGCGCCGCCGCGAGGGCTTCTCGACCCAGGTTTTGGCTGTGCAGATGTCGATGGTCCGCCGCGAGCAGGGACGACTGAGTGAGCTAATCCCTGTCGTCAAGAGCTTTACGACACAGTATCCGGCCCTGACACTGGCTCGTTGTGGTCTGGCTTTCTTCTATGCGCAACTGGGAGAGGCAGCTTCGGCTTCATACGAGTTCGAGTATTTTTGGAAGACCAATTTCCGAACGGTCCAGCGAAATGCCGCGTGGTTGCCGTCTCTGGTCTTGCTCAGCGATGTGTGCGCGTTTCTTCGAAATCGCGAAGCTGCTGCTGAACTCTACCAACTACTGCTGCCGTACGCTGCACGGAACGCAACGCTCGACGTTTACGTCTGTTATGGCTCGGTAGCGCACTATCTCGGAATACTCGCTGCGACACTCGGAAATTTCGAATCGGCTCTCGCTCACTTCGAGGCCGCCCTGGAATTCAATTTGAAGATGAACGCGCGGCCGCTGGCCGCATATACGCAGTACGAGTATGCGAACATGCTGCTCGCGCGCAACGAATCCGGTGATCGTGAGAACGCGCTCTCCCTGGGAAGCGCGGCGCTCACGACCGCGGAAATCCTCGGGATGAAGAGCTTGGTCGAGAGACTTCACACCATCATCGGCCGCGATCCGCGAGCCGAGGCCGGTCCCGACGGAACTGTGACCGTGCTGTTCACCGACATCGTGAACTCAACCGGGATCAACGAGCGGCTGGGGGACTTGCGCGCGCAGGAACTGCTCCACGTTCACAACGGAATCGTTCGCGAGGCCCTGAATGCGCATCGAGGGTTTGAAGTGAAGGGGACCGGCGACGGGTTCATGGTCGCTTTTCCGAGTGCGAGTGCGGCTCTGCGATGCGCGATCGCGATCCAACGCGCGCTTGCTCTTTACCGCGTGGCGCATCCGGATGCTCCTATCCATGTCTCGATCGGTCTTAATACGGGAGAAGCCATAAGAGAGGCGGGCGACTTCTATGGAAGAACCGTGATTTTGGCGTCGCGAATCAGCAAGCAGGCTTCCGCTGATGAAATCCTGGTTTCAGGTACCTCCAAAGAGATCGTCGAAAGCTCCGGTGAGTTCCGCTTTGATCTCGGTCGAGAAACAGAGCTTAAGGGGTTTTCAGCAGCGCGTCGACTGTTTGCGGTTTCCTGGCGCGACGATACATGAAAGGCGAGCAGAATCCGACTCACCGACGCGAAATTCGCGCGTTGCAGCACCATCCTTGGCGCGGTGCGTCACGCGGATGAGGTTTTGAATAGACACAACGATAACGTTCATCGCAATCGTCTGCAGAATCATACGACCCGTCAATCGCCCATCGCGTTAGCGGAGCACGCAGGTCAGGTAATGCAATTTCATACAGCGGTGGCTACGAAGACCAGCTCATTGCGCCGACTGGCAGACGCGCCATGCATTTTCGGCCAGAGCCGGTACCCGGTCTTTCATTTCGGCAAAGAGCGGATCATCGGCCTGTCCCATTACGAATCGGCTGTAACTGCCCTCCATAATGATCGCGAGCTTGAAAATGGCGAACGCCTGATAGAACGGAAAATAGGTCATCCTCCGTCCAGTCTTTGCTTCGTACCGATCGAGCATCTCGCGGCGGCTGAGAAAGCCCGCCTCGGCCTCGACGGTTGCCATACCGCCGACGCCGCCCGGGCTATCACCGGGTCCGGTCCAGTAACTGAGCAGCCAGCCTAAATCGGCAAGAGGATCGCCGATGGTGGACATTTCCCAATCCAGTATCGCGAGCGGTTTCGGAGGATCCGTCGGATCCCACATCACGTTGTCCAGTTTAAAGTCGCCATGAACGATCGTCGCGGGCGGCGATTCCGGAAGGTGCGCCTGTAGCCAGTCACGCACCTTATCCATTACGGGCAGCGGGCGCGTATGCGGAGTCGTACGCTGAAGCTGATCGACCCACCGTTTTAGCTGGCGCTCGAGATATCCGTCGGGACGGCCAAACCCTTCAAGGCCGACCGCGCGCCAATCAACCTTTTGCAACTCGACAAGCAAGTCGATCATGCGCTCGCTGACCGCACGCCGCCGCTCGGGAGTAGTGGCGAAATTCCTGACGCCGCCGCGGATGACCTCGCCGCGCATGTACTCCATCAGATAAAACGGCGCGCCGATGTACCTGGGATCGTCGCAGGCCGCATAAACGCGCGGGATCGGTACGGGCGTGTCCTGCAATGCTTTGAGCACGCGATATTCGCGCATCACATCGTGCGCCGTCGGCAGCAGCGGCCCTCGCGGGGGACGGCGCAACACCCACGATTTGCCGTGGAATTGAACCAGATGGACCTCGTTCGAGTGCCCGAACGAGATATTCTTCGTACTCAAATCGTAGGCATCGCCGAGTCCGGTGTCGCGAATGAAGTTGCGCAGACCTGCGATATCGACCGCAGCATTAGGGCCGGTTTTTTCTGTACTCGAGTTGCTCATTGACCAATTCTCTACGGCGGGTGCGGCCAGTGAAAGTCCACCCGCGATCGTTACCCGGATTCCTCCGGATGGCCGCCTCAATTCCGGGCAGCTATTTGTTTTCGCCCTGCTATAAACCGCAGGCTTACCCGCGGCGGTGGCGCGGCAGCTTGCGCGGCGTCGCACCGACACGCCGGCCATCATACCGGCGATTCTAGCAGGACGGCGCGGATTCTGTCAGAACCGCGCGAAGGTCCTGGCCGTTTGCGCTACGGCGTGGCGGCGGGCTATAGGCCGTGGTGTTCAGGTGTGTCAGAACGAAAATTCCGGATGGTCACACATCGTCCCGTTCGTTAGAAGAATGGATGACGAACGCTGAAAGGGAGTTTGCTATATGACATACGAAACGATCCTGTACAGCGTCGCGGACCAGATCGCGACTATCACGCTTAATCGCCCGGCCAAGATGAACGCGTTCACCGCGCGGATGGGCGCCGAGGTCGGCGATGCGATGCTGCGAGCGGACGAGGACCGCGCCGCCCGCGTGATCATTATCACCGGGGCGGGCGATCGGGCGTTCTGCGCCGGCGCGGACATCGGCGGCTTCGCCCGCGACATCAAGGCGCGCGAAGGCGAGAAGGTCGAAGGCGAATTTTCCGGCGGGCGCAGCCGGCAAGCCGCCGCGCTGCCAATCCTGATGCGCAACCTGAGCAAGCCGACTATCGCCGCGATCAACGGCTATGCGCTCGGCGTCGGCCTCACCATGATCCTTCCCTGCGACGTCCGCATCGCATCCGAGAACGCACGGATGGGCGTGATTTTCCCGCGCGTCGGGTTGATCACGGAACTCGGCTCGACCTACCTGCTGCCGCGCTTGGTCGGTGTTTCGCGCGCGGCCGAGATGATGCTCACCGGCAGGCAATACACCGCCAACGAAGCGCTCCAGATGGGGCTCGTAAGCCGCGTTACGCCCGCGGGCAAGGTCATGGACGGCGCGCGCGAACTTGCAGGCGAGATGCTCCAGTGCTCGGCGACCTCGCTCACGTTCACCAAGCGCGCGCTCTACCAGGGGCTCGAAGGGAACATCGAGACGGCGATGCAGTTCGAGGGATTCGCGGCCGACAAGTGCTACGTAAGCCCGGAGCACAAGGAATACGTCACCGCCTTCATGGAGAAGCGCAAGCCCGACTTCAGCAAATTCACCAAATAGGCGGGCATGCTCTTGATCGCGGGCTGGCGCGGGGTCGCCGCCCTCGACGTGAAGGCGATTAGCAAGGGGTGTTTAGCATTTGGCTCACCGCGACCTTCGGTGAAGATGCGGCCCTCCCCGCGATCTGCACTTCAGATTCAACCGGCACGCTCCGCGGGCAAGGATTCTTGCATCGCAAGCAATGGAAATAAGGCAGCAGCGGAGTTCGATCTGAGTTGCCGCCAGCGATTCGGCATCGCAGAGTATTAAGTGATAGTCAAACGCGATCAGGCATAAGGCGGGGAGGCATCCATGAGCTATCAGGAAATCAGCTACGACACCGATGGCGAGGTCGGAATAATTACCCTTCGCAGACCGGAGGCGCGCAACGCTCTGACCTTTACTACTTACCGCGAACTCGAAGAGGCGGTGCGCGGAGCTAGTGTGCGTTGTTTGATTATCACCGGAGCGGATCCGGCGTTCTGCTCGGGCGATGACGTGAAGGTAATTCTGGCCTCAGCGGGTGAGAGGGCAGCGAGCACCACGTTGGAGCCGCGCCTCACTCCGGCGGCGGAGGCAATACTCAGTTGCGACATCCCGATCGTCGCCGCGGTAAATGGCGCCGCCGTCGGCTGGGGGATGGAGCTGGCGCTCATGGCCGATTTGCGTGTGGCCTCGGAAAAAGCCCGTTTCGGCGAATTGTTTATCAAACGCGGGCTTTGTTGCGATGTCCCAGGCATGGGGCGGCTGGCGCAACTGGTTGGCCGCGAGCAAGCGGCTGAGTTGTTGCTGACCGGGGACATCATTGACGCTGCGGAGGCGCTTCGTATCGGGCTTGTGTCACGCGTGGTGCCGCACGATCGGTTGATGGCGGCTGCAACCGGGCTTGCGAAGAAGATTGCAGCGAATCCGCCGCTGGCTGCCCGCAAGATAAAAGAGGGACTGCGGCGCGCGCTCGACCCGGATTGGCGGGAACTGGGCGCGTGGGTAAGTATCAGCCTGGCGCAGTTGTTCAAGAGCGCCGATCACCGCGAAGGCGTTCGCGCGTTTCTGGAAAAGCGCGAACCCAGATTTAGCGGGCAATAGCCAGTAAGAATCGAGGTGTCGTTACTCACAACCTCATTCGCGTGACGGGGCGAGGCACATGTGTTATCTCTACCGGCAATGCCGCCGTGGATGAGCGGTCTGCATCATCAATATGCCCAGGTTTGAGTTATGATGAGGCGCGACCCGTCAATCGCCCATCGCGCCAACGGAGCACGCAGCTCAGTTCACCTTGACCCTGTACCGGCGGAACCATCAGACACCAGCCCGCAAGCGCGAGCGCGGCGATGTGGCATTGCTTCACGGCGTCGATGTTACGCTGGGGCTTGGCAGCGGCACCGACTGGCGAGTGCGTACTGTTAAGCCGGGCTTGTCGCGGAGCGAGACCGCGAGCTGTCCTGTCGCGGCAGCGCTCGCAGAATCCGGCGCGACGAATCCGAGCGTGTATTGCGCGCGCAAGTCGTCGGCTATGGTTTGGCAAGCGGCCTTCAATGAATCGCCGTCGCCGACCTGCCGAATGATGAAGGTCCTGCCACCGGTCTCCTTCGCGAGCGAATGCAAAGTCTTCGCATCGACAAATTCGATGCCGCTATCGCCGATAACAATCGGTCCTATGGCAGGCGTGTTCATATCCGCGACATTCGGATCGCCGATGCCGATCGAATAGATGAGCACGCCGGAGCGCCGCGGTTCTGCCGCAACGTCATTGACGCTGGCCTTGCTTGCGTTGTCCAGCCCATCGGTGATGACAAACAACACTCTCTTCTCGTAACAGCCGCTCGCCACTTTTTCCTTTCCGTCGATGATTGCGTCGAATAGAGCCGTGTTCCCGTAGGCTCGGAGCAAATCCAGCCTCTTTTTCACAAGCTCATGATCAGTGGTAAGCGGCTGAAGCAGAAAGTGTCGCGTTGAGAACGCGACCAGAAAAATGTCGTCCTGCGGTTTGAGGTCGTTGATGAATTCCGTGATCGCGGCGCGCGCCTGCGGAAGCTTCGGCTTCATGCTGCCCGAGGTGTCCACCAGGATTCCCACCGAGGCCGGAGAATTCGACTCGGGCTGGAAGAACTCGATCTGCCGCTGCGATCCATCGACCAGAACAGTGAAATCATCCTTGCCGAGGCCCTTGACGTACACGCCATTGGCGTCGGTCACGGTCGCTGTAATCTCGATATAGCCAGCGCGGCCTCGAAGATCTGCCGGTGCCGCTATCGGCGCAGGTTCGCACTGCCCGGGCACTTGGGTGGCTGCCTGTGTGGCGCTCGAACTCGACACGTTTTCGCAGCCAGCGGCGGCGACCATCGCGATTAAAAGTGCGCAGGCTAGCGACGGCGGCGGTACGCCCTTGCCGATGGCCCTGAGCGCGGACCAATTCCACGGGCGCATACTCGGCGCTGATTATCACCGGGGCGGGGGCCGGGCAACAGGGTCACGGAGGACAGTTCCGGGCCGCCCTGCATCGAGCCGCGCCGCGCGTCGCATCGGCTATCTTGCCCGAACTTGATTGGGCAGGTGCGATTGACCCCGAGGCCCTGTAAGGCCGGTCGGCGGCCTCGCAATTGCACGCGATCCGAGCGGAACTTCATCGGCAGAACCAAGGTTGATCACGGCGATGGGATTCCGCGTCGATCCTCGCCCTGAATTCGCCGGCGGAGGAGCGCGCCAAGCTCCGAGGTGAGCGACCGGGGATTCGCCCTGCGTAAATCGGTGGCGAATTACGGGTCTCTGTCGGAGATGGGCCGCACATTGTTTGCCGACTTCCTGTAAAAAAAGTACAGTTCAAACGATGACCGGCCGCGGAAATGTCCCGGGATTCGGCATCGCCGGGAATTCTATTGGAGAGAGCCAGAGGCCACCCATTCGGGCGGGCGCTTGATTCAACCCTCAATGATTGCCAGCCTAACCGATGTCTGATAACGGGCAGTCAGCAGGGGGCATCAATGGAATATGACATTCGTCAGCTCTCGTTCGGCGAGGTCCTCGATCGGTCGCTGCGGATCCTCATCGACAACCCGGTACTTCTGATCGGCGTCGCCGTTTTCCTGGGGCTTCCTGTCGCTGCGCTGCAAAGTGGCGGGAAAGCTTTTGCGGTTTTGTCTCTTATTTTCGCGCTACTGGCAACACCATTGGTTATTGCGGCACTCAACAGCGCTATTGCGGATACTTACCTGAACAGACCTGTGACTATAGCGAGCGCCTACCGGGCCGCCTGGTCGATCATTCTTCCTTTCGTCGGCACCTATCTGCTCATTTATCTGATTCTGAGTTTGGGTGCCATCGGTATCGGGGCGGTTGCTTTCCTACTGGGACATGTTGCAAACCAAGCCAGTTTGGGAGTGTTCGTGGCTCTTGCGTTTCTCATCGCCGTGCCGGCTTTTCTCTACATCATGATTCGGTGGGCTCTGGTCATACCGATTATGGTCGTTGAGCACCGATACGGGCTACGGGCCATTCGTCGCAGTTCCGAATTGGTGACCGGAGTCTGGTGGCGCACGTTCGGGATCGGGCTTGTGGCTGCCCTCGTAGTGCGGGTTCCATTGAGCGTGCTGCAACTGTTCTGGTCGTCGGTGCCTGTTCTTGGTTTCATTCTGAGCGGGCTGGTTGCTTCGGTCGGCTCCGCGTACACCGCGATCGCGATGATTGTCTACTATTTCGACCGGAGATGCCGGCTCGAGGACTTTGATCTGCGTCGCCTGGCCGAGCAGATTCGCACGGAGAGCGTGCAGGGAAGCGCCACTACGATCGGAGCGCCTTCGGTTGGCTGAGATTTCCGACGACAGGATCCGCGTTCTCGCTCGCGAAATCCTGGCGCGCCCCGAGTTCGCGGCCGCGCATCCGTCGGCGGTGGAAAGCTGGCTGGTTTCCCTAATCGATCGCTTGCTCGATTGGATCAGTGGCTTCGGCAGCCTTCGCATCAGCGCGCCGGTTTTGTTCTGGGTGATCTTCGGCGCGCTCGTTGTGATTTTTGTCTTCATGGTCGCACAAATCGTCTGGTCGATTTCGGCTGCGATGCGAGCGCCTGAGCCGCGGGCAGACTATGATTCATCCGGACCGGCCGGCGACCCCGCGGCGGAAGCCGCGCAACAGGCGGCAGCCGGCAATTTTCTGGAAGCGGCGCACTGCCTTATGATCGCGAGCTTCCGAACGCTGGCCGAAAGATCGGTGATCGATTTGCGGCCCGATCGCTCCAACCTCTGGATTCGCCGCGCGCTTCGCGACTCGAAATTGAACGGCGAACTGGTCAGAGAACTCGACCGGCTAATCGCGCGCACCGAGCGGTACTGGTTCGGCGATCGTGAAAACAGCCCCGTCATTTACTCGCAGTGGAGGTCGGTCTTCGACCAACTGTCGCGCGCAGTCGGATGATAGCGATACCAAGACGCGTTCTTTATCTCATTGCAGGCCTGATGATGCTGCTGCTGTGCATCAATCTGTGGATCGAGCGGAACGCATCGCTCGAGAATTCCGCGACGAGCCTCGGGGTGGGTGTCGCCGGCTACAAGGGAGCGTATGAACTTCTCCGCGAACTTAAGTTCCCGGTTGCTCGCTCATACCTTCGGCCGAACCACGTGCCGCACGATCGCGTGTTGTGGATGGTCATGCCGGATTTTCTTGGTCCGCAGGCCACACTGACCGGCGCCGATGTGAACGAGTTGAAGAAATGGATCGCCGCCGGAGGCGTCGCAGTGCTGATGGGCAATCTCGACAGCAAGTGGGACCGGCTCGATCTCGCCGAAGAGGTCTCCGCAGGCGGCGCAACGAGTCTGGTCAAAGGCGACTTTGCGCGCGCCGGCCTGACGATCCCGATCGAGGGTCTGGCTCATTTCAACAAGGCGGACAAAGATACGCGAATCCGGCTCACCTCGGACGGCAAACCGTTCGCGCTGGAGCGGAGAGTCGGCGCGGGAAAGCTGATCGCGGTTGCCGACGGCCGATTCCTCCTCAATCCGAATCTCGACAAGGCCGACGCGAGCGTGCTGGCCGTCGATCTCGCGCTGGCGCTCGGCGCGCCGGAGTTCGACGAATACAGCCACGGCCTGGTCGCATCGGAGTCTGCGTTCGCGCTGTTTTCCAATCCACGCCTGCTGATCCTGCTCACTATCGCCGCAATCGCCGCGCTATTGTGGATTGCCCAGCAGCATTCATTCCCCGCGCGGACGCTGTGCGATGATGAAGGGCCGGCGCCGTCGCTGGATTCATTCGTCGAGTCGCTCGGCATCTTGTATTCGCGTTCGAACGATCGGCTCGCCGCGTTCCACGCCTATCGCACGAGCTTTCTGCGACGCGCGCGCCGCCGGCTCTCGCCTGGCATCGAAGTCTCCGAGCAGTCCGCGATCGAGCGCCTCGCGCGCGATCAATCGCTCTCTGACGAGACCCGGCAGTGGCTCGAGGGCAGGCAATCTCCCGCAAGCGAAGCGGAGCTTGTGCGCGCGGTGCGCGCTCTGGAATCCTGTACCAGTCGGACAAATGAGCCGCGACGAGACTAAAGAGGCCGCCTGGGTCGCCGGGCTGTTCTCCAAATTGCGCGACGCGATCGGCGCAGTCATCATCGGCCAGGAAGACGCGATCCGGCTTTCCTTCACGACGTTGCTCTGCTCGGGCCACAGCCTGTACGAGGGCGTGCCGGGCGTGGCGAAGACCCTGCTCGTCCGCACGATCGCCTCGACACTTGGCATCCGCTTTGGGCGAATCCAATGCACTCCCGATCTGATGCCGAGCGACATCATCGGAACGCCCATCTTCTATCCAAATTCCGGTGAGTTTCGCTTTCGTCCGGGTCCGATCTTTGCCGACCTGCTTCTGGTCGATGAGATCAATCGCGCGCCGGCCAAGACGCAGGCGGCGCTGCTCGAGGCGATGCAGGAGCGAGCGGTCACCGTTGACGGCATCGGCCATCCGCTCGGGGAGTGGTTCACAGTGCTGGCCACACAGAATCCGGTCGAGCAGGAAGGAACCTATCCTCTGCCGGAAGCCGAAATCGATCGCTTTCTATTCAAGATTCCAATCGGCTATCCGAGCGAGCAGGACGAAGTTCGGGTGCTGAGCACGCATCACGCGGACCGTGTCCTGGCGGCCGACTTGCCGAAGGTGCTTTCGGCGGGCGACCTCGCGCACGCGCGCGAAATCGCCAACGCGGTGCTGCCGCGCCAGGAAATCCTCGGTTACGCGGTGTCGCTGGTGCGCGCCACGCGCGATCATCCCGCGATCGCTGTCGGCGCCTCGCCGCGCGCAGCGCTCTGGATGGTCCGTGCGGCCAAAGCGATCGCCTGCCTCGAAGGCCGCAATTTCGTGCTGCCCGAGGACGTGCAAGCGGTGATCGTTCCGGCGCTCCGTCATCGCATCGTGCTCGAGCCCAGCGCCGAGGTCGAAGGCATGACGGCCGACGGCATCGTCGAGGAAGTCGTCCGCAGCGTGCCGGTTCCGCACTGATGGGACCGAACGCGATTCGGCCGTCGCCGTTGCTGGTCTGGTTGGCCGCGCTGACAGCGTTGGTCGCCGCGGCGTGCCTGCCGCTCCCAATGATCACGGCGCCGACGCTTGCCATCGGGGTCCTCGTCGCTCTGCTTGCCGCGCTGGACTGGATAATGAGCGGGCATGATCCCGCGCCGCACGTCGAGCGAACTCTTCCACTGCGCTTGATAAAGGATCGCTCGGAGACGGTCACCTATCGGATCGCGCGTCCAGGCGCCTCAGTCACGACGATCGATATCCTGGACGAACTGCCCGCGGCTTTGGGCGGCGACCTGCGTATCACCGGCGTCAGGCTCGGCCGCGATCGCCGGGTCGAACTCGCGCGCGCGATCCAGCCGAACAGGAGAGGAACATTCGAGCTGGGGCCAATTCTGATTCTGTGGCGCTCGCATCTCGGCCTGCTCAGCCTGCGCGCCGCGATCGCCGGCAAAGGATCGGTCCGGGTTCTTCCGCCGGCATCGATTCCGCAGCGACGCAGCGGCCTGACGCATCGCTCCGTCTTCGACGAACTTGGCATCAAGCCGCGGCCGCTGCGCGGCGAGGGTACCGAATTCGAGTCATTGCGCGAGTACGTAAGCGGCGACGACCCGCGTCACATCGACTGGCGCGCCAGCGCGCGCAGCGCGCGCCTCCAAGTCCGGAGTTACCAAAGCGAGCGCCGTCACACAGTGATGATCGCGATCGACACGGGGCGCCTCATGGGCGCGCACGTCGATGGCGCGTCGAAACTCGATCATGCGATCAACTGCGCGGCCGCCCTCGCGCGCGCGTCGATTGGATACGGCGACCGCGTCGGATTTCTCGCTTTCGACAGCGCGCTCAGGCTCTTCATGCGTCCGCGCTCGGGATCTGCCGGTGTCGGCGCGTTGGTCGAGGCGACCTCTCCGCTCAAGCCGGCGTCCTCGGAAGCCGACTACCGGATCCTCGCCGAAACCCTGGCTCGCTATCAGGCGAAACGCGCGCTGGTTGTCGTGCTCACGGATTTCGTGGAGGGTGGCCCGGCGCGCTCGATGGAAGATTATCTAGCGGCGCTTGCGCGCCGTCACTGCGTGATGCTTGTGGCGATGCGCGATCGCATCCTCAGCGAAGTGGATCGGAGCGAGCCCGCGATAACACGCGAGCGGCTTTATCGCCGGCTCGCGCTTCAGGACGTCGCCGCGGAACGCGAGACGGTGCTCGCGCGGATCGCACGGTTCGGCGCCCAGGTGCTCGACCTCGATCCGGCTCAGATCACCGCGCCGGTGCTGAACAGATACCTCGCCATCCGCGACGCCGCTCTCATCTGACCAGCCACGAGAGATCCGGCGGCACCGGCCGCCGCGCCAGACGCACGACATAAGCGACGTAGCTCGCGATCGATCCAAGCGCGATTGCCGCGGCGGCGAAACGCGCGGGCGTCGAAAGCATCGACTGACGTATGAAACTCTCGATGAACGCCGCCAGGATAAACAATGGCACCGATGCGGCAACCATCTCGAGCGCGGGCCGCGAGGCCGCTCCTAAAGCGGTACGCACCGTCTCACGGCCCGGCGCGACCACCGCCTTCGCCAGCATCAGCCCGGCCGTCGAACACAGCGTGATGCCGAGCAGTTCCGGAATCGCATGAGGCAGCATCCACGCCCAGAACACCGGCCACAACGAATCGCGCGAAAACAGCCACCCGAATGCGCCGATCGTCAGGCCGTTGTAGAACACCAGGATGAGCGTCGGAATGCCCGCGAGTATCCCGACCGCAAATGACAGCATCCCCACGCCAAGGTTATGCGTGAACAGCGCCGCCGAGAATATCGACTTGAATCCGGCGCCGTTTGGCTTGCGCTCGAGGAACTCCGCGCGCGCCTCGTGCGATTCCATCAGCGCCTCGAGTCGCGCCGACGGATAGAGCGCCGCCGGAATGCAATCGTAGAGCGCCGCCGGATTCTCAGCAACGATCGACGCGCCCGCAACCGCGCCCGCAACCATCAGGACCGCCACGATGAGCTGTAGCCACGCCGTTGCGGCCAGAACCTTCGGAAAATCGCTGAGGAAAAAATGGGGCAACCGCTGCCGGCCGATCGGTTCAACCTGGAGACGCGTGTACGCTCTCACGCACAGTGCGTTGAGATAGCGAATCGCTTCGGGATCGCGCCCGCGCGAGCGCTGGACTGCGAGCCGCGCGGAACAAACCCGATACAGACGCGCCATCTCGCGAGTATCGTCGAACGAAAGCCGGCCGCTTGTGGCTTCGACCCGGTCCAGCAGCGCTTCGAGCTGTTCCTGCGATTGCCCGCGGCGTACTATCACAAAGATTGATACCTATGAGCGAAGCGGCCGGCGATCGCGAAGGACCGGTTCACAGTTTTCTTTCTCCCGAAGCGGTCCGTCTCGATCTGCCAGTCTCCGGTCCGGTGCCGCGGATGCTGGCATACGGAATTGACTTGTTCTTCATGATCGTTCTGACCGCCTTCCTGCTTGCGATCCTGATATCGAGTTTCTCTGTCGGAGCAGCGATTGAACACTGGCTGAGAGGCGTTCTGCGCGAGGCGGTTCGACAGAGCGCAGCGGCGGCCAAGCAAAATCAACCGGCAAGTCCGCTGGGCGGATTGGCCATTGCGATTTTTGTACTCAGCGAGTTCGTAATATCGACCTGCTACTTCATTTTCTGGGAGATCGTGACAGGTGGGCGCTCGCCCGGCAAGCTGATCGTGGGCCTGCGCGTAGCGCGGCGTAACGGTCTGCCGATCGACCTGCACAGTTCGGTGGTCCGCAATCTGATGCGCGCGGTGGATATTCTGCCCGCGGAATACCTGGTCGGCCTCATCTCGATTCTGCTGTCGCCGAGCGGCGAACGCCTGGGCGATCACGTCGCCGGCACGATCGTCCTGCGCCTGGATCGTCCCGAAACCGCTACCGATATCCCCCGCAGCCACGACGCCGGGGGCCTGGTGCTCACTCGCACTCAACTGGCCCGGATCGGCCCTCGTGAGATGCAATTGATTCGGGGAGTTTTGCGGCGATCGTCGGGCGTGCGCGAAGATCGGCGCGACGAGCTGGTGGCTGAGGCTGCGGAGGTCATGCGGATTCGCCTGGGTCTCGCCGAGCTGCCCGGTTCGGACAAAGCGGCTTTTCTGCACGATCTCTTGAATGCAGTCGACCGTTCCGCCGGGAGCGACTGAGAATCAGGATTAATCAGCGGAACTTCTCACCGCGGAGGCTTGATGAGCCTCCAGCGTCAGCGGGTGGCCGAGTTGTGCGAGGAGCTTCGAACCGTTGGCCGTTCGAGGCTCCTCAATCTCAGAGGTCTACATCGCCGGGTACTTGGCCGGCTTGGATTGGTCAAATCTGAGCGACAGAGTTGCTATGCCCGCGGCGACGTTGAGACCATTCTGTCCTTCGACACTGACCGGCTGGAGCGCTATCGAACTCTTGAAGCCGCCGATCAACACGTTTGCGCCAGCCCCGACTCCGATCGCGGCGCTCGCCGTCGCGCCAGCATAATCGCCCGCCAGCGCGCCTTGACCGAGGTTGGTCGTCGGCGCCATCACTGTCCACAGCATCACCGCAGACTGGAGGTAGCCAATGTCGGCGCCGAACTTGGAGATTGTTCCCGTGTAGTATTCGGTGTAATTGGGCTGCATCGAATACGCGCAGTCGACTTTGCGCGACGAACCGAAGATGAATCCCCAGCCGGACGCCACGTGGCAGCTCAGATAACCCGCCCTGACCGTCGCCTGCGCCGACGTCGAGGGCGCCGCCGCCGGGCTCTCTTGTGCGTGGGCGACCGGCGCGAACGAAACGACCAGCACAGCCAATCCTGCAATCAGCAACAGCGTGCGTACGGAGGATTTCATCTGAGCGCCTCCCTATTATTTGTTGGGCGGGGCACCGCCCGAGTTAGCTGAGTGATTAGCATAATTCCTGCCGGGACACGACCGATCATTCGGCGCGAATGGGCCGCTTCATATCGAGAGGATTCGGGCGCTCACCGCAGCACGGCGACCGCCAGGTCGGCGTCCCGCCGCCAGACGATGTATCGGTTCGGGTCGCCGCCTGAGACTCACAATCCAGTCTGGCAATTTTGGCTAAATTTAGAGCGATGAATCGAAAGTGCGCGCGCGATTCGCGGTCGCGCAAAGGAACCGGAGAACGCAGTATCTGGCCGGGATGCGCGCGGATCTGCGATTTCTCCCGCGCGCCAGATTTCCTGGCGGTACGACGCAGGCCCGCCTCGACGGTCTATTATTTTGCGTTCGGACGAGAGTACATAATCTACATCCAATCGCCGCTCATGAGACCAAATGCCCGCTATATGTCACCTACATATGACGAAGACTATCGAATTTTACCCGGGCGACTAGGAAGGAGCCTTGCGTACAACTTCTTTCCTCTGCTTTCCCTCTTTATCCCTCTCGCGCGAGCGGCTTTCCGCCGGGGTTGGCGGCGCAGCGGTCGAAGCGATGGGCGGGACGCACCTCGCGGTAGGCGGTGAGAATCGGCGCCAGCTCGCGCGGCGACGCACCGTGCAGGATCACCCCGTCGGCGCCAAGATCGAACTGACCGAGGATCTTCTGCGCGCATCGCTGCGGCGTGCCGGTCGCCGCGGGCGCGAGCCATTCCTCGGGAATCAGGGTTGCGATGTGCTCCAACTCCGGCGTGGTCGCGATCTGATCGATCGCGCCCCTGAAATTGGCGACCATCTTGTCCTCGCGAAACCGCCTGAGCGGCGCCGGATCCCAGCGGTTGGTCTTCACCAGCAAGTCGCCGTAAGCCTGTAGATAGGTCGCGAGCCGCCCGACGGTCTTCTTGAGCCGCAACGGCGCGGGCAGATGATCGCCCACGGTCGCGAACACCGACCACACCCGAACGTGGTCCGGATTGCGTCCGGCCTGCTCCGCAGCCTGTTTCACCGTGCGCACGACGCGAAGCATGGTTTCGTCGGTGAAGAAGGTATGCAGGATGACCGCATCGCACACCCGGCCGCCCATCGCGAGCGTGTTCTCGGCGAAGCCGGCGATGCCCACCGGGATATCCTCGTTGAAGCTTGCATCGAGCTGGAGGAGGGGAAACTTTCCGAGCCGCCCCTGGTAGCCGAGGATGCGTTCGCCGCGCCACAGCCGGCGCATGAGGGTAATGAACTCCTCCATCTGCGCGGTGGTGACGGTCGGAAGGCCCCAGACCTGCATCGCCATCTTTATGCCGCGGCCGATACCGAGCATGTAGCGCCCGCCCGTAAGCCGATGCATCGTGGTGGCATGCGCGGCGGTGACCAGCGGATGGCGGGTGTTGTGGTTGGTGACCCCGGTTGCGATCCCGAGTTCGCGGGTCAGCGCGCCGACTGCGCCGCAGAGCGTCAGCGCTTCCTTGATGTTGAAGCGCTCCGAGATGAAGGCGGAGCCGAGCCCGAGCGCCTCGCCATCAGCGCATTCCTCGAACAGCTCCTGCGGCGTCTTCGGCGCGCCACCGAGTGCATAGAATCCTAGTTCGTTCAGTCGGGTGGTCATCGTTGCGCATCTCCTGTGGCGCTGGCTCGCGCCGCACTAGCTATTCGTCTTTTGCCGCAGAAGCTCAGGCCGATTGCGCGCGCGGAGCCGGCCCGAGGTTCGCGATTACTCATCGCCCGCCTCAGCGCCAGTCCTGGATTGCAGCGCAATTGCGCCGCGCGAGAATCGTGAGCATCTTGTCGACGTGCGGAGTCGAGTAGGGGATCACGCACGTGGCGACCAGGGTCATATGCAGCCCCGACACGATATTGCGGCGGTAGGCTGCGAAGGCCGCATCTGGCGTGTATGAGGGATCGACCTCGGCGATCGCGGCCGCGTGGGCGCTTACGAGTTCACGCTCGCATGACCGCCTATCCTGTGGAGAAATGCTGCTGCTGAGAAAATATGCCACATCGGATGCCGCATCGCCGCTCCTCGAGCCCTGCCAGTCGATGAAGTAGGCGCGCACCGCCGCAGGATTCCTGCGGTCGAACATGATGTTGTCCACGCGGGCATCTCCATGAACGAAGGTCAATGTCCGCGGCGGGGTCTCCAGCCATTCGGCGATCGCCGGGAGGCTCTCGTCGATGATCCTGAATTCTTCATCGGAGAGGAGTTCGGTATAGCGTTGATGCAGAATGGCCGCGCCGTGCGCGGGAAGATCTGATCGAGAAGGCATCCACGGCATCGATGAAAGCTCCGGGGCGCTCCAGAAGCGGCGGTGCAGCCCGGACAGCTCGGCAATCACGGCCCTCGCCTCCGCGATGCCGCATCCCGCCAGTTGGTCGCCCGGCTCGCAAAACGGGGAAAGATCCTCAAAGACGAGATTGCTTTGCCGGTTGTCGGCCGAGACTTCAGCGTGGTACAGGCGCGGCACGCGCAATGGTGGTTGCGGCCCCAGGAGCGCGTAGCTGCCAGCCTCGCGCCGATAGGGGCCGAAGAGCGCGGCCATCTCCATCCGGTGGACGTCGCGAGCGTGAAACTTGCACACCACCGAGCGCGGCGCGTCGCCCGGCTCGCTGTCGTAAGCGAGTTCGACTCTCACCGTCTCGCTCATATTGCCGTGGCCGATGGGCTCGATCGCCACCTTCGCGATGCGCGGCACTGCGACTTGAGCCTGCGCGAACACGCTCTGCATCCAGGTGCGGTCGATCTCATCCACCGAGGAAAGCAAAGCGGGCGGCCGCAGCACGCGCGCGGCGCGCGGTTCGCCCCGCCGCCCCCGTGATGCCTTGCCGGTCCTGGTGTTTTCCCGTCTCATCCGGGTTCGATCGATCCGCGCACGAGCACGGCTGGCCTCAGAAAGGACTCAGCCCGCCGTCCACGCTGATGGTGGTTCCGGTGATGTAGGCCGAGGTGGCGTGATCAGCGAGAAAGAGTACCGCCTCGGCAATTTCCGTTTCCGTTCCGAGCCGCCTGAGCGGAATCATCGCTCCCCACATTTGATGTGTAGCCGACGGATAGCAATCGTGCGTACTGGGCGTCTCGATGATTCCGGGCGCCACGCAGTTCACGTTGATACCATGCGCCCCCACCACCGCGGCAACCGAGGCGGTGAAGTGCGCAACTCCCGCTTTCAAAGCGGAATAGACAGGCGCATTCGGTACCTTGAGCTTGGCCCCGATGCTGGTGACATTGATGATCTTGCCGTACTTGCGCTCTTGCATGTGCGGTAACACGGCGCGGGTGAGGTCGAGGATGCCTTTGAAGGTCGCGATGGTCCCTTCGGTCTTCTTCTCGTCTATGAGGTCGCTCAGCGGCGCCTCGGTGAATTCCACGAACCAGGCTGAATTCACCAGGATATCGATCTTGCCGAACTGCTCGATGGTGGTCCGCACCAGGCGATCGCAATCTGCTTTGACCCCGACGTCGGTCTTGATCGGCAATGCCCGGCGGCCCATCGCCCGGATCTTCGCGGCGACGTCCGAGATCGTTCCGGGCCTGCTCTTGTAGGCGACGTCCGCGTCGGCGACCGTGCGCGCGGCCAGCGCGATGTCCGCACCCTCGCGCGCGAGGGTCAGGGCGATTTCGGCGCCCATGCCGCGGCTCGCGCCGGTAACGATAGCTACCTGATTTTTGAGTCTCATTTCCTCATCGATTGCGCCCGGGGGACACCCTGCTAAATCAAACCGTCGTGGATTTTCAGCGAATCAGCCATGTAGGCCAGATGCATCGAAGTCGGCCCCTCCCCGATCTGGCAGGCGCGCACATCGCGCCAGAAGCGGTGGATGTCGGTATCGGTCATGTAGCCGGATCCGCCGTGTAGCTGAATCGCCAGGTCGCACACGCGCGATGCCATTTCCGGCACCTGGATTTTGCACGCGCTGGCGAGGAAGTTGATGGCCGCGCCGGGGGCTGGCCTCTGACCGGCATCGATCAATGCCGCCGTATGATAGACGAGTCTCCGGCATAGCTCGATTTCCATGGCCGAGCGCGCGATAGCATCCGCCACGCTTTGATGCTCGATCAGGTACTGACCGAGAACGTTGCGCTGCTTGGTGTATTCGTAGGCCCGCTTCAGCGCCCCGGCGGCGGAGCCGACGCACATCGCGCCGATGCCCACGCAGCTTTCAAAGAACCCGCGCATCGTCGCACCGGGCGGATCGGTTTCGGTGGCGCCTGGCAAAAGATTTTCGACTGGAACGCGCGCGTCGTCGAAATAGAGCGTTCCGGTATTGGAACCGTTCCAGCCGAGTTTCTTTTCGATCTTGCCGAAAGTGAATCCTGGCGAACCCTTTTCGACGATAACCATCCTCGGGTTCGGCTCGCTATCCACGTGGCATACAAGGCAATAGACGTCGGCGGCCTGGGAGTTCGTGCAAAACAGCTTCACGCCGTTGATGACCAGGGTGTCGCCATCGCGCACGGCTTTGGTCTTCCATGCGGGGTAGTTCCAGGTTCCCGACGGCTCGGTGGCGGAAACGGCGCCAATCTTTCCGGCGATGCACATCGGCAGGAATTTCTTCTTCTGTTTCTCGGTTCCGCCGTACTGGACGTTCAGATAGCAGAGCGTCACCGAGGCATCCAATATGATCGCGAGAGTCTGGGACTGTCTTGAGATCTCCTCGAGCACCAGGCAGAACTCCGTCAGTCCGAGCCCGAGACCGCCATATTGCTTCGAGATGAGGATGGAGGGATAGCCCAGCTCTACGCATCGCTTCCACAGGTCGTAAGGGAATTCTCCGGTTTGATCGATCAGCTTCGCCCTCGGGGCCACCTCCTTATCCACGAACTCTCGGGCGACCTTGCGGACCAGCTTTTGTTCTTCGGTCAGGGTCTGGAACATTCACGTCTCCTATTTTGTCTCGTTCTTGGTTTGCGGACCGGCCGAAGATTCGTGGGCGGGCGTCGCGGGGCCATGTTAGCGCGAAACCCCGGCCCGTCAAGGACGACCAAGGGTAAGGGGAGTATGTACTAACAAAAATTCGCGGACAGGAGCCTCTGGGCGATCTGACGCACTATGCGCGCGCACGACTTGAGCGGGATTGCCGCAGCTCCCTTGAAAGGGCCCGGGCTGGAGGACCGATGCGGCGGCAGAGCGCTGGACTGTTTCACGCGCCAGGCCCCTCCGCTTCGTTCCCTCGCCCCGACGCACACTCCGATGCGCGCTCAAGCACGTCCCAGCCCCATTCCCCCGTCGATCACGAAAGATTGGCCGGTCACGTATGACGATGCGTCGGACACGAGGTAAACGATCAATGCCGCGACTTCTTCAGGGGACCCAAAGCGGCCGAGAGGAACCCCGCGCAGGATCGAGTCCCTGATGGCGGGATTCTTGCGCACCCCTTTGGTGAGATCCGTCGTGATGAACCCGGGAGCTATGCCGTTTACCCGAACCCCCCGGCGGCTCCACTCGATAGCCAGAGAACGGACCATAGCGTCGAGTCCGCCTTTGGATGCCACGTAGGGCAAGCCGCGCGACACGCCCATAGCCGCGGTAACCGAGGACACGCATACGATGCTGCCGGCTTCCTGAGCCAGCATCTGACGCCCCGCAGCCTGGACCGCGAAAAACGCTCCGCGAAGGTTTACCGCCATGAGCCGATCCCACATCTCGGCGGTGACCTCCTCCGCCCGGTGGAAGTACGGATTGATTCCCGCGCTTACGACGAGTGCGTCAAGCCGCCCAAGACGCCGGACGACCTCGGCAGTCGCTTCGGCGGAAGCCACCGGATCGGTGACATCGAAAACCAGCGGGAAAGACTCCACGCCGGATCGCCGCGCCTCGTCAGCGGCGCTCTCAGCGTTCTCGCGCGACCGTCCGGTTGGAATGACCGCCGCGCCCGCTTCGGCAAGAGCGAGGACCGCGGCGCGCCCAATCCCTCGCGTACCGCCGACCACGAGCACGACCTTCCCGCTGCAAGCGCTTGTCGTCATAGGCCGCACCTAATCGTATCAAGTCGAAGGCTCATCGGAATCTCTCAGTCACGAGCGATGGACCACCCTATGTCTCATCCTGCCGCGTCTCGCGTAAGCCGCAAGGTCCTCGAAGCGCCTCCAGCCTCAATCCGCACGCCGTGCAGCACGGCTTCGACGAGGCGGCCGGCGGACGACATCATAACCGGCTTTGCTGCGAGTACCCAATCATACTCTTCGCCGTTCAACTGCGCGCCAATCGCGTTCGCGGCTCAACTCTGCAGTGCGTTGCACCGAAGAATCAACTTTGCAATCTTGACGCTGCATGAAATCGGTACCTATCAACCTCTCAGCCCGAAGTGGTTCGGCAACACGGTGGAGCAGGCTGTGAGATTTTCGCGCGGGACGCGCGTCCTGAGCTTGCTTTGGTGCCTGACTATCGGCTCGGTTCTCGCGCCGTCAGCGCGAGCGCAGGAAGCTACACCCGTATCGACTCCTGCGATCTCGCCGCAGGATCTGGCCAAGAGCGTGCACAATCCTTTCGAGGACTTTGTCAAGGTGCCGCTCCAGGCGGCGATCGGATTTCGGATCGGCCCGGAGCACAACGCCGGGGAAAGCATTAACCTCGAGCCGCTGTTTCCGTTTCGCCTGACCAGCCAATGGGATCTGATAGTGCAGCCGAACCAGTCGATGATCTATCTCCCAAGTCCACACGAGCAGTTCGGTCTGAACGATCTGCAGACAGCTTTTTACTTTACCCCGCACGGCGCGAGTGAATGGATTTGGGGCATCGGTCCGATTTTCGAATTTCCCACCGCCACCGGCAAGCAGTTGGGAACAGGAAGATGGTCTGCTGGTCCGACCGGCGCGATTGTATATTCGAACGGCCCATGGTTTGCCGGTGTACTCGCCAATCATCTGATGTCGTTTGCCGGCGATCGCAAGCGCGGAAGCGTGAACTCCACCTATATAGAACCGGAGGTCAGCTACAACCTCGAAAGCGGATGGTACGCGCAAATCGATCCGCAGATATCGTGCGACTGGACCGCGGATGCGAGCGATGCGTGGGTAGTGCCAATCGGAGCGGACATAGGCAAAGCGTTCAACATCGGATCGCAGTCAGTGAGCTTGCAGATCGGCTCATACGATTTCATCAAGCGTCCTGAAGGCGGTGCGCAATGGATGATCCGCGCGCAACTGACGCTGCTGTTTCCCAGCGGATGGCCGGGTCGCCGCTAAAGGAGCCTGAAAGGGTGCTACGCCGCCGCTGCTGCACGCCAGGCGGCGATAGCGGCGAGCGCCCGTTCCGGCCGCTCGGTCACCTGGGTTAGCCGGCCAAGGTGAACCTCTCCGGTATTGCCGTTCAGCGACAGAAAGTCGCCCTCTTTCAGAACTACGCCCCCAATGCGGCACTGGCGGCGGACAAGATCGATTACAAGCCCTGGGCATGCCACGAGGCATATCTTGCGAAGCTGGCGTGCCACCACCGCCGCGTGGGAGGTGCGCCCTCCCGAACCAGTGAGGATCCCGGCGGCCAAAGCCATGCTCTCGATATCAGTCGTTACAGTTTCCAGCCGCACGAGGATCGCCGGTATTCCCGCCGCCGTCAGGCGCTTCACCGCACGAGAATCCAGCGCGAGTGCGCCGCTTGCCACGCCCATGCCCGCCACTTGCGCCACCGCCACGGTTTCGGGCACGGGCAGGGCGAAACTCGTTCGGACTACGGAATTCAGATCGATGCTGGCAAGCCGTGCGAGCGCGTCGTTGGCCGTCAGGAGCCCTTCAGCAACCATGTCCACGGCAATCGCCAGCGCGGCCCAGTCGGTGCGCTCGGCTCGCCGCGTCTGAAGCAGGAACAGCACACCGGATTGGATCGTAAACTCGAATTCCTGTGCGTCGCCGAACAGTCCTTCCAGCTCGCGGCCGATCTCGTTCAGCCGCGCCCAGACGGCTGGCAGGACCAGCGGCAGGCGCTCGTGGGCGGGCAGTTTGTGCCGCCCCGCGACCACATCCGCGCCCTGCGCGTTGAATTGGAAGTCGTAATACAGCTCCCGCGCGCCGGTTGCAGGATTGCGGGTGAAGGCGACGCCGGCGCCCGAAGTGCTCCCGGCATTTCCATACACCATGGTCTGTACAGTCACCGCCGTACCAAGGTCGTCGCTGATATCGTTCAATCGGCGGTAACTGGCTGCCTTCGGCGCAAACCAGGAACGGAACACCGCCACCGCGGCCTCCGCGAGTTGCTCGTAAGGATTCGCCGGAAAGGCTTTGCCGGCCAGCGTCCGGTAGCAATCCAGCATTGCCGTTGTCAGCGTCCGAAGTTCGCGATGATCGAGCTCCTGCTCGCTTTCGGCCTCGGCCCGCCCCATTGCCGCCGCGACCAGCGAGTCGAACGGCGCCGTCGGTAAATTCGCCACCACCTCCGCGTAGCCCTGCACCAGCCGGCGGTAGCTGTCCCAGGCCAGACGCGGATTACCGGTCAAGCGAATCAGGCCTTCGACGATGTCCTCGTTCAGGCCGACATCCAACACGGTTTCCATCATCCCCGGCATCGAGACGGCAGCCCCCGAACGAACCGAGACGAGCAACGGACGGCGCATCGCCCCAAATCCCAAGCCGGTCGCGGTTTCCAGCTTGGCGATACCCTTCGCCAAAACGTCTTTCAGAACCGGTTCGTTTGCCGCTGGAAACCGCCGGCACCAGGCGGTGGGCAGCACGAAGGCAGGGGGCACGGGAAGGCCAATCTCCGCCATGAGCATCAGATTCCAGGCTTTGTTGCCGACCTCCTGCGGGCCGCCCTTCGATGGCGGTGCCCCGGGCAGAATCGGGTAGAACTCAGCCACGGAGCATCTCCTCGAGCACGTGCTCACGCAGGATGAAGGTCGCGTGCTTCAGCGCGTCCGCTGCCGCCTCGAGCTTGCCACCGATCGCCGTGAACAGATGCAACTCACGGAAATCCGTCGCGTGCTGGACAGTGGTTGCCGCCAGAGCGCGCTCCGCATCGTCCGCCTGGTGCTCGAGGGCGGCGACGCGGTCGATGGCCTTGAGGAAGTCTTCGGTCTCGGCATCGCCCGCCGCGCGGCCGATTTGCGTGGCATGGCCCAGCGCCTTGATCCATTCCTGCGAGGCTTCCACCACCAGGTCGGCCAATGTCTGCAAGGCCTCCAGCGGCCTGCCTTGATGCGTGCCCAGGACGAGCAGGAAGGCCGCGGACTCGAGTTCATCCGCGGCGTCGTCGGCCCTTTCCAGCAGGGGGATGAACACACCGTACTCCGGACGGCGGCGAACCGTTTCGCGTATCGCTACGACGAGCTGGTCGGCATCATGCTCAAACCGGTCAGCGCGCCGGGCGCGCCGATCCATACCATTCGGCCCCGCCGTCAGCCCGTCGCGGATCAGGCTGGCAATCTCGAAGATCAGACCGGCGTGGTCGCTGGCGAGACGCAACAGCCGTCTTTCCTCGTTGCTGAAATGCGCGGCCAGCGTCACCCGGATACGATCGCGAATCAGCCCGTGCGAGAGTCCACTGAGGAGACCTTCGGTCGCAGTCCGGAAGACAAAGCGCAGGAATTCAACTGCCTCCGTATCGCCGAGCACGTCGCATAGACGATCGCCGAAATGCATCGATGATCCGGCGGTGGCCTCGATCGACTGATTAACCAGTCGCGCGCCACCCAGTTCCAGGAAGCCGCGATGCCCAATTTCTGCATCCGCTGCGTAGCGCAACAGCGCCACGCGATCCGGACCCCGCAGGAATCCCCGCAACTGTTTGCGTGCGCGGTTCCAGTCGATGAGGAACACGATGCGTGAGCCGAGAAATTCGAGATTCGCGCGACAGCCATCAGCGTCCGGCGCCGCGATGCGCCCGGTCGTCAGATAGAATGGCGCGCCGGTCGCCAGCACTGCGGTGCGGCTGCTTTCCCAGGCCGCCGAGACGGGTTTCAGCATGTCCTGGAAGAATGCGAGGCGCTCGGGATGTACATCGGTATAGGTCACGCTGATGGCCGAGTCGCGCACATGGATCACAATCACGTGCGCATCGTTGGCGCCGATGTCGTTCTGGATTACGAGCCGGCCACCAGCGCGAGTCGCGGTGGTGGCCAGGCCCGGATGCGAGAATTTCAGCTTCGCAGTGCGATTAAGCCCGCGCATGAATGCCGCGACCAGTGGGCGATCCATTTCGGTCAGATTGTAAGCGGCGGCGCCGTCCACTGTTTCCTCGGCCAGCTCTGCCTGCATCACATTGAGCCGCTTGTGCAAATCCATCACCAGCCGATGCAGGCTGTCGGCTCGCTCAGGTGCGATCTGCGTCATCGCGGAAATGACGTCGAGATCGAGCAGGTCATCGGCGGCGGCAGGCAGCGCACCGAGCAATCCATCGAGCCGCGGTGCGAGTTCATCCGGCTTCGAGGCGAGCACTGGCGCGGCCATCAAACGCAAGTCTTCCGCGATTCGCGAGACGATGCGTGCAGCGCCGGGCACGCGGCACGATTTCCCCATCATGTGCGCTCCAGCCACGACCGTGTCGAAATCCGGCTCGTCGATGCCGCAGGCGATGCGCTCCTGTTTGAGGCTGACCGCCGGCTGCTCGGGATGCTCGGCATGATCCGCGGCCGTTTGCAGCAGGGAAAAGGCGTATTTAATCCGGTCATTCGCCGCCAACGCCGCGTTCAAACTCGCAGCGGGTTGCAACTCTTTCTCGCCGATCGCCGCCAGGATCTGCGTTTTCATCTGCGCCCACCTTGTTTCTCAGGCGCCGGAGCATCTGCAGTAAGAAAAGATTTCCGGGTTAATGCCGAGGACTTCATTGCGGAAACAACCGGAATTAACTTGCGGGCGCGCCCGACCGATTAGTGCAGCGTTTGACCCAAGGACCTCGATCTTCACTGGCAAGCGGCCCCTTGGAACAGCAAACCGGTCAGCGCCTGATCGAGGAATACCAGCGCGCGCAAGCGTGTTACAAGCGATCGCCCCGCTGCTGCCATCAATGCGCTGCAACGACGGGTACATGACGTTCTCGCCTTCTTATGATGCGGTTGGCCAGCGCGCGTGAAGACGCATAAGGAATTGCGATCAAGACGGGACCCAGTATCAACGCGGCGCCGGGGTAAACCATTCGAAGAATCAGGAGCTGTGCAGCGGCATCCACAAGAATCGCAATGGCTAGCAAATCGCCGACCGACACGAGAGCGCTGCTTAAGAGTACCCGCCTGCCTCCCGCGCGAAACACCAAACCCCACAGGAATGGGGGGTTACCCGCATGCGCGTCTTTGACTCCGTCGCGCACACCCAGCACGATTGCGGTCGCGGGCTGAAAGATAAATCGCAGCCGCCCGGGTCCATGGAGACGCGCGATCAGGTCATCCATGAAACGCCGCGATAGTATGTAAAGTTCTCCTTTCTCAAAAAAATCCGCGACGGCAAAAGGCGTCGCGGCCACCAGGACCGCAATCACAACAGCCGTAAGGACCGCGCTCCTGGAGACCGCCACCTTCATCATCTGGCTCCCGCCCAATAGTCTCTAAGCTGCGGGAATGCGATCGTCACGCCAAAACTGACGGTCGTCTGTGGCGCGATCGGAGCGAACTTCCTATAAGCCAACCACTGTCCTGTTACGAAGAGACTCATCGGAGGCATTCCCGGGCGGACGATGGTCCGCCCAAGCCCGAGGCTTAAGGGCAACATCGTTGAGGAATGCCGACGCCAACCGATCGTCCAGTTAGCCTCGGCCGACCGCAAATACCATTTGTCCCACAAGTGAAGCGCCAGGACAGGTTGCAACTCAAAAGTGTTCTGCGGTGGTCGATTGGGCGAGGTATAGGCGAAGGAGATCGGATTTTGAGCGATGAATCCGATCAGCAAGCCGGGAATACCGCTGTAGATCATTCCGAGCGCCGGACCCGCCTGCCACGCACCCTGGCCGGCACTTTTCGAGGTGGCGGTCGGAAACACCAACGACGGTCCGACTCCTACCAGGAGTCCTGTTGCTTCCCGGTCCAACAAGGGCAGAACTGCCATATCGAAGAAGGGCAAGTCGCCGAATTCAGCTCGCGTTCCACCTCTTGAACTTGGTACCGTGACCAATGCGAAGGTCGGCCTCACTAACTGTGTAAACGGAAGAAGCGTGTTCGGTGGTATGCGCGGGATAAGCGGTCTGACTATGAACTGATTAGTTTCGGCGTTCCTGGGGCAGGCCAGCGGCGTGCAGGGCCCATAGTTAGCCGGAGAGTAGCTGTCCCTGATGACCACTTGCGGCAGGGTTGTAAGCGGGTCCGTGAAATCCTGCTCTAATTTCTCTTCCTCGGCCAGCGGAGGGGCGGGCGTTTGAGCCATAGTGGGCGCATACGCCGCCACTAGCACGAATGCAGCGAGTAGAATCGATCGCAGCGCGAAAAGAAGAATTGAATCTCTAAGATTCAACGGCTGCTTGAATCCGTTCCGATCGAACCGCTTTGGCAAATGCTCGGTAGTCTTGCTGGTTCTGATCGGCATAGTCCACGGCAAACTCACACACCGCGTCGTCAAAGGTGTCGCTTGAGCCCATATAGCCAGAGATCATCGCAGCATCGCCGGAGCGGGCATGCGCCTTAGCCAAGGCCCACGCGCACATCTCAGCGAACGCCCGCAATACGTTCGGGTCCCATCCTTCGATGATTGCGATAATCTTCATGTCGCGGAGCTGCCGTATATAGTAGTGGCGACCGTCGTTGCCCCTCGTCCATCCCAAAAAAATGTCACTTGCCGCCTGCATCAGACGATGGCCGGCCACGACCCGCTGGCCATGGTTCGAGTAGATACTCTTGCCGGCGTAGGGCTCCAGCACCGACGTATTGGCTTGCTTCACCTGCAGGAAAAGAGGGTCGTCATCGGAAGCCATGAACAGCCCCACCAGGCATACAGTGCCGACGCTGCCAACGCCGACGACCTTGACCGCGAGGTCGAAAAAATGAAAGCGGTCGAAGAGAACGCGCACGTGGTCGGGCAGCGATTCCCGGTAGCGCGCGATGCTTTCAGCATATCGTGTCTTGAGTCCGGGAGCCTGTTGGCGCGTGGGATGAAAGATTAGTGGCGGATTGTCCTTGATCTGGAAGGCAGTTCCGCGATGCTCGGCCAGCTTCGGAAAGTCGTCTTGCGCGATGCTGCGCGCACCCGCTTTTTCGATTCTTCTCTGCGCGCGCTCCCGCACCTCCTCATCGGGCGCTGCCTTAAGGAAACGATCGACGTCGATCGCGTCGTACCACGCCTCGAGCGCGGGCATGAACGCGTAATCAGCCATCCGTTCCCGGTAGGACTGGACCGTAGCTCTGGCCGCGCGTGCCGAGTCGCTCTCGGAAAATCCAAGGTAACGCCCCACGATCACGACGCTGGTGGCCAAACGCTTGAGATCCCATTCCCAAGGTGCGGGCAGAGTTTCGTCGAGGTCGTTGATGTCGAAAATGACCTTGCGCTCGGGGGTGGCAAACCCGCGGAAATTCATCAGATGGGCGTCACCGCATGCTTGCACCCGGAGGCCGGAGGCCGGCGTGTGCGCGAGATCGGCCGCCATCAGACAAGCTGAGCCGCGAAAAAAAGTGAATGGGGACTGCAACATCCGCCCGAAGCGAATCGGTATGAGCTCCGGCACCCTGCCCTTGTTGGACTCGATCAATAAATCAACCGGGTCGCGACGACCTTTGGGTGCCTTCCATCCTCCATGCTCCTCGCGCGGCACAGCACCTCGCAAGGTTTTGCCGTCCGCGCGGCGCTCGTCCACGGAACGATACTGAGAGGTCACACGCGCGATGGCGCGGTCACTCGCTCGTTCGCCTTTTTTTCGCAAGCTGATCTCTCCGTTAAAACATTCGTGAGCCGGCCCTGGCGTCAGGCGACTCTTCTTTTTTCGGCAGTGGCAATTTCGCTTAAGCCAATGCAAGGGGAAGGCCGCTCGCGGTCGCGAGAAAGTGAAGAGAATTCGACGAGAGATCGGGTCGAGCCGCTACGGCGGCTGCTTCCAACGGAAACACGGCCACAACACTCGGCCCGCGGTGGGCCGCTATCTGGGCTTTAACCGTTCCCGCACCTCTGCCCAACGGCCTCTTTGTGGTCCATTTCCTTGGGAGGCGCAGTGACGATAACGGGCGGAAATTCGATTGTGCGCCGGCGCGGTTTTGTGCGATGGAATAACGATGAAAAACGCGATTCCCGCCCTGCTGTTCGCATCGACCGCGGTATTCGCATTTGCGGCCATCGTACCTGCCCAAACCTCACCGCAGGCGGCGCCTACACCGAGCTTTTCCAAAGCCGATACTGGACAGCACCGCGAAACCGTGACGGGCCGCGTCATCAAGCTGGACATCAACGCTGGGACATTTTCCGTCCGTATCGGTGCAACCGGCCAGGTCGTAGATTTGGTCGCCGGAGAGCAGGTGCAGTTAACACGCGTCCGGCGGGGCGAGCGCGTGATCGTAACGTATTCGGGCAACGTTGCGACCAAGCTCGAGGCGACCCGATCGGAAAAGTGAATCGTGTGAAAGTGCTGCATTTTTCTGGAGGAAGGCACCCCCACCATGGCTAATGAGGCTGAGCAGAACATTGCGCCGGCCGACGATTCGATCCCGCTGGATGTGGCCCGTACGCGCGCTTCGTACGAGCGAACAATGATGTCATGGATCAGAACCTCGACATCGCTGATAACCTTCGGCTTCACCATTTACAAATTCTTTCAACTCGAAGGCCTGGGTCACCCGCAGCCGAATTGGCTAATCGGGCCGCGCGAGTTCGCATTGATATTGGTTAGCATCGGGATGATCGCGCTTGCCCTTGCCACGCTGGAACACCGGCAGAACATCCGGGCACTGGGCGCTCGATACCGCGGCAGTTCGCGCTCGCTGTCCGTCATCGTTGCCGCGTCGATCGCGATGCTCGGAATCGTCGCATTGGTTGCGGTCATTTTTCGCGAATAGACACTTCCCGCGAGGGTTAGAATTACAAATTGTCTCGGAAAAGCTTCCTTATCGGGGCCGCCATAGTCTTTCCGGAGCCTGGAGATTATTGGAACGATTGACCAACGCCAATGAGAGGCGCCCATAAAATTTGGAAGATTCAGCTCGGATGCGCGGTCGCGCTGGTGGCTGCGGTTTCGCTGGCTCCGTTTGCCGAAGCACAGAATAGCTCGCCTCAGATTCGTGCACTCGCTGCGCCCTATCCCCCGTTCGTAATGGAACGGAAGGGCGCACTGGCGGGCTTCAGCATCGATGTGTGGAACGCAATCGCCGCGCGGTTGAAATTGGACACCAGCTATCAGATCGTTCCCGACGCACAAGCTTTGGAGGCTGCGATGAGGTCCGGGCAAAGCGACCTCATCGTCTCGCCGGTGATAATAACCGCGGCTCGCGATGCGGATTTCGACTTCTCCTATCCGATCGTCGAAGCCGGGCTGCAGATCATGGTGCGCGAGACCGGAGGGGCGGGTGGGACTGTCGCGCCCTGGCAGGGACTCCTGCAGTTATTGTTTTCGCCAATGATATTTGTATGGCTCGGAATTGCGCTTTTGATGGTGTTGATCCCGGCGCACATCATCTGGCTGCTCGAACGCCGGCGCGATAGCGGAGTCATCGAAAGCAAGAAGTATTTTCCGGGAATTTTCCAGGCGATGGCCTGGGCGGCTTCGGCGCTGGTATCGCAGGTCCAGGGATTTCCGGCGCACTGGCTTGCGCGCATTTTTGCGCTCTTGTGGATGTTCGCCGGAGTCGTGTTCGTCGCCTTCTATACCGCTCAATTGACAACGACGCTGACTGTGCGGCAGATTCAGGGAACCATCAATGGACCGGAGGATTTGCCCGGCAAACAGGTTGCCACAATCGCAAACAGCAACGCTGCCGAGTATCTTCTCGCGCACAATGTGCAGGTACGAGGATTTCCCACTTTGGACCAAAGTTATCAGGCGCTGCTCGACAAAAGGGTGGACGCCGTTGTATTCAATGCGCCAGCTCTTCTTTACTACGCAGCGCACGAAGGCGACGGACTCGTCAAGGTGGTGGGCCCCGAGTTCAACGTATCACCTCTTGCCTTTACCTTTCAGTTGAACAGCCCCTTGCGCAGAAAGGTCAACGGCGCGTTGCTTGCGCTGCGCGAGAACGGCACTTATGAGCAGCTCTATAAGAAGTGGTTCGGGACTGCGCCGTAAAATACACTGGCTTGTCCTTGTTGGAATTCTTGAGAATTCACTTATACAGTCCAGCCGCGATAGGAGCGATTTATGATTACGATTAAGTCCAGAGCGTGTATAGTGTCGCTTGTTTTCGGCCTGGCCATTTTGGCCGGATGCGCCTCAACGAAGGTTACCGAGCAGACGCCGATGGCCTACACCCCCGTCGCGCGCCCCAATCAGATCTGGGTCTATGATTTCGTCGGCGATCCGGCGCAAATCCCCGCAGATTCTGCCATACGCAATGACATCAGCGCGCCGGACACTCCACCTACCGCCGAACAGCTCGAAACCAGCCGGCGGCTCGGCGCGTTAATCGCCGACAAGCTCATCGAGGATATTCAGGCGATGGGATTCTCGGCCGCACATGGCGGGCCGGGATCGCAGGTGGGAATCGGCGACGGTGTGATCCGCGGTTATCTCGTCTCCGTCCAAAGCGGCGGGCCACTCAAGCGCTTCGTCATCGGATTCGGGTACGGAGCCGCGGAGATGGACACGGTCGTCGAGGGTTATGTGATGACCCCGCAAGGCTTGCGCAAACTCGGGTCTGGGACGCTCAGCTCGTCGGGAAATAAAGCCCCAGGGGCTATCGTGCCGGCCGCGGTGACCATAGCGACCGGTAATCCGATAGGCCTGATCGTGATCGGCAGCCTTAAAGTTCTTGGGGAGGCAAGCGGCAGAAATACCATTGACGCGCGTGCCAAGGCGACGGCGGACGAGATTGCGAATCAGTTGAAAATCAGATTCCAGGATCGGGGCTGGATCAGTTGACGGACTGGTCTGCAGTCGATAGGTAGAGCCGATTGCCACGGGCCGCAGAACAGCGGCCTGCTGTGCGAGAGCGAAAACCCTCGGCTCCATTCGACGGGGTCACATCATCTCTTGAGGCCGGATTCGAGTATCTCACGCCCGTTGGCGGGCTGGGTCGGCCGGGCGTTCATGGGATAGATCTTTGCGAAGGTGGCTATCTGACCGGCAGAAAATTCCACCGGTGAGCTGAACAGGTACCAGGAGACGCCTTCGGTGCATGGAGGCGTCGTGAGGGATCCGGCGAAGGAATAGTAATTGCGATCGGCAGGGAGAAGCTGCGCGGCATCAACCGTGACGTTTGGCGCGTCCCGTTCTTTACCGGCTTTCTCCGGCAAATTGCCCCAGAGCTTTTGAATCGTAGCGTTCTCCTTTCCCGATTTCACCAGGATGCCCACCACGGCAGGATTTCCAGCAGAGTCCTGATGCACCAGGTGGATAACCATGTCGAATTGCCGGCCATGAATCATCTCTTCGCTGGGCCTATGGAAATGGAACTGGATAAGTGAATATTGCTTGCCGCCAACCGTGATGCTGCTGCCCGGATCGTAGTTAATCTGAATGGTGTGGCCGTTGTTGATGATTTTCAATGGAGAAGGCTTGTAATCAAACTGGATGGGCTGGAGAGCTGCCTTTTTTGCGCCATCGATATTGATAGGCGACTGGCTTTTACCGTTCTTGCAAGCCGCAAAGGAAGGATCGAGATCCCCCCAGTGATCGGGGCCCTCGGGTCCGGAATATTCCCAGTGAGGAGCTCCGTGGCCGGCGTGCTCGTCGGCGCGCGCCGCATGCACCGGGGCCAGAAGGGCGAAAAGTACAGCGATGAGAAAGCTCAATCCCGCATTCTGGCAGTGCGCCATACGCTTTCTCCTCTGAGTCTTGGACAGGCGATCGGACCCCCGCAAATCTATGACAGACAACCATGAGAGACAAGCAAGAAAGGCGACCTGACCCTGCTGTTAGCGGGAAATTGATTCAAGGCCTGGCCATCTCGAATTAGATACCGAGGCCCTGTGCCGCGGGGGAAAGCCTCGGTCAGACGAGCAGGGGGAGTTCATCGAGCAGGCTCGGGCTATCAATGCCGCGCGCTGCGGTCTTCCAGCGGGAGATGGTTTCGAGGTACGCGAGATCGTACTCGCCGTGCGCGACCGGCCGCAGCGCTAAGATCCCGGGTGCGGCGTCGCGCGCAAGCCTTCGAACAGGCGCCTGACGGCGGCGGTGACTTCGCGGCGCGCGGCGGTTTTGTCCTTGGCGTGAGCGATAAGCATCGCGGCCTCCGTCAGCGCACCCAGAATCAGATGCGCAAGCGGATCGACGGGCTGTCGCTCGATCTGGCCCTGATCGATCGCCGCCCGCACGGCCGCCTTCATTGCAGCCAGATAGTAGCTCTGGTCGGACTCGCGCCACTTTTCTAGTCCGAGCACCGCCGGCGCATCGATCATCACTATCCGATGGACTGCGGGCTCCACGCATGCATCGAGCATCGCGTTGGTTCCCGCCACCATCGCGCTCCACGGATCGGGCGCCGAAGCCGCCGCCGCATTGGCGCGCTCGGCGATCTTCTTCTGCTCTTCCTCGTACACAGCCTTGAAAAGGTCCTGTTTGTCCTTGAAGTGATGGTACAGGGCGCCGCGGGTGACGCGGGCGCGCCGGACGACATCGTCGGTGGCGGCGCCGGCGTAACCATGCTGTGCGAAAAGGGCGCGGGCGACGCGGAGAAGGGCGGCGCGGGTGCGCGCGGAGCGCTCGGCTTGGCGGCTCTTGACCGGCATGGTCGATATAGGTTACATACAGACTGTCTGTATTTTAAGCCGCGCGAGGAGAGCCCCGATGGATCCAGATTCCAACCGTTCCAGACAATCCGCCTCTGCGCCCGCCGCGAGCATACCCAACCGCCCGGACGCGCACAACTTCCGTTCGCTAAAGGAGATTGTCCGCGAGATCGCCGCCCGGAGTACCGCGGCGGAAGTGGCAGGTAAAGTCGCGCCACTCTTCGCGGGCGAGTTCCTTTCCTGTGGTGTGCTGCGGATTTCGAACGGCTCGCCAAGATTCCATCGTCAGCCCAACCACGAGGAGCTACTGGTCGTTCTGGAGGGCGAGGCCGACTTTCGCGTCGGCTCCGAGGTTCGCCGGATCGGCGCCGGCGACTTTATCGCCGTGCCTCGCAACGCCGTACATGGGTGCGAAGCAATTCACGGCGACGCGCTATCATTCCTGTCGATTATCAGCCCGCAAATCGACCTGGCCAGGGATGTCGTCTGGGAGGACGGCGGCGACCCGGAGCGTTACCAACTGATTTAGGCAGGCCTCCTCCGGTGTCCAGCGGAGGAAATCGCGCCGGCGCATCCAGTCCGCGATGAGCGTCGCGACCCGATCCGAGTTCCGGTCGATCATCGGCAGGTGAGGATTGCCCGCCAGTCAGCGCGCCGCCACGGCGCCACTCGATGCCTTCGAATTAGATTTTCCGCAGGGACAGCGGGGAAAAGGTAACGCCGTCAGCGGTTCTGGTTAGCCAGTGTGGAACGTTCGACGACCGTGAGTTCTTCCGCGACTGCGCGGCCCTGCTGATCGACGGCGCGCACGAGGAACGATCCTGGCCGCGCCTTCCACATCAACGATTCGCCCGACGACGACGTACCGACCAGCTCGTCATCGATAAACCAATAGACGGTGCGGCTGTCGGCATCGGTGACCGCGGTGAACGGAATCTCGGCGGCGCGATCCAGAGTAGTCGTATAGATGATGCCGCGGTTCGGCGAGGAAATCGTTGGAGGCATGCCGGAACCGGCGAATTTGCGGCACGCAGGATCGAGCAGCGGCGGCATCTTGCGGGCGAGTCCTGCGGAGCGGAACAGCTTAAGAAGATCGGAGGGCCAGAATTCGTAGACCCGCGTCGTCGCCGCATCGCCGCTGCCGGGACACACCAGGTAGCCGGAGCTGGCATCGACGCGAACCCCACGATGAATCGAACAGGTCGCGATCGGCGACTTGCCCGGGATGAAGAGAGTATCCGTGAAGTGATCGCAATATGGCCCGGGAAGCTGACCGGAGAGTGCGCACACTTTCAGCTTTTTCAGGTTGAGATGGCCGTGGGTGATCGCTTCGTGAAGATCGCCGCGGGCCCGCAACGCGTCGGCAATCTGGAAGAATAGCGGCCCCGCAGCTTCACGGCCGATGAAATTGGCGTTCGGAGTGCCGTCGAAATTCCCAATCCACACTCCGAGCACGTATTGCCCGACGATTCCCATCGCCCATGCGTCGCGAAGCCCAAACGAAGTCCCGGTCTTCCATGGAATCGCGAGCGCTTGCGGCACTTGCGAACTTGTGAAGTCATCCGAGGGGCGCGGATTCTCGCGCAGCATATCGAGCACGGAGTAGCTGGCTTCCGGACTGAGCATCCGGTGCTGAGGTGCGCTCGCCACCGGCGGATCGACGGTGAAGACCAGCGGACGCAGTTCACCGCCGTTAGCGAGCATCGCATACAGCGCGGCCAACTCTTCCATGCTGACCTCGGCGCCGCCCAGCGCGAGCGCGAGTCCATAATAACTCTCCCCGCGAAGGTTCCGGATGCCGGCCTTCTGGAGAAAGCCGTAAAGCCCCGGCGGCCGCAACATATTCGCGACCTCGATCGCGGGCACGTTGCGGCTGCGCACGAGCGCGCTGGTCGCATCGATTGGTCCAAGGAAATCGTGATCGTAATTTTCCGGATTGTATCCGCCGATGCGAACCGCGGTGTCCTTGAGCATCGTGCGCGGATGGATAAGGCCTTGATCGATCGCGAGTGCATAGATGAAAGGTTTGAGCGCGGAGCCCGGCGAGCGCCGCCCCAACAATCCGTTCACCTGACCGTGAATCCGGCTGTCGAAGTAATTGGCGGAACCTGCGTAGGCTTTCACCTGCATGGTCCGGTAATCGATGAGAATCACCGCGCCATTGTGAATGCCCAGGCTGCGGCTGCGTTCGACGAAAGATCGCAGCTGCAACTCGCCGAGGCTCTCCAGGCCGGGGTCGAGCGTCGAATGGATACGGCCCGCGTCGCTGATAGCCAGTACGCGATTGACCAGATGCGGTGCGCGATTGGGCAGATCGCTTCGGCTTGCCGCACGCACCGCTGCGGCAGCGTTGGCGCCGGCGAAAGCCGCGTCATATTTCCTGGCCCATAGCGCGCCGAGCCTTTCTCTGGCGCGATCGAGCGGCTCACGCCCGGCGCGCCGCAGCGGATTGCGAAGCCGCGGGCTTTGCGGGATCACCGCGAGCGTCAGCGCCTGCGCGACCGAGAGCCGTTGCGGCGTTTCGTGAAAGTACGCGATGCTCGCGGCCCCGACGCCCTCGATATTGCCGCCGTAAGGGGCCAGGTTGAGATACGCCTCGAGAATCTGGTCCTTGGTGTAGAACCGCTCCAGCTCGATCGCGCCGAAGATCTGTTGCAGCTTACCGATTAGCGATCGCGAGTCGATCGCGAAACGATTGCGAGCAAGCTGCATCGTGATGGTCGAGCCTCCCAGCCGCCGCGAGCCGCCGAAATAGGTAGTGCGAATCGCGCGCAGGAGCGAAAAGGGATTTACGCCCGGATGCCATCGGAACCACGCGTCCTCCTCCAGCAGCGTCGCCTTGACCATCACTGGAGGAATTTCCGAAAGCGGCACCCAAAGCCGATACTTCTCATCACTCGCGAGCGTCAGGCGCAGCAGATGCCCATCGCGATCGAAGACTGCCTGCGACCATCCTTCCTTGTTAACCAGCGGCGGCGCGGGCCGCAGGCCCGCGATGATCCAGACCGCCGCAGCGAGCACGGCCATCATCGCAACGATACCTGCCGCCGCTGCGCACGACCGGCGGACGATTTTCCGCTGGCGCGCCGTCATGGCGAGGCGGAGGGAGAACTCTCTCCGATACGGAACACGCTGCCCAGCGAGCGCGCCAGCACGCTGCGGTCGTACATTCCCTCGGCATAGAGCGGCGGAACGACAAAGGTTCCGCGATTGGTCGGCTTCAATCGGTAAACGAAGGTCTGCGCCTGGGTGCTGAGGGTTCCATAGAAGATGACGCGGTCTTCCCTGACATCGATGAAGTCCGGTTGCCAAGTCGTGTTGTCCGCGGGACGCGAGGCGCGATTGCCCAGACCCTCGGGCGAGATATCCACTTCGAAACCGCCGGGGATCAGATCGACGATCGCGACGTCCGAGACGTCGCTGTCGATGGCGCGCAAGTTCAGCTTCACGTTCACCTTCGATTCAATCGATGCCGCGGTTTCGGCTTCGCCCTGCTCGTTGTCGAATTCGCGGAACACTTCGATCTTGTTCTTTATCTCGGCCGCGGGCGGCGTCAGATCGAAACCGGCCTGCGTCAACTGATAGAAGAGCGCGAAGTCGGTGTCGCCGGCGATGTGAACGCTGGTCGCCTCCGGCGGCACATCGGCGCGGGCGAAATTCTGATTGTCGATCGGAAGCGGCCGCTTCTTGTTGTCCGGCAACACGGCGTTGAACGTGACCATCGAGCGCGCCTGGTCGCCGGCAGTCTTCGCATACGCATCGAGCGCGAGCAGCGCGTATGCGGACGAAATCGTGTTCTGGCGATTGTCGCGGATCGAGTCGGCGATCGCGAGAATCTGATCGCCGCCGATCTTTCTCGCGCGATCCGGGAAATGCTTCGAGACCAGATAGAGATAGGTCGCCCGGTAGACCAGGTCGTCATAGTAGGTATCGAAATCCGCGTCCTTGGGCGGTGATGCGGGAGCGCGACCGATGATCTGGTAGGCGTCGCGGTCCATCTTGAGGAGCTGATAAGTGGACCCGAGATAGAGCGCGGCCAGATCGGCTTGCCAGGTCTTGGCGAAGTTCTGCGCCAGTGCGGCGCGCAACGCGTTGGCCCGGTCCGTGACTACCACGCCATTGCGCGCGAGCAGGTAGAGCGCGTAAGCCTGCGCGCGATACGACTTCATCGTCGCGTCCTGCGCGCCGTTCATCTGGCTGAGTGAGGCAAGCGCGCGGGAGAGCAACAGCGGCGGCACCTCGAAGCCGTGCTCGCGCGCTTCCAGCAGGAAGTGCGTGGCGTAGACATTGATGAAAGGCGAAACGTCCGGTCCCGCGGCCCATAGACCGAATGCGCCCTCCGCATTCTGACGCGCCTCCAGCGTAGCGAACGCGTGCGCGATGGTCTTTGCCGGCCGCTCACCGGTCAGACCGAATTCGGGACGGCTGCCGAGCACGACCGCGGGAAATGCCTCGCTCACAAGCTGTTCCGTGCATCCGTACGGATAGTTCGCGAGATAATGGATGAGCCCGTATGCGAGCCCGAGCGGGAAAGACGACGCCGACACCTCGATTGCGCGCAGGTCCGGATACATCCTGCGATCCACCGCGACGTCCGCGGCGACGCTGCGCAGCAGCGACTTCTTCACGTATCCGGAAGTGATCGTCGTCACATATGGCGATGCGGGCCGAATACTCATATCGAGCGTGTAGCTCGCGTGCTTGTTGCCCGCGGACGCGCTGATCACGAGCGTCGCGTCGCCCAAAATCGCTTTGGCGCGGACGCGGAAGTGCACCGTGGTATCGGTACCCGATGGAATCGCCACATCGATCGATTTGTCGCCGGCCACTTCGAGCGCACTCGAGGTATCGATCTTCACTCTCACCTTCGAGCTGCCCGGCGCGGAACCGGTGTTGTTCGCAACCAACGAGGTAACCTCGAATTCATCGCCGGGCGTCGCGAAGTACGGCGCCTGCGGCTGGAGCACGAAAGGCCCCTGCGAGATGACCCTGTTTTCCGCGACGCCTATCCCAATGTCTGAAGCCGCGACCGCCATCACCCGGACGGTGCCATTGAAATAATCGGGAATCGGGACATCGACGTGACCCGGCTTGCCGTCGGATTCGATGATGCCCGACCAGAATGCGACCGGCTTCTGCCCCTTGCGCTTGAAGGGATTGTGGCTTCGCGCCATCAGGCCTTCCTGGTCGCCGCCGGTTGCCGAGGCCTCGTTGAGCAGATGCAACTCGGGGAGGACCAGATCGAGGATTTGCGATGTGGTCACTTCGAGCGCGCGCTTGCGGAAAAAATACGACAGCGGATCCGGTGCATGATAGCGCGCGACCTGCAGGATGCCCTCATCGACTGCTATCAGCACCAGCTTCATCGGACCCGCGGTCTGGTAGCCGATCGTCAAGGTGTCGCCCGGACGCACCAGCTTCGGCGTGTTGATCGTGACCGTCCGCGTATGCCGGGCGCGGCTGACGGTGAACGGAACGGAGCCGTAGGACAGCGGACTGGTGAAAATCTCCGGCGAGTCGAGTGCGCGCAGGAAGGTCACCGTGATATAGCCGTTGCCTTCCAGCTCGTCAGGAATCTTGATCCTTTGCACCGATTCGGTCGTCGTCGTCATGAACCATTGCGTATTGTAAATGCGGTCGCGCTCGACGGTGATCAGGCCGGCCCCGACGTAGGGCGCCTGAATTTCGACTTCGGCCTCCTCGCCGGGAGCATATTCGGGCTTGTTCATTTTGATCTTGAGTTCAGCCTCGCGTTCCAGGCTGCGCTCGACGTTTGCGAGCCCCACCACTTCGAATGAGATGCGATTGAGTTCGTCGCCGGCGCTGTTCCGAATCACGATCGCGAAGGAACCCGCCTGCGACGCCGGAAGATTCATCGCAAGGCCGCCCGCGGGGATCGCCAGCGCATTCTTCGCTTTTGAGATTTCCTTGCGCACCGACTGATACGCCATCGTGCCGTTCTCCTGCCGGGTGAGAACCGACACGTAGCGAAACTCGAGCAGCTCGGTGCTGAGTTTGCCGACCGCGACCTTCTCCAGCTTCGGATCGATCGCGATCAGATGCACCGTGCGCGCGCTGTCCCTGCTGATGTAGGCCAGGTCGCCATCCGGTTTGTATGCGACAAGATAGGGCGCGGGTGAAACGATCGCGGACGCATCGGTGATGACCGATCTTCCGCCTTCGGGTTCGAAACCCTCTGCGATGAAGCGCAACTGATAGAGTCCCTTCTCGAAGCGTTCCAGCTTGAACTGAAACTTTGCGTGACCGTCGGCGTCGGTCGTAACATCGCCGAGGTCCTCGTTGTAACTATTTCTGGTTTTGTATGGATCGACGAAGCTGTACTCAGCGTACTTTGCGAATTGGGCGCCTGACGGCGAGAGCTTGAGCGATCCTTTGACGCGCCGGCCGGCGGCGGCGGTGCCAAAGAGAGTCCGCAACGTGACGTTGGCGCCGAGCGCGTCGGGCGAGATCCATCCGGGAACCGGGGGCGTGGTGAGTTCGGCCTTGATATTCATCCGGTCAGGCTGAAATTCCTCGACGCGGACCGAGGTTGATCCAAGGAGCGCCTTGCGCTGGTTGTCGCGCACGATGTAAAGCGAAAAGCCGTACGAGCCGGTCGGAGAATCGACTTGCGTGGCGGTGTTGTATTCTTCGAATCCCGCGGCCGAGAACTTTTCCATCTGATGGCGAATCTCGATACCGCGCGGATCCGTCATCACCAGCTCCAGCGGCAAACCCTCGGGCAGCAGCTTCCACTCGTTCTGCTTGACGATCATCCCGATGTGGATATTGTCGCCGGGGCGATAGATGCCTCGATCGGAAAAGAGATAAGCCTGCAGTGATTCGGTCTCACCCTGCGTATAGAGGCCGCCGGTGTCGAAGCGCGAGAGGTTCAGCCGGCGGTCGTAGCGCTCGTAGGGAAGGAATGAGAAATCGCCCTGGCTCTGCGCGACGTAAACAGTCGGCGTCTTCTCGCGGATGAAATCCTTGAAAGTCGGGAAGCTGGCGCGGCCGGTTTCGTCCGTAGTGCGCGAGAAAATCGGCAGCCCGTTCTTTCCCAATATCGCGACGGCGACGCCCGCCAGCGGCCTGCCGGTCCGAATCGACTGCACGAAGACGTCGTGGCTGTCGTCGGCCGAATCTTTCACCACCAATCCCAGATCGGTCAGCAGGATCAGGCGCGCATCCGAGACGCCGTTATCAATCACCTGCTTCTGGACCGGGTCCCACTCCTGGATCTTGAGCCAGAAGAGCCCATGAGGCAGCGCGCCGCTCGATAGCATCGGGGCGAAATCGAAAACGTTGTACTGATTCTTTCCGGTGGGATCGCTCGGAAGCTGGCGAACCTGGCTGATTACTTCGGAGAGGTCATCGAAACCGAACTGCATCTGGTTATAGGCGAAATTCGGATTCGAGAAGGTACCGTTAGTCTGGGATACCAGGTAGCTCACGGTGCCCGGCAGAAGGCGGCTCACCTCGATATGAATCGAGTCCACGCTGCGGGTAAGAATTGAGATTTTCTTTTCGCCCGAGAGACTGAGTACCGAGCCCGCGGAAACGATCCTGATGACATGAGGAAACGCGGTCGCCTCGATCACCGCGGAAAAGTCCTTGACCAGCGGATAGTCGCCAAACGATTTCAGGCCGTGCTTGACCGTCACGAGCAGGAAACGTCCGGTGTCGGCGGTGAACTTGAAGCTCTGGATGGCCTCGAAATCGTGCTCGGCTGGTATCCATGTGACCGCGACCGGCGTAGCGAGCTTCATCACGCCGGGAACCACTTCGAGGGGATCGCTCCACCGGTAGTCCCGGACCAGAGGCTGGTCGCCGATCGCGGGCTTGTCCTTGGGCAAAAGAGATACGGAAACGTAGCTTGCGAGGTCCGACTGGCGCATCGGCGCCGTTGCCTCGATCGTGCCGATACGTTCCATTTCGTCGCGATCGTTCGCCACTTCATTCGCCCCGATCGCCGCGATGCGGAAGTAGCTCGCCACCCCGGGAATGTTCACCGTGCGCTCGAGCGCGATTCGGGTTCCGGGCCCTCCGCGCGATGAGCGCACACCGGCCGCAATTGAAAGCAGCATCTCACCCTCGTCGGGTGGTATCGCGAACGGGTCCGAATGGATGAAAGCTTTGCCGCCCACGGCGTCGTAAGTAACCTTGAAGCCGAACTGCTTCGCATCGCTGCTGTCGAAGCTCTTGACCGGCTCAACGCGCATTCGCATCGTGATGCGCTTCTCGAAATCAGTCTTATCAATCGGATGAGTAAAGCTGACGGTAGCTACTACCTGCTTGATCTTCGGGTCGGTCGGGTCTTCATAGAATTGCGCGCTATCGATTCTGGCCCCGAAACGCGGAGAGTGCAGCTCGTACGAGTAAGTTTTGAGAAGGATATGGCGCGGGAAGAGTTTGCGATCGAATTTGATGACGTAATCCTGCCCGATCGGCCAATCGTTCCTGGGTGTGAATTGAAGGTCCGAGTCGCCGATCCATTTCCAGGTACCGGCCAAGGGCGGCGCGACCGTGATTCCGGAGGTCACCGGCTTCCCGATCGCATCGAGCCTCGCGGCGGAGCCCGAGAAGTGGACGATTACCGTGTCCGGTATCCCAGGCGCCAACGGTCCCACCGATGGCGGAGGCGCGAGAACCTGCGGTGGCGCAGGCCCGGCCGATTGAAACAGCCCCGCGAGGGGGACAGCTCGCGCGGCGCGGGGTTGGCCCGCAACGCGCACCCCCGGCACCCGCATCACATGACGGAATATGCGCGGCCGTCTCACCCCTAATGCCGGAGCCGGCGCGTTCGGCCGATTGGGCGCCGGGGGCGGATTCATCCCGCTCGGCGCGACATACTCACCCGGCACGACAAACGTAAGCGTGTTCCCCGCATTCGGCTCGAACCGGGTCGGGCGCGGTTGGCTAACGGTCGCATAGACGTAATGCGGCTCGGGCAGGTGCTTGTACCATTGCCATCCGGCAAAGCCCGCTATGATGAAGGCCAGCAGCGCCGATGTCGTCAGCCAGAAACGGAGCGGATTCGCTATGCGGCGGGCATTGAGCCAGTTAAAGACTCGCGCACTCCAGGTCCGCAGGTATTCTGCGAGACGCTGAAGCCAGGTCGGCGGGATCCATCGAAACTGACCGAAAATCGCGCGCAACAAGGGGAGAAGCAGGCGCCGGAAGGCATCAACGATCGTGGCCGCAAGCCCGCGCAATATTTTCATCGAAATATTGCGTTCAACGGTAAGCGCGCGTCAGGAGGAAATCAAGGGCAGTGGCGCGCGCATGTAACCGGGAGTTAATCTTGCCAATCAGTCCCCGTTGAGCTCTGCGCGAAAAGCTCATGGCAGCCCGATTTGATGATTGAGGCGAGCAGAAGTTTTTGGTCTGATGCGCCGCTCGCGATTTGCCCTGGTCCGCCCCAGTGAGGATCCGCCCGAGTTCAGAGATCCGAGCGGAAATCAATTACTCACCGCGGCGGCTACGAGAGCCGGGGGCCGGCGCAGCGGGCGGCGCCGTCACAAGGGAAGGCGGTATCTCATTGCGAAGTGATCCCAGGCGGGTGATAGTCAAATTGAAGAGTTCGACGGGACCGCGTAACCCGGGTTTGCATTGCATATTAACCCGGTTGAGCGCAGACCGGGTTTCGAGGCGCGCGGTTCAGGGTTTTTTCCAGTCTGACAAATCGAGCGTTAGCAGGCGCTCCAGACTCTCGACCTCGGGCAGATAGCGCTCCGTCAACTTGGCTCTCTGCTCGGGCGTGAGCGGTGGGAATATCTGGCCGCCGCCGCTGCAGAATTCCCATACGCCCATGCGTCCCAATGCCCGGGTCACGCCATAAGCGTGGCGTCTCCTCAGCCAATATCCCAGGTGACGCGCGTTCTGGGCCAGCTTGCGGCTTCTCGGCGCGCGGTCGATGGTATTATACTTCGTTCGAGCGCGGGTGTCGTGGAGAACGGAAATTCGCGGCGTTCCGATAAAGTCGCACACCCGGTTCAGATAGCCCTGGGGATCATCGCCCAGCTCTTCAAAGCGCATGACTAGAAACCGATCGCGATCGAAGTGTTCGAACCATGCGGTGAAAATCTTCGCATAGCGGTTCGCATCGTCCAGATGGGGCCGCGTATTGAGCACATCATCGAACGTTCCACGGACGAAAGCGCCCCGCAGAAGCATCTTGTATGTCGAGTAGGCATGATCGGCCGGATTGCGCAGCGTCACAAGGAATCGACAGTCCGGCAGATGGCGGCGAATACGTGCAGGCGCCTTAAGCGAGGTGAAGTAGGGACAAATCTCCGCAATCGTTCGCTCGCCGGTCGCATTGCGGAAATGATGCGCGTACCACTCGATGCCCATCGAGTAGAAATTCGTAAAGAACTGGGTTTCTTTCACGCCAAGAGGCAGATCGACGTGGCCCTCGAGCATGCGACTTAGCCACGTCGTGCCGGTACGAGGCGGTCCGAGTGCTATAAAGTCGGGCAACCTCATGACGTCCGCTTACAATCGAATCGCTGACCAGGAGGCAACGGTGGATAGAAGCAATCGCAGCGACTTGAAGCTTAAGATTGCCTCGCCGCGTGCACTGCTGTCAATGCCCGCGTTCGCAGCATGATACGTCGATCGCTCAATGAGAGGATGGTCCTTCATCTGAAAATCGAGGGGCCTCAGCGTCGCGCGCTTCTCCGCTTCTGCCGATCCTGATCCGGAACCCCGGCATCGATCATCAGGTTCTTCGATTTTGCCGCATCTCGCGCGGCCGCGTATTCCTTAATCATCCTGAGCCCGATATGATTCAATCGTGATTGTGTGACCGCACGTGGAGTCGGAAGTAGCGGTTTGTGGTTGAGTGGCGGGGCGCGTGAACGTGGGAGGAAGGCAGATGGGCGGCGGGGGGTATCCAGGCTTCAGGACGTGCCTGCGAGCAGGCTGTCTGGCGATTTCGATTGCGCTTACAGTTGCGACCACCTTTGGCGTATGCGGCAGCGAGTCTTCCGCTTCCGCACCGGCGTCATATCCGGCTCCGCTCAGCACCAGCAACATAAACTTGATCTTCGTAGTCAGTGAGGACCTGGCTTACCAGGCACAGGGAGACATCAATCCAAGCACAGCCAACCTCACCGATCGGGGTTTACAGCGGTCGCTCCGGATGGCCCGGTTCCTGCAACGGCGGATACTGGGGAAGAAGAACGTAACCGGTATCTACGTCCTCGAACCGATGACCCATTTGCAGACCGCCAACAACAATAAATATCCTGATATGGTATCGGCCGAGACCGTTCAGCAGTTTGCCCTGCTCAACCACATCACCCTGTCCAGCGCGCTCCCACCTGAATATTTCCCGTATACCGGCAACAGCTATCCACTCAATGCCTCGTATGCGCCGGGGTCGGTTCCAAGCGAAGTGGCTACGCCGATACCGACGCCAGGTATAACCGGATCAGGATATTGTGGGAACTGCCAAGGTCTCGATTTCAAAGATCAGAATAGCAACAACGAAGCCCTGGTAGCCGGCATCGTGGCGGCAGGGGTCCCCGGCTTTTATGTCTTCTCAGCGCCTTGGGAGACCACCAAGGCGCTGCTGACAAATATCAACGATATCGAAGATTATAACCTGAGTCTTCCGGCTAGCTATCAAGGGCCGAACTATATTTATGCGATCTCTGTCACGCCATCGGGAATCCCGAGCTTGATCACCTACAACAGCCATGTGAGCCCGGGTTCGAAATATCCTGCGCTGCCCGCGCCGAAGCCGAAGATCGGCACTCAATGCACGCAACAGGCGGCCTTTGCCATCGAAGTCGACAACGTATACGGCAGCACGATCGCTCCCTCCAACACCAGCGAGACCCTTTACATAGTCCGGCACGCCGACGCGCACCCGCTGGACTATTGGACCGACGGCAACTACGTCTGCGCGGGGCAATGGCGCGCGTTGGACCTCCCGAACGCGCTGCGCGGCAAAGTCAGCCCCGACCAGGTGTATTCGAACGATCCCGCGCAGCTCAGCCCGGGGACCGAGGGTTTCTCGTGGTCGAGCGTCGCGCCGCCGTTGACCGTCGAACCGTACGCGATCGCCAACAACCTGCCCTATAACCTGGCCGCGAGCTTCATTCTCTCCAGCGCGAATGAAGCTGAAGCTCAGCAATCCGCCCAGGAATCCAGCGATTTTTTCTTCGGCACTCACTTTACAAGCGGGAAAATCACCCCCGCACCTCTTTCCAATCAGACCGTGCTGTTGGGGTGGTCGTATCAATTCATCGCGCCGATGGTAAATGAGTTGATCTCGAGCTATTTCCCGCCCGGCACCTGCTCACAGGTGCCCAGCCCCTGCCCGCAGGCGCCCGCCTGGCCGAGCACCGACTACGACACCATCTGGACCGTGAAGCTTGACGCCGATGGCAACCTGACGGTGAACAATATGAAGTGCGAAGGCATCGACTCCACGAAGCTGCCCGCAACCTGCCCTCAGTTCTGAGCATATCCAGGCTCGGTGCACATGGATCAAGGAGTTAGGCTCGCCGGGTAACGTTCGTTCGCGCGGGAACCGGGGAATCGTGTCGGTCGAGGATGATTATGAACAGAATTACTATTGCGTGGCGGCTCTTGCCAGCTATTGCTCTGACGCTGCTCGCAGGCGCCGGCAGTGGCTCTTCCGGTTCCCCGCCGGCGACAAACCCGCCCCCGCTCAGCGCCAGCAATATGAACCTGATCTTCGTGGTCAGTGAGGACCTGGCTTACCAGGCACAGGGAGACATCAACCCAAGCACAGCAAACCTCACCGATCGGGGTTTACAGAGGTCGCTCCGGATGGCCGGGTTCCTGCAACGGCGGATACTGGGGAAGAAGAACGCAACCGGCATCTACGTGCTCGAACCGATGACACATCTGCAGACTGTGAGCAACAACAGCAATTATCCTGATATAGTATCGGCCGAGACGATTCAGCAGTTCGCCCTGCTGAACCACATCACTCTCTCCAGCGCCATGCCGCCGCAAGACATCCCGTACACCGGCAACAGCTATCCGCTCAACGCCTCCTATGCAGAAGGGTCGGTACCGACTGGAATCCCTACGCCGACACCGACGCCAGGATCCTCAGGATATTGCGGGAACTGCCAGGGTCTCGATTTCAAAGATGGGGCAGGCAACAACGAAACCCTCGTAACCGACATTATCAAGGCAGGAGTCCCCGGCTTTTATGTCTTCTCAGCGCCTTGGGAGACCACCAAGGCGCTGCTGACAAATATCAACGATATCGAAGATTATAACCTGAGTCTTCCCGCGAGCTATCAAGGGCCGAACTATATTTATGCGATCTCGGTCACGCCATCGGGAATCCCGCGCTTGATCACCTACAACAGCCATGTAAGCCCGGGTTCGAAATACTCTGCGCTGCCCGCGCCGAAGCCGAAAATCAGCACTCATTGCACGGGGCAGGAGCCTTTCACCATCAACGTGACCGGCGGCAGCGGCGGCGCCAAGGTACCGCCGGGAATCAACACCAATGAGACTGTTTACATGATTCGGCACGCCGAAGCGCATCCGAGTGGCTATTGGGACGACGGCAACTATGTCTGTGCGGGGCAATGGCGCGCGCTGGACCTCCCGAACGCCCTGCGCGGCAAGATCAGCCCAGACGTGGTTTATTCGATCGACCCTGCGCAGGTTATTCAAGGTACCGAGAGCGCCCTGGGTAGTTCCTACTCGTATGTCAGGCCAACATTGACGGCCGAACCATACGCAATCGCGAATAACCTGCCCTTTGGCCTGGCCGCGAGCTTTGAAATTTTTGATCCAGACTCACCCGAGCGCGCCAGCGATTTTTTCTTCTTCACGAACGCTACCGGCCCCAACTTCTCCAATCAGACTGTGCTGGTGGCATGGGAACACGATCACATCCCGCCGACGGTAAATTCGTTGATCGGAGATTATTTTGCACCCGCCGCCAGCCCAACGTCGGCGCCTGATTGGCCGGGCACCGACTACGACACCATCTGGACCGTGAAGCTGGACGCCGAGGGCAACTTGACGGTTAACAATACGAAGTGCGAAGGCATCGACTCCGCCGCGCTGCCGGCCACCTGTCCTCAGTACTGAATGTGTCTACGGCGGCTACATTCCCGCCATGCGCCATCCGCCGAAGGCTTCTTCGAGCGTCCTGGCAACCGCGATCGCGATGTCGTCGCGCCATCGCGGCCCGATCACCTGCACTGCGATTGGAATCTCTTCCGATGAAGACGCGCAAGGAACGGCAATTGCCGGTTGCCCAGTCAGGGTCCAGGGAAGCGTGTAGAGGTAGTCTTCACCAATCAGCTCGCGATGCGGAAACGCGGGGGTAGCTGCGACGGGCGTGATAATCGCGTCCCAGTTCCTCATGAAGGCGAGCATCGAGCGCTGGAACCGCTCCCATTCGAAGATTGAGCGCTCCGTCTCCTCAGCCGCCAGCGAGCTTTTCGCTTCCGGCACCCATTCCTTCCACGAACTTGAGCGGATGCGCGCCCAGTAGCTTCGCGAGATGCTCATGGACTGGTCGACATCGTCAGGCCTCGCCTCACGGACACGAGCGCCGCGTTTGCTCATCGCACTCGCCGCGGATTCCACCGCCGCTACCGTCTCATTCGTCGGGCTTGCTCCGTCGAGCGCGGTGAACCACGCGACGCGCAAATCGGCGGGATTTACCTCGACCGGATCGCCGATCCAGACCGGAACCACCGAGGGGTCAGTACCGTCGGGCCCGGCGATCGTACGCAGTATCGGGTACAAATCCTCGATCCGGCGGGCGATTGGGCCGATCGTAGTTCGAGGATCGCTGAGCGCGCCGATACGCGGATAGTGGCCGGTGAGCGGCACCAGACCCGCGCTCGGACGATATCCCACTCCTCCGCAAAAATGGGCGGGAACGCGTATGCTCCCGCCTGAATCGCTCGCCAAGCCAAACGGCGAGCCGCCGGCAGCGACAATCGCCGCCTCTCCGCTGCTGCTCGATCCGGGCGTTCTGCCGAGGTCGTGCGGATTGTTCGGTCTCGGATAAACCGGGCTCCCACCAACCACGTTCGTCTTGCCGAGAAGGATTCCGCCCGCGGACCTGATCCTGGCGACGACTGTGGCATCTCTCGGCGGAATGTATCTGCTGCGCTGCTCCATTCCCGCGGCGCAAATCAGCCCCGAGGTTTCGATCCAATCCTTTACCGTAAACGGCACTCCGTGAAACGGGCCGTGGATGATTCCGCGAGCCAGATCATCGTCGGCGCCGGCCGCCGCCCGTAATGCTGCTTCGCCATCCAGTTGGACCACGGCATTGAGCCGATCGTTCACCTGCCGTATCCGCCGCAAATGGCTCTCCACGACTTCGCGTGCGGACGCCTGCCGCTCGCGTATCACACGAGCCAGTTCTGTCGCGCTTAAAGTGAGAAGCCGGTCGTACATTTGGAATGATCTATATACCTCGAATGCCGGCTTCTAACGAGGCACGGATTGCAGCATCGACGCTCGCCGTTTTGATGGCGAAGCGTTAGCAGGATGTTGAGAAAAGCGAGATTCTCGCAGTTCGACAGCGCTGCGGTCTCAACGTCCTGCGTAAAGGACGGCTTCTTTCCTCTATCTTCTCCCCCGGTCTGTTCGGCGATTATGCAGGATTTGACGAATAGCGCGAGATCGCGCTATTCTCCGCCGCATGGCAGAAGAAAAAGCTGGCCTTTTGGCTCGACTTCTCGGTTCGATTCGCAATCGGTTCCCACATGCGCGTTTGATCGCTTATGGGTTGGTCACCGTCCAGTTGATGTGGCGTCTCTGGAATGGAGTGGGCAGCGTGCTTGATGCTTACAGCCACGCCGAGTTCTTTGCGCAGCACGGCAAGCAAATGGTTGCGGCGGTAGCAACGGCCGCGCACGCGGTATTCTCGCCCACTGGAAGTCTTGTCAGCGTGCTGATGGCAGTGGGCTATCTGATAATTGATGGTCGCACAAGCCGATCATCGATAGTTGCCATGTCTGATACGGCGACACTGCCAGCGCGACCGGCTGTTGGAGAGGGACCCGTAGTTCCAGTAGCTCGCTCGCGAGAGATACGGAAGCCGATCATAATCGAGAAACAAACGTGGCACCCGCTGACAGCGGGGGAAGTCGTCCAGTTCATAGAGTTTCTTGGACCGCGAAGCGGTCTCAACTATTCCATCGAACCCATAAAATTCCTTGCTACGGATGACGGACGAGCGATCGCGGAACCGATCGCACGCCTTGTCGTTGCCCTAGGCTACGAGGTCATCGTAAACCACGACAATGCAAGTTACATCTTCCCCGTACAGGTATCTTCAGGAGTTAACATGCGCTATCCGGTGGGCAGCGCCGCGGGGATCGCCTTTCGCTTGGGCACGGCCCTACGTCGTGCGAACCTAAATCCCTCCCAGTCAGAGTTTCCCAAAAGCGATCAGTATAATTTTGTTCAGGTTGAAATTGGCAATTATACAAACTATGCGCAAATTAGATTAGGCTGACCATGTACAAGCAGAAAATCATTCACTTTTTCTGCCGTCCGTGCGGCGAGTACCACCTAAAAACTCATCCGCACTATGCCGCGATGAAGCGCAGAGCGGCAGAGCGCCAGAAAAAGAAGGCCAAACAAACGACCTCGCGCCGGTCGCGCTAATGCTGCGCCAACTGGATACGGATGGCCTGAAGGATCGAGGCGTCTATTTTGTCGATGTCGGCATTGTCTGGCACGCCAACGCCGTGCGCGAAGCCATCGGTTTGCGCGCATACTTTCAAGATCGCATCCCTTTCCTGCTGAGGCGAATACTGGCGTGTCTCGTAGATGAGGGCGACAATTTCGTTGTCGATCCGACCGTTCTGCTCTGCGTGAGCGACGGTCTCAGGCTTTCCAGTATCCCGGTCCTTGGCCACATCTTCCATGCTGGAAGCCTCGACAACGCACAACGGGCTGCCGAGATCCTCGGCACGAACGGGAGCCGTTACAGAAAAGAGTACGAGTACGATGGCCGTAAGGGGCAGGGACTGGAATTTCATGATCGCTAACTTCCCTTATTGAGGTGCAAGATGGATCGCATAGATAAAATTACCACCGAAAAAGCATTCAAGATTGTCTGCCTGCTTGATGGCCTCATGCTATGCGAGGCACGCCAAGAACTTGACAAAGTGGAGCGCATCCTTATGTCGAGCCATCGTGTCTATGCGTCGAATGAATGGCTCAAGATGTTTCAGTCAGAATTCGAGAACGCTCTTTTGAAATCACCTTGAGCGCCCTATCAATATCATCATCACTGCTGCAAGTGTTTGTTTGAAAATGGTCCTCAGTCTTGATGGATCTAGCCAGCGTCAGAACCTGAGCGACATAAGTGTCTTGAATAAGACGACCATCATCGTCGATCATTCGATTGCCCTCCTAAATGCAGATCCAACTGCACCGGCCCCCTGGCGCGGACGTGCTGGAGCGCCCGCCAGTTCGGGCGCTTCAGCATCCTGCGATTGCCGCTCCGAAGATGTCCTCGTTCTTGCGCTTGTTGAAGCGGAAGGAAAACGCGTTCAGGTACAGCGGCAGATATTTTTTGGAGACGTTGTGGTACGTGCCGACGACTCCGCGCTTGAGCAACGACCAGAAGGAATCGATGTTTGCGGTGTGAACCTCGCCGCGCACGTACTCGCCCCGGCGATGGTTCACGGATTGGTGCGGCACGCCGGTCGGCTTGAGCCGCGTATAACCGGCGTGCTCGTCTGTAGCGACCAGATCGACCTTTCCGGTATCGACCACCTTGCGGACGAAGCGATCCATCGCCGGCACATCGGCGTGTTCGATCATCTGGCAGACGACATTGCCCTTGCGCGCGATCGCGCCAATGACCGCGGCTTTATCCCAGCCGCCGGGGTGGACCTTCTTTCGGCTTTTATGGCGATCCTGCGCCTTCCCGCTGATGTAGGTCTCATCGACTTCCAGGATTCCCATCAACTGCCGGAACTCAGGATCGGCCAGCCCTGCGCGAAGTCGATGGCAGATCAACCACGCGGTTCGGTACGAGCCGGTTCCGATGATGCGATGAATCTGGAGAGCGCTCATTCCTTTCTTGCTGGTCAGCATGAGATAAAGGACCTTGAACCAGGTTCGCAATGGGTAGTTGGTGTTCTCGAAGATCGTGCCGACGTACAGCGAGAAGCGATAGGGATGCGGCCCGCACTTGTGGCATTCCCAACTCCACGGGCGCTTGGCCTTATAAACCTTCTCGTTCCCGCAGCGCGGGCAGCGCGCGCCCTTGGGCCAGCGGGTCGCGAGCAGGTAGGTCTTGCATGCGTGCTCGTCGGAGAACAACCGATCAAACTCGGTCATCGTCATCTGCCGCGTGAATTTCGGCTCGCGGGGATTGGTTTCGTTTTTCATGGTTGTGAATTTAGCAAATTCGGCAGTTCTCGTCAAGTCCTGCATAATCGCCGTCTTTTCCGGGGGAGATAAGAGAGGGGGAGCAGGCTGTGATTTATCACCAGCCTGCTGGAGTCAAGGTTCAATGGAGGCTCAGGGTGTTCCACTGACAGCCGCCGCTGCCCCTTCTCAATTCCGCTCGCATTGAGAAGGGGCGGCTCGAAGGGGTCCGGCCCGAAAACATTCGGTCCGCCGGTGACCGTTTATGTAGCCAAAGGCGCCAAGGCCAAGATTGAAATTCGGCTTGGCTCGTGCCAGATAGGACTTCTCTGGGGAGCCGCGGTGGCCTGATTGATGTTGTCGCGCCGTTTGCGCCGCGCAAAAAGAGATGCAGGTCAGCGTCAGATTTTTCGGCAATTATCGAGCCCTGGTCGATTCGCCTCAATTTACGTTCGAGATCGCCGAGGAGCAGGCGACTCCGCTAAACGTATTGGACGCGCTTACCGAACGGTACGGAGAAAAGATGCGCACCGCGTTGATTGTCAATCGCGGCGGCGAGGTTCGCCTGAAGCCCGGAATCAAAATCGCAGTCGGCGACGAGATTATCGACTTCAGTTCCGATCTGCGCACTCCCCTGGAAAAAGGATCTTACACTTCAGAGAAACCGATCAGGGTATTCATTTTCCCATCGCTAATGGGAGGCAGGTAGCAATGCAAGCAGCGGCCGCAACGCACAAGCAGGGTCTCGCCAAAGAAGACGTCTGGATCCCGAGCGCCTGCAGCATGTGCTACTCGAATTGCGGGATCGTCGCCCATCGGGTGAACGGGACCGTCATCAAGATCGAAGGCAATCCTGCCAATCCCGTATCCGCGGGCCGGATCTGCTCCAAAGGACTCTCTTCGATCATGACTCTGTACGATCCCAACCGGGTCAATTACCCGCTCAAGCGCACAAATCCGGAAAAGGGCCTCGGCGTCGACCCGAAGTGGCAGCGCATAAGCTGGGACGAGGCATTGGATATCGTCACTGGCAAAATGCGCGCCGCGATAGAAAAAGACCCGCGCTCGATTCTCAGTCTGGTGACTGCGGTGGACGTATGGTCGTTCGGCTTCCTCGGCGCTTTCTCCGTCGCGCTTGGCTCGATCAACGTCTGGGATTCGGGCGGCGGTCCTCATTGCGGCAATGGCGAGCATGCCATGGCCTACATACTTCACGGTGCAATCCACACCCAGGTCGATTACGACCATTGCAACTACTTGCTGATGTTCGGATGCGGAAGCGGAGCTGGCGCTTATTACAACGCAACCCTGGCAATCAGGGGAATATCCGAAGGCAAGGCGCGAGGGATGCGCGTGGTGGTGGTCGATCCGCTGCTTTCGCCGGCAGCGGAGCGCGCCGATGAGTGGGTGCCGATACGGCCGGGCACCGACGGGTATCTTGCGCTGGCGATTCTCAACTGCCTAATCAATGAAACCGGTCTCTATGATTCCGACCATCTGCGCGCTCATACCAATGCGGCTTATCTGATCGGGCCCGACGGGCGCTACGCGAGGGACGAGAAGAGCCGCAAGCCGCTCGTGTGGGACGTAAAAGAGGGAAAGAGCAAGACCTATGACGACCCGACCATCTCGGAGGCTGCGCTGCTCGGCCGTTATCAGGATCGCGCGGGGCTTTCCTGCGCGCCCGCGTTTCAGTGCCTTGCCGACCGCGCGAAGCAATACTCACCCGAGGAAGCGGAAAAGATAACCAGCGTTCCCGCCGCTACCATCCGCCGCATCGCCCGCGAGTACGGAGAAGCGGCCCGCATCGGCAGCACGATCAAGATTGAAGGCCACCAGCTTCCTTACCGGCCCGCAGGGGTGCTCTACTTCAAAGGCGCGCAGGGGCACAAGCATGCGCTTCTGACCGCGATGGCGCTTTCTCTTCTCACCGAGGTGGTGGGAGCGGTGGACACGCCGGGCGGCCTGCTGGGGAGCAACCCTCGATGTCTGGGGTTTCCCGACACCGGCCGCCCATTCGGGGAACCGAAGGAAGGTCCCGACGGTCTGCTGGTGCCCGGCGAATTGTCGACGGCGCCGGTATCGGCGTTCTCGGAGCCTCGCAAACCGGAGTCGTTCTCTCTGCACGAACTTGCCCCGCTGTCGATCATGGCAACGGGCCATCCGTTTACTCTTTCCAATCCGGAAAAGTACCAACTGCCGTGCAAGCCGGAAGTGCATATCGTGACCGGCGGCAACCCGGTTATGACCCTGACCGAAGTGTCCGCGATGGCGGAGGCCCTCAAAAGCATTCCGTTCACTTTGAGCTTCAGTCTATATCTCGACGAATCGACCGAATTTGCCGACGTCGTGTTGCCGGATGCGAGCTTTCTCGAACGTTACGAAGTATGCGGCCTCGGCATGTGGGGCGGTTATGCCAATTCGGCCATCATCAAGGACTGGACTTACTATCTTCGCCAGCCGGTAACGGAGCCGCTCTACGAGCGGAGATTTCGAAATGATGTAATCCTGGAGTTGGCGGATCGATTAGGAGCCAGGGAAACGATGCTGTCCGCATTCAATGCGATGTTCCAACTCCGCGCGCCGTATGCCCTCGATCCCGGCAAGCGGTATGCGTGGACCGAGATGATCGACGCCACGGTCAAAAGCTATTTCGGTCCCGACCACGATCTCGAGTGGTTCAAGACGCATGGGGTGCTCACCTGGCCAAAGAAGGTCGAGGAGTCTTACTGGAAAAACTTCATGCATCTCAAGGTGCCCATCTATTTCGAGTGGTTTCTGGATATCAAGGAGAAAATCGAGCGGCTCAAGGAGGAACTGCCCTACCGCGACGAGGTCAGCACCGCCGACCTTCAGCCGTTGCCGGATTGGAGGCCGTGTCCGAGCCACGAGGAGAAGCGGCCCGGCTTCGATTTCTTCGCATTCTACTATCGCGTGCCGACACAGACTTTCGGCTGGACCTATAACAATGCCTGGCTTGATGACATCGCAAGCCTGGACCCTTCGGTTTACGGTTTCGCGATCAACACCGAGGCAGCTCGGAAAAGGGGAATCAGGGACGGGGACTGGATCTGGATCGAGTCGATGTATGGCGGAAAGGTGAAGGGAAGAGCGCGGCTCACACAGGGAATACATCCGGAGGCAATCGCGATGGCGAACAACGGCGGCCATTGGTCAAAGTATCTTCCGATTGCCAGCCAACAGGGCAAGGGCGCCTGCTTCGAGCAACTGATGAAGAGCGACTGGGAGTGCGTCGATTGGACGGTGCACAACTGGGACCTTTGCGTAAAGGCGAAGGTATATAAAGCGTGAGGTCGAGGGAGGATGGTCGATGCCGCGTCTTGGGATGGTAATTGACCTGAAGAAGTGCGCGGGCTGTTACGCCTGCGTGGCGGCCTGCAAGACCGAGCACGGGACACCGCCCGGCGTTTTCTGGTGCCGAGTGGTGAAGCAGGAGAGCGGGACCTACCCGGCAGTACGGCGCATCGCGCTGCCGCTTCAGTGTATGCATTGCGCCGATCCTCCCTGCGAGAAGACCTGCCCTACCGGTGCGACCAGAAAGCGGGCCGACGGTATCGTCCATATCAATTACGATGAGTGTATGGGATGCCGCGCGTGCATGATCGCATGTCCGTACGAAGCTCGCTATTTCCTGGCCGAGTTGCGCCCCTACTACAATGGCCAGGGCCTTACTCAGTACGAGGAAGTCGCCTACGCCGCCAATGGCTACGTCGAAGGGACGGTTAGTAAGTGCAACTTCTGCCTGGAGCGGGTCGATGGAGGAAAACAACCGGCGTGCGTGGCGAATTGTCCGGGGAGGGCGCGCTATTTTGGAGATCTGGATGATCCCACCGCGGAAGTCGCGCGCCTGATTCGCGACAAACGCGGCTTCCAGATCCATCCGGAGTTTGGCACCAACCCCTCGGTATATTACTTGCCGGCTTGAGGAGAATAGTCATGCGGACAGCCATCGTCGGCACGTTCGAAAGAACTCCCCTCTCGTCGGGAACGGTGGTTTCCGAGAAGGGTGGACTGAGATTTGAGGCGCAGAGCCAATGGCGATTTCTGATTCTGGTCGCTTTTTTTACCGGTGGTTTCGGCGCCGGGCTTTACATCGCGTCCTGGGCGCTTAACTTCCGCCTCGGCATGGTGATCGGCCTTTTCCTGGTCGCGGTGATAAAGGGCGGCGCGCACATCGCCTACCTCGGACGGCCCGAACGTTTCTGGCGCGCGATCAAGCGTCCCCGAACCTCATGGATCAGCCGCGGCGTCATCAGCATGGGCATCTTCGTGATTGCGGGAGCCTTGTACGTGATCCTGGGACTCCCTGCGCTTGGCTGGCTCGCGGTTGCGGCGGCGATCGTGGTGATGGCTTACACCGGTTACCTGATGGCGTTTTCGCCGGCGATTCCGTTCTGGAATAACGCGCTGCTACCGGTGCTCTTTCTTATCTTTTCGGCCGAAAGCGGGACCGCAGTGGCTATTCCCTTATACGCCACGTTCGCCGGCTCGCGAGCCGAGATCCTGCAAGCGGTAGAAGTCGCGCTGCTGGTGTTGGTAGCGATTATCATTTTTTCATATCTATACGGAGCGTATCACTCGTCCGTGTCCGCGCGGGAAGCGGTTGTCCTTCTTGTGCGCGGGAAATTGGCGTTGGGATTTTTCTTCTGCGTCGTGGTGCTCGGACTGGCGGTTCCGATCGCGCTCGAAATCTTCCCCGGCGCGGGCGCCGTCTCCCTGGGCGCGAGCTGGCTCACGGCGTTGCTATGCATCCAGGGCGCGATCTTCTTTCGCTGGGCGGTTCTGAGGGCCGGAATCTACGCGCCGGCAAGTTACTGATTCGCTCTGGCGCGCCGCAAAGAGGACCTCCCGCCTCAGGTATCGGCGGCGGGCGCGGCGGTCAGGCGATTTGGCGCCTGCGGGATCGTCTTCCACAGATCAGGGTCGTGGCCGGTGATGATCATCGCACCCGAGTCACGCAACGCGCGCAAGCGGCGAATCGACTCGAGCATCTGCTCGCGATCGTACATTGTGGTGGGCAGATGAAAGTTGTCCAGGGTGCGGCGCAGATAGCACGCATCACCGGTCAGGACGACGTAATCGCCGTCGATTTTGACTTTCAACGACTGATGGCCGGGCGTATGACCGGGGGTCGGGATGCATAACACCGAGCCGTCGCCGAAGACGTCGTGCTCGCCATCGATCAGCTTCACCTGGTGACCATGATCGTAGTCGTGCGGGTCGTAGTATACGCGCTCGATCAGGTCGGCGTCGTGCCCGACCTCCCATTCGCGGCGCTGAATCAGCAGCGTCGCATCGGGGATCTGCTCATTGCCGCCGCAATGATCGAAATGCAGGTGCGAGTTGATAATGAAATCAATCTTGCGCGGCGCAACCTGCATTGCAGCGAGCCGCGCCGTAATTTCTTCACCCGCTTTGAATCCGACCGTGTGATACTGCGCCAGCCGTCCGAGCCGCCGATCCGGATCGAGCTGGGTATCTACATGCAATCCCGTGTCGAAAAGGACGCGGCCCTTGGGATGTTCGATTAGATATGATGGAACGGGTACGGTGAGCTTGCCTTTTTCCCCGGCAAGCAGGAGCGCGGCCGGCATAGTCAGCCATCCGCAGGTGAATGCATAAACATCAAGCGGCATAATATTCCCGCATCGGCACGCGCGCGCTCGGCGCCGTTAGTAGCAGTCCGGCCGAATCCTTATACACCCGAATGCAGGCGCAGCGCGACCGATAGCGCCGATCGTGATCGTTCGGCGTCGGCCATGCACGCGATAAAACACGCCGGCGAAAGCGCTCGTGAAAATCGTCCGCGCATGCATCGCTGTGGCGTTTTGGCACGGTAGGGCTCACGAAATCCACTCTTGGCCAACCGCAGCCTGCGCTTGCATCCCTGTAAAGATTCTACCTTTCCTTCACGGTGGGTCGTAAATACACTTAAAGTCATCTTCCGCGACGGAGGCTCGTGAGGTAAATAGGAGGCAAAAGCGAGATGCCGGCGGCGGGCGAAAGTTCCCGGATGGCGCCACGCCGCATCTCTTGGGGGGGAGGGTAGCCGCATGCGTATTTTCAGGGCAAGCGCGCGCCCGGGATTGCTGGCCGCTTTGTTCATCGCGTTCGTGCCGGCCTGCGTGATGCTGATCCGCTCCACGCTCCATGCGACCGACAACACGATAACCGTCAACAACACCACCGACCCGGCAAGCACCTCCGGTAACGGGTTTTGCACGCTGCGCGAGGCGATCAGGAACGCCAACGCAGAGTCTGACACTACCAGCGGAGACTGCGCAGCCGGCACGGGTAACGACACGATCGTTTTCAGCGTAAGCGGCACGATCCCTTTGCGTGGGACGCTGCCCGCAATCCTGAACAATCTGACTATCGATGGCAGTGGGCAAACGATCACCGTCGATGGCGGCGGCCTGTACGGCGTAATGGCCGTAAGCTCAAGCGGCACGCTCGATTTGGCCAACCTGACCATTGCCGACGGCAATGCCACGTATGGCGGCGGCATCTACAACCAGGATGGCACGCTGACCGTCACCAACGTCACTTTTCAGACGAACTCGGCGCAATGGGGCGGCGCGATTTCCAACGGTATCTTCGGGAGCTTGACGGTCACCGGCTGCACGTTCTCCGGAAACCAGGCGCAGTATGCGGGCGCTATTTATAACGCGGGCGCTTCCGCCCCGCAGACGATTATCAATAGCACCTTCTCGGGCAACTCGGCACAGTATAGTGGCGGGGCAATTTTCAGCGACGTCTTCAGCGTACTGACGATCACAAACGTCACGTTCTCGGCTAACACGGCGACGAATAGCGGCGGCAATGTCTTTAGCTATACCGGACCTCCGCATGGCGGACCGCTGACGGTCGCCAACAGTATATTGGCCGGTGCGAGTCCGGGTGGTAACTGCCACGGTACGGTCACCGATGGCGGCTACAACATCTCCGATGATGGCACGTGCAAATTCAGCGGAACGAGCCTAAACAACACCGACCCGCTGCTCGACCCGGCGGGGTTGCAGGATAACGGCGGGCCTACCGAGACGATCGCGCTTCAATCGACCAGTCCGGCGATCGACATTATCCCGGTTGCGGATTGTCCAGCGACGGACCAGCGCGGCGCCCCGCGTCCCGATCCCGAAGACGGCCCTGGCGGTCCCTGCGACATCGGCGCGTTCGAGTCCGGCGGTGTGGTCCCGATATCCACTCCCACCGCGACTCCGACCGCGACTCCTACGCCAAGCGGTCAGATTACTCTTTCGCGGGCGTCCGTCGATTTCGGCCAGGTCAAGCTCGACGCGACCGCCCGGAAGACGATTACAATCAAGAACTCGGGCAAGGGCGTGCTGAATATCACTGTGGAAAACGATCTTGCCGCGCCGTTTGGGGAGAAGGGAGCGGGAAGCTTCATACTTCACAAACACAAGTCGCACGATGTGGTGGTGACATTCAAACCATCGGCTACAGGCACAGCGCCACCGCAAACGCTGGTGATCGACAGCAGCGATCCGAACCACACGCATCTCGAAATCCCGGTGAACGGCGCCGGGAAATAGCAATTCGCCGTTAATACTTTAGCGTTCGAGTGCTGAGTATCGGATTGCCGGACTTGTCTGCTGACTCGGAATTCTGGGTAGTGGCGGCGATTAGCGCCTGCGCATCGCGATAGCTGACGCCCGATAACTTTCCGTGCCATCGGGCGATATCACCCGCCCTTCTCGGTATCGCAGAATGTCGAGTCCCGAAAGCAGCTCTCTCAGCTCGCCGCGGTCAAGCAAATGCAGCGGGTTGCGCAGATGGCCGAACGCGGCCTGGTCGATCAGAAACGTATCGACCAACAGAACGCCGCCCGGTCTGAGCCCGGCCTTGAAGGCGGGGAAGAGCGCGCGGTCCAGGAAATTGGTGTCGATGATCGCGTCGTAGGTTTCCGCGCGGATCGGAAAGCTGGCTAGGTCGGCGAGGACCGGCCATATCGGAAGGCGCTCGGCACGCGCCCCGGCAAGCAGCATCCGCAAGCCCGCCTCCGCATAATCGACCGCGAGCACTCTCATCCCTGCGCGCGCAAGCAAAATGCTATGGCGGCCGCGCCCGGCTGCAGCGTCGAGCGCAAGGCCGCGGCGCGCGACGAGGAGCGGCATCACCTCGACCACGAACGGCTCCGGCTCGCCGGGCTCGTTGGCTGCCCGATGCCGCTGCTCCCAGGCGGCGCGTTCGTCTTCGCTCATCTCGTCAAAACGCGCGCGAGAGCGCGTCGCCGCAAAACGTATTCCCGCTCGCATCCACCGTTTAACAAAACGGTATGGACACTCCTTCCTGGCATGCGCGGATTTTCCCACCTCTCGCGGGCGTTTGCGAGCGCGATGAGCCGACGCGCCTCATCGCGGCTCGCAAAAGCAATTGTCATGTTGCCTCGATCAGGCCGCGTGAAAACAAGGGGGCTACGCACACTGACACGGTCTGCCAGGTTCTCGATCGCCGGGCCTCGCTGGTAGACTTCCACGCATGACTCACTCAGCGATTCAGTTCCTGGTCGGCACGGCCTCGTGGACCGACCCGTCGCTGACGGACTCGGACCTGTTCTATCCGCCCTCGGTTCGGACCGCAGAAGAACGTTTGCGCTTCTACGCCGAGCGCTTCGATACCGTCGAGGTCGACTCGACCTATTACGCGCTGCCCGCGGAACGCAATGCGCGGCTATGGGCGGAGCGCACGCCCGAGCGGTTCATCTTCAACATCAAGGCCTTCGCGATGATGACCCAACATCCGGCGGAGGTCTCACGGCTTCCCAAAGACCTGCGCGAGATGCTGCCCGCCGGCGAGCGCGACCAGCCGCGTGTCACCCGGCCGCCGCATGAGATGGTCGATTTGGCGTTTCAGATGTTCTGGAGCGCGATGGCGCCCCTTAAAGAGGCGGGCAAGCTTGGCATGATCGCATTCCAATTCCCGCCGTATTTCACCGCGCGGCCCGCCAATTTCGATTACATCGCGAGTCTTCCTGAGCGCGTGCCCGGAGCATCGATCGCGATCGAGTTTCGCCATCCGAGCTGGGTTGGCGAACCGGCCCGGCGCGCGGCCACGATGGAGTTCCTGCGATCGCACGGCCTTTACTACACCTCGATCGACGCGCCCGAGGACAAGTCGATCGTGCCTTCGTTCATCGAGGCGACCGGCGATCAGGTTTACCTGCGGCTGCACGGCAAGAACCGGGGCAACTGGTTCAAGCGCAACATCACGCCCGCCGAGCGGTACAAGTACCTTTATTCCGAGCGCGAATTGCAGGGGGTCGCTGACGGGCTGAAAAAGCTGGATGCGCGAGCGGTCAAGCGCGCCTTCGTCATCTTCAACAATTGCTATCAGAACTTCGGAATCATGAATGCCACCACCATGGCCGCGATCCTGCGCGGCCGGGAACGAACCGCCTGAAGCTTTAGGGAGGCCCGCTGCGGTCAGATGCTGGCAGTGGTCCCGCGATAGTAATGCTGCAAGATATCCTTGTAAGTCTTGCCCCGGTCTGCCATGACCGCGGCGCCGATCTGACACAGGCCGACGCCATGTCCCCAGCCGGCTCCTCTCAGAACAAAGTAGCCGGGTTCTTTGTCCACCACGAATGCCGAGCTGTAAAGATGGGTTTGCGATAGAGCGCGGCGAATCTCCAGTTCCTTACCGACGATGATGTAGTCGCGCTCACCGGTAATTTTCAGCCGATATATTCGTCCCGATGGCCCGCGGGCGAGCGCCTCCAGGTCGCGAATCGGACCGAGGTCCACGGCAAGCCTCGACCCGATCAATTCGGCGAGTTCCTCAGGTGTGTATGCGACCCGCCATCTGTAGAAATCGCGCGTCTCCTGATCGAATCCCGGCAGAATGCGCGACAGAAGATCCGAATCATTCGTACTGCAGTAAGCCGGCGGGCTGGACCGTATCCACGCCTCATGGTTGCCAGAAGGGGCCTTGGCCGAACCGTCGTAGACAGATACTAAATAGGGAATATCTTCGTCTTCCCAGGCGGTCGCATAACGTTCGGTAATCCCGCCGCAGCACTTGGAGAATCGGGCGTCGCAGATCGCGCCATCATATCGGAGAAACTCGCCGGCGGTCGCGCGAACCGCCTGGGCCGCAGCCGGCGAGAACGCTTTCGTGATGCCCTGATAACGCTGGCAGTGGTCGTCGGCGCACACGTCGAAAGCCGCATGCGCTTCCCGGCCGTACCAGCGAACGACCTCGTGTGAGTCGCGGCGGCGATTGCGCTCTGGTTCCGGGCGCGAGGGATTAGCTTTTGGGAACCAGAGCCAACTGCGCGAAATCACTGCGTGGGCCTTCAGCAGCTCGAGCGGGCATGATGCGCTCATCTCGGATGAAATGACGCTCGTGACGTACTCTTCGAGTGGAACATCGTTGATCGCGGTCAAACCGGCGTCGCGTTTGACGATGCGGAGAACCCCGCGAAATACCTGGCGCTCCTTGCGTTCCCAATGAAATCCGATTCCGATCGTGACCTCATCGAGAGAAAACGCGCACGATACCGGGTCCGATGGCGTAAGCGTGACTTCAGAGCCAAATCGGTATCGTCCGGACGGATAAGCCCTGCCGGAGGAATCAGCAAATCCGCCCGTCAATTCGACTTCAATGGCCGGACGTCCTTCAACCAGCCCCACGGATACGTTCAACGTCCGCTCTCCAGCTTTTCGGCGACTTCCCGAAATATACTGTCAGGCAAAGTAATCTCACGAAAGATTGCGGTGATAGCATCACCCGTGATTCGTTCGAAATCCTTCTTGAGCGGCACGACAAACATTCCGCACAGATCGATCGTTGCCGGACTGACCGTCAGTTCGCCGGTGTGAAAGACCTCTGGCCGATGTTTTGCCCTGGGAAAGAGGTACGTGACCCACTCCCCGCTCTCATGAAAGACCGCAATGTTGACCAATGGTTCCGCACGTGCGCCAGTCGCCTCTGCGAGCAAGTCAATTGCGCGGTCCATTCGATCGATGAGAGTGGATCGATCCCGGCCGCGAAACAGGAACACATTCCTACTGTAATTCGGCACCGTGATGCCGGCGAGTCGGGCGGTGTCCTTCTCGATGGGGAAGAGCCCCCGAGAGCCAGCCTGAAAGTGCAAATGGTCCGGCGCCGAGGCTCCGCACTCGGGACCGTTGTAGACGACGAAATAGCCGGGCAGGGCCGCGGCAAGGTCGAGCATGTTTCCGAACTGATCGGCGATACGCTGCAGGCAATGTTGTCTATGGGCGATAGTCAGATGGCGATCCACGATCGGAAAGGGATTGCAGTAGATCGTGAACTCCTCGCCAAACTGCACGCCCTCTTCCTCCGGGGGAAGATTCCCGGGACACAGGAAGCAGGGCCGTTTCGCAATCGACTGCGGGTCGACGGACGCCGTTGTGCTGACCGCACGATGGGGAATGTGACATAAGAAGACGTCGGACCAGCCGATCCGCACCGGGCGCATCTCCGCCTGCGAGAGGCCTTGAATGCCTTTCGCAAGCTGCGGCCATGCTTGAACTTGCCGCCGAAACAACTCTTCGAGTTTGCGGATCACGGCCGCATTCGGGCTTCGATTTCGATAGTGCGAAGCCAGTCCTTGTACAGATCGTATCGATTCGCAACGTTGAGCGGCAGGGCGGCGTCGCTGTTGCCTTCCCAGCGGCGGCAAAGATAGAGCGACTCGTAAATCCGGCCGATCTCGTAGTCGCGGCTGATGCGCAGCGCCACGGCGTAATCCTCGCCGTAGCTGACGTTGGGAAATCCGATACGGCGCACAATCGAGGTATTGAATGCGCGCGGCGCGCCGAGACCGTTGATACGCAGCGCATTGTTTCTTCCGTTCTCGCGGCTCCACTCACGATGGTCGATAAGACCGGGCGGAATCTCATTCAACGAGAAATCGACCATCGTGTATGAACCTATGACCATCGCATAAGGTCCCGCCTCGAGTTCGGCTACGATCCGCCAAAGGACGTCGCGATCGGCGTACAAGTCATCGGAATCGAGTTGAATAGCGTATTGTCCGCAATGCTCGGAGTAAATCGCCTCGTTCCAGCAGCCGCCGATTCCCAGGTCCCGGCGGTCGGGCACGATGTGTTTTAGCCGCGAGTCGCCAATAGCGCGCAGGATTTCGGTCGTCCGGTCGGTCGAATGGTTATCGACCACGATAACATTGAATTCGAACTCAGCGCGTTGCGCCAGCGCGCTTTGGACGGCGTCCAGGATCGTCCGGTCGCGATTGCGAACGGGTATGACGACGCTGGCTTTGACGAGATATTTTTCCGGGGCAGCCGGAACGGCCTCGAATCGCGGCGGCAACCAGGCGCCGCTGCGCTTCAGATGCGCGGTTGCGATGCGCTCCATCTCGATTTGGTACTCGCGATTGCGCGGGTCCACATAATCGAATTGCTTTTGGCCCGTCGGCCGCGAATCTGCGATCGCCGCGCTATACAACGGTTCGGGAATCCGCACGATGGCGTGTTGCTCCGAAATCCTCAGCCGCAGGTCGTATAGCGCTCCCCACCTGCACGTGCCGTCGATTCCCGACTGACGCGCAGCGGGGACCGAGAGGGCGATCAGCGGGCCAAAGTCGAACGTGTCGCAGATGCTCCCGCGCTGGTAGTCGATGCGAGGATGGTCCTGTGAATCCGCGTAGACCCATCCGCAGCCGGTTTCACGTATCACCTGCGCCATCCGATCGAACATCCGCGGGCCGGGTTCTAGATCCACGCGCGGATCGCCTAAAAAGAGTACGTCGGAATCGGCAGCGTCGAGGAGCGCCTGAATCGTGGCAGATGAGTAATCCTTTGGATAGACGATTCTCACGGTTCGATCCGCCGATCGCTGCTGCCTTGCGGCCGCACCACGATTACGCCGGTCATCCGGTTTGCCTCGAGAAACTCGTTCAATTCCTGCTCCACGACAAAGCCCTGGCTGCGCGACGCGTGGCGCAAGAGAACTTCATTGCGATCGCGCGCGATGATCCCGGCATGAAACATATCAAGATGCTTGCGAGTGGAAACGAAAAAAATCAGGTCACCGTCGCGCAAATACGCTGAGAGGCGACTCGCTGCCCGCTTCGGCACGCATTTCAGGCGAGTGCGCATTGGAGGAAGTCCGGGCACGGTGTTCAAAACACGTTCCCTGCTGACTGTCGGGAGCGCCCGCGGTGAGAGGGGCCGAAGGATTCCTTCGCGGACATTGTTGCGAATCCAGGCCGTCATGTAGTGATTGCGCCGCTCCCATTGAATGCGGCCGCGATGATAGCGAATCCTCCGCAGCGACTCGATAAAGTCATCGACTGTACTTGCGCGCGCGAGCGCCAGAACTGTCTCGATGTACGTTACACAATCGAACGCGCCGAGCGAGGCCGTGAATACTTCGGCGGTATCGGCCGATCCAATCAGCGGATTCGATTTGTAAGGACGTCCAAGAAAGTGGCGGGAGAAGAAGCCAATTCGGCTCGTGAGCGATCGGTCACGCTTTGCTTTCAATAGAAGCCGTTCCACGCCTCGCCGGCTGAGTCGTGTTGGTTGCGCGTGCTGCATCAGAACGGCCGAAAGTTACGAGTTCGAGTGTGGCGGCCTAAGCAGCAGAGCGAACCCGTTGGCATCATGAAAATCCGGCTTGTCCGATAGATGGCGAAGCGCCCAGTGGGAGATGCCGTCGTCGGCTTCGATGACCGCCGAGAGCCCGATGCTTAGCGGAGCACGCGCATGGACCGGGGACAGGAGATCGAGTTGAACTATGGCATCGAGCTCGAGCCGAGTCTCAGTACGTCTCACGGCAATGCGCGGACACGTCGATTCGTTCGAGACGGGACCGCCATTGCGATAATCATGAAAGGCGTAAACCGCCCAATCACCGGAAGGTGCGAAATTGAACTCGTGGTATGCCTGTTGCCCTTCCACTGCGATGAAGGCTTCGAAGCAGGTGTGACGCCACAGTTCGGTCGCGATGCGCGGTACGCCCGGCACAGGCAGGCGGATTCGGGACATATCTCCGTCGAGACGGAAGGTCATCCGGAGCGCGCCGTCCCCCGAGTGGCGAACCAGCGCGTGGATGGCGCGGACCGCCTCAGGACGCGCCGACGGATGACACCTGAGGTCGATCCACATTTCGGCGGTCATAACGGGCTTCGCGGGCGATGAGTTCCTAGCAGGATGTTGAGACCACAGGCCGGTCGGGCTGCGAGGTTCTCGCTTTTCTCAACATCCTGCTAGGCGCCCCCCGCCTGACTCAGTGCCGCAGCGGCATCCTCGGGCGCCTGCGCCGTCGATTGCGCGAACTTATAGAATGGGCCGCGCGAGAGCGCCATCGCGACGATATAGAACACTATGCCGCCCGCGCATACCTTGATCCAGCTTGCCCAGCCGTAACGCGAAACGACGTAGAGCGAGAGCGGTGACATTCCCACTCCCCACACCCGCCCGACCAGGTTAAAGAAGGCCCACCCGGTCGCCTGAAGCGCAGGCGAGATTTCCTCGAGAGTCTCGGAGTACTGCGCAGCCCACGGGATATAGGCCATCGCCATACACGCTCCCAGTATCGCCGCCAGCCAGGCGAGCGTGCGCTCGGGAGGCGTGTGACCGAAGAACGGAATCCAGTAGATCGTGATAATCGTCGAAAGAATTGCGCCGAAGATCGCGATCGGCTTGCGGATTTGGAGCCGGTCCGAGACCCAGCCAAACACAATCAGCGAGGCCGCGTCCGCCAGCCAGAAATTCGCGTTGAGGCGCGCGGCATCTCCCGGACTGTAATGGAATGCCTCGGAGAACATCAGCGGACCCAGCGTGGTGACCATCATGTAAAACATCAGGAAGGCCATGACCCCGATCGCCAGCAGCCACACTTCGGCGTGGCTGAGCAGCCGCGCGTACGCATCGCGCACGCCCGATGGCAGGTTCTCCGGCGCCGGATGCTTCTTTCCTTGCGCCTCGCGCTCGGCCATCTCGCTGCGGAACACCTCCATTCGCAGCTCAGGGCTCAGATCGCTCAGCCAGAACAGGATGGGGAGGAACATAGCGATCGACAGGCAGCCGGTGATCCAGAACTGCGATTGCCAGGTGTGGTAGATCGGCAGCGTCTTGCCCGCGACGAAGTTTACCAGCCAGTTTGAGCCTACCGGCCCGATCGTGAACAGCGCGAAGGCAAGTGCGCGGCTGACCCGCGGCGACATGTCGCGCACCAGCGCAGCAATCGCGCCCGCGATTAGCCCGCCGATGATCCCCATCGAGTAGCGCACGACCAGGAACGTCGGGATGTTTGTGATGAACAGGTTGGCGAACACCAGGACGGTCAGGACGGCCAGGCAGCCATCGATCACCACGACGCGCCCGTAGCGATCGGCAAGCGGACCGCCGTAGACGGCCGCGATCGCGCCGACCGGCACGCCGAAGCTCAAGAAAAAGCCGTATTGGATCTTGCTCAGGTGCAGGTAGGGCAACATCAAGGGCAGCACCGGCGCAAGATGAAACTCGTAGCTGGCCAACACGCTGGCGAGCATCGTGAGTATCAGCAGGCCCCATCGCTTGGTGCCGTGCGGATAGTGCGTCAGCGTGCGCCTGCGGACGAATGCGCCGATCCAGCCTTCATTCGGAATCGCCTGCTCTGTCGTCATGTTTCTTTCCCCAGAAATCGGCGGCACAGGCCGCGCAGTCAGTGGCGCGTCTCGGAAATATCAGGAATGCCGGCTATGTTTCCCCCGGTTTTGGTCTCCGAAGCTTCGGCGTGGAATTTCCTTTTGGACCGTTAGTCCAGAGAGCATATAAAGCAATTCCCCGCCTTAAAGCAAAATGCCTGGCGCGTTCGCCTTCGCGCGCCAAAGCCGCGTCATCTGCTGTGCGACGACGGCGCTCCACCCCCCGCTTGCCTTGCTTTCTGAATCGCGCTAACTGTCCGTTGAATTAGTCAGGATTTGTCCAACACGCGGGATGGCGCTGGCGTGAGCGCCGTTCCAAGGAGAAGTTGGCGATGGCGAAAATGGCGGTTTTCGTCGTCCTGGCAGTTGCCATTACAGTCGGAGCTCTTGCAATAGCGGGCATCCTCGGCGGCAGCCTCTAACGCTGCAGCCGCCCTCGTCTGAGGGCATCCGCGCTCTGACTGCCTTGTACCGGCCCAAGAAACCGGAGCGCGGTAGACTACGCCTCATCCCCGGTGGGCGCCGCAAGTCGCGGGAATTCATCGAACCCCCGGAATAATCGAACGAAATTCCGCTGGCGGGCGCCTATCCCTCAGCTCGATTTGCGAGCGGTCTGAGGCCCGATGCCGCTAAGCTCGGCTTCGCGCGACTGCCCACCCGACCCGACGAACTCCTGCATCCGATTCCTCGCCGCAGGCGTCGAGACCGATTTCCAGAACAGGTGCTCCTCTTCGGTCAGACCCTCCGCGATCGGCACCTCGCCTGCGATCACCGACTGTTTGCACAGCGCGATAGTTTCGGCCGGGAACGACGCGATTCGGTACGCGAGGCGCTCGACGAACGGCCCGAGTTCGGCGGGCGGAAGCGCGCGATTCACGTAGCCGTAGCGCTCCGCGATGTCGGCGGGAAAATCTTCGCCGCTCAGGATCACCTCGAGCGCGCGCGCCCGGCCAATGATCCGCGGCAGCCGCTGCGTGCCGCCTCCGCCCGGGATGATTCCCACGGAGACCTCGGGCTGCGCGAGCACCGCTTTGCCGAGCGCGGCGAAGCGCATGTCCAATCCGAGCAGGAACTCGCTGCCGCCCCCGCGAGCGCGGCCCTCGATCTGGCCGATCGTCGCCTTGGGCATCGTGCGGAACCGATCGACCATCTGATCGAAGGGTCCGGGCTCTTTGGCTCGCGGCGGCGGCTGCGATGGTCCCGCCAGGATCATGTTGACGTCGGCATGGGCGATGAAGAACTCGGGGTCGGCGCTCTTGAAAACCACGACCCGGACTTCGGGATCGGCCTCGAGTTCGGCGCCGGCGCGCGCGAGATCCTGCACCAGGTTCAGGTCGAGCAGGTTCATCGGCGGATGGTCGATCGTGACCCACGCCACGCCGCGATCGATTTGGAACCTCAGGCAGTTGTAACCCTGGTATGGCATCGTGTTTCCTCCGCCGAGACGCTCGCGCGCGGCCAACAGTCAGGTCCAAAGGCGTCAGCGCGCACCCCCGGTGTAATCGAAAATCGTGTGCTCTTCGGTCATGAAGATGGTCGAGCGCTTGAGGTCGATGAAGCGCGCCTCATCCTCGAGCAGCGCGCGCGACGCGGCCTGACCCTCGGGCGTGGCGGAGCCGGCGGCTAAATCCTCGGGGCTGTTCCACCAGACTTCGGTGATGCCGTCGCAGGGCTCGCCCATCCCGCGCCTTTGCGCGTTCTGACGCGCCTCCTCCATCGGCACCATCGTGTGGCTCTGGACGTATTTGGCGGCGCGGATCGCCTTTGCGAAGCTGCGCACGAGCGGCCCGTGCTTTTCGAGCCAGTACTTGTGGAAGTCCGCTTCCGAAACGTCGGCGCGACGGTGAACGACGTAAACGAGTTTGATCATGGCAATTCTCCCCCGGCCAGCTATAGCATGGGCCGGGAGGATCGTAGAACCGGACGCGATCCGATCGGTCTCGAAATCGGCGATAACGGGTGATAACGCGGAAGCAATCACATGAAATACACACGCATCTACTCGGACAGCAACGGAGAGTCGCACTTCGAAGACGTGGAAATCGGAATGAAGCCGGGGCCCGCCAACGCCGGCACAATCTCCGAGATGATCGCGGCGAAGGGCGTGATGTTCCGTCGCACGGGCGAATACCTGATCGACTGGCACAACGCGCCACGCCGCCAGTTCGTGGTGAATCTCACCGGCACGGTCGAGATCGTCGCGAGCGACGGGGAGACGCGGCGCCTCGGTCCCGGGACCGTCCTGCTCGCGGAAGATGTCACCGGAAAGGGGCACATCTCGCGCGGGCTCGGCGGCGAGGAGCGCATCTCGCTGTTCATTCCGCTCGCGAATTAAGAGTGGCGGCGGCTCGATGGCGGCCCGGGCATCAGGGTTGCGCTCGCAGAATAGTTCGAAAGGCGCAAAGCGCCGCCAAATTGAATACTCAGTATCGAAGAGGATTTACGTATGAGCAAACTGGAAAAGCGAAGGCTGGGACGCACGGGTCTTGATGTGACAACGCTCGGCTACGGCGCGATGGAGCTGCGCGGGGCGCCACGGGGGCCGGAAATCTCCGATGCGGCCGCAGAGAAAATTCTCAACGCGGTCCTGGACGCGGGCATCAACTTTATCGATACGTCGATCGATTATGGGCGCAGCGAAGAGTTGATCGGGCGTTTCATCGCGCATCGCCGCTCCGAATACTTCCTAGCGTCCAAGTGCGGCTGCGTGCCCGGGATGCCCGGGGGCTCCGAACACGTTCACACGCCTGAAAATATCCGCAATGGTGTCGAGCAGAGCTTGCGCAAGATGAAGACCGATCATCTCGACCTGGTCCAGTTCCATCGAAGCCTCACGCGCAAGGAGTTCGAGGAGACGGGCGCGCTGGCGACGGTGCTCGCGCTCAGGAAGGAAGGCAAAGTGCGTTTCATCGGAGTCTCGGCCACTCTCCCGAACATCATCGAGGAAATTGATATGGGCGTGTTCGACGAGTTCCAGATTCCGTATTCGGCCCTTCAGCGCGAGCACGAGCAGGCAATCGCTCGCGCCTCGGCGGCCGGCGCTGGAATAGTCATCCGCGGCGGAGTGGCGCGTGGCGCACCTACCGATTGGGAGGGGCGTGTGTATCGGATGATGCCCGGCGATACGCTGCGCGATCGTTGGCAAGAGGCGCGCCTCGATGAATTGCTCAATGGCATGAGCCGCATGGAGTTCATGTTGCGGTTCACGCTTTCCAATCCAGACCTGGACACGACGATCGTAGGAACGAGGGATGTCGGACATTTGCAGGACAATATTGATGCCGCTCTCAAGGGACCGCTTCCCGACAGTGTTATGCAGGAGGCGAAGCGACGGCTTGCGCAGGCAGGTTCTCGTCCGACTTGATTGATGCGTGCGCCCGGCGCGCCGATGCCCGGCGACCTCGTGATCCGTCAGCCCATAGGAATGCGCGTGGTTGCAGGAAACTGAGAACCGCGCCTGGCGGCGACTCGTTACGGCAGTATCGCAAACGCGCGCGCCGGGAAGCCGAGGCCGCGCTCCGGCTTCGGCCAGGTCACAACGATTAAGGCACCGGTGGCGGGAACCTGGTCGAGGTTCGCCATCGCCTCGATCTGCCAATGTCCGTGGCTCAGCAGCCAACGTTCCGCCTTCATATCCGGCGTCGCATCCGTGTCCAAAGATTCATGACCGTTGGCGACGATTCCACGCTGCTCGTAAAGAAACTCGAGCGTTTCGAGCGACCAGCCCGGAAATGGGTAACGTTTGAAGCGCTCCGAATTACTACTCCAGTCTTTGTACATATCGGTACGCAGCGCGGCGAACGAGCCTGCCGGTACCGGGCCATGCTTGCTCTCCCATGTCCTGATGTCGCCGACGGTGAGCGCGTGATTGGGATCTTTCGCGAGCATCGGCGTCATGTCGAAAACCACCAATGGAAGGATCATCTGTTTGACGGGAATCTCGTCGATAGTTTTGCCTTCGGGATCAAAATGCGCCGGCGGATCGACGTGCGTCCCGTATTGCCCGACCAAGGTGTAGGAGAGCGCGCGAAACCCGTCTCGGTCGATCGTGTAGGGCCGTCCCGTCTCCGGGTCGGCCGCCGGCGAAAAGCTCGCCTTGCCGAACCCCTTCCATACCGGTGTCAACGGGCTGAACGTGTGCGTGAGATCGATGAACTGCTTCGACGAAATAATTTTGTATGCGTCGGCGAGCGATTGCCCTTGAGTCCGCAGAGCCGAACTTGTATCGCCCGCAAGCGCGAAGTTTGCGAATGCGAGCAACACCAGCATCGACGCCATCGTTGGTTTCGCTTTCATTGGCACCCCCTCTTCGGAACTCAAGCCCGGACAGCTTGGCGATGCAACCTGCTCGCGAGAAATTCCGCTGCTGGCCGGAAATTGCCGCTGTTGTTAAGATCGTCCGTTGCCTAGGATCTGGTGGACGATTCCGTGAAGCACATAAGATAGGAACCCGATTGGAACCGCGCCGGCCACCGCACCATCTCGCGCGGTTCCTTCAACATTCTTAGTGCCGCAGCAGGGGGAGTGTGAAGATGGCCAAGCAAACATCCAGGCGCGGAGCGCCCTCAACCGGGTCGCGCGGCTCAAAGAGCCCACGCGGTAACGCGGCCGTCAAGATCCCGTCGCCGGTGCCGATGATGGAGGACCTGTGGGCCTCGTGGCGGACGTATGCGCTGGCCGCGGCGTTCGAACTCGGGGTTTTCACGCATATCGCGTCGGGCGCCCAGACTGCCGAGGCAGTTGCTGCCAAGGCGAGCGCCAGCGCGCCCGCGATGCGCCGCCTGCTCGACGCGATGGTTGCGATGGGATACCTGCGGCGCAAGGGCGAGACGTACTCGCTCTCGCCCGAGGCAGAAACCTATCTGGTGCGCGGCCGCCCGCTATACGCCGAGGGTGCTGAGATGATGGCGCGGGGGCTCTCGATGGGATGGTCGCAGCTTGCGGAAGCGGTCCGCACCGGACGCCCGGTCATGCCCGCGGCGGAGCCGGGGCGAGGCCGGCGCGAATTTTTCCCGATGTTGGTGAAGGTCATCTTCCCCACCAGCTATGCCGCCGCGAGGGCCGCGGTCGCAGCGATCGCCGCGCCGCAGCGCGCAAAACTCGCGGCGATCCTGGACGTCGCAGCCGGCTCAGGCGCCTGGTCGATCGCGTTTGCCGAGGCGATCCCCACCGCCCATGTGACGGTGGTGGATTATCCCGAGGTCACGCCGATCGCGCGAGAGTTCGCCGAGCGTCACGGGGTCGCCGATCGGTACGACTACCTCGAGGGCAACCTCCGCGAAGTCGATTTCGGCCGCGCGCGCTACGACCTCGTGATCCTCGGACACATCGTCCACGGCGAGGGGCGCGAACACGGTCGGCGGCTGATTGAGCGCTCAGCCGAGGCACTGCGCGAGCGCGGGATGCTCCTGATCGGTGATTTCATTCCGCGCGACGATCGCACCGGGCCGCCGATCCCGATGTTGTTCGGACTCAATATGCTGATCGGTGCCCCGGAGGGGGACGTGTTCACGCTGCGTGAGTATCGCGAGTGGCTAAAGGGTGCCGGCTTCAGGCAGATTCGGGTCTTGCGCGCGCCGGCGCCGTCACCGCTGATTCTCGCGATTAAGTGAACGCGCACAGGCCGCCGGCTGAAGGCTTCTCAGGTACCGAAAAATACTTTTTCGGCGGCTCGTGCCAGATGGCTTGGTTCGGTCAGTCGTCCCTGCTCTAGATCCTCGACGTTGGCGCCTTGCCCTCCGGCCAACCCGCGACACCGGGATCGAGCGGGACCTCCGCCGCCTTGAAATACAGCGCAAAAAGGCGCCAGGTCCCGGTCACCGCCAGCAGCTCGATGAGCTGCGGGACTTCGAGCGCGCGGGTCAGCGTGCCCCAGAGGCCGGCGGGAATCTCCGTTCCCGCAAGCAGTGTGTCGACAAGCAGGATTACGGCGCGGTCGATCTCGTTGTACGACTCGCACGAGTCGGGATCGCGCACGCCGAGGATATCCGCGTCGGGAATCTTGAGCCGGCGCGCGATCGCCACGTGCTGGCAGAACTCGTACTCGGAGCCAGTACGCCATCCGGTGCGCAGAATCACCAGCTCGCGCAATCGCGTGTCGAGCGATCCCTCGACCCCAAGCGTTGTCAGCAGCCTTCCGAGCGCGCCGCCCGCCTTCGGATTCTGCAGCAGGCTTCGAAACGCGTTGACGGCGGCGAGCTCCTCGCGCATGCCGACCTCGGCGCCGCGCCGTTTGGCTTCTTCGATCGATAGTAGTGGGAACATTTTTTCACCTTATCACGTCACGCTTTCTGCGCTGTAGCGCGCGATGAGACCGGTGCGCACGGCATAGCGATAAACCTGCGTGAATCCCCGGCATGCGCCCATGATATACGCGATAGCAAGTCCGATCCCCAACAACGCCGTGCTTTCCGATGCTCTGCCGCCGGCAACGATCGCCCGCAGGCTCTCGAATACATATGAAGGCGGGAGAAGATACGAGATACAGCGCATCCATCGCGGCAGCGTCGCGAGCGGATAGAAAACCGCAGCGAACGGAGCAACCAGGGCAGGAATCGGCCAGATAAACCATTCCGAGGCCGGTCCGAACCGCAACACGATGGCGCATCCCGTGATGCCAAGCGCGATCCCGAACAGGAAAAGCACCAGTACGAACGGCATGAGCATAAGACCGTAACCAAAGAATGAAAGCCCAAATACCATGCTTGCCAGCACGAGCATGACGACGAGCCCAATAGAGCTTGTTGCGATGCTCGAAAGCACGAGACCGCCGACGTATTCGGAAATCGAAAGCGGCGTCGCAAAGATATTAAGGAAATTGCGCGACCATACGTCTTCGAAGAACGCCATGGTCACGCCCTGCATCACGCGGGTGAAAAAATCCCATAGCAACACGGCGCCGAGCAGCCTCGGAACGAAGTTATAACCGGAACCGCTCACCGAATTCAGATACTTGGTGATGAATCCCCAGAGCACAATATCGACCGCTACCCACACGAACAGCGGCAGGACCCGCGCGACGCTCCCGCGTATGAGATAGAAGTGACGCAGGACGATGGCAAAGACGCGGCGCGCATCCATGACGGTCAGACCGGGGCCGACGATGTGAGCGGTTCGCTCGCGACGGCAATGAAAAGCTCTTCGAGCGTCCTGCTGCCGTGTTCGCGCGGCAAAGTTTTCGGATTGCCCTCGAGCACGATCCTGCCGTGCGAGAGAAAGAGGACGCGGTCGCAGACATCCTCGACCTCGTACATGTTTTGCGAGGTCCACAACACGCCGCTGGAACCGCCAGCGGCAAATTCCCGGATATGAGCGCGGATATCGCGCGCTCGCGCCGGGTCGAGAGACGAGGTCGGCTCATCGAGGAGCAGAAGGCTGGGGCGGTTTAGCATCGCCTTGGCGATTCCGACGCGCGTCTGCTCCCCCGTCGATAGCAGGCCGCATTTTACATCCCGGAATCGCTCGAGATTGAATTGCGTGAATAACGTTTCGATCCGATCCCGCAAGTCCTTTACCCCGTAAAGCAGGCCGAAGATGTGCAGGTTCTCATATACAGTCAGGTTACCCGGCAGCGGCGCATAAACGGCCGCAAAATTTGCACATGCCAGCGCGCGCGAACGATTGGTCGTGATATCCATACCCTCGATTCGTATGATCCCGGCGCTCGGCTGCAGCACGCCCATTATCATGTTGATGATGGTAGTCTTCCCGGCTCCGTTCGGGCCCAGGAGCCCGACGATTTCGCTCCGCCGCACCTCAAAGGAAACGTCATTTACGGCTACGAGATCGACGTATTCCTTGCGCAGCCCTGTGACCGAAAGCGTCGCAGGCTGAGAATTGCCGAGGCGTTCCATTAGCTCATCCAGAGTCATCAGTCGGGTACGAAAACGAAGTATGGCCGCCGGCGAGTGGTTATTCCCGGAGCGACCGGATCTTGGCGATACTCAGGGTGCCCGCGGCGCCCCAACCTTTCACGCCCGCCGGCACTTCGGGGCGAAACTCCTCGTAGAGCTGGTAGGCGCAGCCGGCGAGCCTGGCCGGGCTCATCGATCTCGCAAGCGCCACCATGGCCCCGCGCACGTCGTCGAGCGCGGCGCCGAACTTGCCCGTCAGGTATCGATCGACGCTGTCAGGGTTGATCGGGCGGTCGCCGCTCAGCGCCCGAATCCCATCGTCGGTCCGCTCGCAGGGGACCGCGCGATGCAGCAGGTCAACGGTCATGCCCTCGGCCGCCCGCATCTTCCGCCGCCGTTCGCTCACTTCTTTCGGCGTGGGTGCGAACAGGCCAAGCGCCTTGCCTTTCGAGTAGGCATTCAGACCCGCCACCGCCCGGCCGAGCGTGAGCGCCTCCTCGCGGTCGAAGCCCAGGCGCTCCGCTACCACGGCGGCCCACAGGGTCAGCACCGGAGCGCGATTGATTTGAATTTCCTGAGCAGTTGGCAACGGCAGGATTCTAGAATGAGGTCCGCGAAATGTCACGCCCGCGGGTCCGCTTGGCGCGCCGCGGGCTCATCGTGGACCTCAGCCGATGCATCGACCCGCTGCGCGCCGCGGCCGAATTGGGGACTCGCCGCCGCAGCGGGTGCAGGACCCAACATTCGAGCATAGAATTGACGTTTTACGAGTTCGATGACAATCAGGAATCCCGCCACCGCGAAGAGAAGGAACCCGAAATACAACGCAGACGTGGGCGTGAATCCAAACCAGTGGTTGACCGGCGAAAAAGGCAGCACGATAGTTACTGTCGTGATGCCAAGTGCCAAAGTGGTCACTGACGGGTGGGGCCTGCTTGCGAATGGATGCCGCCGGGTGCGGACTGCGAAAATCATCAGCAACTGAGTAACCAGCGACTCGACGAACCAGCCGGTCCGGAATTCGACCATGCCCGCGCGAAAAACGAAAATGAGGACCGCGAAGGTAATCAGATCGAACAGTGTACTGATCGGCCCCATGACCAGCATAAAGCGCTCGATGAGCTTGATATTCCAGTGCACCGGCCGCGCGATCGCCTCGCGATCCACGTTGTCGAATGGCAATCCTGTCTGAGCGATGTCGTAGAGCAGGTTGGTCAGCAGCACCTGGATTGGAAGCATCGGCACGAACGGCAGGAACAGGCCGGCCAGCGCCGTACTGATGATATTTCCGAAATTGGCGCTGCTCGCCATGAGAATGTACTTGTCGACATTCACGACCGTGCGGCGCCCCTCGATGATGCCGTCGTGAAGTACCGTCAGGTCGCGATCCAGCAGGACGATCTCGGCCGCAGCTTTGGCGACATCCGCGGCGCTATCGACTGAGATGCCGACGTCCGCGGCGTGAAGCGCCGATGCATCGTTGATACCGTCGCCGAGGAATCCGGCGATTTGGCCCGCGCGCCTGAGCGCGGCGAGGACGCGAAGCTTCTGCTGCGGCGTTACGCGGCAGAACAGATTCAGGCGTGGCAGCGCGCCAAGCAGAGCCTCGTCGCTCATCGCGGCAAGGCGATCGCCGGTGACGATTCCCGATGTCTGAATGCCAAGGTCATCGCATAGACGGCGCGTCACCCGCTCGTTATCGCCGGTCAGAATCTTGACCGTCACTCCGGACGCATCGAGGGCGCGGATCGCATCGGCTGCCGAGGCTTTGGGAGGATCCAGAAAGACAGCGAAGCCGGCGAACGTCAGCTCGGGTTCGTCCTCCGCCTCGACGCCCGTGCCGTCGCCGGATGACGTTATCGGCCGCGTGGCGACTGCGAGCGTTTGGAAGCCTTCCGCACCAAGCCGCTCGAAGCGCGCGTAAATCTCGGCGCGGCGCTCATCGGTTAGCGGCTGTGGCTTGCCGTCTGCGGTTTCGAAAGTTGTCGAGAGACGCAGGATGTCCTCCGGCGCGCCCTTTGCGACCAGCAGCCGTTCGTGGTCTCTTTCGACCAGCACCGAGACGCGGCGGCGTTCGAAGTCGAAGGGCACCTCGCCGAGTTTTCGCCATGAGCCGACATCGAGCTGGCGATGCTGGAGGATGGCGTCGTCGAGCGGGCTCTTATAGCCACTCTCGAAATAGCTATTCAAATAGGCGAGCGTCAACACGCGCTCGCTGCTTTCTCCGGTGCTATCGAGATGGCGCACCAGGCGGATGCGCGCCTCGGTGAGCGTCCCGGTCTTGTCCGTGCAGAGCACATCGATCGCGCCGAGGTTATGAATCGCCGACAGACGCTTCACGATCACCCGCTTGCGCGCAAGCCGCACCGCGCCGCGCGCCAGAGTGACGGTGAGAATCATCGGCAGCAGTTCCGGGGTCAGTCCAACCGCCAGCGCCAGCGCGAAGGTCAGCGATTCGAGCCACGGCCAATGCGAGACGATGCCCTCGGTAAGCACGAACAGCACCAGCAGCAGGGTGATCCTCAGAAGCAGCCCGCCAAACTGGAGCACGCCGGTCTCGAATGCGGTCGGCGGCGGCTTTGCGGCGAGCGCGCCCGCCAATTCGCCGAGCGCGGTGGCGCGGCCGGTCGCGCATACCAGCAACGTCGCGCTGCCGGTAATAACAGAGGTGCCGGCGAACGCCGCATTAGCGGCCTCTCCTGCGGTGGCCGCCGGCTTGCGGACATCGGCGGCGTTCTTCTCTACGGGAAAGGGTTCGCCGGTCAAGAGCGCCTCGTTGACAAATAAGTAACGCGTCTCGAGCAGACGCCCGTCAGCCGGCACGAGGTCGCCCGCGCGAAGCCGCACTATGTCGCCGGGAACGAGCCGCTCGACCGGGAGTTCGGTTTCCTCGCGGTCGCGCAGAGTGCGCGCGCGCAATGCCACCTGCTGGCGCAGAGCATCCACCGCATTCTGCGCTCGCATCTCCTGGACGAAGTCCATCGTGACGCTCAGCGCTACGATTGTGACTATGATTACGAAACTTGGGATGTCGCCGGTGACCGCCGACAGAGCGCTCGCAAACAGCAGGATGAGCACCAGCGGGTTTGCGAAACGCCCGAGCAACCGCACCAACGCCGGCGACGGTTTGGGCGCGGCCGCATCGTTGGGTCCATAGCGGAGTAATCGGCGCTGCGCTTCAAGCGATGCCAACCCGTCCCGAGTGGTTTCGAGATCGCTCAAAAGCTGCGCGCTCGATTTGTTCCAGAACGGCGCCTCCCCCATCGCGCTTCTCCGTGCGACGAATTCTAATTGCCGCTGCGTGGCTGGGCGAGGTCTGGTTTGGCTATCACAGTCTGCGCTTGATCGCGTTGTTGCCGCTCAAGACAATAAAATTGGCGCTGCCGGTCCCCACTGATGGTGCCGCGTCTCAAGAATCCCAGCTCATCGCTCATCGGTCGCGCTTTAGCAGGCTGGTGATAAATCACAGCCTGCTCCCTCTCTCTTATCTCCCCCGGAAAAGACCGGGGGAGAAGATAGAGGAAGGCAGCCATCTCTTACGCAGGATGTTGAGACCATAGGGCGGTCGAACTGCGATGATCTCGCTTTTCTCAACATCCTGCTAGGCAACCGTCTTGTGCTCATCGAAACTTTGCGCTTCGCGAGCTGATGTTCGGGGATACGCGGGAGAGGCCGGCTTTTGCGCTAATTTCAAGACCTTCGCGTTTCCTATGTTCTCTGTCAGCGCGGCAACGGTTGCGGATTCCTTGTCCTCCGGCGCGCCGACATACTCAGGAAGCGCGCCCGCGTCGAACTGTTCGACGAACGCGCGCAGTTCATCCGGCAACCGAATGATCGACGTGACCGGGTCGCCTTCGACGAATCGCGTCTGACCATACCAGGTTGTTCTTATCGCGTATGCTATTTTCGCGGCGTCCTGACCAACAGCTTCGACGCGCAAGTGTCCGCTGCCAACTGCAAAAAACAGCCGGTCGGAAACTCCCATCCTGAATGCACGGGCAATCGGGCAATGTGAAGGATTGCATTTGAGCCCGTTCGGCAGCTCGTCGAGCCGCGAGGCGCCGTAGGCGGCGCGAGCGCGGTTGATGGTTGCGAGCACCTCCCGCACATCGACCGCCGGCGTTCTCGCTGTACTCAGTTCGTCGTCGTTGGGCATGGTAGTGAAAATTCACTCGGCGCACGCACGGCGGGGTCGTGTTCGCACCGGTGCCAGCTAAATCGGTACCCCTACACGCCAGGCGTCCTCAGAGTGGACGTTTTCAGGCTTGCGCCTGCTCCTCGCGAGTCCCGCGTTCGCTTTCGACAGGCGCGGACGCTTCCTCTTCAGGCGCGGCTTGGCGCGTAAGGATGCTCTCGACTCGCTGAGCTGCGTCGCTCAGCATCTCGCTGGTTTTGGCGGCGGCCGAATAGCATGCATTAACCGTGCTATCGACGATGGGCTGTACAGTGTCTCCTACGGCCTGGGGCAGCCACCTCGAAGCGATCATTATCCCTGTTCCCAACGCGACTCCCACCAGCAGCTCGGATTCCAAAAGCAGTCCCACTCCAATCAGTGCCGCGGAAGGTATCAGCGATTTCGCGTCGGGGACCGGGGCGGTTGGTGCCGCAGCAGCCGCCATCCTCTCAGCCGCGGGTTCCTCCTCCTTGGCGCGTAACTTGGATGGCGTCACGCCCGCCTTTGCTCCTTTTCTTTCGGCCATCGCAACGCTCTTCTTCACTGGATCGTTCATTGGCCTTCTCCATGTTTTTCCGCGCGAGTTTTCAAGTTTGAACCTGGCAAGGTCTGGAGGGTCCAAGCCGCGTTTCGAGCACATAGCGTGCCGCTGGGTTGCGCGGCGTGCGGTGACGCCGCGGTTTAAAATTCCTTCGGCGTTCTTGGAGACTTCAACCTCGAAGCGGCAGCCTCGCTCGATCTCGGCCCGAATCAGGCCGGGAAAGAGAGCGAACTCGATGCGTCCGAAGGCGCCAGCAGATACCAAATGGATACACTCGAATTGCGGTCGGAGCCGAACGACTATGATCGCGTCGCATGTTCAGAAAATCGCGCAGCGGATATCGCTCGCACGCGGCGGCAGGAATGATGAAATCCGAAGCGCGCGGCCGCCTGCGCTGGGACTCCGCGAAGGTAGTCTTGGAGGCGAGGGATCGCGCTGCGCTTCTACAGAAACAGTGCGCGCAAGGCAGCGGAAACGATTTGAGAAAGCAAGGCCTGAACAAAAGCAACTAATAGCTGAATCATAATTGTCTCTCCGCGCAGTCGTCAGGCGATCTTAACCAACGGCCCGGGATTTGGGCGTCCCTCAGACAGAGAGCGGGGCCGGTTCACGAACGAGGCCATCTGTGAACAGGCGAGGCCGGCGTGCTCAGGCAAGCACGATGGCGACAATCGCAGCCGCCAACTGCGACAGCAGCACTTCCGCCAGAATCTGAAGCAGAAAAATCATCGCGAGTCCTCCTTTCCTTTGCATTGCGGCTGTAGTTGAATAGAAACCATTCAGCCGTTCAATTTCTTCAACTGCGATTCTAGCTCGGGGCGCCATAATCCTGCATGGCGATCGGGTGAAGATGATGCGAAATGTTGGTTACTAACGTGTTACGTATGACGCAGAGCCGGCGCATCGAAGCTCGACTTCCATGATCGTTTCCGCGAGCTATAAGACCGACATCCCGGCGTTTTATCAGCGCTGGTTCCTGAATCGGCTGCGGGCTGGCTACTGCAAGATGGTGAATCCGTTCAACTCCGGACAGCGCCGCACGGTGTCGCTTGCCCGCTCGGACGTGGACGGGTTTGTATTCTGGACGAAGAACCTGGGTCCCTTTCTCGAAGTTCTGCCAGAGGTAAGGCGGCGTGGGTTCCCGTTCGTCATTCAATATTCGATCAATGGGTATCCACGAGCATTGGAGTCGCAAGTCGCGGATGCGAAACGATCCGTCGAACACATGCGGTTCGTCGCGCGGGAGTACGGACCTCGCGTCGCGGTCTGGCGCTACGACCCGATCATTATTTCGAGTCTGACGCCGCTCGACTTTCACCGTCGGAATTTCGCAGCCCTGGCGAAGGAACTCGCCGGCGCGACCGACGAGGTCGTTGTCTCTTTCATGCAGGTCTACAGGAAAACCCGGCGCAACATGAATCGCTCCGCCGCCGAAAACAGCTTCGATTGGCACGATCCCGGCCGCGAAGCGAAGCAGGCTTTGGTCGGCGATCTGGTTGGCGTGGCTTCGCAATACAACATTCGCCTGACAGTTTGCACTCAACCTGATTTACTTATCGATGGTGCGGGCGAAGCCCGTTGCATCGACGCCCGCCGGCTCATGGATATAAGCCGTCAGACATTCCGCGCTCAACTTGGAGGAGTGCGCCAGGGATGCGGCTGCTTCGAGTCGATCGACATCGGCGACTACGACACATGCCCTCACGGGTGCATGTACTGTTACGCGGTCCGAGACCGGAAAGCGGCCCTCCGGCGCTTCCTGGCTCACGACCCGGACGGAGAATACCTGTTTCCGATGCCGCCGGTGAGGATAGGCAAAATTAAACAGGGTAGCCTGTCTTAGCTTCCATCCGCTTGCATCAGCAACTATTTTCAATTGGAAGCTGAATTTTCCACACGGCATATCTGAACAATCCCGAAAAAATCGCGGCGACTCCCGCTGGCTGGCCCGCCGCGCGCCCGAATTTTGAAAAACTTCAAAAGGACGAGCGCCGCGAGTGGCGAGGCTCGCTGATCGGGGTTAAGATATTTTCGCGAAGCGACCTTTTTGGGAGCGTCGCGGATCTCATGCGGTACCTGGCGTAATTTGACTGTCCGCTTCGGCGGAACCACGCGCCCATCGCGCGTGCGGCAGATTGGCGCTTGAAGGGGGTTTCTGGCATGAGGCGCTCGTCCGGGTTTCAAACTTCCCCCGAAAATTGGGAGGCGCTTGCGGTGTATGATCACCCGCCGCGCAAATCCAGATGAATTACCCTGTTTGGCAGTTGGGTTTTCCCGGCGGACTGCTTATCGCGGCGATCGCGGGGCTTCACGTCATTGTCTCGCACTTTGCCGTGGGCGGCGGGGCGTACTTAGTATTGACGGAGCGCAAGGCCTACCGGGACGATGATTCCGAATTGCTGGCGTACGCGCGTTCCCATGCAAAGTTTTTCGCCTTGCTCACGCTGGTGTTCGGCGCGCTTACCGGCGTCGGGATCTGGTTCGCGATCGGGCTTGTGAGCCCCGACGGCACCTCAGCGCTGATCCACACTTTCGTGTGGGGATGGGCAATCGAGTGGGTATTCTTTTTCGTCGAGATAACCGCGGCGCTGATTTACGCCTACCAGTGGGACCGCCTCGACCGCGCCACTCATCTGATAGTCGGATGGATTTATTTCGGCGCCGCGTGGGCAAGCCTCGCGATCATCAACGGCATCCTCACCTTCATGCTGACGCCCGGCCGATGGCTCGAGACGCACAATTTCTTCGACGGGGTCCTCAACCCGACCTATTTCCCGGCGCTCGCGATGCGCACGGCGATGGCGGTTATGCTTGCCGGGATGTACGGCCTTCTGACGGCGACCCGGCTGCGCGGGGCCACCCGCGAGCGCGTGGCGCGTTGGGCCGGTGCGTGGGTGGTGGTTGGAATCGTTTTCATGCCCGTGTTCGGAGCCTGGCACTACAGCGCGTTCCCCGAGTTTTCGCGCCAGTACCTGGCAGGCATGCTGCCGGTTGCCAGACACACGGTCGCTCTCGGAATAAGCGCCGCTGCGGTGGCGCTCGTGCTCACCGCGCTGACCGCAGTATGGAAGCCGCGGGCGCTCAACGGCGCCGTGGTAGCGGTGGTGCTCGTGTGCGGCTTCATCACGCTCGGCTCGGGTGAGTATCTGCGCGAGGTCATACGCAAGCCCTGGGTTATCGGGGGCTATCTTTATGCGAACGGGATTCCCGCGGCTTCAGTGAAGAGGCTGACGGAGAACGGTATCGCGAGCGAGGCCAAATGGCTCGCCGCGCCACCTGCGGCGGACTCGCTTGCTTACGGGCGCGAGGTCTTCGTGCTCGAGTGCGGCGCGTGCCACAGCCTGGATGGTTATCGTGCGGTTCGCCCGCGGGTGCGCGGGTGGGATGAGCCTTTCGCCCGCGAGATGATCCCGCACCTTCAGTTGATGCGCGGCACGATGCCGCCGTTCGCCGGAAATGACACTGACCGCGGCGCGCTCGCGAAATACCTGGCGAGTCTGAATCCGTACACGGTCGCGGTCAGTGAGGCCAATCAGGTTGAGGCGGGCCGCGAGGTGTTCGAAATCCACTGCGCGGAATGTCACACGGTGCACGGCGCCATGCGGCCGTTGATCCTTTATGGGATGAGGCCGGAGGCGATCGGCGCGATGCTGAGAGTTCTCCCTGCGTTCAACTCCGGCATGCCTCCGTTTACCGGCAGCAGTGACGAGCGCCGCGCGCTTTCGCGCTTCCTGCAAACCGGACAGCCGATGCTGTAGCAGGATGATGAGAAAAGCGAGATCATCGCAGGTCGACCGCCCTGCGGTCTCAACATCCTGCGTAAGAGATGTCTTCTTTCCTCTATCTTCTCCCCCGGTCTTTTCCGGGGGAGATAAGAGAGGGGGAGCAGGCTGCGGTTATCACCAGCCTGCCAGGCGCAAGCCGAGGAGTGGCAGCTATGCAGAACCTTCCGATTCCAAGTGCCGATCCGATGCCATTGCCCGGGCCGATCTGGCTATTAAAGACGTTACTGCTGCTGACGCTTTATTTGCACCTGATTGCGATGAACCTGCTGCTCGGCGGCTCACTCGCCGCGGCGTTCTATCGCATCCGGCGCAATAGCGAATTCGCCCGGCAAGCGGCGCGCGACCTGGGCGCGAAGCTGCCGGTGATAATGGCCTATACGATCACGCTTGGAGTGGCCCCGCTCCTTGTCGTGCAGGTCTTGTACGGGAATTTCCTCTACACGAGTTCGATCCTGATTGGCCTGCCTTGGATCGGCGTCATCGCGCTCCTGATCGTCTCCTACTACGGATTCTATTACGTAGCGATGCACGACGCGGACCGTTCGGGCACGCATCTGGTAGGCGCGATCGCGGCGCTGATCGTGGTGTGCATCGGGTTTATCTATTCCAATAACATGACCCTGATGCTCGCGCCGGAGCGATGGGCCGAGTTGTATCGCCGGCACGCATCGGGATGGAGCCTGAACTTCGGCGAGCCAACCCTTATCCCGCGCTATCTCCATATGCTTGCCGGCGCGATCGCCGTGACGGGGTTGTTCCTGATGATAAGCGGGATCATACGGCGCACCAGCGAGTTCGGCCGCTGGCTCATCGAGCAGGGTGCAGCATTGTTTGCCGGCGCCACCATCGTGAACTACCTCTTTGGTCTTTGGTTGCTGGTGAGCCTGCCGCCGAATGTAAGGGCCATCCTGCTCGGCGGGAACGTGCTCGCAACCGCTCTGCTTGGAGTGGGCGTCGTTCTGGCGCTTGCCGCAACTGTTCACTCTATATTGGCCGGCGCGGGACGACGGCCGATATTGAACGCCTGCATAGCTACTGCAACCGCGCTGGTGACGGTTGCCCTCATGGTGGTCGTCAGAGACTACGTGCGTAACGCATACCTGGCGCCGAACTATCAAATCGGGCAATTACACGTAACACCGCAGACTGGCATCATCGTGCTCTTCTTCACCCTGTTCATCGCCGGCCTTGCGACGGTCTATTACATGCTGAGCAAGGTGGTCGCGGCGCGCCCCCCCACGGTCGCGGCCGACCAATAGGTCGTGTTCCTGCTTTCATCGCCGCCTGAACCCGCACGGCAGTGCCGATGCTGTCACGCACCTTTGGGGGCCCAATTCGGCGCCTCTATCGGGCGCTCGCCCCTACTTCTTCGGCGCGGCCCCGGTACAACTCAGGCTCACGACCTGCGGCTCGTGAAGCACATTGTCGGTGATAGTAAGCATCCCTTTGTAGCTACTCGTGTCCAGCGGCGTACACGTTACCTCGACTTTGCAGCTCTTCCCCGGAGCGAGCGTGCCGGTACATTCGGTACCCGTCACCACCTGGAAGATCGGCGCCGTCGCGGACTCCGTTTCCATCGCCACCGACAGCGCCTTCTTTCCTCTGCCGATATTCTTGATAGTCACGGTGACCGGTTTGCTGACCGTATTCTCGGTGACCTTCCCGAACTTCGCGGGATTGGGAGCGATCGTGAGCCGCTCTTTTACCGGCGTGGGCGTCGCAGTCGGCGTCGGTCCGCCAGTCGCCGTCGCCGTCGCGGTGGCCGTGGCTGTCGGGGTGGCGGTGCGCGATGCGGTTGAGGTCGGTGTCGCGGTCGCCGTGCGCGTCGCAGTAGCAGATGGGGTCGAGCTGGCGGTGGCTGTCGCAGTTGGCGTTGCGGTCCGCGTTGCGCTCGGCGTCGCGGTCGGCGTCGCGGTCGGGCTCCCGATTACGGTCGCCGTCGCGGTGGTGGTTGCGGTCGCGGTGCTGGTGGGCGTGGCAGTAACAGTGGGGGATGCCGTGCTCGTCGCGGTCGGCGTCGCGGTCGGAGTGGAGGTAATCGCTCCGGCGGGCGACAGCACACCAAAGTATGCGTTCGTTTGCCTATAGACGCATTGCTTACATTCGGTCTGGTACGCGCTCGACGTAACCGGGAAATTCGGGTCGTCGGTAGCGCCGGCAATATAGATCTGGTTACCGAAGGGAACGATCGCGCTGCCGATCGCAGCCACGGCGTCGCCCTGGGATGCATATCCGATACACGTCGAGAAAATCAGTTGGTTGGCCGGCGTCTTATTAGGATTGATCTCGGTCACGAATGAACCGGGGCAGGTTCCGACCGCGTCGGCAGTAACCGGGAAGTCTCCCGAGTCGGTGGCGCCAGTAGCGAGAATGTTACCCGAAGCAGTGACGCCCACCGACAAGCCGACTGCCGAGTAATCCGGAATTCCAAGATAGATGTCGGTGCTTCCGCCAAGAAACGTCGAATAGATCATCTCGGTCGCGGCCGGATTCAGTTCGCTGATGATCACGGCGGTGCGCTCGTTGACGCAGTCGGGACAGGAAGCTTGGTATGCATTCTTAAGCGGAAAATCGGCGGCGGTTGTGGCGCCGGTCACATACGCATCTCCGCTGGCATCGACGGCAATCCTATCCAGTGCGTTTATGCCGCTCGCGCCCGCGACCAGGGTTGAATATAAGAGCGAAGCGGAACCGCTCAAGGTGGTGTCGAACTTTGCCACGAAGCCGCAATCCCGCGCGGTGCATGGACCAGAATTCAGCACGCCGGTCGTCGTGGGAAAATCACTCTCATACGTCCCGCCCGAGACATACGCTTTGCCTTTCGAATCCACCGCCAATCCGACGATGGTGCTCTCTACTTGCTCCTTGGCAGCGGTCGCCGGCGCTGTATTCGTCGTCCCGCTCAAGTAGGTCGAATAGACAAGCTGACTTTCAAGGCTTGGATTGAGTTCAGCCAGATACCCGGAGTTGCAGGGTAGCGTCCCGCCGACGGCGACCGGGCAGGACGGCTGATATCCACTGGAAGTTGTCGGAACATCTGTCGCCACGGTATGTCCGGCGACAAACACGTCACCGGAGGAATCGATCGCGATCGCCGCGACGTTAGTCGTATTCGCGTGGCTACCGCCCGCAAGCGCACCGGAGACGCTCCCGAAATAGGTGGAATAGAGCAGCGCATTGCCTGCCGGGTTGAGTTCCGCGATAAAGCTGTCTGAGCCCACCGGATTGTCGGAACAGGCCGGGCATATTGACTGGTATGCGTTCACAAGGGGGAAATTGCCGGTCGTGGACTGCGTAAATCCACCGAAGAACGCATTGCCCAGCTTGTCAACAGCGATGGCCGTTCCCTCGGTTTCAGCGTTGCCGCCGAAATAGGTCGAATAGATCAGCGAAGCGCTACCGCTCTTGGTAGGATCGAACTTTGCGACGTACGCCGCACCCGGGCAGTTCGAGGTATCGCCAGGGCAGACCCCCTGGTCTGCGCCCGGCAGTCCGCCCGCTACCGGGAAATCGATCGAGTCAGTAGTGCCGACGACGTAAGCATCTCCGCCGGAGTCAACCGCGATTTCCATCGCGCCCTCCCCGGGCGCCCCCTGCGGTTTCTTATACACGGGTCTGCCGCTTCCGCCCATGAAAGACGAATAGAGCAGGGACGCAGCGCCGACGCCCGCAGGATTCAGCTCGGCGACAAAACCGGTGGCCGCCCCGTTCGCACATGGGACGCAGGTCGGAGTGAGCGCGTTAGCGCTGAGCGGAAAATCCGAAGAACCGGTCGTTCCCGCGACGTACGCATTGCCAGATGAATCAGTCACGACCCAGTTGCCGAGGGATCCGTTGGCGCCGCCGAGGTAGGTGCCATAGTTAAGCGCAGTTCCATCGGGGTTCAGCTCGAATACCACCTCACTAGCGGAGGCGCATCCGCCCGGACACGAGGTCGTAATCCCGTTCGGAGTGGGGAAATTTGTATAGCCAGTCGGTCCCGCAACAATCGCATTGTTGTGCGAGTCGACGGCGATCCCGGTACGCCAGGGTGTGTATCCCCCTGATGATCCGTAGGACGTTCCGCCGACGTAGGTCGAATAGACCAGTTGATTCGCGGGCAGTTGCGTAAGGTCGAGCTTGGTGACAAAGAATCCGCAATTGATCGCGGACGGGTCCCCGCAGCTCGTCTGGTAAGCGCCCGCCGTGGCCTGGATGCTGCCCGCTCCGCCCGGTATGCCCGCAACGTAGACGCGGCCGGAGCTGTCGACCGCGATGCCTCCGGTCTGCGCGTCGTTGAAAAGGTAGCTCGAATAGACCAGCGAGGACGTACCCGACTTGCTTGGATCGATGACTGCTATGAAAGATGAATTGCAAAACGTGCTTCCGCTGCATGTCGATTGGTATGCATTCGCAGTCAATGGAAAGTCTGTTTCTCCTGCGTAGCCCGTCAGGTATGCCTTGCCGGAAGGATCGACCGCAATTGCGTACGCACTGTCGCCAAGTTCGGAGGTCTGTCCACCGCCAAGTACGGTGGAGTAGATCAAGGACGAACTCCCGGACTGCGATGGATCGATGACGGCCAGAAATGCCTGCCCGTTAGGGCAACCGTTCGGACAGGCCTGGCTGTATGCGTTCGATGTCGTCGGGAAGTTGGTGGTAGTCGCCGTGCCCGCCAGGTATGCACGCCCGGTGGCCTTGTCGACCGCCATTGCCGAGACCTGATCGATGCGGCTGATCGGCGCGGTGGTCCCTCCGAGGAAGGTCGAATACACAAGCTGATTGCTTCCGGTAAGCGACGGATCCAACAACGCGTATGCCGGCGTGCTGCATTGCTTGCTATTAACCAGGGGACAAGTGCGCAGATAACCCTGGCTGGTAATCGGAAACCCGTTGGCTGCCGTATTAGTTGAAAGATGGATTCGTCCCAAGGAGTCCACCCCGATCGAAGCGGTTTGCGAATTGGCTGCGGTAAGAAGACCGTCGGCGGGGAAATAGCTCGAGTAGATTAGCTGGCTCGCCGCGGGCGCAGCCGGGTTTATCTCGGAAACGTAGATCTGGGTTCCATAGAGCGGGTATGGTTGATACCCATTTGCCGTCACCGGGAGATCGTACGATTGTGTCCCCCCGATTACGTAGAGATTCCCGGCCGAGTCGGTGGTGATTCCTGTCGCGCTGTTGCCATCGTAACCGTTGTACGTCTGCTGTCCGCTGCCGCCCAGATAGGTGAGGTAGCTGATGACCGGATCGATGACGAGTGCCCGGCCGGGATCGTAGTTCGGGATCTTGAATGAAAGTTGATAGCCGCCGCGCTTTGCACGCGAAAGAATATACGATCCCGCAACCGGCGTTCGGACGCTTCCCGCGGTTTGATATGCGATCGGTCTCAGCAGACGCACGATGCGTCCGTGGCTCGCGATAGCCACGTTGCCACGCTCATCAAGCCTGGCCGACTGGGCGCCGTCGAGCGCGAGTCTGACCATGGATGGTTTAACGCCGCGCTTCAGCACGAAGTCGCATTCGAGCTGGCCATCGGTGCCGTACCAGACGAGATCGACGCCGGGCCAGACCTCTCGCGCGCGCACTTTTGCGTAGGTGGGGATATCGGTGCGCCATTTCGACGGATCGCCGCCGATAAAGTAATTGACGCGCGCGCGCATCGGATCTTCCCCGCGAATCGCAGCGGGCGAACTTCCGCCGATCGGGCGCAGATGAATCGCCTCGGCGCCCGCGCGCCGATCGTCCGTCTGATTTTTCCCGCGCACCGGCGGGCTCGCGAGCCGCAAGACCGTGTCGTTCGCGGTCAGAAACAGCGCCATATCGCCGCTATGCGCCAGATACCGGACCTCGCGCGCGGTCTGTCCGCGATTGGGCTCGAAGTTCAGCGGACGCCGGATCGACAGGAGCTTCGAATCGCCCGGATGCGCGGCGGTCGGCGCGGAATCGATGGCATGGGCGATCGGCGCCGGACGGGCGGCCTGGGCCGCAACAACCGAGCGCATCGCGACGAGCACGATACCGATCGAGACCGCGATTGCGACAATGGCCGGAAGGAAAAATCGCTGTAAGTTCAATTTGCACTCTCGGAGGGTGGAAACGCAGTCCCCGCTTTTGGTTGCGCCCGAATAAGCGCGGCAGCATAGCAATGCCTTTCAAATTTGCAATAGATGGGCTTGTCCAATGGATGATTTCTTCTACTGGATTTGGCCAAGTTTCGCCTCTCATTGCTGGTTTGGATTGGCGCTGCCGGCTTCGGATCTTGAGTGGCGGGCGCGGACCAGCGCCGAAGGGAATTCCTCTCCGGAGGGAATGCCTCTCAGGTTCCGTCCAGAGGTGGAATTCCTGACGGTACACTGAAGCCGGGAATTTCGTACCAGCATACGGTCGGAGCCAGTTGCAACAGGCCCGGACCAACTTGAGAACCGGTCCAGGAGATCGGGCAGGTCACACAACTTCCGTCCCGGCAGGGCGGACAGGGGACCGGCCCAATTCAAGGGGGCAGGGGTGCTTTACTGCCCCAGGCCCTTCAGCGTGATTTTTCCGGAGGCGTCGTTTGAACCGATCAGCCCCGAGCACAAAACGACTGCGCCGCCCGGGAACATACTGCTGGACGCGAGCACGCATCCGCCGCTGTTGATGATTGAATTGTCGAACTGCAGGCACGAACCGCCGCTAAGCTCGAACACTTCGTTATCCTTTGATGCGGAAATCCGGATGACAGCATAGTACGGAGAGCAACCGGCGCCGCCTCCCGCATCCGGAGCGGACCCATCGGTCTCATCAACGGTTCCTACGATGGTTGCGGTTCCCTTACCAGCCGTTCCCGAGTATGAACCGTCGACCGTTTCGCAATAGCAATTACTGCCGCTTGGACATAGATTCGCATGAGCATCGGAATCGGAACATCGGCCTGAGTTGAACGTTTCTGAAGTGACCTTAATCGTACCGCTATAATTCTTGTAGGCACTCTTTGCTTGCGCACTCTCTGCGAAAGCCAATACGAGCGCGATAGCGAGAAAAGAGGAGCTTAATTTCATTGTCAGCCTCCTTTTGGGGAACGGTGGTGATTCTAATCGCGAATTGCCAGCTGTGTGTCAAGGGCGATGAGCTGCCGAGTGGGAATCCCCGCCCCAAATCACTTCAGAAATGGGAAGGCCACCAGCAGGACGACTATCGCTACGACGAGTGCGCCGCCGCCGATTGCAAAAAACCCTATCAATGATGCCCCCAGCGCGCGCCATGCCGAAAATCGATGAACCTCACCTATGCACTTGAGGGACACGACGGTGGCCCAGATCAGGACCACGACAATCACCGCGACGTAAGGGATCATCTGTCCCATCTGACTCAGCATTGCATGCGGGTCGCCGCCGCCGGGCACGAACGAATGCGGAAAGATGAGCCCCGCCAGCGTTATGACCAGGTTTGCCGCGATTCCAGGGATCGTCGCCCAACCGAGCGCGGCCCGAACTTCGACGGCCTTCGCTGTCCCTCCCAGCAGCGCCCCGCTCCATCGGAGCACTACCCCCTGTAGGTAGAGGATTACGATCGCCGCCAGAGGTCCGATGACCAGAGAAGCGAGACTGAGAATCCGCCATTTGTGTGGGTCGAACATCGGAATAGGTTTGTTTCCGACCACGAACGCGGTTGGATTCGAGCTGAAAATCAGGTTCGTGCCCGCGCCAATGAGCGCTCCGACGACGACCAGCGCTATGACCATGTGGCATGGATCGCGATCGACGATCGCGCGGATCGTCTCGCGGGGGCGGATGCAGATGCGAATGTACGGGCTTTCGAGCAGGCTGGTCGGATCCATCGATTGACCCCTCTCATTGTGGAGCTTTCCTGTCGCGGAAGGGCTTGCCCTGCTTGAAGAGATCGAGGCGGTCCCGCAGATCCTTTTGATCCTGCGCCGATGCGGTCTTCGCCATATCGATCGCGCGTTGCTCCCATACTACCGCTTCGGAGTAATTGCCTGCCTCGGCGTAAGCCGCGGCCAGAGTGTCGATAACCTGCCACTCCAACCACGAGGAAAGATTGCACGCCTGATTCGCATATTTGAGCGCGAGCTTGCCGTCGCGCAGCTTGTCGTCCGGACAGGTGCTGAGAATCCAGGCCAGCGCGTTGGCGATTACGGAGTTGTCCGGGGAAAGATCGGCCGCTTTCCTGTAATCTTCGAGCTCGAGGCGATACTCTCCGCGCTGTCCATGAATATCGCCGCGTTCGTCGTATGCTGATGCGTTGTTCGGCTCGATCTCAATTACGCGCGTTAAGTCCTCGATCGCACGATCATATTGTTTTTTGTCCCGGTAGGCCCCCGCACGTTTCCAGATCGTATCTCTGTCATCGGGAGCGAGCTTCAACGCCTCGTTCAAATCATCGATGGCATGATCGTAATCGTCCTTTTCGGCCTCCGCGAAGCCGCGGCGATAATAAAGGTCAGCGCGCTTTGCGCGGGAATATTTGATCGCCCGCCCCAGATCCGCGATCGCGTCGTCTAACTTGCCGCGATGGTCGAGGACGTAAGCCCGCATGCTGTAGGTTTCAGCGTCCTGCGGCGCCAGCGCCACCGCCCGGTCGGCATCGGCCTGCGCCCGGTCGTAATTGTTCATAGCGAGGTAAGCGTCCGAGCGGGCAATCAGCGTATCGACGTCCTTGGGGTTTCGGGCGAGGATTTCGTCCAGATCGATGAGGACGGCGACATAGTTGCGGTCGGCGCTTTCCGCATCCGCGCGGTAGCGCAGAAGTTCAGGATCATGCGGCTTCGCCTCGAGCGCGCGCCCGTACTCTTCGGCGGCACCCTTGTAATCGCCCTGGTAGTACTTCAATGAACCGAGCGCCACATCGACCCTGGTAACTCCGAGGAGCGCAACCGCGGCCAGACTCGCGAACCTCGCCGCCAGGGGCAGGGAGTCCATGAGCGTATGGGCAATGATGTTCGGGATGATATTTCTCTGCCATATATACGTGAGAACGAAGAGCAGCTCGGCCGGAAGAATCAGCACCGCGTAACGCCATCCCCAGAATGGCACGTGCGCGACTACCGACAGGGCAAGCGCCACGCCGGCGGCCAAAGCGAGACTTCCGCTAATCTCGGCGAAACGGCCGAGCGCGAAACCGCGCTCCACGATTTCCTCGACGAATCCAGCCGCAAGCGCAGCTATCAGCCACAACCCGAGCGGCATTTGCAAAAAGAATTTGAGTTGCTCGACCGCGACGTTTGACATTCCGCGCGGAAACAGGATCCGCAGGACGGTCGTGTACACCCCCTCCACAATCATGATCGCGAGAAGAAGCGCGAGTCCGAGACCGAAATCAGACCAGGTCGGATTCCTGAGGCCGAGCGAGGAGAGCGGGCGGCGTTCCACCAGAACGACAATTCCAACGATGACGGCTCCGACCGCGAGCTTGAGTATGCTCTCGGTCAGTGCCCAGGAACCCTTCGACGAAATGCCGGCCCACCCAAAAGACGATTCGAGCAGGTGAGGAACAGGGCTGAGCAGTGTTCCGAATGCGACCAGGAGGCCAAGAAAAGTCGTGAAATATAGACTCGCCGGCCGTACCGGAGTTCCCGGCGCGGTTGGCGCGCTCACTTCGCTGCCGGCCGGGCGCTGCATTGCCTGGAATACGAGCCGGACCGCGGCCGGCGGCTATCGATGCACTGCATGTGTCCGCGAATTAACACAGAGGCTATGGGCGAACAAGGTTACCGCCTGCCGTGGTTGCTGAGCTTTCAAATCCCAAAGCATTTTGTGATGTTTTTTTTCGCGATTGAATCTCGACTTGCCTCGCGCAACCACATCGATCGAAAGCCGGGGATTCAGCTCGGGACGTTTTCAGCATCGGCACTTTATCGATTGCGCTATAGCCTGGAGAGACGTTATGAGTAACGCAGTCGGAGGGGCGAAATGGTTTCCAAGACTTCGATGCGAATTTCCTCGGCGGTTGTATTGTCTCTTGCGTTGATCGTTTCGATGGTCGTCCACGAGCCTCGATTCGGATGGGCGCAGGATGCCGCGTCCGACGCATTGAACAAGGCGGTCGCTTCGACCAGCCGGCGTCCCGAGGATGCCGCGCGCGACAAGTATCGTCATCCGATCGAGACGCTGGAATTTTTCGAGATGAAGCCCGACATGACGGTGGTCGAGATTTGGCCGGGCGCCGGTTGGTACACGGACATTCTCGCGCCTTATCTCCACGACCGCGGCAAGCTCTACGTGGCGATTCCTTCGGGCGAGAATGCCGCAGCTTACCGGAAGAAACTGGCCGATGATCCTGCGCGGTTCGGGAAGGTCACGATCACCGACCTGGACCCTCCTGACAAAATGGAAATCGCGCCGGCCGGTTCGGCGGACATGGTAGTAACGTTTCGCAATGTCCACAATTGGATGCGCCGCGGGCACGGCGAACAAGTATTCAAAGCGATGTACGCCGCGCTCAAGCCCGGCGGCATCCTCGGCGTTGAGGAGCATCGCGCCGACCCCTCAAAGCCGCAGGACCCGGCGGCAGCCTCCGGCTACGTGCGCGAGGATTACGTGATCAGGATGGCCGAGCAGGCCGGCTTTCAATTGGCGGGCAAGTCCGAGATCAATGCCAATCCCAAGGACACCAAGGATTACCCCAAGGGCGTGTGGACTCTGCCGCCAACTCTGAGATTGGGCGATACCGACAAAGTGAAATACCTCGCGATCGGCGAGAGCGATCGCATGACGCTCAAATTCATCAAGCTGAACGCAAGCGCCCGCCCGTAAGTTTCCTGCGGGCATCCGATTTCAGATCGCCGACTTCTATACCTCGTCGCAGGCCAGTCGTCGGTTCGAGGTTGCGCGAATCGGGCGGCTTTGAATAAGTATGAAGGCGTGGCGATACAAGCGGTAATCTGGGATTTCGGCGGCGTCTTCACGACATCTCCATTCGAGGCGTTCAACCGCTATGAATCTCAACGCGGCCTCCCCAGGGACTTCATCCGAACCGTCAACGCGACCAATCCCGACTCCAACGCCTGGGCGCTCTTCGAGCGTGGCCGGATTGACGGCGCCGCATTTGATCGAAAGTACCTGGAGGAGTCGGCTGCGCTCGGCCACCCCGTGCGCGGAGCCGACGTCCTGCCTCTGCTTGCGGGCGAGGTGAGGCCGCGAATGGTCGAGGCGCTCGTAATCTGCAAGCGGCATTTCAAGGTCGGCTGTATCACCAATAACATGGCGCACGGCGACGGGCCGGTGATGGCCGCGAGTTCGGAGCGCGCGTCGCGAGCCGCCGACATAATGCGCCACTTCGACGCCATAATCGAAAGTTCCAAGACCGGCGTGCGCAAGCCCGACCCCAGAATTTACCTGATGGCGTGCGAGAGCCTCGGCGTGGAGGCCAGCGCGTGCGTCTACCTCGATGACCTCGGGATCAACTGCAAGGCCGCGGCCCAACTCGGGATGGCTGCGATCAAGGTCGTGAGCGAAGGGCAAGCGCTGGTCGAACTCGAAGCGGTGACGCGGCTCACATTCCCCAAAATCGGCGCACGACTCGATTAAAGGGTGACGCAAATGAGCGACGTTCGAATCGACAGCTACAAATTCCTGCCTCGCAGCATGTGGCCGATGTTCAAGGGCTTTCAGCCGGAGCCCGCGGAGGTGAAGCCGGTAATCGCTCGCGTGCCTCTGCGCGAAGCAAAAGTTGCGCTGCTGACTTCAGCGGGACTCTATCTCAGGGGGAAGCAGCCGTCATTCGACATGGATCGCGAGCGGCGCGAGCCGATGTGGGGCGACCCGACCTTTCGCGTGATTCCGCGCGACGCGAAGCAGGATGAAATCGGCGTGGCGCATCTGCATATCAATCCGGATGATATCCTCGCCGATTTCAACGTCGTGCTGCCTCTTGCCGTTTTCGCAGATCTCGAGCGCGCCGGCGAGATCGGGAAACTCGCGACCAACAATTATTCGTTCATGGGCTATCAAGGGCAATCCATCGGTGCGTGGCGCGATGACTACGGTCCCGAACTCGCCCGGCTCCTGCACGATGACAGCGTCGACCTGCTGATTCTCGCGCCGAGTTGACCGGACTGCTGCAGGAACGTGCCCGTGCTGGCGCGTACAGTGGAGAACTCGGGAATTGCAACCGTGATCGTGACGATGATGCCGGAGATGGCGGAGCGATACGGATTGCCGCGTATCGTGGGCGTTGAGTTTCCGTTCGGACACTCGTTCGGGCTACCTGGCGATCGCCGGATGCAGACGGCGGTGGCGAGGACCGCGCTGTCGGTGTTCGAGCGCCGCGATTTTCCGGTCCGTGAAGACGTTCCGATAACCTGGCCTATCGATTTCAAGGACGCATATCGCGGATGGCAGCCCAAGGAGCCGTCACCCGTGGTCGCGCTGATGGCCCGGCAAATCCGGGAACGTCACGGCAAGGACTAAACTCGCGCCGGGAGCGCGCCTGCGATGCCGGATTCCGCCTCCAAGCTGATAACCGCAACTATCGAGACCGCGTTGGTGCCAAGCCCCTCGCGCCTGAGCGTGCTGCTGCCAGCGGGATATGACCGCGGCGCGGCGTCATATCCGCTGATGTATCTGCTTCATGGCGGCGACGGCGACAATAATTTCCTTGGCATTCTCAAGCCGTTGATCGAGCGGGCGTGGGAGCGTTCGCTTCTTCCGCCGCTGGTCGTGGTTACGCCTGACGCCGATCGCTCATTCTATGTCGACTATCGCGACGGCTCCCGGAAATGGGAGACGTTCATTCTTGGCGAGTTGCTCTCGCACGTACGGCGAACCTATCGCGTCGATCCGCGCCCGTCGCAAACGGTCGTCGCGGGAATCTCGATGGGCGGCCTGGGCGCGTTGCGGATGGCATTCAAGCATCCGGAGATGTTCGCCGGTGTCGCGGCGCTCGAACCCGGAATCGAGCCGGCGCTTTCGTTCGATGAGATCGACCTGCGCGATCGATTTTACCGGTCTGACGAGCTCCTCGAAGAGCGCTTCGGACGCCCGGTGGACCGCGAATGCTGGAAGGCGAACAACCCGGCGAATATCGCGATCGCGCGTGCGGCCGAACTTCGCGCGAGCAAACTTCCAATTTATATCGAGGCGGCCGACGAGGATGCGTTCTATCTTTTCTACGGCGCCGAGTTTCTCCATCGCGTGCTGTTCGATGCGGAAGTCAAGCACGAGTACCGGCTGGTGCGCGGCGCGGATCATCTCGGACGAACGCTCGAGCATCGCTTCATCGATGCGTTCCGATTCCTTGGCCTCGCGCTCAATCCGCCGCCGCCCGACGAATCGCTGAACGAGTTCCACAAGGTGATCGCCGCGATGAAGCGCCACGCCGGATACTCAGATTGAGCCGATGCCGCCGCGCGAGCCGAGCCGCGGAATCGATCATCTGGAGGGCAAGCCGCTTGCGAGCGAGGCGGTGACTGGTGCCGCGGCGCCGGATGCGCAGCCGGCTAGGCTTTCTCCTTCGATCCGTACGAGACTGCGAGTCCCGCGCGCGCGTCGGATTGAACGCCATATTGCGGGATTGGATAGCGCAGGCCATTGGCGGCCAGCCGCTTCATCCCCTCGATCGCCTTGCGCAGGTAATCGGGTGGAATCGCCATCAGCAGCTCGTCATCGAGCACCCCTCCGTAGCGCCGTTCCGCGAAGCACGGGATCGACAGGCTCGGCTCGCCGGTCTTGAGCGCGCGCCCCCACGAGTCGGCGCACGACGACTCTCCGACCACGCTCCAGTTGAATTTGCGGTACCCGGACCACTGAAGGCCGTTGATGAAGATGATCATCTGGCCGGGAGTCGCATAGATCAGGCAGATATCGGGCGGATTCAGCCGCCCCGAGGTGAGCGGCGAGACGGCCATGGACGTGTAGCGGCCGTGCGGCGCCAGATCCATCGCGTGCTGATGCGCCGATGCGTCGGCGATCGTCTCGTACCATACTCCCGCCATCGCCTTGCCCGAGAGCCACTGTTCATCGGCCGGATGGAGACCGATGACCGCGGCGCATTGGGCGCCTGCCAGGTCTTTCGCCGTGACTCCGACGGTCCATCCCAGGCGCGCCGCCTGCGCGACAATCTGATCGGTGGTGTGAATCGCGCTGGGGCGGCGGATTTTCGGTATCTCCTCCATCTGTTCGACCGTCGCGAAGAGCTTCATCCCGATCGGAGTCGTGCGCAGGCGCAGCAGCCGGTTGAGGTCATCGACGATCGCACTCCAATCGTAGGCGCTCGTGTCGCGTCCGGCGGCAGTGGTTGGGTTCTCGCCAGTGATCGCCATCGTATGTACCTCCTCGCGGGGCGTGCCGCAGGTGCGCGGATGTTCGCGCAACGGCGCAAATTCCATCGCGACATGCAGCACCGATCGGGGAATTAACATGGAGAGGGCACGGACGGCCACTGGAGCGAGGCGCCGTCCGCCCTGCGGCGAAGACGCGCCAAACATTCCCATCGCGCCTGGTGGGAACGATGTTCATACGGTCACCTTGAACGCCTGAATTGGGGCCGAAGTCCGCGCTTGCCATCCGGCTCGCTGAACGCGTAGTCTAAACGCCGTCTAAAGGAGGGTGATCCGCTACCTCGCCCTATCCTTTGGCTCGCAGAAATTTTGAAAGAGGAGGCCAACGACGCGCTGCGAGATTGGACCCGCAAGAGGCGATCGTGAATCGGCCCCGCCAGCGCTGATGGCGAGCCGGAGCCGGCTCAGGATAACCCACACACCGCGTCGGCCATTTCTTCAACCCTGATCGATAACGCCATGATTTCGCGCGGGCCACAGTGGTTGTTCAGGCTGTCCCTCGTTCCTCGTGCGTTCCTTTCGACAGCCGTCCTGAGCGCATTCCTGCTAGGTTCGCGGTACGTCTTCGCCGGGGAGACGCTCGAGGTCCCGTCGGGATGCGCAATTCGGGCCGCATCTGACGAAGACGAGCCGGCGGTCCGGCCCCCGGCCGCCTGCGATTCGGTCGAGCGCTCCGATGACAAAGATGATCCCATGTCCGAACTGGAACCGTTCCTGGAGAGCCATTTCGACCTGTACCGCGACTCGGAGGGCTACAAGACCTTGACCGCCTCCTCCGCGCTCGGGGCGACGATCGGCGGCTACACGTTCACTCTCGCCAGGGACACGGTGTTTGCGAGCGATTCGCTTGGTACCGAGCGATCCCAGGCGCAAGTGTTGTCAGTACACAAGGATTTCTCCGAGGAGTTCGGAATCGGAGGAGGTCTTGGCACCGTGGCGAGCACGCACCGGACCGATCTTGCCTGGTCGTTTCGGACCAGCGCGGATATCGGGGGCGCCTCGCTCGAGGCGAACATTTCACACGATGTGCTCGCAGCGTCGGCCGAGGAAATCCGTTCGAACATCCGGCAGACTGATTTCGGCCTGAACCTTTCGGACAAATTGACCGCTAGTCTCGGTTCGGGCATCGAGTTCCATCATAAGCTCTACTCCGACGGGAACAGCTCGAATGAATTCCAATTCTCGCCGACCTACGAATTTCCGCTGGTAGCCAGCGATCTCGCGTTCGGTTACAGTTTTCAGTACCTCGGATTTGCACGGGACACCAACCATGGCTATTGGGCTCCGCAACGGGTTCTGTCGAACGACGTATCGATCGCATGGACGTTCGATTGGATTGATACCTATGGCCGGGTTGAAGCGTCAGGCGGGTTCGGGTCGGCGCGCATGTCGGGCATCAACGCGGGCGGTCCTTCCAGCGGATGGGATGGCGGAGCGAAGCTGGTTTTCGGGTTCCGGCCGACGCGAAACTCGGTGGTCGAGTACTATTGGAACGGAAGCGGATCGGCGCACTGGAGTTCGACATCGGCTGGATTAAGTCTTACCTACACATTCTAGGTTGACGAAAGGGGCAGGTAATTTGCGGACCGGTCAGCAAATCAGGTGCGATCCACGCGCCGGGAGGGTCGAGGCTCCTCGGGCGCGTCGGCCAATTCCACGCCGCGAAATTCATTACACACGGCTGGCGATCGTGGTCAGTCTTCTTACTTCGTCGGCCGCGCTCTACCTGCTGGTTGGTATCATCTGTGACCGATTCCATTCCTCGCACATTGCGCTGGCCGCTCTGGAGACGTTCTTTGCGTTGAATTTTGCGTTCCTCACCTACCGGATTACCACCTATCAATTCAATCGTCTGAGCTTCTTCCGCCGGCTTTTGAGACATCGTGAGGCGACCCGCGATGAGCTCGAGTCCGTTTACGATCAGGAGCATCCGAGCTCACTTGCCATCCTGGTACCTTCGTTTTGCGAGGAGGTACGGGTGCTGCAAATGACCCTGATGTCGGCGGCCCTTTCTGAATATCCAGACCGGCGGGTCGTGCTCCTGATAGATAATCCACCGAATCCTTCGGAGGAAGCGAAGCAGCGGGAATTGAATGCGACCCGCGATCTGGTGCGCACGCTGGACGCGCTGTTTCGCGCGGAGCATGCCTTCTATGCGGCGCAGCAAACGGCATTCGAAGGACGGCGCGTTGCGGGGTGCGTGGATCTCAAGGCGGAGAGCCGCCGTCTCGCAAAGCTCTACCGGCGGGCAGCGCGATGGCTCGAGGAACAGGCCGAAGGCTGGGAACGCGCCGATCATTACGATGCCTTGTACATAGACCGCATATTGCTCGAGCCGGCGAAGGCTCACCGTGCGCGGGCCGATGAGCTCGAGGGGAAAAGCCGTAATCCCGGCCGCAGAAGCGCGGACCTCCTGCACATCGCTCGCGAATACACGCGCCTGGCGAAGCTGTTCTCCGTCAGGCTCACCAGCTTCGAGCGCAAACGTTTCGTCAATCTGTCGCACGCCTCCAACAAGGCGATGAACCTCAACAGCTACCTCGGGTTGCTGGGCCGGAGCCTTCGGGAGGTCGTCGGACCGGGCGGGCTGCACCTGGAAGAGTGCGACCCGAAGATCGCTCAGTTGTCGGTGCGCGATGCAGACTATGTGATCACGCTGGATGCCGACAGCATGCTGCTCAGCGATTACGCATTGCAGCTCACTCATATAATGAGTCAGCCGGAGTGCGCGCGCTACGCGGTGGTACAGTCCCCGTTCACCGCGGTACCGGGGAGCACGTCGCTGATCGAACGAATCGCGGGCGCTCAAACCGACGTCCAATGGTTCTCAACCCAGGGGTCAACTCTCTATCAGGGTTCTTTCTGGGTAGGAGCGAACGCGCTATTGCGCCGGGCGGCCCTCGAGGACATCTGCGAGACCGTCTACGAGCGCGGGTTCGCGGTCAAGCGTTATATCCACGATCGCACCCTGGTGGAGGATACCGAATCGAGCGTCGACCTGGTGGGCCGAGGCTGGCAGATATACTGTCATCCTGAGCGCCTGTCATATACCGCTACACCCGGGAACTTTGGCGCCCTGGTGATACAGCGGCGGCGCTGGTCCAACGGCCCGGTTCTGATTCTTTCAAAACTGCTTCGCTATGCGGCTAGCGGGCCGGGCCGGCTGGCCAGGATCCCGGAAATAGTGCTTCGCCTTTACACGCTGACCGCAGTGCTCGGATCCGCCTCCGTGCTGTTTATCATCTCGGTTCCCTTTCCGGACGGCCGGCGTTTCCCCGCATTTTTTCTGCTCGCATGCGTTCTGCCCTATTACTGGCTATTCTGCCGCGACCTCATCAGTTGCGGCTACCAGTGGTGGGACCTCCCGCGCGTGCACGCCATGGATCTTCTGCTTATCCCGGTGAACCTGACGGGTCTCCTGCAGTCGCTTAGACAGGGGATTACCGGCCGGCAGTCTCCATTCACGCGTACGCCCAAGATCCCGGGACGTACGATCGTGCCGCCGGTGCATGTGGTCATGCCGCTTTTGATATTTACGGGGATTGTCCTTTGGACCGTTCAAGTAATGCGCAATGGAGGAGGGTTTGGCTACGGAATTTACGGAGTACTTAACGGTTGCTATCTCCTCTACGGCATTGTGACCTACATCCAGTTGAAATTCGCCGCGCAGGATGTGGCGGCCGTGGTTGCGGTGCGCGCGGTATCCGTTGCGGAGCGCATGCGATTGAGACGGTCGGAAGAAGCCCGAATGGAAAACGACCTGGAGGTTCCGGAACCTGAAATTCCCCGGCAAATCAGTCCCGAAGCCGCGAGTTAGCGTTGTTCTCATAATTCTCCTTGGGCTCCTGGTTTCTGCAAACCGGGCGATCGCAGGGTCCGATCCGCTGGCGTCAGATGTGCCGCTGGGGCCTGTCAGGATCGCTCTAACGATCGACGATTGGCCTGAGACCGGCGACACGCCGGACAATGTTTCGCGTACCGCGATAGCCGCAAAAATCATCGAGGTCCTCAAGGCGAATCATGTCGCCGCCTACGGCTTTGCCAATGGCCTCTTCATGGACTATGACCCGACCGAAATAGCCATACTCAAGATGTGGGTGGCCGCCGGGTATCCGCTTGGCAACCACACCTACCGGCATTCGAACCTCAACCAGGTCGGGGCCAAAGCCTTTCTGGACGATATCGAAAAGGAAGATAACCTGCTTGCGACGATCGAGGACTCCGCGGCCGGACTGCGCCGCCGCCGGGTGTTCAGGTATCCATATCTCGAGGAAGGCGACACTCTTGAAAAGCGAAATCAAGTGCGCTCGTACCTCGAGAAGCACGGCTACCGGCTTGCAGAAGTGACTACGGATTACTTCGACTGGGCGTGGAACGATGCCTATACCCGGTGTATTAGCCAGCATGACGCGGCCTCAATTGAGTGGCTCAAGAGTCATGTCTTCGAGGGCGCGGATCGGCGCGTTCGCGGCGCCAACGCGGTTTCCGAGCATCTTTTCAACCGCAGAATTCCGCAGATTCTGCTCATCCATGTAGCTGTCTTCAATTCGATCACGCTCGACAGCATCATAAAGCGGTGGAAGGCCGAGGGCGTGCAATTCGTCTCGCTCGACGATGCGCTCGCGGATCCTGCGTACCGCATCAATCCCAACCACGCATACAGCGGCGGCCTGACCTTCCTGGATGAAATCGCCGAGTCGAAGGGACTGGGATTTGGGCAGTTCGATGACAACGTTTATACCATGGACCGCCTGAATCAGGTTTGCCAGGCTCCCCCGGGCGGAAAGAAATAGAGGGCTGTGATTTATCACGAGCCTGCTAGAAGTGCCCGGCCGTGGGTCCCGGCCGCGGCGACGGCGCTGGCCGCTTTGAGCCTGTACCTCGCGCTGCGGCCGCCGCTCTACGATATCGACGGGTTTCCGGATCGCCTCGCCGCGCTCGAGCCGGAAGCGATTTACGACATTCTTCCGAATCATCTGGTGTGGCGACCGCTGCTGATGGCTCTGGTAACGGTATCGAGTTGGTTTGGCTACTCCGACACGGTGCCGCTTCAGCTTTTCGGGATATTGATCAATTGCGCAGTCCTGTTTTTTCTCTACTTGCTTCTTTACGATTTGAGCCGTAAGCCGCGGTTCGCGCTCACAGGGGTGCTGTTCGTCGCGCTTTCGCCGTGGTTCTGGTATCTCGGATTTCAAAACCGCCCATATCCAATCGTTTTCCTGGCACTGGTGCTGTTCCTTACCGCGTGGAACACGTTGGATGGAGAGCCCCCAGCGAGTTTACGCCTTGTCGCATCGGGCGCATGTATTCTGGCCGCGATTTTGCTCCACGAAGCGGTCGTGGTCGTCGTCCCGGCCGCGGTGATCGTCCTTTGGTTTTGTGGCTCCGAGAGCGTCCGCCTGCGGCTGGCACGGGGAACGATCTGGGGCGGCTCGATCGCGTTGTGCGTCCTGTTCGTTTATTTCGCAGCCTGGCGAATGCTCTTTGCGGATAGTCCTTTTCTCACCTGGGCGTCCGGATACCTCAGCGAGATCCACCCTTTGGAAGCCCCGGCGACGGGCCCTCTGACTCTGTTCGCCAAGTCGGTAATCGGTCTTTCGGGCGCGCTCGTGCAAAGCGGGCCGATTCAGGAGGCGTTGTCCGACTTCCCCGCGAAAGCCGTGCTGGCCGTCTATGGCGCCTTGGGGGTTGCAGCGCTGGCGGCGATAACTTTCGCAGTTGTCCATTCTTCTGCGGGAAAAGAAATCGTGCGATTGATCCGCACGAATGCCCTGTTTGCGGTCTCGGCGCTCTCGATGGCGTTTTGGGCGGCGTTCGTCATTGCCTGGGAACCCGTGACCCCCAACTTCTGGGTATTGATCCTTTTCCCGGCGCTGGCATGTCTCGCTCTGCTGCTCCGAGGACGGCAGGCGGGAAGGCTGGGAGCCGGGGCCGCGGCAGCCGTACTGATCGTTAGCGCGTGGAATGCCTGGCAGAACTACGAATTCGACCGCGCACAAAGCCGCAATTTCCCGGAGCCAATTCTCGCATCGATCAACAGCCACCTCGGCGCTCGCGGCACATTTTTCGTGCTTGGTCGAGGCTGGTATGGAGACATGAACTATGACCTGATCCTCGGTTGCCTCGACCACACCGCCCAGAAAGATCACGGCGTCGCAATCCTGGACGATATCGTGTTTCCAGTAAACGGCTCGCCTTCATGGCGCCGCGCGCTCAGCGATCGGATCGATTCGACGATCAGCGCCGGCGGCCGCGTTTACGTCGCAGGACACGTGCTGGATCCCGATTCGTATAAAGACCTGTGTGGCTATAACGACCCGTTTAATGCCTACATCGATCCGAAGTGCATAGCGAGCGACACCCACGATCTCTTTCGACAGATCATCGATACTCTCGCACCGTACGATCAGAGCGAGTCGGAGTTCAGTATCGGCGAAGACACGTACTATTTGCTGACGCGCAAGGAAACCGCGCCTCAACCGCCGGCCCATGACCCGTAGTGGCGCCCGCCGACCTGTGGGCCGAGGCGAGCCGGCGCCTCGGAGCGGCTCGGCAGCGAAGCCGCCGTTCATCGCTTACGCATCGCTGTTTCTGCTTGGCCTCCTGGCGGCCGCAGCGGGGCAAACGTTTCGCGAGTACGTCACTCAGTGGAATCAAAGAGAGCTGGCGCGCGTGACCTCCCCGGACCAGCGGCTGGATGCCGTTTTCGTTGGGCCGATCTGGCGGTATCTTGGAGCTGGCAGCGCGTTGTACGTAATTCCGAAGGGTGATCCCACGCCCGGCGCCGGCGGCGTGTTTCGCGGGACGCGCTTCCAGTCGCCGCCGGAGCTGTCGTGGAAGAACCGCCAGCTCCTTGAAGTTCGCTATCGAGCTGGCTGCATTGACGGCTTTTCCAACCTGTGGTCCTCGAGTGAAGTGGGCGATGGCGAATACTATGTGGAAGTGCGGCTCGAACCGCTTTCCGCATTCACCTGTCTGACGAACCCCGCAAGCACCGATGCCGACTTAACCGGCAAGTGATGCTGTTATGCCGCACGTCCTGATCATTACTCTTCGGCGGCTGGCCTTTCTCTCGGCCTTTGTTCTCGGCGCGCTCAGTCCGATATTCTCGCAACTGCTGCTGTCAAGCGCGTTCCCTTCGCGCCGGGAGATAGTCCGGGTCGCGTCGCCTGACAAGCGGGAGGATGCCGTTCTGGTTCGTGCCCGGGCAAGCGCGCTCTCGCGCGAGCGGCACTGGGAAGTTTTCGTAGTGCGGCACCAGATG
>Ga0187771_10000005_pt1 | contig 101705 bp, 85 predicted proteins | sample 0116_SJ02_MP15_1_FD_133139 | JGI IMG/M metagenome (GOLD analysis project Ga0187771, IMG submission 133139) | Tropical peat soil microbial communities from peatlands in Department of Meta, Colombia - 0116_SJ02_MP15_10_MG | ecosystem: Environmental > Terrestrial > Soil > Wetlands > Peat | place...
ACTCGTTGGGCGTCAGGCGCTTCCCACCATGTGCTATGGGTCGGGTACCGCGTGCGTGAGGGGGGAAACCTCCAGATAGGGGTACGAGCGGATGCCCATTCGTTGAAGGCGGTACTGCGCGATCGTGTGCAAGACGCCGGCTCCGTACTTGATGCTCCGGCGGAAGTTGATCGACGAGGAGTCCTTCTCGTACCTCGTCGGACAGGAGAGCTCACCGATCCGGGCGCCGGCCATGATCGCCTGGGCGATGATCTGGTTGTCGAAGACAAAGTCCTCAGAGTTCCGCTCGAGGGGGACGGCGGTGAGGAGCTGCCTACTAAATGCCCGGAGCCCCGTGTGATACTCGGAGAGTTTTTGGCGCATCACCGTGTTCTGAACGAAGGTGAGGACGCGATTGGCAACGTATTTGTATCGTGGCATGCCTCGTGCAACGGAGTTCTGTGCGAGGATCCGTGATCCGAGGACGAAGTCGTACTGGCCGTAGGCGATCATCGCCGCCATGGCCGGCACGAGGAGCGGGGAGTACTGGTAGTCGGGGTGGACCATCACAATGATGTCGACACCAAGTTCAAGCGCCGCTCGATAGCACGTCTTCTGATTGCCCCCGTATCCACGCGCATGTGGGTGCCGCAGCACGTTGATTCCCAGGGACTCGGCGACGTCGGTGGTGTTGTCGGTGCTGGCGTCGTCGACGAGCAGCAACTCGTCGACGAGCATGCGATCGATCTCGTCGGCGGTTCGCTTCAAGGTGATCCCGGCGTTGTAGGCGGGAAGCACGATGGCGATCCGCTTGCCGTTAAGCATCGAGCGATGGTATCCGGCACGGCACGGCAACGACATTCCTGTCCGAACCGGCTGGGGCGCCTCCTCGAGGTGATTGCAGTCCTCGCCTCCCCCGGGATCTTCTATTTCGCTCTGCGTCTCCAGGGGATGGCTCCCACCCAGCTCCCCGACCCGAGCATGCACACGACTTTCATCGTTGACCCCCGGGACATCTTCATCCGCTACGCGAGAGTGTTCGCGCCGACGGCCCGGATGCGCGAGGCGGCGCGGGTCGGGTTCCTTGTTCCCGGGCGGATCGCCTACCTCCTCTTCGGCGCTGTCGGCGGTTTCTTCACCTTCCGGTATGTCCTCGCGCTCGTCGCGGTCGTGCCCCTGTACGTTCTCCTCTCCCGCCTCTACGGCCGCTGGGCGGGATGGACCGCCATCGCCGTCGTGATGAGCAGCCCCGTCTTCATCTCGGCTTGGGGGACGGACTACCCGGATTCGGCGGCGATCTCCTACCTCACGGGGGGGCTCTGCGCACTCGCCATACCGGGCCAGGCCAGGCGCCGATCGCTCTGGCTGGCCCTCGCGGCGGCGCTGTTGACCCTGGCGGTCTGGTCCCACGGCGCCGCGGCGCCGCTCGTTGCCGCGGTGCTCCTCGCCTATGCCGTCGTGCGGATGCTGCGCGCCCGCCCGCAACTTCTCCGGGACGCCGCGATCCTCCTTGTCTCGGCGGTCGTCATGACCGCTGTCCTGTCCGTCGGTTCGTGGCTCCTGCTCGGCCAGCTCAACTTCCTCACGCCCACCTGGCAAGCGGCACGCTTCCTCGCCACGCCCGCCCAGGAGCAGATTTGGCACTCGACGAACTGGCGCTGGGTTCTCTATGACCCCTACCTCCTCGTCCCCCCCGCCGCGCTCGGCGCTTTCCTCGTCCTCTTCGCCCGCCGGTGGCGACGGATCGGGACCCCCCCGCTCTTCATCGGGCTCGCCAGCACCCTGGCATTCGGCGTCGCCGCCTACCTGCAATTCGTCGGCAAGGTGCAGATGCTCGAGATCCACTTCTTCTCCTCGATGCTCTGGTCCGCCGTGGCCGTTCTGCTCGCGCTGACGTTCGCCGAGCTCGTGGCGCCCTTCGTCGACCGCGGCGCGACGGGACGACTCGAGGGCTCCCGGGCGGGATCCCTGCCGGTCGAGGCGTGGGGCGTCCGGGCGGCGCGAGGAGCCATCCCGGCACTCCTCGTCGTCGCCGTGGCGCTCGCCTATGAAGCCGGCCCCCGCGTCCCGGCGATGAAGCTCGACCCCGGGGGTTGGATCGGGTTCGCGGTCGGCGTCGGGGCGGCGGTCTTCTGGCGGGCCCGCGGCGGGTCCTCAGCGCACGGGGGACACCGTCGCGGGAGATCAGGGCCGCTGCGCGCTGGCGTTTCCCTGATCGTGCTCGCCGTCATCGCTGGCGCGCTGCTCGTCCTCACGGTGGCGCCGGGAGTGACGCACGAGCACCTTCCCGGCACTCAACTCGACCCGAGGCCCGTCTACGCGAACTCGCTCGGCGGGAGCGACACCCTCTTGGTCGACGAGTACCAGGTCGTCTCGGAGCTGCCGGGCTTCGTCGGCCACGCCAGCTACGCCGGGGAGCAACTGCTCGTCTGGTGGCCGCACTACCAACTCCAGAAGATGATCGAACCCATCGGCATCTTTCACGCCGGTTTCAACAGCGTCACAGGCACCTTTCCCCAGCTCAGCGACAACGGCAAGGGGAAGATCGAGTACCGGCGTCCCGCGCAGATCCTGCTCATGAGCACGACGGGTGACGGTTTTCCGCAAGCGACACGCGCACTCGCGCCGTTCGATCCGCTCGTCGTCCGGCGCGGCGTCCTGGCCGACGGCGTCTATCGCCTGCATGTCTGGCTCGTCGACCTTCGTCTTTACATACGGGCTCCCAGGTGAGCGCTCACGAGGTCGGCTCGCCACGGCGAGACGGGATGGTGGAAAGTCCCTTGCTTTTCCAGGGAGGATAGGGAGGGTCGCTTCGCGCGCCTGGCGAGGCTGTCCGCCGACGGGAGTTGTTCGTCGTCTGCCGCGCCGCGTCGGCCGAGAGGCGGCGCCACAGCCGCGGCCCGAATCCGAGGACAGCCATTGCCGCGAGCGCGAGAGCGAAGAGCTCCGGGAAGTCGGGATAGGCCCGGTACCGGAAAACGACGTCGTGAGTTCCCCGGCTCACCCGGACCCCGACGTAGGCGGGCGCGATCATCTCGGTCGGCTCTGGTCGCCCGTCGACCGTGGCGGTCCATCCCGGATCGAACGTCGCTTTGAGCAGCACGACGGCGGGGCGAGTCGCTGACACCCGCGCCGTCACCTCCCCCGCGGGGAGGTTGTCGGAGCCACCAAGGACCCTTCCGGCGGGCCCTGTGGGGAGCTTCGGCGAGGAAAGTGTCGGCGTGGCGGCCCGACGGCCCCCGAAGGCGACGACCGGGTAGAGCCCTTCACCCGCGAGGTCCGAGCGGACGAACGGCGCCGAGTCGGAGCCCATGTGGGCCTTGTCCTCGACCAGCCCCGGACCGAAGGTGTCGACGACCTGGACGTAGCCGTCTTGCGGAAGGATCCAGAGTCGGTAGGGGCCGGCTTGCTGGAGAAGATGCGCCCCCGGCGGAGCCGGGCGACCCGCTGGGGAAATGACGAAGCGCACGCCGAAAAGGGCAAAGTCCGCCGGATCTGCATCGTCGAAGTACGCCTCGGGGTCACTCATGAGTGAGGAGGTGCGATTCGTGAAGCCGATCTCGTCCACCTGGTCGTTCGCCAGGTACTCCGAGACCGGCACCAGGCCGACGAGGAAATGCGCCCCCCAACCCCAGAACGACATCCCGGCGTAAACGCGTCCTCCGCCGATGCGCTTGATCGTCGCGATGAGCCGGTTGACCTGCATCTGCTCCGTCGTTGCTGCCCGTTGCGTTGCGATCAGGCTCGCGTCGGCCGTCTCGTGGCTGGCGATCTCGCTCCACATCGGTGCTGTCGTCCCGACGACGAGGCCGGCGAGGAGAACTCGGGCGACGAGAACGCGCCACCGTCGGCGGTTCCAGGCCTCGAACCGACTCCCAAATAGGCGGCGGGCGCCGACGAAGGCGAGTCGTCCGATCGCGACCGCCCCGACGCCCGCGAGGAGGATGCCGCTCAGCTGGACGCCGATGATGAATCGCCGGAAGAAGATGTTCTGGCTCCCGGGCAGCATCTCGAGGAATCCGAGTGACGCGGGCCCGAAGAACAGCACGAGGCTCAGACAAGAAGCCGCCACCACGGCCCGTGACCGGACGTCGTGGCGCCACCGGACGAGGCAGGCGACGAGCCCGAGGCCGGCGAGGGCCGTGACGATGGCGGCCCGCCCGTAGTCGAAGATCTGCCCGGTGAAAAGCCAACTCAGCACCTGTCCGGCGCCATAGGACCTGGCGTCCGGACCCGCCTGCAGGTACTCGTCGATCGACGACCAGCCGCGGTAGACGAGCAACGGCACGATCACCCAAGCGACAAGGCAGAGTCCACCGGCCCCGACGACGAGCGCCCGTCGGGCACGTTGCAGGGTTCGAGAGGGACGAACGAGGATCCAGAGCACGATCGGCGCGAAGGCGAGATAGCCGGTCTCGAAGTGCAATGCGCAGGTCAAGGCGACGAACAAGGCCGCCAGCAGGTAGCTGCGACCTTGGTCGATCGCCCGCCAGGTGAAACCCCAGGCAATCGGGAGCGTCCACATGGCCCAGGCCTGGGACCAGAGCCCGAAGCCGCTCCAGAGATAGGAACCCTGCTCGTACCCGATGCCGGTGACGCTGATGACGAAGGGAGCGACCAGGGCGGCGAACGCCGACTCCCAGCGGGACCAACCGAAGAGCCGTCCGGCGGCGTAGACACTGGTCGGCCAGGTGACGACGAGCAGATACCCGAGGAGGCTGAAGGACTCGTTCGCCCCGATGACGAGTCCGAGGATCCCGGTGGTCATCGCCCCGAGGCTCTGGTAGTGGAGGAACAGCGGGGACCCGAGACCGAGATACGGGAACCATCCGTCGAGGGGAAGATGACCGGATCTGAACTGGGCGACGGCGTAGCGCACCATTTCCGAGTGGAAGGCCGAATCATTCAAGTGCGGCACGTACGAGATCTCGGAACGCAGCTCGATCGCGCTGAACACGATGGGGGCGAGGACGACGCCGGCGGGTCCGAGGCGTGCGAACCGCGTCGTTTCGCCACCCCGGGTCGTTCCTGTACCGCGGTCCGACTCTGTCGCATGGTGCGAAGGGGTCTGCCGTCGAGGCAATACGGCGAGACGTTTCGGCCAAGCCATCGGGCTAACGGTGCCTACGTCCTCGGGGTCCTCGGCGCGAGGGAATCGGCGCAGCGAGCCGGGACGGAGGATGGGGCCTGCGGTCCCCGCAGCCCACGGCGCTCCTTCTCGCGGGGGTTGATCGGCGACGAACCCCGTGGGGCAGCTGGCCTTCTCGGCTATCCGGGGAGGCAGAGAGCCTTTCCCGGACGGGGTCCGATCCCATCCGGTCCAGCACGAAGATGATGGCGCCTCCGATCTCGCTTGGATTGGTCGGAAGCGTAGGGCCTCGCGGCCGCTTGTCGATGGTCCCCAAAGGCCTTGGAGTGTTGGGATGACCAACTCGTCGCGCCCCGACGTGGTGTCACAGGGGCAACCGCGCCGCGAGTCGGGAGATGTCGGCACGAACCGCCGCCGTTCGCCAGGGCGACTTTCCCGTCCGGGCGCTCCTTTGAGCCGCGCGCCCGTAGTCACCGGGAAAGTCCGGCCCGCCGATCCACGCGGCGGAAAGTCTGAGGCACGCGGCGGGAATCGGCGCGCGCAGACGATTGGGCCGTCAGGCGATCTCCGATACCTCGCCGTTCGTTCCGCGTTCAAAGAGCGGAAGTGACCCGAGGGATCGGACGAGACCGGCGTCGGGTCCGAGCGTCTCGCGCCAGACCGTTCCCTCGGTCGCGAGGACACCGACTGCGACCGGATTCGCGCCAGCGCGTCGCAGGAGGGCCAGCGCCGCGTGCACGGAGGCGCCTGTCGAGATGACGTCGTCGACGAGGGCGACATTGCGGCCGGCGACGACGTCGACCCGATTCCGATCGAAGAGGAGCTTCTGGGTGCCGCCCGTCGTTATCGAGTGAACGGGCTCCGAGAGCGCGTCGACGAGGTGGATCTTCGGGGTCTTCTGGAACACCAGATAGTCATCGATGCCGAGGGCCCGGACCACCTCGATGGCGATCGGAATCCCCATCGTCGCGACCGACGCGATGATTTCCACGCCGAGCGGTTTGAGCAGGGCAGCGAGCTCCCGCCCCGCTCGTTCGGCGAAGTGCACGCCCTGATCGACGGAGATGAGAAGGGCGATCGCAAGGTCGTCGGAGACGGCCATCATCGGCAGTTCGAGCTCCTGCGAGCCGATGCGGGCGTGATGGATGCCGAGGGGCGCGGTCACCTCGTGATCGTGCCCCTTGGATGTCCGCGATGCAACATCAGCGATCGCGTGGCCGACGGGGGCGCTTCCGTCGTTGCCGCCCCGCGGCGAGCATTGACCGCGCCCGAGCCACGTCCTGTTCGCGAGGTCCGTTGCCAGACCCCGGAACCTCGAGAATGGCGGGAACTTGGTCGAGATCGGGATGGCTGATGAGCAGTCCGAGCGCTTCGGTGCCGATCTCACCCTCGCCGAGGTTCTCGTGCCGATCGCGATTCGTGCCGAGCGCGACCTTCGAGTCGTTGAGGTGGATGCAGGCGAGGCGGTCGAGCCCGATGGTCCTCTCCAGCGCGTCCACGACGGCGTCGGCCTCCGCGAGGTTCCGATAGGAGGTGCCCGAGGCGAACAGGTGCTGGGTGTCAAGGCAGATCCCGAGTCGGCGGTCGTCCTCCGCCGCTCCGAGGAGGGCTGCGAGCTCATCAAAGGTTCGCCCGACCGTGCCGCCGGCCCCGGCAGCGTTCTCGAGGAGGAGCGGACAGGACGCGGAGCCGGGAACGTCGTCGGCTTCGTCGAGAGCCGAGCGAAGTCGTGCCGCGACAGCTTCGACCGCGGGCGCGAGACCGCCGCCCCGGTGGCTCCCGACGTGGACGATCACGCCGGAGGCGCCGATCGCCGCAGCGGCCACGAGGTTCTCGACGAGACAGGCCCGGGACCGTTCGGCAAGGTCGGCGTCGGGCGACGCCAGGTTGATGAGGTACGTCGCGTGGCAGAAGGTCGCCCGGACCTGAGTTTCGACTCCTTGTGCTGCGCGGTAGGCATCGAACTCGGCGGCTGAGTGCGACGGACTCCGCCAGGTGCGCGGGCTCTGCGTGAAGATCTGGATGACGTCAGCACCGATTTCCCGGCCGCGATCGAGCGCCCGTTGGAGTCCGCCGGACGAGCTGACGTGCGCGCCGATGAGCACCCCAGGACCGTAACCGCTCACCGCGCGCGTAGCCTTTGGGGGTGGCGCGCAAGTTCTTCCTCCGCACGTTCGGATGCCAGATGAACGAGCACGACTCCGAGCGGATCGGCGCCGAGCTCGCCGCCGCCGGCCTCGAGCGGACCGCCGACCTCGAAGAGGCGGACGTGGTCGTCCTCAACACCTGCTGCATCCGTGAGAACGCCGACACGAAGCTCTACGGACACCTTGGTCAGCTGAAGTCGCTCGCCGATCGCCGGCCGGACCTCCAGATCGCAGTAGGGGGTTGTCTCGCGCAGAGGGAGGGAGAGGCGATCCTCGCCCGCGCGCCCCATGTCGCCGCGGTCTTCGGCACGCACAACGTCGGGCGGGTGAGGCACCTCCTCGACGAGGCCCGTCGCCTCGACCGACCGGTGATCGAGATCCTCGACGTTCCACGCGACGACACGGACGGCTTCCCCCCGGCGCAACTCGTCCGGCCGGACCTGCCCTATGCGGCCTGGGTGACAATTCAGGTCGGCTGCGACAACTCCTGCGCGTTCTGCGTCGTCCCCGCGGTGCGCGGGCCCGAGCAGAGCCGCCCGTTCGGCGAGCTCCTCGACGAGGTGCGCATCCTCGCCGAGCGTGGCACAACCGAGGTGACCTTGCTCGGCCAGAACGTCAACTCCTACGGGCGGGACCTCGTGCTCCGGCTCAGGAAGGAACCCGCGACCCGCGCCCAAGAGACGCGACTCGTCGGTGCGCGACGAGCCGCCGAGAAAAGTCGCAAGGTGTCGCCACTCTTTGCCGAGCTGCTGCGGTCGATCGGCTCGATCGACGGGATCCGCCGCGTCCGGATCACGAGCCCGCACCCCAAAGACCTCAGCCCGGAGACGATCGCCGCCATGGCGGAGACCGACGCAGTCTGCGAGCAGCTGCACCTGCCGCTCCAGTCCGGGAGCGACCGTGTGCTGGCGGCGATGCGCCGCGGGTACACGGCGCAGCGGTATCTGGCACGGCTCGCCGAGGCCCGCGCCGCGATTCCCGAACTCGCCGTGACGACCGACGTCATCGTCGGTTTCCCGGGCGAGAGCGCGGAGGAATTCGACGAGACGCTCGCCGTCGTCGCCGAGGCCGGGTACGACAGCGCCTTCACGTTCATCTTCTCGCCCCGGTCCGGCACGCCGGCCGCGGCCATGGTCGACGACTTCGTACCAGCCGACGTCGTCGCCGAGCGCTTCGCCCGCTTGAAAACGGTCGTCGACCGTTCGGCGCTACAGCGCAATCGGGCGCGCCTCGGGCGAGTCGAGGAGATCGTCGTGGAAGGTCCCTCGCGCAGGGACCCCGGGGTCCTTGCCGGAAGGACGCGCCAGGGGAAGCTCGTCCACTTCGACCCGGGATCGTCCCCGATGCCGCCGGGCTCCTACGGCGCGGTCCGCATCGGCTCGGCCGGACCGCACCACCTCGGCGGCGACTTGGTGTCACGGGAAGGCGCCGTCCCGGCCGACGGAAGCCGCCGGCTCTCGCTCCCGGTGCGTGTGTCCTAGCAGCGATTCACGGTCGAAACTCGCCGACGCACGAACGCGCGCGGTCGTCTGGCCGACGGAATCCCACCGGGTCCGGACGTAGACTGCGGCCCAATGAGCGTGTTCGCAAAGGTCCTGCGCGCCGGCGAGGGTCGCAAGGTCCGTCGCCTCGCCGAGGTGGTGCCGCTCATCAACGCGCTCGAGGACGAGGTCTCGGCGATGAGCGACGAGGAGCTCGCGCACATGACAGTCGAGTTCCGCGCCCGGCTCGATGCCGGGGAGGAGCTCAACGACCTGCTCGTCGAGGCGTTCGCGGTGGTGCGCGAGACCTCGCGCCGCACGATCGGCCAGCGCCATTTCGACGTCCAGCTGATGGGGGGGATGGCGCTGCATTTCGGCTGGATCGCCGAGATGAAAACCGGTGAAGGCAAGACGCTCGCCTCGACGCTGGCCGTCTACCTTAACGCCCTCACGAGAAAGGGTGTCCACGTCGTCACCGTGAACGAGTACCTGGCCCGGCGCGACTCCGAGTGGATGGGCCAGATCTACCGCTTTCTCGGTCTTAGCGTCGGGCTCGTCGTGCCCGAGATCGACTCGTTCGACGACAAGCGCGCCGCCTATCTAGCCGACATCACCTACGGCACGAACACCGAGTTCGGCTTCGACTACCTGCGCGACAACATGGCGCCGAGCCGTGGCGAGATGGTCCAGCGCGGGCACCACTACGCGATCGTCGACGAGGTCGACTCGATTCTCATCGACGAGGCCCGCACGCCGCTCATCATCTCCGGGCCCTCCGACGACGCGACGAAGCTCTACTACCAGTTCGCGAGCGTCGCGCGGACGCTCGTCCGGGACGTCGACTACGAGGTCGACGAGGAGAAGAACCTCGTCGTCCCGACCGAGGAGGGGATCGCCAAGGTCGAGCGCCAGCTCGGGGTCGAGAACCTCTACGACGCTGTCGCGGTCAACTACGTCCACCAGCTGGGCAAGGCGCTCGAGGCCAAGGAGCTCTACCACCGCGACAAGGACTACATCGTCGCCGACGGCGAGGCGAAGATCGTCGACGAGTTCACCGGCCGCGTCCTCGAGGGACGTCGCTGGTCCGACGGTCTCCACCAGGCGGTCGAGGCGAAAGAACGCGTCCGGATCAAGGAGGAGAACCACACCTGGGCGACGGTGACTCTGCAGAACTACTTCCGCATGTACAAGAAGCTCGCCGGGATGACGGGGACGGCGGAGACCGAGGCCGCCGAGTTCGCCTCGACCTACATGCTCGAGGTGGTCCCGATCCCGACCAACGAGCCGATGATCCGGACGGACCATGCGGACCTCATCTTCAAGTCCGAGGATGCCAAGTTCCGCGCCGTGGTCGACGACCTCGTCGCGCGCTACGAGTCCGGGCAGCCGGTGCTCGTCGGCACGGCGTCGGTCGAGCGCTCCGAGCACCTGTCACGCCTTCTCGACAAGCAGGGGATCCCGCACTCGGTCCTCAACGCCAAGCACCACGCGCGCGAGGCCGCGATCGTCGCCCAGGCGGGGCGGCTCAAGGCCATCACCGTCGCGACGAACATGGCGGGCCGCGGCGTCGACATCGTCCTCGGCGGCAACCCGGAGGGCCTCGCCCGGGAAACGACGATCGCCGAGGGCCTCGACCCCGCCTCCGAAGAGGGTCTTGCCCGCCACGGGGTGCTCTTGGAGAAGTTCGCCACCTCCTGCGCGGCGGAAGCCGGGCAAGTCCTCGAACTCGGCGGACTCTACGTGCTCGGCAGCGAGCGCCACGAGAGCCGGCGCATCGACAACCAGTTGCGGGGCCGCTCCGGGCGGCAGGGTGACCCTGGCGAGAGCCGCTTCTACCTCTCTCTCGAGGACGAGCTCATGCGGATCTTCGCCTCGGGCGCGATGAGCTGGGTGATGGACCGGGCGCTTCCCGAGGACATCCCGATCGAGGCCCGCATGGTGACCCGGGCGATCGAGAGGGCCCAGGCGACCGTCGAGCAGCGCAACGCCGAGATCCGCAAGGACGTCCTCAAGTACGACGAGGTGATGAACGAGCAGCGCAAGGTGATCTACGAGCGCCGGATGCAGGTCATCGACGGCGACGACCTGCGCGAACGCACCCTCGAGCTACTGGCGGCAAAGGTCGCGAGCCTCGTCGCGGCGAGCTGCCCGACCGAGTTCTCCGAGGAGTGGGACCTCGAGCGCCTCGTCGCCGAGTGCGCCCAGTACTACCCCACCCGGTTCAGCGTCGCCGACCTCGCCCAGGCCGAGAGCACCGAGCAGCTCGTCGAGAGCATCTACGCCGAGGCCCTTGAGTACTACGAAGACCGCGAAGAGACGATCCCCGGCGGACTCGAAGGCGCCCGGGACCTCGAGCGCCAGATCATGCTGCAGATCATCGACCAGCGCTGGCGGTACCACCTCGCCGAGATGGACTACCTGCGGGAGGGGATCCACCTGCGCAGCCTCGCCCAGACCGACCCGCTCGTCGCCTGGCAGCGTGAGGGTTTCGAGATGTTCGGGCTGCTCATGGCGGCGATCGACGACGACTACCTCCGTTATGTCATGCACGTCGAGGTGATGACCGGCGAGGAGGCGGCGCCCGACTTTCGACAGGCGACCTACGAGGCGGCCGCCGATCCGGCGACCCCGTTCGCGGTTTCCGTCGGCCCGGAGGTCGTGTCGGCCGGGGCGCTCGAGCCGACGCCGGGCGCGTCGGTGCGGGCGGCGGGACCTACCGCCGGAGTGGCCCTCGCTGGCGTGCCGCGACCGCCGAAGACGAAGCTCGGCCGCAACGAGCCGTGTTGGTGCGGGAGCGGGCGCAAGTTCAAGCTCTGCCACGGCGCGACCTGAAGCCCGATGGCGCCCGCGAGCGACGGTGGGACCCACCCGGCGGCGGGGACCGAACCGGCGACCATCGCCGAGCAGCTCGGCGCGCTCCGGGTTCGTCTCGAGGCCGCGCGGACGTACCTGCGTCTCGCCGAGCTCGTCGCCGAGATGGCGAAGCTCGAGCCCGACCTCGAAGCGCCCGACCTCTGGTCGAACCCCGAGCACGCCCGGTCGGTGACGACCGCCTACGGGCGGATCCGGTCCGACGTGGAGGATTTTCGGGCCCTCGCCGCGGCACTGGAGGACGCCTCGGCCCTCTACGAGGTCGCTTCGGCCGAAGGTCCGGACGCGCTCGCCTCGGTCGAAGGTGATCTCGCCCAGTCGGTCGCGGCAGTCGAAGGCGCGCTCGACGACCTCGAGCTGCGCAGTCTGTTCTCGGGCGAGCACGACGACCGCGACGCGGTCTGCGAGGTCCACGCGGGCGCGGGCGGCACCGACGCCCAGGATTGGGCGGAGTTGATGCTCCGGATGTACCTGCGTTGGGCCGAGCGCAGGAGCTTCTCCGTCGAGATCGAGGAGGTGTCGGCGGGCCAGGAGGCCGGGATCCTGTCGGCGACGTTCCTCGTCCGCGGCCGCCACGCCTACGGACTTCTCTGCGCCGAGCGCGGCGTCCACCGCCTCGTCCGGATGTCGCCGTTCGACTCCCAGCACCGCCGGCACACGAGCTTCGCGTCCTTGGAGGTGACCCCTTTCCTTGAGGACCTCTCGGGTGAGGTCGAAATCGACGAGAAGGAGCTGCGCGTCGACACCTACCGATCGTCGGGGGCCGGCGGACAGCACGTCAACGTGACGGACTCGGCGGTCCGGATCACCCACCAGCCGACGGGGATCGTCGTCGCCGTGCAGAACGAGCGAAGCCAGCACCAGAACAAGGCGAAGGCGATGCAGATCCTCGCTGCCAAGCTCGCCGAGCGGCAGCGTGAGGCGCGTCGCCGGGAGCTCGCCAAACTCGCCGGGCCGCAGACCGAGATCGAGTGGGGCAACCAGATCCGTTCCTACGTGCTCGCGCCCTACCAACTCGTGAAGGATCTTCGCACCGAGTACGAGACCGGGAACGTGGACGCCGTGCTCGACGGGGATCTCGACGCTTTCATGGTCGCCTACCTGAGATGGCGCCGAGGTGGCGCGGCGTAACGCACTCGGCGGTCCGTGTCACCTGTCCGACACGGGTCGACTGGTAGGGTGACGAGAGCCTGTGGCGTGGCCCATCGGCTGGGGAGATCGACTTGGCGCGCCCGGCGGGTCGATAGGACGAATGTTCGGGGACTGACAGGACGGACGGCTCGTAGCGGCCTAGGGACGACGAATCACGCGCCCTGGCACTGCAGCGGCCACAGAGGAAGATGCTGATGATCCGCTTCGATGATGTCACGAAGACCTACAAGGGATCGGTCGTCGCGTTGCGGGGCATCTCGCTGCAGATCGAAAAGGGCGAGTTCGTGTTCCTCGTCGGGTCTTCGGGCTCGGGCAAGACGACGTTCCTCCGCCTGCTGCTTCGGGAGGAGATGCCGGATTCGGGCAAGATCTGGGTCGCGGGACGCGAGATCGGCGAGCTCTCACCCTGGCAGGTCCCGTATCTGCGGCGCAACCTCGGCTGCGTGTTTCAGGACTTCCGTCTGCTGCCGAACAAGACCGTCTTCGAAAACGTCGCCTTCGCCCTGGAGGTGATCGGGCGCAACAAGTCGGTCGTGCGGTCGCAGGTCAGGATCGTCCTCGACCTTGTCGGGCTCGGCGAGAAGGCGGACCGGATGCCTGACGAGCTCTCGGGCGGCGAGCAACAGCGGGTCGCGATCGCCCGGGCCTTCGTCAACCGCCCGCTCGTCCTCATGGCCGACGAGCCGACGGGGAACCTCGACCCGGCGACGAGTCAGGGGATCATGAAACTGCTCGACCGGATCAACCGGACCGGGACGACGGTCGTCATGGCGACCCACGAGGTCTCGATCGTCAACTCGATGCGCCGGCGCGTCGTCGAGCTCGACCACGGCCGCGTCGTCCGTGACCAGGCCCGTGGTGTCTACGGCTACGCGAGCGAGCTCTCCAACACCTCCTCGCACGGGGTGCCCGCGGTCACGCTCCTCGACGAGGGCGGCTTCGACGACCCCGCCGAGGGCGGATCGGCCTCCTCCCGCGTCGCGGCGGTGCGGGCCCGCCGGGGCAACCGGTAGCGACCGAGATGGCGGTATCGCTCGACTACGTCGCGAGAGAGACGGCGACGAACCTGTGGCGCAACCGGGTCATGGCGATCGCGGCGATCCTCACCGTCGCGGTCTCACTCTCGCTCGTCGGGACGGCGCTGCTGCTCCGCCAGGCGGTGAAGAGCCAGTTCGCCGAGTGGTCGAACAACGTGAGCCTGCAGATCTTCGTCGTCGCCACCGCCACGTCAAGTGATGTCGCGCAGGTGCACTCGAGCATCCATCAGATGCCGGAGATCACAAGGTGCGCCTACCTCAATCACCAGCAGTCCTACGACGCGGCGAAGGTGCTCCTCGCCGACGCGCCGACCGCGATCGCGGCGCTCACGCCCGCGATCACGCCGACGGTGTTTCGTTGCCAGTTGCAGAACCCAGGCGAGGCGAGCACCGTAGCCAGTTACTTCCGGAACGATCCTTACGTCTACAGCGCGACCTTCCCGGGCCAGAGCATCCGGGTGATGCAGAAGTTGGAGGGCGCGGCTCAGGTGATCCTCGTCGTTGTCGCGCTCGTTCTCCTCGTCTCGTCGCTCGTGTTGATCCTCAACGCGATCCGCATGGCGATCTTCGCGAGACGGCGCGAGGTGGGGGTGATGAAGCTCGTGGGCGCGACGAACTGGTTCATCCGGGTCCCGTTCATGCTCGAAGGGCTGATCCAGGGCCTGCTCGGCGCGATCGTCGCGGTCTTCGTCGTTCTTCTCGCCAATTTCGGAGTCAGCTATATCGTCAACCACTACCAGGTGGCTTTGCTCTCCTCGGCCGTGCTCTCGTCTCGCGACCTTCTGTTCACCGACCTCGTCGTCCTGTTCTTCGGGGTCGCCATCGGCATCGTGGGCTCGTTCGTCGCGATCCGGCGATTCCTCGACGTCTGAGCCGGCTCACAGGGTTTTCCCCCGTAATTTCGGGCACGTGTCCGCGCTCGAGACCGTTTCCACCCGAGGGACCGCGCCTGCCGCGGCGAGCATTCCGCGACGACGGCGCCGTCGACGCGTTCGGCGAGGCGTCGCAGCGCTTCGCGCCCGCCTCAGTGGCGAATCTCCTGACCGCTCATGCCGTCCTCGTCGGCTGCGAGGAGCACAGGGTCGCCCTCGAGGATGCCGCGGCCCCCCGGGGTTCGACGCTCGCCCATCCGCTGGCGCACGCCTCCGGCCTGTCACGGGGCAATTCGGCGCGGAGGCGCGCCGCCCCCGGGGACTCGGCACACCTACTCGAACGCCGGACTCGCGGTGTTCGCCGGCCACCTCGAAGCGGGTTCGGGGACGGTGTTTGCCGGCCACCGCGCCGCCGCCGTCTGCGCGCCGCTGGCGATGGGTGCGGCCAGCTTGGAGGGCACGCCGGCAGCGAGGGCGACGGCGAGCCTCACCGACATGGTTGTCTCCGCCCGGGAGCTCCTCCGTCCGACGCTCGTCGCCGCGCACAATTTCCGGGCCGCGACCTCGGTTGCCTTCGCTGGTCTCGCTGACGTCCTGCCGGGTTTCGGGCCCCAGGACCCTGGCGGCCGGGGTTTCGGATTCGAAAGGCGCGGGGCCAAATCGCCCAGTGGACCGGAGCGGAGAATTCATCGGGGCCCTTCGGGCATTTCGGTCGCCACGGGACGTTCGTCTGGGTCGACCCCGCGATCGGGCTCGCCTGCGTCGTGCTCACCGACCGGCCCTTCGATGGTGGGCCACAACAGCATGGCCGAAGTTCGCCGACGCGATCGTGTTCGAGTACGGGGCCCGAGACCGAGCGGGGCCGTCCCACTACGCTTCGGGCCGTGACGGATCCGGGCGGTCGACGACGATGAAGGGCGTGCTCCTCGCTGGCGGGACCGGGAGCCGGCTCGACCCGTTGACGCGGATCACGAACAAGCACCTGCTCCCCGTCTACGACCGGCCGATGATCTCCTACGCCGTCGAGGCGCTCGTCAAAGCCGGGATCGACGAGATCATGATCGTGACCGGGGGCACCCACGCGGGCGACTTCCTCCGGCTGCTGTCGAACGGCGAGGAATACGGGGTGCGGCGGCTCACCTACGCCTACCAGGACCGCCCCGGCGGAATCGCCCAGGCCCTCGGTTTCGCCGAGCGCTTCGTCGGCGACGAGCGGGTGCTCGTCATGCTCGCCGACAACGTCTTCGGGCGGACGCTTCGGCCGACGGTCGAACGATTCGTCGCGCAGGAAAAGGGCGCGCGCATCGTTCTCGCCCGCGTTGCCGAGGCGGAGCACCTCCGCCACCTGGGCGTTCCGGAGCTCGACGGCGAGGGCCGTGTCGCGCGGATCGTCGAGAAGCCCGCGGTGCCGCCGAGCAACTACTGCGTGACCGGCGTCTACTGCTACGAACCGTCGGTCTTCTCGGTGATAACGACCCTCGTCCCCTCGTCCCGGGGCGAGCTCGAGATCACCGACGTGAACAACTACTACGTCGGGGCCGGCGAGATCTCCTACGACATCTACGACGGCTTCTGGGGGGACGCGGGGGAGTCGATCGACGCCTACTACGCCGTCGTCGATGAGGTCAGGCGCAACGGGGCGAATCGCGGCTGACAAGTCGCGTCGCGAAGGTCACTCGGTGTCAGGTCCAGCGAACGCCCCCGGCGACCGGCGCGCCAAGGCGGCCCAGTGTCGCGGGGTTACGGCGATCGCCCGGGGGTAGTCCTCGAAAAGCCAGCGCCCCACGTTGCGACGCACCAGGTCACTGCCGTCGACGACCCGCAGGGCGCCTCGGGCGCCGAGCGTCGTCGAGAAGAGGGCGCGACACCAATCCGAGAGGTGGTGGTCCCGGCCGAGCGAGCGGCGAACTCCGGCGCGGTAGCGGTTGGCGACGGCACCGGGCGACGGGGACGCCTCGGTGATCGCCTGCGCCGCGAGGGTGCCAGTCGCGAGGGCCTGGCCGACACCCTCACCGGTGAACGGATCGGCGGCGCACGCCGCGTCCCCGGCGAACAGCACCCGGCCACCGAGGCCGCTGAGCGGGACGCGGTCAATGCCGGTCGGGATCGGCCAGGCCCGCGCCGGAGCTTGCAAGACGGCGTCGGGTCCGAGGAGCGAGGTGACGAACGGGCTGGCGAGCGTCGACTCCCAGAGCGTCGCGAGCGCCGGGCCCGGACCGCGACGCACGCAGATGCCGATGTTCGCTGTGCCGTCCGCGAGGGGGAACGACCAGCCATACCCCGGGAGGAGGTCGGCCGCGAACCAGACCCAGAGACGCTCCATCGCCGCCGGCCGAATGGGGGAGGCGTAGGTCCGAAGAGCGGTCCACTCCGGCCGCGGCGGGCCCCCAACCTCGGCCGGGCCCGGCTCGCCCCGCTGGGCGAGGATCCTTCGGAGTGGCGACCACGCCCCGTCTGCCGCGATGACAAAGCGCGCCTGCACGGCGCTGGCGTCGTCAAAGATGAGACGCACGCAGCCGGCGCGGCCGTCGGCGGCGCCGACACAGCGTGTCCCGTCACGGAACCGCGCCCCCTGGCGTCGGGTGAGAACGACGAGCGCGGCGTCGAGGTCAGATCGCCGGGCCACGGCGGCGAACGTGCCGGGTGCCCCTTTTAGCGGCAGCCGGACCGTCCGGCCCGAGGGCGACCGCACGCTTAGTTCGGTGGCCGGCCGGAACGACGCAACCGCGCCGGGATCGAGGCCGAGCGCCTCGAGGCGTCGCAGCGCCCCGGTCGTCAGTCCGTCGCCGCAGCACTTGGCGCGGGGAAAGTGCGCCCGATCGACGAGCAAGACGCGGCGGCCCCGTTGCGCCAGCGTGATCGCCGCGGCGCAACCGGCGGGACCCGCGCCGACGACCGCGACATCGACGTCGTCGGTCACGACTTTGGGTCCCCCGGGACCTGGAAGGTGCCGGGACGCTTTGCCAACGCGGCCGCGAACGCGTCGTCGAGACAGGAAAAGGAAAAGTCGAAGCCCGTCTCGGTGAGCCTGCGTGGCAGCGCGCGCTGGCTCGCCAGGATGACGTCCTCGACGACCTCGCGACCCATTGCGGCTTCGAGAACGAAACCCGGGACGCCGAGGCGGGATCGACGGTGGACCGCGCGGGCGAACGCCTCCGTGAACTCGGCGTTGCGGGCCGGGTGGGGCGCGGTGAGGTTGCACGGGCCGTCGACCGCTGGGGTCAACGCGGCGTGGATGATCGCCCCGACCGTGTCGTCGAGCGCGATCCAGCTCATCCACTGTCGACCTGATCCGAGGTGGGCCCCGAGCCCGGCGCGGAAGAGCGGTAGCTGCAAGCCGATCAGAAGATTGGCCCGGCTGAGCACGATTCCCGTGCGGATGTTCACAACGCGTATTCCCGCGTCCCGGGCCGGCGCGGCGGCCGCTTCCCAGGCGCGGCACAGGTCGGCGAGGAATCCGGATCCCGGGGTGCTCGTCTCGTCGAGCAGCTCGTCGCCCCGGCTCCCGTAGTAGCCGACGGCGGAGGCGGACACGAAGACCGCGGGCGGCGTGTCGGCGGCCGCGATCGCCCGGGCGAGAAGGTCTGTCGTGACGACACGGCTGGCGCGCACCCGCTCGCGCTTCGCCTCGCTCCAGCGCCGCGGGGTGAGGGGCTCACCGGAGAGGTGGAAGACCGCGTCGATCCGGTCGAGGCTCCCTCCCGGCAGTCCGGAGAGGTCGAGGCGACGTGTCGCGAGGTCGAACGCGGCCGCGCCCGGGATCGCGCCGTCCCGGATGACGCGGTGGACGAGGTGGCCGTCGGCCTCGAGTCGGGCGACGAGGGCGCGTCCGATGAGGCCGCCTGACCCGCTGACGAGCATGCGCATGCGGTTGTCCTTGTCGCGGCGAGCCTACTGGCGACGCAGGACGCGATTCGGCGCTGCAGCGCGCCACCGCGAGCCCGACGTCGTCGCCTCGGCACCGCTTCCCCGGCCGCCGCTCGGCGGGCAGCGGGTCGACGCCATCCCGGCACCCCGGCGACCCCAAGGCCCGAGGCCCGGATCGCTCCGGAATGCCTCCGATTCGGACCGCGGAATCCCCGCCCGGGCCGTGACGATTCCCTCGCCGCGTTCCGGGCGTCTGGCGCAAGAAGTCGACGGAGCGAGCGCCGCCCGGACGCGGGAGTCGCGGCTGGCCGGCGAATCCGCCCGAGAAGTGCCGAATGGCGCGCCCGAGGAGTCGGCTCCGAGGTGACGTGAGGAACAGTCCTCGCCGAACCCGCCATCGTTAACATGATTGCGGTGACCGTTGAGACCGAACGAGGTCCCGTCGGCGCGGACGGTGACCGGGTGCACTCCGATTCGCTCGGCGTAAATGCCTGGCTCGTCGAGGAGATGTATCAGGCGTACCGGTCGAATCCGCTCTCGGTGGGCGACACCTGGCGCGATTTCTTCGCCGAGTACCGCGGCCGCGTCCCGCCGGGTCCGCCGGCCAGCCGAGGCCGCAGCCTGCCCGGGGCCGTAGCCCGCGCGACGATCGACACCACTTATCCCGGGAGGAGCGCGGCGACCGTTGCGGAGTCGCGTCCGACCCTGGCGACGCCGCCACGCGGTCCATCCGAGGTACCCGGAGCGGGTCCCGACGGGGGCGCGCCGCCCGAGGGAACCGTCACGCTCTTGCGGGGTGTGCGGGGACGGATCGCCGAGAACATGGTCGCGAGCCTCACGGTGCCGACGGCGACGAGCGTGCGCCTCATTCCGGCGGGGGTGCTGGAGGCCAACCGCTCGCTCGTCAATGAAAGACTGCGGGAGACGGCGGGCCCCAAGGTGAGCTTCACCCACCTCATCGGGTGGGCGGTCGTGCGCGCCCTCGGCGAGGTCCCGGCGATGAACGCGACCTTCGTCGAGAACGCTGACGGGATGGGCACGCCCGGGGTCCTCCGCCACGCCCACGTCGGTCTCGGTCTCGCCGTCGACCTCGAGCGACCCGATGGGTCGCGGGCGCTCGTTGTCCCCGTGGTGAAAGAAGCGGACGTTCTGGGTTTCGCTGGCTTCCTCGCCGCCTACGAGGCGCTCGTCGCCAAGGCACGGTCCGCGCAGCTCGCCGTTGGGGACCTCGCCGGCGCGACCGTCACGCTCACGAACCCCGGAACGCTCGGCACAACCCAGTCGATGCCGCGCCTGATGCAGGGCCAAGGCGCGATCGTCGGTGTCGGCGCGCTCGCCTACCCGGTCGAGTTCCAGGCGACGGCACCAGAGACGCTGCGCACGCTCGGCGTCGGCAAGGTCGTGACGCTGACGTCGACCTACGACCACCGGATCATCCAGGGGTCGGAGTCTGGTCTTTTCTTAAGGCGCGTCCATGAGCTCCTCGTCGGCGGGCACGGGTTTTTCGACGAGGTCTTCTCTGCGCTCGGAGTGGAGGCGACGCCGGTCGTCTGGCCGAAGGGGCATCCGGCGGCCGGTGACGACGGCCACCAGCTGGAGAAGGAGCTGATGGTGCGGTCGCTCATCAACATGTACCGCGTGCGCGGCCACCTAATCGCGCAGCTCGACCCCCTCGAAGCCGAACCGCGGGAACTGCGTTCCGACCTCGATCCGGCGCAGTACGGGCTCGATCCGGACGATCTCGACCGGGGGTTCCACACGTTCGGCCTGCCGGGAGGCGAGGTCCTCAGGCTTTCCGAGATCCTCGAGATCCTTCGTGACGCCTATTGCGGTTCGGTCGGGGTGGAGTACATGCACATCCAGAGTCCCGAGGAGAAGCTCTGGATCCAGCACCACGTCGAGGGCGCCTCCAAGGTGCTTCCGCCCGAGGAGAAGCGGCATATCCTCGGCCGACTGAACGCGGCCGAGGCCTTCGAGGCGTTTCTCCATCTGCGCTACGTCGGACAGAAGCGCTTCGGGCTGGAGGGTGCCGAGTCGACGATCCCGTTCCTCGACGCCGTGCTCGACGCCGCGGCCCGCGCCGGGATCTCGGAGGTCGTGGTGGGCATGGCGCATCGGGGCCGCCTGAACGTCCTCGCCAACATCGTCGGCAAGTCCTACGAGGAGATCTTCAGCGAGTTCGAGGGGAACCTCGATCCTGAGACCGTGCAGGGGTCGGGCGACGTCAAGTACCACCAGGGAGCCGTCGGGAAATGGCGTGGCCGCGACGGCACGTCGCTGCGCGTGACGCTCGCGTCGAACCCTTCGCATCTCGAGGCCGTCGACCCCGTCGTCGAGGGGATCGTGCGCGCGAAACAGGACCGCCAGCCCAATCCGCGGGCCTTCCTGGTCTTGCCGCTTCTCGTCCACGGGGACGCCGCCTTCGCCGGACAGGGGGTTGTCGCCGAGACGCTCAACCTGTCGATGCTGAAGGGCTACCGCACCGGCGGGACGGTCCACCTCGTCATCAACAACCAGCTCGGTTTCACGACCCCGCCGACCGAGGCGCGATCGTCGGTCTACCCGACCGACGTCGCCAAGATGGTCCAGTCGCCGATCTTCCACGTGAACGGGGACGACCCCGAAGAGTGCGTGCGCGTCGCGCGGCTCGCCTTCGAGTACCGCCAGACGTTCCACAAAGACGTCGTCGTGGACCTCGTCTGCTACCGGCGGCACGGTCACAACGAGGGCGACGACCCGAGTTATACCCAGCCGCTCATGTACAAAAAGATCGACGCGCACCACTCGGTGCGAACCCTGTACACCGAGGCACTCCTCGCCCGCGGCGACATCAGCGACGCTGAGGCCGACCAGGTCGTCGCGGACTTCGACGCTCGGCTGCACGCGGCGCTCGACGAAACCCGCGCGTCGGCGCCGCCACGGATCGACCGGCTTCCCGACCGCGTGCCGCCGAAGGTCGGTCGGCTCGCGCTCCCGACCGGCGTGAGAACCGCGGTCCTCGGCTCGGTCGTGCGACGGCTCGGTGTGATGCCGGCGGGTTTCGCCGTCCACCCCAAGCTCGCCCGCCAACTCGCCCAGCGGGCCGAGCTCTTTGCCTCCGGGGAGGTCGACTGGAGTCTCGGAGAGACGCTCGCTCTCGCCACCCTGCTTCTCGAGGGGACCGAGGTCCGCATGACGGGACAGGACACGCGGCGGGGCACGTTCTCCCAGCGCCACGCGGTCCTCGTCGACTACGAGACTGGCGCCGAGTTCACGCCGCTCGACGGGCTCGGCGAATCCGTCGGCGGTAACCCGCCGCTCGCGGGCAGCGCCGGGATCGGGAGCTTTTACATCCGGGACTCCTTGCTGTCGGAGTACGCGGTACTCGGCTTCGAGTACGGCTACTCGGTCGAGGCGACCGATGCGCTCGTCGCGTGGGAAGCGCAGTTCGGAGACTTCGCCAACGGGGCACAGGTCGTCATCGACAACTTCATCGTCGCGGCCGAGGAGAAGTGGGGCCAGGCTTCCGGCCTCGTGCTCCTGCTGCCCCACGGCTACGAGGGCCAGGGACCCGAGCACTCCTCGGCCCGTCTCGAGCGGTTCTTGACGCTCGCCGCCGGCTCGAACATCACGGTCGCCCAGCCGACGACCGCGGCACAGTACTTCCACCTGTTGCGGGCCCAGGTGAGACGCCCTGTTCGCCGGCCGCTCGTCGTGATGACGCCGAAGTCGCTGTTGCGGGCGCGCTTCTCGCGCTCGCCGATCGCGGCACTGGCCTCGGGCGGCTTTTTTGAGGTGCTCGACGACCCGGCGCGGTCGGCCCGACTCGAGCCGCACATGGTCCGGCGGGTCATCTGCTGTTCGGGCGCGATCGCCCGCGACGCCATCGCCCGGCGCGACGCCCTCACGGCCGCCGGGGCCGCGGATCCCCTCAGTGCCGTCGTCCGCCTCGAGCAGCTCTACCCCTGGCCGGAGGCGCAGCTCGTCGACGTGCTCGATCGCTATCCAGCTGCGGCAGAACTCGTCTGGTTGCAGGACGAGCCGGCGAACATGGGCGCGTGGAACCTCGTCCATGAGCGGATGCACCGGCTGTTTCGCGACCGTTACCAGCTGCGTCACGTCTGCCGGCCGCCGTCGGGCAGTCCTGCGACGGGGTCGCACGCCGTCCATGAGTTCGAACTCGCGGCGCTCCTCGACGAGGCCGTCGGTCGACCGGTGGACGCAACCTGAGGGTCGGCCGGGCCCTCGTGGTCCGGTCCCCGGGTCGCGCACCCGCGGCGTCGTGTCGTGGTTGACTGGCGGTGTGAGCTCCCGGCACATCGTCGTCGACGGCTCGAACCTCGCGACCGAGGGGCGCCCGACGCCGAGCCTCGTCCAGCTCGAGGAGGCGGTCGCCGAGTTGCGGCGCGAACTCGACGAGGCGGAGGTGATCGTCGTCGTCGACGCTTCGTTCACGCACCGCATCGAACCGTCCGAACGCCCGCGCTTCGAGGAGCTGGTGGCGGGCGGCGAACTCGTCTCGCCGCCCGCAGGCGCCGTCGGCCGGGGTGACGCCTTCCTGCTGCGGATCGCCGAGAAGGTGGGCGGCGTCGTCGTCTCGAACGACTCGTTCCAGGAGTTCCACGGCGAGCACCCGTGGCTTTTCGCCAACGGCCGTCTGCTCGGCGCGCGGAAGGTTCCCGGGGTGGGCTGGATCTTCGTCGCCCGCAATCCGGTGCGCGGCCCCCGCAGCCGGGTCGCCGTGCGCGAGGCCTCCCGGGCGAAGAAGAAGGTCGAAAAGGCGATCGCCGTGGCGACGAAAGAGGTCACGGCGGCGGCTCCCCGGGTCGGGGCCAAGGCACTGGCGGCGAGCAGGACGGCCGCGCCCCGCGCCGTGAACGATCCGATGACGTTCATCGCCTTCATCGCCGACCACCCCCTCGGCAGCGAGATCGAGGCGGCGGTGGAGTCCTTCTCTTCGCACGGTGCCGTCGTGCGCACCGGTGAGCTGCGCGCCTACGTGCCGCTGTCGGGGCTCGGCGACCCGGCGCCGCGTAGCGCGCGGACGGTGCTGAAAAAGGACGAAACGCGGCGGTTCGTCGTCACCGCCCTCGACCCGTACCGACGTGGTGTCGAGCTCGCGCTCCCCGGGGCGGGAGTCGTGTCGGGACGTCCGAGCGAGGAGACCGTTGCCGCGGTCGTGAAGATGGCGAAGGCCGGACCGGCGACTTCCGCCGCGCCGGCGGGGGGCACGCGGCGGCGCCCCGCGGCCAGGGCCCCGACGCCGAAGGTCGCCAAGTCTTCGACTCCCCACCGGCTGGCAGCGCGGCGTCCTGGGGGCCGGGGCGTGCCGTCCGGCCGGCCCGCGACAAGAGCCCAACTGCGGGCGGCGCCGAAGACGGCGCCGGCCGCAGTCGCCGGGAAGACCGCGGCTCCGCGGCGCTCGCCGCGGGCGATGGGACGCCTCGCCAACCCGTCGACGCCGGGGAGGGCCGCATCCGGGTCGGCGGGACGCGTCGCCGACCGCACCGGGAAAAGCTCGCCCGACGCCGACCTGTCGGCGCGGCCCCGCGCCGCGAAGGGAGCGCGTCGGGCATGAGCTGGCGCGTCGAGGACCTGATTCCGCAGCGCGTGCCGTTCCTTCTCGTTTCGGCGATCGACGAGCTCGTCCCGGGCGAGCACGCCAAGGGACGTTGGGTCCTCAGCGGAGACGAGGCCTTCTTCGCCGGACATTTTCCTGGTCGTCCGACCGTGCCCGGCGTGCTGATGGTCGAGTCGCTCGCCCAGCTCGGCGCGGCCGCGGTTCTCGCCGATCCGCGGTTCGCCGGCAAGCTGCCCTTATTCGGCGGGATCGACAAGGCTCGCTTCCGTCGCCAGGTCGTGCCCGGTGACGTGCTCGACCTTGAGGTGACGCTCGGGCGGCTCTCGGCGCGGGCCGGCACCGGACGCGGCGTCGCCTCGGTCGAGGGTCAGCTCGCCTGTGAGACGGGGTTGTTCTTCGTTCTCGCCGCGAACTGAGGCCCGCGATGCGCCTCGTCACGTGGAACGTGAATTCCCTGAAGGCGCGGTTGCCCCGCGTCGAGGAGTGGATCGACGCCCACGCGCCCGACCTCCTATTGCTCCAGGAGACGAAGTGCACCGACGAGGCTTTCCCCACGGAGGTGTTCTCGCGGCTCGGCTACGAGTCCGCCCACCACGGCGACGGCCGGTGGAACGGCGTCGCGATCGTCTCCCGCGTCGGGCTCGCCGGGGTCCGGGCCGGGTTTGTGGCGGGGTCGTCGGAGATCTCGCAGGAGCGCCGGATTCTGTCGGCCGATTGCGGCGGCGTGCGGGTGTATTCGGTCTATGTTCCGAATGGCCGGGCCGTCGGTTCGGAGTTCTACGCCGCCAAGCTCGAGTGGCTCGCCAACCTGCGCCGGGAACTCGACATGACGTGCGACCCCGGCGACGCCGTCGCCGTCGGCGGCGATTTCAACGTCGCACCCGAAGACCGCGACGTCTGGGATATCACGCAGTTCACGGGCCTGACCCACGTGACAGAGCCGGAGCGCGACGCGCTGCGCCAGGTCATGGACTTCGGCCTCGAGGACGTCGTTCGCCGCCTCAACCCCGACGTCGCCGGGCTCTTTTCGTGGTGGGACTACCGGGGCGGTGCCTTCCACAAGGGCGAGGGCATGCGGATCGATCTCGTGCTCGGCTCGGCGTCGCTCGCCGCCCGCGTCCGCGCCGCTTTCATCGACCGCGAGGCGCGTAAAGGCCAGGGGAGCGAACGACAGCCGTCGGACCACGCGCCTGTCATCGTCGACCTGACGCCGTAGGAACGGTCTGCCGGATTGTCGGTCGACGGACGTGTCCCGTCACCGGACGGGGAGGCCCCAGATCGGGAACCAGCGGTCGAGATCCGGCTCGATGGAGAGATCCTCGGCGAGCTCGTTTTTCAGGCGGAGTTCGACTTCGTTGTCCCGCTTCTCGCCACCCGTCGGCACGAAGGGGTAGAAGGTCCCGCGCTTGTAGAGGTAGATGAGGTAAACGGTCGCTTGGGGGCGGGTCGCGCCCGTCGGCGGCTTGGGGGAGAAGCCGAAGACCGAGCAGAGCAGCTGCGGTCCGTAGCCGTTCTCCTGAAGGGTCGTGTTTGTCACGTGGACCCGGGTGACGAGGGTTTGGAAGTCGTCCGCCTCGACGACGACCCAGCGGTAGCCGTACTGGTCGGACTTCTCGGCCACCTTGGCCCCGGCGTCGTCACCGAGGTTCAAGAGCGCCGTGAGCTCGCTTTCCGTGGAGGCGAAGGCCTGCCCCTCGGCGGGCTTGAAACAAACACCGGCCTGTCCGGTCGGCTGGATCGCCTCGGTGGCTTCGAGGGTGATCTGCGCACCGGGCAGCCCGAAGAGCTTGTCGAGGTCGGCCTGGGCCGGTTTGGTCCTGCCGAGCAGGGCGTCGAGGAATCCCACGGCTCGGCTCGGCGGGGTCTCTCAGGCGGGGTTCCGGCGCAGTGCGGCGTCGAGCTTGGCGAGCTGGTCGAGGCGCTTCTGCAGCGGCGGGTGGGTCGAGAAAAGTGAGGACAGGCTCATGCCGGGGGCGAGCGCCGGGGCGAAGTAGAAGGCGTTGAAATGCTCCGCCGAACGCAAATCGCGTGACGGGATGCGGGACATTTCCCCGCTCACCTTGACGAGCGCTTGGGCGAGGAGCGCCGGCTGGCCGATGAGGATCGCGCCGCTGCGGTCTGCCGCGAGCTCGCGATAGCGCGAAAGTGCCCGGATGAGCACGAAGCTGATCGCGTAAAAGATCGCCGAGACGAGGATCATCCCGAGCTCGAAGAGCGCGGCCTGACCGGCGGCGTTGCCGCCCCTTCCCCGGTTGCCCCCGCCGCCGAAGAAACCCATGAACATGAACATCCGGGTCATGAGCCCAGCGAGGATGCCGAGGAAGCTCGCAATCGTCATCACGGCGACGTCGCGGTGGGCGACGTGGGACAGTTCGTGGGCGAGCACCGCTTCGACCTCGGGTTCGTTCAGCCGGCGCAACAGCCCCGTCGTCACGCAGACGACGGCGTGTTTCTGGTTGCGCCCGGTCGCGAAGGCGTTCGGGATATCGCTCAGCGCGATCGCGACGAGGGGCTTGGGCATGTCCGCCATCGCGACAAGCCGATCGACGACGGCGTGGAGCTGGGGCTGCTGCTCCCGGCTCACGATCTTCCCGCCCATCGAGTAAAGGGCGATCTTGTCGGAGAAGTAGTACTGGACGAAGAGGATCCCGAGCCCGATGACGAGGATGACACCGAGGTTGATTTTCGCGAGCACGAGCGCGGTGATGAAGACGGCGTAGAGAAGTCCGAGGAGGAACACTGTCAAGAGCATGTGAGCGGTGAGTCCGCGGTCGGCGGGATAGCGAGTGCGCGTTGCCATGTGGCGGTTAGCCCTTCTTTTTCTTGACCTTGATCGCCTCGGACGCTAGGAGCTCTCGCACCTCGGCGAGCGTCGACGTCGCGGCGGGTATCGCGAGGTCCGAGGGGGTGATGACGCTGGGGTCGAGCCGCTTGCCCGACGCGTGCACCGTCTTCACAAGAGAGGCGAGCGCCCTGGCGAAGGCGGCTTCGTCGCTCTTGTCGAGGGCTTTCCCAAGCTTGGTGTCGAGATTGTCGAGTTTCTTGGCGGTCGACTTGTCGACCTTGTACTGACCGTCTTCGAGAATGCGGACGATCATGATTCGTCCTCCTTGTCCTCGAGGGTGAACTGGTCAGGGGTCGGCTTGGCGGTCGCCTCCGGCTCGTCGTGCACCGGCTCGGCGTCGACGACCTTGTCGTCTTCGGGCGGGGCTTGTTCCGGCTTGTCCGGTGTGGCGAGCGCACCGGCGGGAGCGCTCGTGGCGAGCTGACCCTTCAGCTGGGCGAGTTCGGCATCGACCTGGCCGGACTGGGACGCCTTGTCGAGCTCGGCCTGGATCGGGTCCGTATTCCCGGTGAGGTCGGTGAGCGCACCGGAGGAAAGAAGCTCGTCGACGGCGCCGGCGCGGGCCTGCATCTGGGCGATCTTGTCCTGGGCCCTTTGCATCGCCATGCCGGTGTCGCTCATCGACTCGGAGATGCCCGAGACGGCCTCGCCGATCTTGGTCTGGGCCTGGGCGGCGGTGTAGCTCGCCTTCAGCGTCTCTTTCTGGGTTCGGAACGCTTCGACGCGCGCCTGGAGCTGCTGGGTCGTCTGGACGAGCTTGTCCTCCTGGGCGACGAGCTGGTCGTGCTGGGTCTTCAGCTGCTCGAGCTGGGTGCCGATCGCGGCCCGCCGGGTGAGCGCCTCGCGGGCCAGGTCCTCGCGGTTCTGGGCGAGGGCCGTGCGCGCCTGATCTTGCAGCTTGTTGGCGCTCGCTTGGAGCTGCTCGGCCTGCAGCTCGATCCGCTTGCGAGCGGTGGCGACGTCCGCCACTCCGCGGCGCACCTGTTGGAGCTGTTCCAGCTGCTTCTCGTAGGAAAGGTCGAGCGTCTCTCGGGGATCCTCGACGCGGTCGAGCACCTTGTTCGCCTTCGCCTGCACGACGCCGCTCAGGCGTTTCATCACGCTCATCGCTCACTCCTCCCGAGGCGTATCGGACGCCGGGCGGCCGGTTCCGGCCCAGACGCTTCCGCACCCGCGACTCTGCGGTCGCGGCCTTTGACGATGCGAGCATACGCCGAGCGCCCCAGGCCTTGACGATCGGGGCCAGGTCGAACGGAGAACCGGACGCGGACGTTATCTTCGTTGCGGTGCCTGATCGCCTCTGTCTCCTTGCCGTGCACGCCCACCCCGACGACGAGGCGTCGAAGGGCGCCGGGACCATCGCGCGCTACCACGCCGAAGGGGTGTACACGGTGCTCGTCACGGCGACCGGGGGGGAAGAAGGTGAGATCCTCAACCCCGCGCTCGACACGCCCGAGGTCCACGCCGCGATCGGCGCGGTTCGCCGCCGCGAGCTCGATACCGCGGCAACCATTATCGGCTACGACGAGGTCGTGCTGCTCGGATACCGGGACTCGGGGATGGCCGACACGCCAGCGAACGCCGACCCGCGCTGTTTCGCCCGGGCGCCGCTCGCCGAGGCGGTCGGGCGTCTCGTCGCCGAAATCCGCCGGGTCCGTCCCCAGGTGATCGTGACCTACCCCGACGAACAGATGAGGTACCGGCACCCCGATCACCTGCGGGTACATGAGATCTCCGTTGCCGCGTTCAACGCCGCCGGCGACCCCGACGCCTTCCCGCTGGCGGGAGAGCCGTTTCAACCCTCCAAGCTCTACTTCATCGTCTGGTCCCTCGAACAGACGATGCGCCGTCACGAGAAGTTCCTCGAGCTCGGGATCGAGTCGCCCTACGCCGAGTGGTTCGAGGACGGATGGCCCCATCGGGTGAGCGAGACCGCGCCGACGGCGAGGATCGACGTCCGTGACTACTATGACGCCCGCCGGGGCGGCCTCCTTGCCCACGCGACGCAGATCGACCCGTCTTCGCCGTTCTGGTTCGGATTGCCCGAGGACGTCGACCGGGCCCTGTACGCGGCCGAGGCCTACGTGTGCGCGCGCAACCTCGTCGGCCCGATCGGCGAGGAGGACGACCTGTTCGCCGGGATCCGGGAGAAGGTCAGCGCCTCTCGCGGGTAGAAATGGGGACGGCGGGAGCTCGCCGCCGGTCCATCTCACCAAGGAGGTCTCGACGTGGCGAAGTGGCTCACCCAGGAGTGGCTCGACGAGAGCACCCGTCTCGCTCAGACCCAGCCGATCCGCCCCGGCGCGTCGGCGAGGCTCCAGTACGTCGTTACCGGGGGTCCCGACGGCGACGTGCCCTACTACTGGATCGTGGAAGACGGCCAGCTCGTCGAGAACCGCCTGGGCGAACTGAGCGATTCCGAGGTGACGCTGACCGAGACGTACGAAGACGCGAAGCGGATGCAGCAGGGGGAGCTCGACGCCAACTCCGCCTTTATGCAGGGGAAGATCAAGGTGTCCGGCGACATCGCGAAGCTGATGGCGCTGCTGCCGATCACGATGTCGCCGGAATTCGCCGAGTTCCAGAAAGAAGTGCTCGCGATTACCGAATTCTGAGCCCTTGCCCTCCTCACGGTCGGAGAGGGGGTAGCCCTTCCGACAGGCCGCGGGCGGCCGGTATCATGCGTTCCGTGGCGAAGCCGCGATGCTGGTCTTCTGCTGCGACCTTCGATGTCCCCTGAGTTCCTCCACCTCTCTGCGATCATCCGGGGCCCGCTCGTCGACCCGAACGGGGAGCGGATCGGTCGGGTCGACGACCTGATCGTCCGTCTGGACGGTAAGCCGCACCCGCCGATCACGGGGCTCGTCGCGCGCGTCGCGGGACGCGAGCTGTTCATCCCGATCGAGCGGATCGGCACGATGCGGCCGCGACTCATCCAGCTGATCGGGGCGACGCTCGAGCTCGGCCGCTTCGAGCGCCGGCCCGGTGAGCTCCTGCTCGCCCGCGACCTCCAGGCGCGCCACCTCATCCACGTCGTCGGCGCCCACCTCATTCGCGCCAACGAGATCGAACTGGCCGAGACCGAAGGACTCTGGCAGGTCGTCGGGGTCGACCCCTCGGGTCGCGGCGTGCTCCGTCGTCTTCTGCCGCGCCCGCTCGCCCGACGCATCCGGACGAAGTCGCTCGTCGACTGGGGGAGCATCGAGCCGTTCGTCGCCCACGTGCCGACGGCGCGCATGCGGATACCGCTGCGCAAGCTCTCCCGTCTGCGCGCGGCCCAGATCGCCGACCTCGTCGAGGCGGCGTCACACGACGAGGGTGAGGAGATCATCGAGGTGGTGAGCCTCGATCGGGAGCTCGAAGCCGACGTTTTCGAAGAGCTCGACCCGGATCACCAGCGAGAGTTCCTCGCCTCGCGTTCCAACGTCGAGGCGGCGCGGGTGCTCGCCACGATGGAGCCCGACGACGCCGCGGACCTCATCAACGACCTCGACCAGGATCGTCGTCTCGCGGTCCTTGAGGCGCTCCCCCCGCGCCAGCAAGCCAAGGTGCGCCGACTGCTCAGCTACAACCCGGAGACCGGCGGCGGACTAATGAACCCGGACTTTCTCTCCCTTCCCGGCACGACGACGGTCGAGGCGGCCCTCGAGGCGATCCGCCAAAGCGACAGCGCGCCTGAGGCGCTCGCCACGGTATACACCGCCGACCCCGACGGCCGGATCTCGGGGACCGTCTCGGTCGTTCGGCTCCTCAAGGCTTCCCCCCAGGCGAGGCTCTCCTCGGTTGCCGAACGCGATCCCGTGACCGTACGCGCCGACGCCGACATCCACTCGATTGTGCGCAAGATGTCCGACTTCAACCTGTCGACGGCACCCGTCGTCGACGACGAGCACCGGATGCTCGGCGTCATCACGGTCGACGACGTGCTCGAGCTCCTGCTGCCGACCGGGTGGCGGCGAGACTTCGGGATGACCGCGGCGCAGGAGTAGTCGGCGCCGCGACGCGAATCGCCGTTCGGGCACCGTTACAGTGACGTTGAGGACGTATCAGGCGTCCAGGAGACAGGCGAGACGGATTGCGCGCGCTGAGAAGCTTCGTCCCCGTTGTGCTGGTCGTGGTCGGATCGGTGTCGCTTGCCGGCGCCGGTGCGGCGAACGCAGAGGCGACGACCCGGTCCGCGGGCCAGTCGACCCAGGCCTCGACGGCGGTCAAGTGGACGGCGTGCCGGGGCCACACGAAATTCCGCTGCGCCTGGATCCCTGTTCCGATCGACTACGCGAAACCGTCGCTCGGCACGATCGAGCTCGCCGTCGTGATGCTCCCCTCTCCTTCGAAGAAGCCCCTCGGCGACCTCTTCATGAATCCGGGAGGACCGGGGGGTTCGGGGGTCGACTTCCTTGAGCAGAGCGCGTCGGCGTATCCGGCCGCGCTCCGTGCGAAGTTCAACATCGTGAGCTGGGACCCGCGCGGGGTCGAACGGAGCGATCCCGTCACCTGTGTCAATGCGAACGAGATGCGGGTGCTCACCCAGATCACCCCGCAGCCGTCGACACCCTCCCAGATCGCGCAGGTTGTGAAGGTGACCAAACAGTTCGTGACGGACTGCGAGGCGCACACGTCGCGTCTTTTGCTCGAGAACGTGGGCACACGGACGACGGTCGAGGACCTCGACCGACTCCGGGCCGACCTAGGCCAATCCAAGCTCGACTACCTCGGTTTTTCGTACGGGACGTACATTGGCGAGCTGTACGCAGAGAAATACCCGACCCACATCCGGGCGATGGTCCTCGACGGAGCGATCGACCCGTCGCTCTCGACGACGGTGAAGGATCGCGAACAAGCGCTCGGTTTCGAGGACGATCTCCACGCCTTCTTCCACTGGTGCGACGCCAACAGGACCTGCCACCAGCGCCTGCCCGGCGGTGCGGCGGCCTCCTACGACAAGCTGTTCGCCAAGTTCGAAACCGGCTGGACGATCACGGCGCACTTTCTGTCCCTGTACGGCGGGACCCAACCGGTGACTCTCGGTGTCGCGCTGTTGGGCGTCATCTCGACGCTGTACTCGAACGAGGCCTGGCCCAACCTCGGGCTGGCGATCGACCGGGGTCTGCACGGCAACGGCGACCTTCTCGCCGAGCTCGCCTACAGCTACGAGGGGCTGCAGCAGAACGGCACGTTCACGAACGAGGAGGAGTCGAACGTCGCGATCAACTGCGTCGACGAGCCCGGACCGAAGGCGCTCTCATCTTACGAGCAGCTGGCGAAACAGCTTGCCGTGGTCGCGCCCGATTTCGGGGCGTCGGAGGCGTGGGGCACGCTCACCTGCGCCTACTGGCCGGTCGCCCCGCAGGGAAGCCCCGGAGCGATCCACGCCCCCGGCACGCCGCCGATCCTCGTCGTCGGTTCGACCGGCGACCCCGCGACGCCGTACGCCTGGGCGAAGGCGGTGGCGTCACAGCTCGACAACGCCGTGCTCCTGACGAGGACAGGCACCGGCCACACGGGGTACTTCTCGAGTTCGTGCATCCGGGGCTTCGTCGACCGGTATCTCCAAACCGTCGCGGTCCCACCGACCGGCACGGTCTGCCCGAGCAACTGACGCTCACGGGTCGCCTCGCCTCGCTCGCCGCGGTGACCGGGGCGGCCCGCGGCTCTCCACCCGCGCCTCGCTCAGCGAGAGATCGACCGCGAACGTTGGAGCACCTCGCGCCCCGCGGGTAACATCCCCCTGCAAGCAGTCGCACCTCGTTCGGTGAGGCGGCTCGTCGCACAGAGGCCACTGACCCCACCTGTCGAAAGACACTCCGGGTCAGGACAGACTTTCCCGGCACAAGGGATGGTCCGAAGTGGCTGGCCGATCGGTCTACGGCGACGGGCGCCAAAGCTCTGACGAGAGGGGTGCGCCGAGGCGTCTGCCGCGGCGGTCCGTGCCCAACGGACTCCACCCGGGCCGACTGGAGTTTGGGCACGACGAGGGAGAACCCCTGAGCGCCGATAAACGCTCGTCCGAAAGACGATGGCGCACGCCCCCCGGCGAGGTGAGATGAGGGCTCGGTAACCCGGACCGGCCTCCTGCGGGCGTGCGCCACCGACAAGCAACGTCCGCTCAGCCCGATTTCGCGGGAGGTCGACCGAGCATGGCGAGTCGCGACCATGCATATGAAGGTGGCGGGTCCGCCGTCCTTGACGAGGCGCACCTCGGTGACATTCGGGGCGCGCTCGGCACGATCAGCGTCGGCGACACCGGGGCGCGTCCGTCGTTCCTCGCGCGTCTTTTCACGCTCGCCGCGATCATCGGACCCGGCCTCATCGTTATGGTCGGCGACAACGACGCCGGCGGCGTCGCGACCTATGCCCAGGCCGGTCAGAACTTCGGGCTCACGCTGCTCTGGACGTTGCCGCTCCTCATCCCGGTCCTCGTCGTCAACCAGGAGATGGTCGTCCGGCTCGGCGCGGTGACGGGCGTCGGCCACGCCCGACTCATCAACGAGCGTTTCGGCCGGTTCTGGGGCGCCTTCTCGGTCGGCGACCTGTTCGTCCTCAACTTCCTCACGATCGTGACGGAGTTCATCGGGGTGAGTTTGGCGCTCGGCTACTTCGGGGTGAGCCCGTACATCTCGGTGCCTTTTGCCGCGGTCGGTCTCATCGTCATGACTGCGTCGGGGAGCTTCCGCCGCTGGGAACGCTTCATGCTGCTCTTCGTCGTCGCGAACTTCCTCGTCATCCCTCTCGTCATCTTCTCGCACCCGAGATTCGGCCCGGTCGTCGAGGGGCTCGTCATCCCCGGCGTGCGCGGGGGCGTGAACTCGACCGCGATCCTCCTCATCATCGCGATCGTCGGGACGACCGTCGCCCCCTGGCAGCTGTTCTTCCAGCAGTCGAACATCGTCGACAAGCGGATCACGCCCCGATGGATCAACTACGAACGCCTCGACACTCTGCTCGGCTCGCTCGTCACCGTCTTCGCCGCGACGCTGATCGCCGTCACCGCCGCCCTCGCCTTCGAGCACACGCCGCTCTCCGGACACTTCTCGAACGCCGCCGGCGTGGCCCGGGGCCTCGACCGCTACCTCGGAAACAGCGCCGGGACACTGTTCGCGGTCGTTCTGCTCAACGCCTCGATCATCGGCGCCGCGGCCGTGACGCTGTCGACGTCGTACGCGTTCGGCGACATGTTCTCGATGAAACACTCCCTCCACCGCCGCGTGACGGACGCGAAGGCCTTCTACGCGACGTTCTCGTCCCTCGTGCTTGTCGCGGCCGGGGTCGTGCTCGTGCCGCACGCGCCCCTGGGGCTCATCACGACGGCGGTCCAGGCGCTGGCAGGCGTGCTCCTGCCGAGCGCGACGGTCTTCCTTCTCCTCCTCTGCAACGACCGCGAGGTCCTCGGTCCCTGGGTCAACCGGCTCTGGCTGAACATCCTCGCCGGCCTCATCATCGCCGTGCTCGTCGCGCTGTCGCTCATCTTGATGACGACGACCGTCTTCCCGCACATCAAAGTGGGCTTCGTCATGACGCTCCTCAGCGCCGTGCTCGTCGGCGGCGGGGTCATCGCTGCCGTCCTCGGCCTGCGCATCCGGGGTCGTCGGCCGGCCCCGGGCGAACCACGGGCGACACGCGCCCAGCGGGAGAACTGGCGGATGCCGCCGCTCACCCTGCTCGCGCGTCCCGTCCTGTCGAAGTGGCGCCAATTCGCGATGGTGGCGATGCGGGGTTACCTCGTCGTCGCCATCGGCCTCTTGGCGGTCAAAGCCGTCGAGCTCCGCATCGGCCAGCACTGACGCCGCCCCTTGCCGGGAGGGCGTCGACGGGCGAGGCTTGCCCGATGACGCCCGACCCGGGATCAGCGCGCGCCGCCGCCCGGTCGGCGCGTGCCGACGGAGTGCTGCGCGTGGCGTTCCTCGCCTACCGGGGCAATCCCCGCTGTGGCGGCCAGGGCGTCTACACGCGGCACCTCTCGCGGGCGCTCGTCGGCGCGGGCCATCACGTGACCGTTCTCGCCGGCCAGCCCTATCCGGAGCTCGACGACGGCGTCGAGTTCACCCCACTGCCGAGCCTCGACCTGTACCGGGAGCCGGATCCGTTCCGTCGACCGCGGCTGCGCGAGATCGCCTCCGCGGCCGACGCCGTCGAACTCGCCACGATGTTTGTGGGCGGCTTCGGCGAGCCACGCGCCTTCTCTTGGCGGGCGCGCGCCGCACTGGAGGCGCGACGGGGCGCATTCGACATCGTCCACGACAACCAGGGTCTCGGGACCGGACTGCTCCGCCTGCTCGACGACGGCTGGCCGGTCGTCGCGTCGATCCACCACCCCGTGACCGTCGATCGCGACCTCGAGCTCGTCGAGGCGCGGGGATGGACCCGGGCGGTGTCGCTGCGTCGTTGGTACGGGTTCGCGGCGATGCAGAGCCGCGTGGCGCGGAGAATCCCGCGTATCTTGACGGTGTCGCAGTCGTCGCGACGCGACATCGTCCGGGATATCGGCGTCGCGCCCGAGAGGATCGCCGTCGTCCCGCTCGGAGTGGACCCCGCCTGCTGGCGCCCTATGCCGTCCGTCGCCCGCGTCCCGGGGCGGATCATGACGACGACGAGCGCCGATGTTCCGTTGAAAGGGCTCGTTCATCTCCTCGAGGCGCTAGCGAAGTTGCGCACCGAACGAGACGACGCCCACCTGGTCGTCGTCGGACAGCCGCGGGCCGCGGGCCCAGTCGTGGCGGCGATCGAGCGCTTCGGGCTCGCCGCGGCGGTGCGCTTCGTCAGCGGGGAACCCGACGCCCGTCTCGCCGAGCGTTACGCCGAGGCCTCGGTGGCCGTCGTCCCGTCCCTCTACGAGGGATTCTCGCTCCCGGCGATCGAGGCGATGGCGTGTGGCGTGCCCCTCGTGGCGACGACCGGCGGGGCGCTGCCCGAGGTCGTGGGGCCAGACGGTGACGCCGCGCTCAGCGTTCCGCCGGGCGACGCCGGCGTGCTCGCGGCGGCCGTCGGCCGGATCCTCGAGGAGCCGGCGCTCGCCCGGCGGCTCGGGGCGGCGGGGCGGGAGCGGGTGCTCGCCCGGTTCAGCTGGGACCGGGTCGCCCAGGCGACACTCGAGGAGTATCGGGTCGTTCTGGGAAGCCGGTCGTGCTGACGGTCGACCTGCGACGGGCCGCGATTCGCCCGGGGTTGCTCCTGCTCGACGTCGGCTGCGGCGGCGGGCGCCACGTCTTTGCCGCGCTGAAGGCCGGTGCCCATGTCGTCGCGCTCGACGCCGACCGCGGCGAGATCGACTCCGTGGTCGGCATGGTTGGCGCCATGTACGTCGCGGGGGAGGTGCCGGGCGGCGCACGCCACGGGGGCGTCGTCGCCGACGCGACCCGGCTTCCCTTCGCCGACGCCAGCTTCGACCGGGTGATCGCGTCCGAGGTGCTCGAGCACCTCGTCGATGACGAGAGGGCGATCGCCGAACTCGCGCGCGTCCTGCGACCCGGTGGGCTCGCTGCCTTGAGCGTTCCCTCCGCCGGTCCCGAGCGGGCGAACTGGGCGCTGTCGTCCAAGTACCACGGGGCGGAAGGCGGGCACGTCCGCATCTACCGGAAACGCGAGCTCATCGGCCGGTGCGAGCGAGTCGGATTGCGGTTCGCGGGCTCGCACCACGCCCACGCCCTCCACACGCCGTACTGGATGCTGCGCTGCGTTGTCGGCGTCGACCGGCAGGACAACCCGATCGTCGCCGCCTACCACCGCCTGCTGGTCTGGGACATCACGCACCGTCCGTGGGTCACGCGCGCCCTCGAGCGGTTGCTGAACCCGCTTTTCGGCAAGAGTCTCGTCGTCTATCTGGAAAAGCCCGCCTGATGGCGGGCGCGCTCGCCGAAGAGGCGGCGGAACTCGTCGGGATCGATCCGACGGTGGAAACGATCCTCGAGGTCCAGCTGAAAAGCGGCATGATCCCGTGGTATCCGGGGGGCCACGCCGACCCGTGGAACCACGTCGAAGCGGTGATGGCGCTGAGCGCGGCGGGCGAGTTCGCCGCCGCGGCACGGGGATTGGAATGGCTCGCCGGTGCCCAGCGCCCCGACGGGAGCTGGCACGCCTCCTACTCCGGCGACGGGAGCGTCGAGGAGCCGAGGATCGACACGAACGGAGTCGCCTACGTCGCGACCGGAGTCCTCCATCACCTTTTCGCCAGCGGCGATCTCGGTTGCGCCGAGGAGATGTTCGCCGTCGTCGATGCCGCGCTCGGGTTCGTCGTCGCCTTGGTACGACCGGCGGGCGACATTCCGTGGTCCGTCGAGCCCTCCGGGCGACCGGCCGCGTTCTCGCTGCTCGCGGCGAGCTCGTCGATCCACGAGAGCCTGCGGTCAGGGACGCGCCTCGCGACCGCGCTCGGCCGGGAACGCCCGGCGTGGGAGGAAGCCGCCGCCCGTGTCGGCCGGCTCATCGCCGAGCAGGAGTCGTTTTTCGCCGACAACTCGCAGTTCGCGATGGACTGGTACTACCCGGTGCTCGCCGGGGTGCTCGGTGGGCGGGACGCCCGGGCGCGGCTGCGGGCCCGTTTTGCCGAGTTCGTCTGGCCCGCGGCCGGCGTGCTCTGCCGTGCAGACCGCCGTTGGGTGACGACGGCCGAGACCGCCGAGTGTGCCGTCGCGTTCGCCCGCGTCGGTTGGGCGGCGGAGGCGTCGCGGCTGTTGTCGACGACCGACGACCTGCGACGCGACGACGGCTCATACACGACGGGCCTCGTCTATCCCGAGCGGTCCGAGTTCCCCCCCGGTGAGCGCACGACGTACTCGGCTGCCGCGGTCGTCGTCGCGGCCGACGTGCTCGCCGGGGGGGTCGGCGCCGCCCTGTTCGACCGCCTTCGCTGAGTTCCGACCGGGATTTAGACCCATCGCCCGTCCGCGCGCCGCAGGACGCGCAGGCTGCGACATCCCGCCGACGCGTCCTCGACGAAGCGCGTCGACGTCAGCGCGTCCCGGTAGCACTCGTAGGGCGGCCGGCCACCCGCCCTGGGGTCGGCGAAGACGTCGTGGAAGACGAGGAATCCGCCGGGCGCAATCTTTGGCGCCCAGCCCCGGTAGTCCGCCCAGCAGGTCGTGGCACCGTGTCCGCCGTCGATAAAGACAAGGCAAGCGGGTGTCGACCAGTTGGCGGCGACGCGCGCCGAGTCCCCGACGACACCGACGACGAGATCCTCGGCGTCGGCTTGTTCGATCCTCGCTCGGAAGTGCCGCAGCGTATCCATCCGCCCGGTTCCCGGGTCGACGAGCGCCGGGTCGTGGTCGGGCCAGCCTGGCTGCATCTCCTCGGACCCGCGGTGGTGGTCGACGCTGAAGACGACGGTCGGTGTCGCGCCCTCTGCGGCGATCGCCGCGGCGAGGAAGAGCGTCGATCGCCCGAGATAGGAGCCGATCTCGATGAGCGGGCCGGTTCCGGTCCGCAGGGCGCGGGCCGCGACCGCGAAGAGCGCCATCGCCTCGTCGAGCGGCAGGAATCCCTCGGTCGCCCGCGCCCAGTCGAGAAGCGCCTGCGCCCGCTCCGGAAGGCGCCGGGCACCGGATGACGGCGGCGTCTCGTCGGCGTTCATGTCGTTCCCGCCGCGACCGCGCTCCAGATTCCGAGGCCGAAAAGGATCACGCCGGAAAGCTTGCGCAGAACGTCGAGCGGGACCACACGGCAGATGGTTCTTCCGGTCGCGACGCCGACGCCGCTCACGACGACGAAGGCGAGTGCCGCGCCGAGCAGGACGCTCATCGCGTCGCGTGACTTCGCCGAGAGATTGGCGATCACGACCTGGGTGAGGTCGCCGAACTCCGCGAGCGCGATCACGGTGAACGTGATCGCGGCGATTCGCACCCCGGAACGCGGGACCGGTGGCGTCGCCGGCGATTCGTCGGCCTCGGTCGCGAGCAGCAGGTCCTCCCGTGCCGCGATCTCGCCGCTGCGCTGTTCGACGGCGGAGCTTCGCGCCAGGATTAGGTACGCCGCGCCGGCGAAGAAGAGCCCGGCGACGAGGGCGGCGACGAGGCGGTGCGGCGCCAGCGCGAGGAGCCGACCGGCGACCACGGCGACGGCCGCCTGTCCGACGAGGCCCGCCGCCGCGCCGATCCACACGGGGAGCGGACGGTGCCGCGAGGCGAGCACGACCGTGGAAAGGAACGTCTTGTCCGGCAGTTCCGCCGGGATCACGATGGCGAAGGTCGCCGCCGCCAGTCCGAGGTCCACCGGGACCTCAGTCGGCGGACAGGGTCTCGCGCAACGACGTGCTGACGTTCGTCGCGAGACGGACGTTCACCTCGAGGTGCTCGACGATCTGGTCGAGGAGCCGCTTCTTACCGCCGGCGAAGTGGGCCTCAACGAAAGCGCCCACGGCCGAGGCGTAGACGGACTCGCCGGCCGCGTCGAGTTCGGCGAGGTTCGCCATTCCCTCGAGCATCCGGTGGATCGAGTTGTTCGGATAGCGCGCGGCAAGTTCATCGAAGTGCGTGGAGATGAACGCCCAGGTGGCCGGCCCGATCTCCCGCTGGCCGAGCATCACCCCGAGGAGGTACGGCGCGTCTTGACTGCGGATCTCCTGCCGGCACAGCTCGTGAACCTCGGCTGCCCAGGCGACGTCGGTCAGAGAGCCGAGGGCGCGGAGCTGGCGCTCCTCGTCGAGAGGCGAGCGCGGCCGGCGGACGCGGTTCACGATCGCGTCAAACTCCTCCCGGTTGGCGCCCCAGGCGACGATCGAGAGCACGGCGCCGGCGATGTCGGCGTCGATCTCACCCCGTCCGGACTGGTCCTTTCCAAAGAGCTCCCGGGCCCTCGCGACCACGTCCGTGTCGCCGCCGAAGGTGCCCAAGGTCACGAGGAGCGAAGACCGGAGAATCGGCGTCTGTTCGCCTTCGCCTTCGCTCGCCTCCCATCCGAGGCGCGCGAACTCCGGCTGCAAGACCGATCGCGTGTAGCGGGCGACGAGTTCGCGATCGCGCGCCGGCGCGACAAGGTCGAGTGTCCGCAGCGCCGTCGTGACGACCGACCAGATGTAGGGGTCATCCTCGCCGGCGAAGTGGACGACGGCGCCGAGGAACGCGTCGAGTCCGACGACGCCGGCGAGGACGGCGGCCCACAAGCCGCCGAGGAGGTCGAGGCGTTCGACGGGATCAAGGAGCTCGAGGTGCGCGAGCAACCCCTCCCGCAGGGCCTCGTCGTACCGGACCCGGTAAAACCCCGTCCCGCCGGCGCTGACGACGATCGGCGAGGTGCGAGCCGCCAGCCGCACAGGGGTGTCGGCGAGCAGGACCCGGGTGACCTCGTCGCGGTTGTCTGCCGACGCGGCGAGGATCGGGACGAGCCAGCGCGCCCCGATCGACGAATCCGGCCGCGTCCCGGCGGGGAGGTAGGAGAAGGGCTCCTGGCGCAGCTCGATCGTCGCGCCGTCGGGGTCTGCGAGCTGCGAGGCGCGGACGACCGGGTAGCCACCCTGGAAGACCCAGGAGCCCATTGCGGCGCGGAGGGGCACGTCGGGGTTCTCGGCTTCGATCGCCTCCCACAGGTCGGTCGTCTCGGCGTTGCCGAAGGCGTGCGTCTTCAGGTAGCGGCGCACGCCGGCGCGGAAGCGATCGTGGCCGAGGTACTGCTCGATCATCCAGAGCACCGCCGGGCCCTTGATGTAGGTGATCGGGACGTCGAACATCGCCGAGGCTTCCTCGGGGGTGTTGACCGGGAACTCGATCGCGCGCGTCGAATGGAGCCCGTCGACGAAACGCGCCAGCTCGCGCAGGCGCGCGAAGCCGACGAAGCACTGCCAGTCCGGGTGGTAGTCGTCCTGGCAGCGCAACGCCATGAAGGTCGCGAAGGCCTCGTTCAGCCAGACGCCGTTCCACCAGCGCAGCGTGACGAGGTCCCCGAACCACATGTGGGCGAGCTCGTGCTCGATGACCTCGGCGATCCGCCGCATCTCCGGACGCGCCGTGTCCTTCGGGTCGGCGAGGAGTTCCGCCTCGCGGAAGGTGACACAGCCGAGGTTCTCCATCGCCCCCGCCGCGAAGTCCGGGATCGCGACGAGATCGAGTTTGTCGCCCGGATAGGGGATCGCGAAGTACTCGCGGTAGTAGCGGAGGGCGTGGGCGGCCACCTCGACGGCAGTGGACGTGAGATGCGCTTTGCCGGGCACGGTGACGACGCGCAGGGCGATCCCGTCGACGTCGGTGGGGTCGGTCGTGACGAGAGGGCCGACGACGAAGGCGACGAGGTAGGTCGACATCGGGATCGTGTCGGCGAAATGGACGCGTCGCGCCCCGGTGGGAAGTGTCTCGACGGAGGTCTCGGCTCCGTTCGACACCGCGAGCATCCCGGGCGGCGCGACGAGGGTCACGCCGAAGACAGCCTTCAGATCCGGCTCGTCAAAGCACGGGAAGGCCTTGCGGGCGTCCGTCTCTTCGAACTGCGTCGTGGCGATCGTGCGCTCCTGGCCCGCGTCGTCGACGAACCGGCTGCGGTAGAAGCCGCGGAGCTGGTCGTTGAGGGCACCCGCGAACCGGCAACCGAGCGTGTAGTGCCCCGGGGGAAGCGGCGCGGCGGGGCCGAAACGCACCCGTGTGGCGGCGGCGTCGATCGAGACGGTAAGCGGCGCCGGCTCCCTGGCCCCGTCGGTGGCCGCCCAGCCGGGCGTGATCGTGGCGTCGGTGACGCTCAGCCCGTCGGCGTTGAGGACGATCTCGGCCACCTCGTCGAGCACCTCGAGCTGGACTTCTTCGTTGCCCTCGAAGCGGCACGATTCGAACTCGGGGGCGAGCTCGAGGTCGTAGCGCCGTGGGACGGCGCTGCGCGGCAGGCGGTCGGCGGGGTTCGCGGTCGAGGTCACGGCAGATCGAGGCTAGCCAACGGGGGCACGTCCAAGAGCGGGCAAACCAGCCAGCACTAGGGTGTCGGCGTGACGGCGGAGAACGGCTCGCACCGAGCTTCTCCGTTCCTCGCACCCAAACGCTTCGACGTCGTCTGCGTCGGCAACGCGGTGATGGACCACCTTACGTTCGCGGCGGTCGAAACCGTCGAGTCGCTCGGGCTGGCGCACGGTGCCATGACGCTCGTCGACATCGCGACGAGCGATCGGATCCGGTCGATCGTCGGCCCGGGTCGGCAGGTCTCCGGCGGGACGGTCACGAACACCGCCGTCGGCGTCGCCTCGCTCGGCGGCCATCCGGCCTTCATCGGCGCGGTGGCGACCGACGACCTCGGGGATCGTTACGCCGCGGACCTGGAAGCCGCGGGGGTCCACGCCGTCTTGCAGCGCTTCGGCGCGGGTCCCGCCGGTGACGAGGCGGCGACCGGGCGCTGCCACGTGATCGTGACGCCGGACGCCGAGCGCACGATGGCGACCGCGCTCGGAGTCGGCGGCCGGCTCGACGCGGCGGGCATCGACGCCGAGACCGTCGGCGCCGCCGAGCTCGTCTACTTCGACGGCTACGTCCTCGACCTGCCCGACGCCGAGGCGCTCGTCGCGCGCCTCCTCGACGCGGCACGCCGCTCGGGGACGGGAATCGCCCTCGGATTGTCCGATGCCCTCCTCGTCGACAGACATTGCGAAGTTCTCGAGGAGCTCACCGCTCGGCGGGTCGACCTCGTGTTCGCCAACGAGTCCGAGCTCCTCGCGTTGACCGGTGAAGCGACCGCACCGGCAGCGCTGCGCGCCCTCGCGCGCCCCGGGCTCACGGTGGCGGTGACCCGGGGGGAGAAGGGCGCGATGGTCGGGACGGAGTCCGGGACCGTCGACGTCCCCGCCTGTGAGGTCGACGAGGTCGTCGACCTCACAGGCGCCGGCGACCAGTTCGCGGCCGGATTCTGCTTCGGGGTCACCCACGGCTGCAGCGCGACCGCCGCGGCACGCCTCGGCGCACTGGCGGCGAGCGAGGTCATCGGCCACCTCGGTGCCCGCCCGGAATCGTCGCTCGCCGCTCTCGCCCGGGCGCGGGGGCTCCTCTAGCGCGGGCCCCGTGTCACGAGCTCGCCTCGGGATTGTCGACGGGAAGGGACGGGAGCTCCAGGTCGGCGAGCCGCACGAGCGCCGAGGCGATCCAACGGGCGAGGGGCGCGACCTGGCCGTCGAGCCTGTCGGGTTCTTCGAGAACGGACTCGCTCAACCGGTACGTGCCCTGATAGGCGAGTTCGATCGCCGAGGTCGCCGAACCGGGGGCGGCGTCGAAGGCCTGCTCGACGGTGACAGCGCCGCGTTCGAGCGGCTCGCCGGCCAGTTCCGGACGGCTCTCGCCCACCGCGGCGAGCACGGTCGCCACGTCGGGGACGACGGCGAGGCGCTGCAGGCGGAGCGTCAGCTCGACGACGAGTTCGGGCCGTTCCGCGGTCGGCTCGCCGATCGACCAGGACCGGTAGGCGCTCTGGCTCCATGTCGGCCACTCCAGCCCGAGATCGGCGCGGACCCGCGGGGGGTTCTGTTCGCCGGGGAGCGAGAACGAGGTCTCGAAGGTGACGTCGCCGAGAAAGACGTCGACCTGGAAGCGCTCCTCGACGGCCTGCTGCTCGAGGAGCGCACCCTCGAGCGCTTCGCGGATCGCCCCGATCACGTCGAGGAGGATGTGGTCGATCACCGAGCCAGAGGCTATCTGTGCCGGCCGGGCTGTCGCGGACTATTCCCCGGGCGGGCGGTTTGGGCGCTATTTCCCACGACGACGGCCCAGACGGACGTAGTAGCGTCGCCGTCGTCCAACGGATAGCGGTTCGGCATCGATTCCAATGACCAGCGAAAGCCGGGGGCCAGGGCACGGTCCGGCCGAGTGAACGCCGACAAGTCACGCCGACGGGTGCACCCCGAGAGTTCAGGTCGAGGAGGGGTGATGGCTCGCCCCGCCCGCAGTGACGCTTTTGTCGCAGTTGGTCGCCGCCGGAGGTCCGACGAGACGCGGAGAGTTGCCGTCGTATCGCTCCTGGCGTTCCTCGCGGGTGTCGTGCCGACCGGCATCGCCTCGGCGACCCCAGTTGCGCCGCGGTCCGGGCCTGGCGAGGTTGGTCACACCGGCTCGTTCCTCGCCTGCGAAGTGACCGGCTTGGGGGGGATCGACGGCGGACTCTCCGATGCTTCGGTGTGGGCTGGACTCAAAGAAGCACGGAAGATGGTTCCGTCGCTGAAGATCCGCGACCTCGTGTCGGAGTCCGCGAGCGACTACAAGCGCAACATCGACGCATTCATCAGGGCGCACTGCGGGATCATCATCACCGTCGGCTACTCGATGGGCGGGGTGACCCGGGCCGCGGCGAGGTCGCACCCTGGCCGGGAGTTCGCCATTGTCGACTACGGCTATGAGTCAACGATCGGCAACGTCGACTCTTTCCTCTATGAGACGAGCCAGGACGCCTTCCTCGGAGGGTTCCTCGCCGCGGCGATGAGCCGAACCGGCAAAGTCGGGACCTTCGGTGCGGAGCGAATCCCCACCGTCACGAGCTACATGGACGGATGGGTCGCGGGCGTCTGCTACTTCGACCGGATCGACCACAAGCACGTCGAGGTCCTCGGCTGGACGCCGCAGAAGAACCGCCCGAAGGGCAGTTACGGGGGGTACGGCACGTTCACTGGCTCGTTCACGAACGAGGCCGATGGGAGGGCCGAAGCGACGACCTTGATGCAACAGGGAGCAGACGTCATCTTCCCGGTCACCGGATCGTCCGGTCTCGGTGCGGCAGCCGAGGTGAAGCAGTACGGGCACGGCGTCACGATGGAGTGGGCCGACACCGACGGGTGCGTTTTGGCGCGGAGATACTGCCGATTGTTCCTCACGAGCGTGACGGAGGAGGTCGCTTCGTCGGTGGAGACCGTCGTGGTCGCGGCGGCCTACGGGACGTTCACGGGCGGGAATTACATCGGTGACCTCGCCAATGACGGCGTCACACTCACGCCGTTCCACTCCTGGGCCAAGGCGATCCCGAGAAGGTTCCAGCTCGACCTCGCAAGGCTCAAGCCCCTCGTCGTCTCCGGCCGCGTCTCGGTCGACCCCGACTCCTACCCGGCGAGCTGTCGGCGATAACCGGTCCCACCCGCCCGAGGGGCCCGTTCGTCTCGACGCCGCGGTCTCGCCCAGGACGTCCACGCGCCCTATTCGGGCCGGCGCGCCGGTGCCGCCGGCCTGGCTTCGGACGGTCGGGCCTACGTCGGCTGAAGTCGAGGACGCTTCTTCGGGCCCGACGCTCTGTGCCGAGTGCGGGCTCGTCTCGAATCTCGACGCCCGAGGGGCGGGGCGCTCAGGGGGTCAGCGCCGCCACGAGCGACGGAGGACGGTCATGCCCCGCGGACGCTGCCGCCAGATCCTCGTCGAACAGGGCGGCGTGGGGCTCCTCTCGACCAGGGCGCCGATCTTCCGCCACGGCCGTTCGAGGATCTGCTGCCGCAGACGCGGAGTGGCCCCGAGGACATCCCGACCCCCGTCTGCCGCAAGCCGGCTGGGTAAATCCCCGTTGCGACGTCGTGGGCGGCATTTCGTCAGTGGCGACGGACGAGCGTTGTGTCACCAGGACGTGCTCGCTGCTCGAACCTCGTTCGGGCGGTCCCGCGCCAGGGTCAGCCGAGCGGATCGGCTCCTCGCCTTCGCCACTAGCCTTTCGTCGTGGCAAGTGAGGAGCCAACTCTCGACGAGATCGTCCGATCTCCGAAGGTCCTCCTCCACGACCACCTCGACGGGGGACTTCGCCCGGGGACCGTCGTGGAGCTCGCGGCGGAGTTCGGCTACCGGGGCCTGCCGTCGACGGATCCCGAGGAACTCGCCCGGTCGTTCGTCGTCGCCGCACCCCGGAGGGATCTCGTTCGGTATCTCGAGGGCTTCACTCACACGGTCGGCGTCATGCAGCACAAGGAGGCTCTCCAGCGCGTCGCCTACGAATGCGTTGAGGATCTTGCCCGTGACGGCGTCGTCTACGCCGAGGTCCGTTTCGCGCCGGAACTCCACATCGAGGTCGGGCTCAGCCTCACCGAGGTCGTGGGGTCGGTGCTCGAGGGCTTCGAGGCCGGCATGGCCGCATCCAGCGCGGCGGGCCGGCCGATCGTCGTGCGCGCGCTCCTCACCGCGATGCGGACAGCCGCCCGCTCGTTAGAGATCGCCGAGCTCGCCGTGCGCCACCGCGACCTCGGTGTCGCCGGCTTCGATGTCGCCGGCGCCGAGGCCGGGTACCCGCCGACCCAGCACCTCGACGCGTTCCAACTCGTGCAGCGGGAGAACTTTCACGCCACGCTCCACGCCGGCGAGGCCTTCGGCCTCCCGTCGATCTGGCAGGCGCTCCAGTGGTGCAACGCCGAGCGTCTCGGCCACGGCGTGCGGATCGTCGAGGACATCGGCTTCACCCCCGACGGGCGTCGGAGTCTCGGTCGGCTCGCGAGCTACATCCGCGACCGGCGCGTCCCGCTCGAACTGTGCCCGACCTCGAACGTGCACACCGGCGTCGTGGCGTCGCTCGCCGATCATCCGATCGGACTCCTTCGCGAGCTGCGGTTCCGGGTGACCGTCAACACGGACAACCGCCTGATGAGCGGCGTGACGCTCTCCTCGGAGCTCGCCAAGCTCGCCAAGACCTTCAACTGGGACTGGTCCGATCTCGTCTGGCTCACGATCAACGCGATGAAGAGCGCCTTCTGTCCTTTCGAGGAGCGCCTCGCCATCATCGACCGCGTGATCAAACCTGGCTTCGCGCCCTTCGTCGGCGTGGCGCCGGATCGGTTCCGGACGGAACGGGGCTAGTCGAGCAGGCCGTCTCGGTCGGAGAGCGCCGCTCTGACGTCACGGCGCAACAGCCGGAGGGTGCGGCGCGCACTTTGACGCGCGACGGCGAGCCCGGATCTTCCTGGCGGTTCGGTGACCACTTCGAGGTAGGTCTTGAGCTTCGGCTCGGTCCCGCTCGGGCGGACGACGACGCGGGCGGTCGTTCCGAGGTGCCAGGCGATCACGTTCGCCGGGGGGAGGCCGCCCCTCGGGGTCGTGTAGTCGACGACCTCGGTCACGAGAAGACCGGCGAGCTCTGTCGGCGGCCGGGCCCGCAGACTCGCCATCGTCGCGTCGAACGCGGCATTTTCCCCTCCGTCCCCGCCTTGGAGCGAGATCTGGGCGGTGACGTGCACGCCGAGGCGCGCTTCGATGTCGTCGAGCCGGTCGTACAGCGTGCGACCGGCCGCTCTCTCGGCCGCGGCGAGCTCGGCGGCGACGAGCGCGGCGGAGAGCCCGTCCTTGTCCGCGACCGCGTCGCTCACCGCGTAGCCGAGGGCTTCTTCGTAACCGAAGACGAGGTGACGACCAGGATGCGCCCTTCCGGCGCGCGCCACCCACTTGAAGCCGGTGAGCGTCGCGACGTAGGCGACACCGGCCTCGGCGGCGAGCGCGGCAAGAAGCGACGACGAGACGACGGTCGACGCGACGAGACGGCCGGCGTCGTGGCCCCTCGCCAAGAGGTGCTCGCCGAGAAGCGAGCCGAGCTCGTCCCCGGTGAGGACGCGAAAGCCGCCGCTTCGCGGATCGACGGCCGCGACGGCCAGACGGTCGGCGTCGGGGTCGTTCGCCAGGACGATGTCGGCTGCAACGCGGTCCGCCTCGGCGATGGCGAGATCGAGCGTGCCCGGCACTTCCGGGTTCGGGACGGGGACCGTCGGGAAGTCGGGGTCGGGCTCGGCCTGGAGGGCTACGGGCACCGGCGGTTCGAAGCCGGCGGAGACGAGGAGGTCCGGCAGGACGGCACCTCCGACGCCGTGCAGTGGCGTGTACACGATGCGCAGTCGGCGGGGTCCTCGCGCCTCGAGGATGCGGGTTACGGCCCCGGCGTAGGCACCGAGGATCTCGGCCTCGTCGAGCCGCTCGATGGGCGCGGCGCGGCGGAAGGACGGCGTCTCGTCCAGGGGCGGACCGAGCCCTGCCGCCAGCCCGGCGATGCGGGCGTCGTCGGGCGGGATGATCGGGGCGCCGTCGGCGGCATAGACCTTGTACCCGTTGTCCGTCGGTGGATTGTGGCTCGCCGTGATCATGACGCCGGCTGCCGCCGCGAGGTGACGGACAGCAAAGGCCGTGATCGGCGTGGGGAGCGGTCTTTCGAGGACGAGCACCCGCACGCCGGCCGCGGCCGCGACGGCCGCGGTGTCGGCGGCGAAGGCGTTCGAGCCGTGGCGGTTGTCGCGTCCGACGACGATCCCTGCGTCTGCTGCGCCGCCACCCTGGTCGAGGGCCCAGCGAACCAGACCCGCCGTCGTCGCCCGCACGACGGCCCGGTTCATTCTCGCCGGGCCGGCACCGAGCGGCCCGCGCAACCCGGCCGTTCCAAAGGCGAGCGGTCGGTCGAACCGCCGGCGCAACTCCGTCTCTTCCCCCGTCGCGAGCATCCGTTCGAGCTCGGCGCGGGTCACGGGGTCCGGGTCCCGCGCCATCCAGTCCCGGACCTCGGCGATGAGCGTGGGAGGAAGCGCCGGCCCCCCGCGGCCGACCGTCGCTCCGGCGGTCACAGCCGTCCGAGGATTCCGGCGATCAGTTCGCCGAGACGCGGGGCGGCCGTGGCCCCGACGGCGAGCACGTCACGGTGGGCGATCGGCGCCTTGCCGACGCCTGCCGCGTGGTTCGTCACGAGCGAGACGCCGAGGACCGACGCGCCGAGGTGACGTGCCGCGATCGCCTCGAGGACTGTCGACATCCCGACGAGCTGCACGCCGGCGCCTCGTAACATCGCGATCTCGGCCGGCGTCTCGTACTGCGGCCCGATGACGCCGGCGTAGACGCCTTCGGCGAGCGACGGGTCGACGGAGTGGGCAAGCTCGCGCAGTTCCGCGGGGTAAAGCGCCGTGAGGTCGACGCTCGGTGCTCCGTAGGGCGCGGGCGGGGGCGGCCCCGTGAGGGGCGAACGTCCGGTGAGATTGATCTGGTCGCGGATGAGGACCGCCTCGCCCGGGGGTATCGCCGCGTCGAGGCCGCCTGCGGCGTTGGTGAGAACGACGACCGGACTGCCAGCGAGGACGGCGACCCGGATCGGATGGACGACCTCGGACGCCGTACGTCCCTCGTAGAGGTGGACGCGGCCGATCTGAACGAGGACCCGTCGGTTGCCCACTTCGATGGAGCGGATCACGCCTTCGTGGCCGGCGACGGTCGGCACCGTGAATCCCGGGAGTTCGCGGAACTCGAGCTCCACCTTCGTCGTCCCGAGCGCGTCGGCGACACTTTGCCATCCGGAGCCGAGGACGACCGTCGCGGCGTGGGGCACCCCGTCGGTCTTGGCGACGAGAGCCGCCGCCGCCGACTCGGCGAGCGCGTACGGATCGGAAGTCATCGGGTCTTTTCCATCGCCGGAAACGCTATCGCCTGACGGCCGCGCGGCCACTTGCCGACGGGCCGGTTGTGCCTGTCGTATCCCGCACCGAGCCGCAGCGCCGGGCCCGCTCGTCGCCAAAGCGGGTGTCGTCGTGTCGACCGGGTCAGAGCGAACTGCGCCGAGATACGAAGTAGAACTCATCTGTGGCGAACCCGTGGTTGCAACGGCGCGTCATCGCCTACGCGCACCAGGGGGGCGAGAAGGAAGCCCCGTCGTCGACTCTCTACGCGATCGAACGAGCCCTCGAGCTGGGCTCGACTGGGATCGAGCTCGACGTCCACGCGACCCTCGACGGCACGCTCGTCGTCGGCCACGACCCGACGGTCGATCGGACGACGAACGACACGGGGGTCATCGCCGAGAAAGACATCGATGCGGTCCGACGCCTCGACAACGCCTACTGGTTCGTTCCCGGAGAGGGCACCGTACGCGACCGCCCCGTCGCGCGGTACGCCTTCCGGGGCAGGGCACCCGCCGACCGGAACTTCGCGGTCGCGACGCTCGACGAGGCCCTGGAGATGACCGCAGGCGTTGTCTTGAACCTTGATATCAAGCAGACGGCGCCGACCGTCACCCCCTACGAAGAAGCGGTCGCCCGCGCGCTCGCGCGGCACAATCGCCGCGACGACGTCATCGTGGCGTCGTTTCTTGACGCCGCGACGGAGAGGTTCTCGAGATTCGCGCCGCACATCGCGACCTCCCTCGGCCAGAACGCCATCGCCAGTTTCGCTCAGGCGGTCGCGCGCGGCGAGGAGCCGGATCCATCGCTGACACGGCACGCCGCCGTCCAGGTGCCTCCGCGGTTCTTGGGGATCGAACTCGTGAACGAGCGCTTCGTGGCGGCGGCGCACGTGCTCGGTCTCGCGGTCCACGTCTGGACGATCGACGATCCGGGAGAGGTGGAACGTCTTTGCGCGCTCGGCGTCGACGGGATCATGACGGACTGTCCGAGCGTGCTCGTCGCGGCCCTCGACCGACTCGATGTCGCCTGGCATCCGTGACAAAAGGGCCGGAAGGCCTGGCGGTCGGGGAACGAGCAGCCGAGAGGTTCTAGCCGTGACCGCAGTTCGGCTTCTTGCCGTGATTCGCTTTCTTCCTCTTGCGCAACTTGCGCTTGTTCGTCTTTTGCGACATAGCCCCGGCAGTGTAGCCGGGGCCCGCGAGTAGCCTCGTCTCCATGGAACGCATCGGCCTCGTCGGACTGCCGAATTCCGGGAAATCCTCGTTGTTCAACGCGCTGACGGGGGCCCGCGTCCCGGTGGCTCCGCATCCTTTCACGACGACGGAGACTGTGATCGGCGTCGCCCACGTCGCCGATCATCGACTCGCGGCGCTCGCGGCGATGAGCGCGAGCCGCAAGGTCGTCGAGGCGACGGTCGAGGTGGTCGACATCGCCGGCCTCGTCGCCGGCGCCGAACACGGCGAGGGCCTCGGCAACCGGTTCCTCGCCGGGATTCGCGAGGTCGACGCCCTCTGTTTCGTCCTGCGCAGCTTCGCCGACGACAAGATACCGGGCGAAAACGACCCGCTCGCCGCGCTCGGCGTCCTCGAGCTGGAGCTCGTGCTCGCCGACCTCGCCTCACTGGAGGGCCAGCTCACCAAGCAGCAGAAGGCGGCTCGGGCGAATCCCGCGCTCGTCAAAGCGACCCACGCGATGGAGGCCGCGCAGGCCGTGCTCTCGACGGGTGTGCCCCTGTACCGGTCGACACTTTCCAGCGAGGACAAGGCGTCGCTCGGTCCGCTCTTTCTCCTCACGAACAAGCCCTTCTTCTGCGTCGTCAATCTCGCCGAAGACGAGGTCGACCGGGCCGAGGACGTGCTCGGGCCCGTCGTCGCCGAGCTCGGTGACACCGCGACGGTCCTCGGCGTGAGCGTCGAGCTCGAGGCGGAGGCTCGCGCGCTCGAACCCGACGAACGCGGCGAGCTCCTCGCGGGCCTCGGGCTCGGCGAGGGCGCGCTGCCACGCGTCGCCCGAGCGCTCTTCGACGCCATCGGGCGGTGGACCTTCCTCACGACCGGCGAGAAGGAGTCGCGGGCCTGGACGTTCCGTAAGGGCGCCAAGGCGCCGGAATGCGCGGGGGTGATCCACTCCGACCTCCAGCGCGGCTTCATCCGTGCCGAAGTCATCCGTTGGGACGAGCTCGTCGAGATCGGATCGTGGGCTGCCGCCAAGGCGGCCGGGCGCATCCGCCTCGAGGGAAAGGACTATGCGGTCCGGGACGGTGACACCCTCGAGGTCCGCTTCAACGTCTGACCGACGACACCGGGCGGGACGATGAGCGCGTGACGTCCGGCTACCGTGCAACGACGCGGAGATCTCGCCCCGGGAGGTTGGGATGGCCTGGCTGCTGCGGACAGGTGACGTGCTGGCGAGTCTCGAGCTCGCGCGGTCGCCGCGGCGTCGTGTCGTCGGGCTCGTCGGTCGGAGACGGCTGGAAGGGGGCCTTTTGATCGAGCCCTGCCGGGCGGTCCACACGATTGGGATGCGCTTCCCGATCGACGTCGCCTACCTCGACCGTGCGGGGGTCGTCATCGCCATCTCGAGCATGCGGCCCAATCGCCTCGGACTGCCGCGCCGACGCGCCCGATCGGTCCTCGAGGCCGAGGCGGGGGCGTTCGCCAGGTGGCGGCTCGTCATCGGGGACACCCTGGAGATCCGGGAGTGAGCGGCGCGGCGGTGTCCAGGCGCGACGGCGGTCGACCAGGCACGCTCAGCGTCGTCGCGACACCGATCGGCAACCTCGCCGACCTCTCCCGCCGGGCGACCGAGGTGCTCGGGAGCGCCGAGGTGCTTTGTTGCGAAGACACGCGTCACACCGGGAGACTGCTCGAGTACGCCGGCGTGCGGGCCAAGAGGCTCCTCGCCTTGCACGCCCACAACGAGGCCGAACAGATCGGCGCCGTCCTCGGACTGCTCGAGGCGGGTGCCGATGTCGCGCTCGTCTCCGACGCCGGGACCCCGGTCATCTCCGACCCGGGGGGGCGACTCGTCGCCGCGGCAATCGACGCCGGATTCGACGTGACCGTCGTGCCGGGACCCTCCGCGGGACTCGCCGCTCTGATCGTGAGCGGCTTCGCGGTGGACCGTTTCCGCTTCGAGGGGTTCTTGCCGCGAAAAGGTGCCGCGCGCCGGTCGCGTCTCGCGGAGATCGTCGCCGCGCCGTGCCCCACGGTCGTCTTTGAGGCGCCGAACCGGGTCGCCAAGACCCTCGGGGACATTCGCGACGCGGCTGGGGCGGACCGCCGGGTCGCCGTCGCGCGCGAGCTCACGAAGCTCCACGAGGAGGTGTGGCGTGGCCGCCTCGGCGACGTGCTCGCCCGCGTTTTGCAAGCCGAGGCCCGCGGGGAGTATGTCCTCGTCGTCGACGCGGCGAACGACCGTTCGCAGACCTCGCTGGCGGAAGCCCGCGAGGCGATCCGACGTCTCCTTTCTGCCGGCTTCGACCGGCGAGACGCCTTGGCCGCGGTCGAAGTCCTCCTCGGCGTCTCCCACCGGGTCGCCTATGCGGCCGCGCTCGAGGTGCGTGCCGCCACCGAAGAGGGTCTGACGACGGGTTGAGCCTTCGTGGCGAGAGGCCGGTCTTCCAGCCGCACCGCGCCCGGCCGGTACGCTGACGAAGTGCCCGACCGGTTCTTCGTCACCACGCCGATCTACTACGTGACCGACCGGCCCCATCTCGGGACGGCCTACACGACGATCGTCGCCGACGCGCTGGCGCGCTGGCACCGGCTTCTCGGCGACGAGGTGTTCTTCCTCACCGGCGTCGACGAGCACGGCCTGAAAGTCGCCCGTGCCGCCGAAGCCCAGGGGATGGACCCGCAGGCATGGGTCGACGTGATGAGCGGTCATTTCCTCGAAGCGTGGCGGGAGCTCGACATCTCGCAAGACGACTTCATCCGCACGACGGAGTCGCGACACACGAAGGCCGTGCAGCGCTTCGTCCAGGCGATCTACGACAACGGGTTCATTCACAAGGGCACCTACGCCGGGTGGTACTGCGTCGCCTGCGAGGCGTACTACGCGGCCGAGCAGCTCGCTCCGGGTGAGCTCTGTCCCGTTCATGAAAAGGCCGTGGAGTGGTTGAAAGAGGAGAATTACTTCTTCGAGCTGTCGCGTTTCTCGGAGAGGCTCACCGACTGGTACGCCTCGGCACCCGAGGCCGTCATCCCGGAGTCGCGCCGCAACGAGGCCCTCGGCGTCATCCGCCAGGGTCTCGAGGACATCTCGATCACGAGGACGGCGTTCGACTGGGGCATTCCGGTCCCCTGGGACGACGCCCACGTCGTCTACGTCTGGTTCGACGCCCTCGTCAACTACGTCACCGCGATCGGCTACGGCGAGGACAAGGAACGGTTCACGCGGTGGTGGCCGAGGGTGCATCACCTCATGGCGAAGGAGATCGTGCGGTTCCACTGCGTCTGGTGGCCGGCGATGTGCATGGCGGCGGGCTTTGACCCCCCGCTCCAGGTCATCGCGCACGGCTGGCTCCTCGTCGGTGGCGAGAAGATGGCGAAGTCGAAGGCGAATCAGATCGACCCTGTCGCGCTCGGCGCCGACGTCGGTGTCGACGCCCTGCGCTACCACCTGCTCCGGGACGTGGTGCTCGGGCTCGACGGCGACATCACGTACGAGGGGCTCATCGGTCGCTACAACGCCGACCTCGCCAACAACCTCGGCAACCTCCTCCAGCGGGTGACCGCCGTCGTCGGTTCGAAGTGCGGCGGTATCGGTCCCGCCCCCGGCCCGGCCGCGGCCGGGAACCGGCTGGCGAAGCTCGCGGCCGGGACGGTCGACACGGTTCGCGCGGCCTGGACGCGAGCGAATCCCCACGAGGCGCTCGAGGCGACGTGGCGGCTGATCCACGAGACGAACGTCGAACTCGAGGCGCGCGAACCGTGGAAGCTCGCCCCGGGAGACGAGGTCGACGGCATCCTCGGCGACGCGCTCGAGGTGCTCCGCATCGTGGCGGTCCTCACCGCGCCGGCGATGCCGCGGGCGGCGCAGGCGATCTGGCGCCGGCTCGGCCTCGAGGGAGACGTCGCCGCGCCGGGGCGGGCGGCCGCCACCGGAGGGGCGCTGGATTGGGGTGGCTATCCGGGCGGTCGGCCCGTCGAGAAGGCGGCGCCGCTCTTCCCGCGCCGTGAACAGGGGGGCGCGGTCCCGGCCGGTGGCCGCCGATGAGCTCCGGGGACGCGCCCCACTGGACCGACAGCCACTGCCACATCCAGGACGCCTTCCTCGACGACCCCGACGGAGTCGACGCGGTACTCGACCGGGCGGTGGCGTCTGGGGTCGACCGGCTCGTCTGCGTCGGGACGGGAGGGGAAGAGTCCCGCCAGGCGGTCGAGCTGGCCCGCCGAGTCGCGGCGACTCGTGCCGACGTGGCCGTGTGGGCGGCGGTCGGTCTCCATCCGCACGAGGCCTCGCGGGGCGTCGCGTCGATCACGACCCTGCTCGACCGGTTCGCGCCCGCCGCCGGTCCGAGAGCGCCGGGGTCGGTCGTCGGCGTCGGCGAGTGCGGGCTCGACTACTACTACGAGCACTCGCCCCGGGACGCGCAGCGTGAGGCGTTCGCGGCACAGATCGGCCTCGCCCAGAGTCACGGCCTGGCCCTCGTCGTCCACACGCGCGACGCCTGGGACGACACGTTCGACATTCTCGGAGCGTGCGGCGCGCCGAGGCGGACCGTCATCCACTGTTTCAGCGGAGGGGAAGCCGAGGCCCGTCGTTGCCTCGACCTCGGCGCCTATCTCTCGTTCAGCGGGATCGTCACGTTCAAGAACGCGCGTGCTGTTCGCGAGGCGGCGGTGATCTGTCCGGCCGATCGCCTGCTCGTCGAGACCGACGCGCCCTTCCTCGCGCCCGTTCCATTCCGCGGGAAACCGAACGAACCGGCCCGTCTCGCGCTCGTCGGCGCCGCGCTCGCCGAGATCCGCGGCGAGGCCGTCGAGGAGCTCGCCGCAACGACGAACGCCAACGTGTCCACCCTCTTCTCGCTCGGCGCCTGACAGCCGTGGCCGAGCCACGACCGCTCGGACGCGGCGAGCTGCGCACGCTTCTCGAGACGCACGAGATCCGTCCGAGAAAGGCCCTCGGGCAGAACTTCGTCGTCGACCCCAACACCGTCGAACGCATCGCCCGGCTCGCCGGAGTCGGGGTCGGCGACCGGGTCGTCGAAGTCGGAGCCGGGCTCGGCTCGCTCACGGTCGCGCTCGCCCGCACCGGAGCCCAGGTGACCGCCGTCGAGATCGACCACCGGTTGGTGGCCGAGCTTCCGTCGATCGTGCCCGAAACCGTCCGCATCGTCGAAGCCGACGTGCTCCGATGCGACTGGGACGAGATCCTCGCGACCCCGGAAGGGCCCGGGGCGGAGTGGGTGCTCGTCGCCAACCTGCCCTACAACGTGGCGACCTCGCTCGTCGTCCGACTGTTGCAAGGAGTACCTGCGATCCGGCGCATGTTCGTCCTCGTGCAAGCCGAAGTGGGCGAGCGACTCGCCGCGACTCCAGGCGATCGCACCTACGGCGCGGTCACGGTGCGGGTCGCCTACTTCGCCAGCGCGCGTCTCGTCGGACGGGTCTCGCCCCATGTCTTCTACCCGAAACCGAAGGTCGACTCGGTCCTTGTATCGATCGAGCGGCGACGACGGCCTGCCGTCGCCGCCGACGTCGCGAGTTACGCCGAGATCGACGCGCTCGTGCGTGCCGGCTTTGCCGGCAGGCGCAAGATGCTCCGGCGCGCGCTCGCCGGACTCGTCGCTCCACAGGCCTTCGAGGCCGCCGGTGTGGATGCCCGGCTGCGTGCCGAGCAGCTCGACGTCGTGGCGTGGGGCAAGCTGGCGGCGTGCCAACGGTCGATCGAGAGCTCGCGCCCGCCAAGCTGACCCGGTCGTTCCGCGTCACCGGGCGTCGCGCCGACGGCTACCACCTCGTCGAGGCGGAGATGGTCGCGCTCGACTTCACTGACGAGCTCGAGTTCACCGCTGGCGACGGTCTGGAAATCGTCGACGCCGTCAGCTGGATCGGTGCGAGAGGCGCCGATTCCGCACTCTTCGACGTGCCCATCGGCGAGAACCTCGTCGTTCGGGCCCTCGAGCTCGCGGGGAGGAGAGCGCAAGTCCGTCTCGTGAAGCGCATCCCGCCGGGGGCCGGCCTCGGTGGGGGTTCTGCGGACGCCGCGGCCGTGCTGCGCTGGGCTGGCGTAGAGGATCTCGTGGTCGCCTCGAGGCTCGGCGCGGATGTGCCTTTCTGCCTCCGAGGCGGTCGTGCCGTCGTGCGGGCCATCGGCGAGATCGTCGAGCCGTTGGCCCCCCTGGCGATGACCGTCGTTCTCGTCGCGCCGCCATTCGGCGTTTCGACGGCAGCCGTCTACGGTGCATTCGACGAGGTCGGCGCGCCTTCCCCGGGGTCCTCGACGAACGACTTGGAAAAGGCGGCCCTCACCGTCGAACCGCGACTCGCGTGGTTTCGGGATCTGCTTGCCGAGATCTCGGGACAGCAAGCGTCGCTCGCCGGGAGCGGGGCGACCTGGTTCGTCGAATGCGAACCGCGCGATGCGTCTCGGATCGCTGGTGATCTCCGGCAGGCCATAGGGTCGGCCGGGAGGCGTGCCGTCGTCGAGGTCGCGCGCGCCGAACTCGGCTGAAACGACCGGTCCGCGGGCGCCCTTCGTCGCGGCGCGGTAAGGGACTACTTCGCGCGGCGCTGCCAACGCGTGCGCTTCAGCATCTTCTTGTGCTTCTTCTTGCGCATCCGCTTCCGGCGCTTCTTGATCAGCGATCCCATGACTTCGCAGACGTTAGCTGATGGAGACCGATCGACGTCCACGACGCGGCATCAGCACCACCGGAACGCCGGAGACAGATCGGCCGGACCTGTCCGGCGTAGCCAGTCTTGCCACCGGTAAAGGAGCTGGGCGCACCGAGACGCTGTCAGGACAGTCCGGGGGAGAGGCGACCCGTTCCGGGAAGAACTTGAGGGACCTTGGGCAACCCGGTCGCCGACCGTTGAGGTCACGATCCAAGCGTGGGTCACGACGCTTCCCAGGTGTCCGTGAAGTCCTCCCCGGTGGGATCGAGCGGCCCGGGCATCGCCAGTGGGGTCGAAGAGCCCGGACCGCTCACCATCTCGATCGCTGACTCCGAGAACGCGGTGATCGGGCCGTTGACGCCGTTTCCCGTTGCCGTTGCGTTGGTGAAGCTCACCGCCCCAAAGTCAGCGAGCGGGGTGAGCGAGCAGTGTGGGGAACAGACCTCAGGTCGTTCGACGATCCATTCCGCCGACGATTGCGCGGGGGCTGGCGAGGGCGAAGCGATGTTGATGGAGAAGTTCCACCCCTTCGTCGTGTCTGAGATCGCGAGGGTCCAGGTCCCGCCCGCCACACTGACCGACGCGGTCATCGCATCGCCCGGGGAGATCGGGTGCGAAATCGGGACTTCGTCGCCGCCGCTCACGGCGGAATCGCCATACATCTCGTACCAGGCGTCGTAGGAGGGCGAACCGTCGAGGCAGTCGGACTCGGTGCCGTCTTGTTCGACTGTGGAGCTTGTAGGCAGGTAGCCGTCGATGCCGATCCAGGTCGAGGAGTACGTGGCCTCGTCCGACAGACAGGTCACGGCCGGGACGGTCCAATCGCCGCTGACCGAGGTGAACGTGGCCCCGGTTGCCGCGTAACCGGACCAGTTCGTGGAAGTTGTGCTCGCGGAGTTGACGGTCAAGAGCGCGACGTTCGTCGTCGCGGAGCTCACGGAGTTGGTGAAGACCGCTCGGAACTGATCGCCGTTCTCCGAGCTCGACGCCGTGAAGGAGTAGGACGGCGAGGTCGCGCCGGAGACGTTCGTCCAGGTGCTGCCAGCGTTAGACGAGACCTGCCACTGCACGGTCGGTGTCGGGTTGCCGGAGGCCGCGGCGCTGAAAGTCGCGGTGGACCCCGAGACGACCGTCTCGTCCGACGGCTGGGCGGTGATCGCCGGGGCAAAGTCGACGGTCAAGGTCGCGGTGTTCGTCGTCGCGGAGCTCACGGCGTTGGTGAAGACCGCCTGGTACTCATTGCCGTTCTCCGAGCTCGACGCCGTGAAGGAGTAGGACGGCGAGGTCGCGCCGGAAACGTTCGTCCAGGTGCTGCCAGCGTTGGACGAGACCTGCCATTGCACGGTCGGTGTCGGGCTGCCCGACGCCGCGGCACTGAAGTTCGCGGTGGTCCCGGAGGCGACGGTCTCACTCGAGGGCTGGCTGGTGATGGTCGGGGCTACGCCAGCTGTGACGGTGAGCGTGTAACTCCAGGTGCCGGCGTCCCCGAGGGCGGTCGAGTCCGAGCCCGAGACCGTGTAGTCGTTCGCGACGAGTGGCCCGCCCACGGTACTTACCAGACCCGAGCTCGAGACGGTGAGGTTCGCGTTCGGTACGGCGGTGACGTAGGTGACAGCGGCACCGTTCTGGCCGATGGGCTGCAGTTGCTGGGTGAAGGTCGACGAAACGGTCGTTGTGGTCGTGTCTGAGAATGGCGCGGCTTGGGAGATGTTGACCCCGTTCACCGTGAGCGTGTAGGTCCACGTGCCGGCGTCTCCGAGGGCTGTTGAGTCGGAGCCCGAGACGGTGTAGCTGTTCGCTGCGAGAGGGCCATCGACGGTGCTGACGAGACCTGATCTCGAGACGGTGAGGTTTGCGTTCGACACGGTGGTCACGTAGGTAACCGAAACGCCGTTCTGCCCAATGGGCTGGAGCTGCTGGGTGAAAGACGACGAGTCGGTCGTAGTGGTCGATCCCGTGAACGGCGCAGCCTGGGGAATGTTGACGTTGGTCGTGCTCGCGAGGCTGACGGTCAACGTCGCGGCATCCGTCGTGGCGGAACTCACGGAGTTCGTGAAGACCGCTCGGTACTGAAAGCCGCTCTCGGAGCTCGATGCCGTGAAGGAGTAGGACGGCGAGGTCGCGCCGGCGACGACGCTCCAGCTGGCGCGGTTGTTCGACGAGACCTGCCACTGCACGGCCGGTGTCGGGTTGCCGGAGGCCGCGGCGCTGAAAGTCGCGGTGGAACCCGAGGCAACCGTCTCACTCGATGGCTGGCCGGTGATGGCCGGAGCGACTGCTGGGGGTTTGGGGTTCACCGGCGCGGTCGACGCTGGCTGCACCTTGAGAGTCGCAACCTTCGTTGTCGCGGAGCTGACGGTGTTGGTGAAGACTGCCCGGTACTGAGAGCCGTTCTCCGACCTCGACGTCCTGAACGAGTACGTGGTCGCGGTTGCGCCACGAACCCTTTGCCACGCATCTCCCGGGCCACTCCGTTCCTGCCACCTGACGCGGGGTGCGGGGTCTCCGGACGCGTGAGCTGTAAACCGCGCGATCTGACCAGCGCGCACGCTGTCGTTCCTCGGCTCGAAGGTCACTATCGGTCGCCCTTTTCGGGCGGTCGTGGAGTTCTCGTGTTGCCGTGGACCGCTGTTGACGGGGACGACATCGGGACCGTGGGTCCAAGCAGCGGAAGGTTCGGTGGTGCCGTGAAGTACTGATGCCACCCTGACTGTCGGGACGACGCGAGAAACAGTAACGACGGCCGCGGACGCGCTTTCACCAGATATGGCGACGATTGATCCGATCGAGAGCATGCCGACGGCGCTGGCGCCGAGCAGGTGGAGGTATCGTCGCTTGGTCGGCGCGAGGGTCATATGCGAAGGCGAGATCGACGACTGAATACGGTGAAGAATGTCGGTTCTCCCGATGGCCAATTGTCAGACGGTTCAAGCATGAGTTTAGGCAGTCATCAAACAAGGCTTAACTGAGCCGAATCTACGGGCGGGAGACACAGTTGATGACTTCATGCAGGTTGCCTGGATCGCGGCTCCCACGAGATCGCACGCAGTGTCGCCATTCCTGCGCGAGGCTGGAGTCTTGCCAACGTGCGGTCCACGGGCCGGAAGACCGACCGAAGAACCGACTTGTCGTTATCCGGTGGCGGGTAGTTCAAGAGGCAGAACGCCTGACTTTGGATCAGGAAATTGGAGGTTCGAGTCCTCCCCCGCCAGCTGCGTAGGAGCAGGTCAGAGCTGTCGCACGATTCAGGCAATTCCTGGCCATCCCCCACGCTTCGTCGCGCGAGACCATTGGTCATGTCGATCAACCTGCGCGAAGCCGGTCGTGGGCAGCCCTTTTTGCTGCTGCCGTCGGTGGCTGACTGGCTCTCGGATGACGACCTGGCGTTCCCCGTTCTCGACGTCGTCGCAAAGTTCGATCTCGCCGCGTTCTGCACCGCCACCGGGACGATGGTCACGGCGGGGCCGCCTATAACCCGAAGGTCATCCTTTCGGTGCTGCTCTACGCCTCTTGCCAAGGCGAGCACTCGTCGCGAAGGATCGAGCGTCGGCTCCAAGAAGACGTCGACTTCCTGGTCGTCGCAGCGAATCAGCAGCTGGATCACGCGACCGTCGCCCGCTCTCGCTGCCGGCACGAAGAGGCGATCGCAGGGGTCTTCTCCCAAGTGCTCGGGCTCAGGGGGCGATGCACCTACGCGAGGTGCAAGATCACAACGGAACCGGTGTTCGGCAGCATCAAGGCCAACCTCCGGAGCCGACGTTCTTCCGGTCGCCGCCTTGTCGCCGTGCAGAGCGAATGGCGCTTCATCTGGGCGGTTCACAACCTCATGAGGCTGCGGGCGACTCACCTGGTGCTTGGCTGAGCGGCCGGAACGGTGGGAACCGTCCCAATGGTGCGGTGAGCATCGCCCCGAACTCGACGATCAAGGGACGTTGCGCGATCAACCGCGCGACAGCCTCGTCAGTGGCAGTCACGACCGTCGCCACTTGCAACTCGTTGGCGAGCCCCGGCGGAGTTCAACGGACCCTACTACTGACTGAAGGCCATCGCTTGGGCGGTTGGAATCCAATATCTGCAATCTCCATCAAGCCCAGGGCGGTTCACTCCTGGAGCATCGAACGAGCAGGGTCACTTGCATGACCGTTACGCGCGTCGGCAGAGGTCCCTCTTGATCGCCGCCATCGGTTTGCGGAGACTAACCGACTGGTCCGATTGTGCTCGCGCCGTAGGTGTACTCCTTTTCGAGAGCCTTCAGCGCCGCGCCCGAAAGCGTCTTGGCTTTGCCGTTTGCGGCCACGTAACTGACCTTGGTCACCGGGCCGACGGTGAACCACGCCTGCTTCGCGATCACGTATCCGGCGACCCTGGCATTGGTCTCAGGCGACAGGTCCGCGAAGGTCGCGGGCTTCGCGCTGATCGTGTCCGGGAGATGGTCCACCACATAGACGGCGACCGTCGCGGCGTGGTCCGACGCGATGACGCCGTCATAGGCGTTGGGATGCCAGGGCGTGTCCGAGATCCCCCGGACGACCATCCAGGGAACGCCTTGTGACGCACACGCGAAGGCGAACCCGGTGCCTTCGTTCTCCTCGGCATCGGTCTGATACACGAAGTCCTGTGCTTCGAGCCATGGCAAGGGCTCGGTCCACACAGGCGCCTGCCCGATCACTCCGACAACGATCCGGTTCGCGATGACACCCTTCGCCTTCTGGCCGGTCGCGTCCGCGACGGTGGTCGTGCCGAGCGACGGTGCCTGCTCTGCGGTCTCCACGAGCTGACGGGTTGCGGCGAAAGCCGTGATGTAAACCCATTGCTTGTTCGGCGTAGACGGTCCGCTGCCGAAGGTCTTCGCGTCGGCCGGAGTCGGCAACGGGTTGTCGTACCCGGCGGTTTCGTCACCTGCGATCGTCACGCCCGATCCGACGTGCATCTCGACCCCCTCGTACGGGGTCTGGTACCCGCCGAGCTGGTAGTGGAGGTTGGACTTGTCGACGACCATCCCGCTGACGACGACATCGCCCACGTTGATGGGTGCGGCTTGAGCGCCCGCCGTCCCTGAGAACAACATGGCGCGGGGATGGAAATGCGAGATAAGAAGGTAGGCGGCCAGCTCGGCTGACTCGTCGACCTCGCCGCCGAACGCGTCCACCACCGGACGGCCATCGATCGAACCGAGGTAGAAGAGATACCCGTCGACCGCTACTGACCTGGTCACGTGCATGGCGGCGAGCACCGGCGCTTGTTCCGCCCCTTCGGCACTGATGATCCCGATCGGCGCGAGGGGGTGCGCGGCAGCCGGACTTGTCCTTGTTGAGGCCGAGGCGATCGCACCGACAGTGAGACCACCGGCGATGACGACCGCCACGAGCGCGGTTCGTCCAGCGAGACGATGGCTCATGCCGCGATCGTTGGTGCCCTTGTCGTGGCCTTTGTTTCCAATGAAAAAGGTCATGGTTCTCCTCCTTTCGTCCGGAGAATTCGATCTATAGACGCCAATCTCGCTCATTTCCGAAGCGCCGTTAAGTCACGCCACGTGCCAGAGGCTGGTTGCATGGAACCGGTCACTCGGCAATCCCGAATCCTATTGGTTAGCGCGATGTTGACCATTTATCTTGCCGGAGGGCATCTGGGCGGCGGGATCGGTGGGATCGGAAGTTCCCGAGGGGCACATCAGCCGAGTACGGGCGGAGCTCCGGGGGTGACCGCGCCGCCGACAAATGCGCCGCCGACTTCGAGCACAGTCCCGTCGTCAGCGGCAACGCGCCCTTTGTCTACGAACCCTTCACTTCCCAGGGGGGAAACGGCCCGTCTCTTCGTGTCACGACAATCGCCAAAGTGAGTAAGTGCTTCCGCGACGGCGTCGCCGGTCGCTCGTCTTACGGCTGCTTCGGGCGAGAAGAAGGAATCTACGATCCTTGCTCTGCCAGACCGGGGCGACATCTGAGCCACTCTTGTGCACTGAAAATCCTGGCAGCCCAGACGTCATGGTTTACGCCTCGGCTCGCTCCCGGCTCCACCACACGGCGCGCCGGACGAGCGTCCCTGGTCCATGGAGCGATGGGATGGCAGTTCTGAATAGTAGTTTCCGCTGTCTGGAGCGGCCTTGGGCCATTCGACTGCTCGCTGACAAAGGGCTTCCTCGCCGATTGTCACGTGCCCGAGAAGGCCACGCGATGGTGGATGGCGGCTTGTCAGAATCGGAGGAGCGACGCAAGCTCCTTCGTTCACAACCGCGTGACCACGATCTGGTTGTGACCGGAAACGATCCTAAGTGGTTCGCTGCTCTCAGTGTCGCTGAGCGCGAATCGCGGCGGCTCGCTCCCGGGTCATCCTCGGCGCACTCAGCGCCGTTCCGTTGGTGGCAAGAACTGGTGCGCAGATAACCGTGCCCCGAACAGACGCGGGATATTTGCCGGAGGAATAGACGACCGGCTATCCCAACAGCGTCTGCTCGACAGGTGTGCTGAGGTCGACGCGCGAACCGCTCGACGTGACGGCGTCGGTGCCGGCGCGCCGTGTCAGCCACCAGCCGACGAGCATGCTCGCCACCGTGCCCCCTCCGGTGACGGCCCAATAGGTCACTTTAGGTGTTCCCGTGGGTACGAGGTAGAAGAACAGGACAATGGCGAGCATCACACCGGCCATTGTCAGGACGACGCTGAGCCAGACGCCCGGCCGACCGTAGGGGACCGTGTAGGAGCGCCCCACTCCTGGCTGCTTCTTCCGCAGCATGATCACCGAGGGGAACATCAACAGGTAGGGGAACAGGAACACGATCGAGCTCAAGGCGAAGATGCTCCAGAACACGCTCTCCTTGGTGGCGAAGAAGGTGTAGTTGATGACCGCCAACGCCGTGGCGAGCACGCCCATGAGCACAAACGCGTAGTCCGGCGTGAAAAATCGCCTGTTCGCGTGGCCGAAGACGCCGGGAGCGGAGCGGTCGAGTCCTGTCGACCCCATGGAGTGGTTGGCGCCGATCGACCAGGTCACCATGTTGCCGATCAAGGTGAACAGCAACAGGACGATGAAAAGGTCATAGACCGGCGTGGCCGCGCTTCCGAGGACAGCGTGGAATGAGAGTCTCATCGCGTCGGCCATTCCCGAGACGATGGACAGGTTCTTGAGCGGAATGGTCGAGAGGATTCCGAAGTTACCGAGCAACTGGGCCACTACGATGATCACGCCCCCCGCGAGCAGCATGCGCGGGATGTCGCGTCTGGGGCTCTTGACCGCGCCAGCGGCCGAGCTCATGAGTTCGAAACCCATGAAGTTGTAGACGATAATCGGCAGAAAACTCCAGTTGGCACCGAAGGAAGGCACCCAGTGTCGCGCTGAGAAGGAGTTTGCGACACCGTGGGTGATCGCAAACCCGATGCCCATGCCGCAAAGCACGACGAGAACAGCCACTTTCAGCACCGCGCTCACGCTGTTGACCCACTTGCTCAGTGACATCGGCAGGATGCCGATGAGCACCATGAGCCAGATCAGGGCGATGACGATGATCTCGGCGGAGGTGCGGCTCATCCCGCCCCAGAACGCAGCCGACAAGGTGCCGGCGAACACGACGAAGACCGCCGGCGCCCAGTAGGCCACATTCACCCAGTAGAGCCAGGCGGTGAAGGTCCCCCAGCGGCGCCCATAAGCCTCGCGGACCCAGACATAGATGCCGCCCTCCTGGGGCCAGGCACTACCCAGTTCGGCGGTGACGAGGCCATAGGGGACGAAGAAAACGAGAGCGAATATCACGTACAGGGTGATGCACTCGACACCGAGGGCGCACGCGACCGCGACTGTGTCGAGGGTGATGATCGCCGAGACGGCGAAGAGGGTCATCGAGTAGATGCCCATCGTCCTCGGTTGATCGGCCAGTGACACTGGTCCCGCGACGGTCTTGGCTGCAACAGCCATGACTACCTCCGTTCACGAATCCAAGAGAACGCTCAGCTACGGATACCAACGGAGCCAGCCGGCTGCTGTTGGGTTATGCAGTGCACGTTGCCCCCCCCGAGCACGATCTCGCGTCCCGGCACGGTCACTACCTTGCGGCCCGGGAAGACGGCCTCGAGTTTCGCCTTGGCCGCGGCGTCCTTGGGATCGTCGAAGGTCGGCATGACGACGCCGCCATTGACGATCAGGAAATTGAGATAGGACGCGGCCGTCTCGTCGCCAGGCCGGCGCGGGATTGAGCCCTCGGCACAGTCGACACCCGAGGCCTCCTCCTCGGTGAACGCCGTGACCGCTGGCATCGGCAGAGTCTCGACGCGCAGGCGTCGTCCTTTCGCGTCAGTGGCCTCCCGCAGCACCTGCAAGTTGTTTTCGAGAAGCGTGAAACGCCAGTCGTCCTTCTCGTCGGTGACGCCAGCGAGCACGACGCCGGGGGCCGCGAAGCACGCGACATCGTCGACGTGCCCGTTCGTCTCGTCGGGATCTATGCCGCGTGGCAGCCAGATGGTCTTGTCGACGTTGAGGTAGTCGCGTAGACACTCTTCAATCTCCTCGCGCGAAAGCTGGGGATTGCGCCCCGGCGAAAGCAGGCACTCCTCCGTGGTGATGACGGTGCCCTCGCCGTCGACGTGAAAGGAACCGCCCTCCATGACGAGCGGCGCTCGGTATCGGCCGACCTGCTCGAGCTCGGCGATCTTGCGCGGCACCATCTGATCCTTGTCCCAGGGGAAGTACAGGCCGTCGTAGAGGCCGCCCCAGGCGTTGAACTCCCAGTCGACGAGGCGAACCTCGCCCCTGTCGTTGACGACGAACGTCGGTCCGCAGTCTCTGATCCAGGCGTCGTTGCTCGAGATCTCGACGACTCGAACACTGTTCGGAAGCATGTTGCGCGCGTTCTCGTACTGGTCATGATTGACCCCTACGGTCACGGGCTCGAATGCGGATATGGCGGTTGCGACCTGAACCCAGGCGCGCTGTGCGGGCTTGGCGCCCAGGCGCCAGTTGTCGGGGCGTTGCGGCCAGAGCATCCAGGTCTGGGCGTGCGGCTCAAACTCGCCCGGCATGCGAAAGCCGTCGCCACGCGGCGTGCTCGCGATCGTGCCCGGCGCGGCATCGGTCACCGTCGGCATTCTCTTGAGAGAAAGGGGATCGAGGTCAGGCAAGGAGGGCATGGGCAATCTCGTGCAGTTCGGGATCAGCCGGGACCTCGTCTAGACCGATGAGGGCGAGCATCAAGGCTTTTTGGAAGTGCAAGCGATTCTGGGCCTGGGGGAAAATGATCGACGCGGGGGAGTCGGCAATCTCGTTCGTCACTTCCTCGCCGCGCATCGCCGGCAAGCAGTGCATGAACTTTGCCCCGGGCTTGGTGTGGCTCCAAAGTTCGCTGTTTACCTGGAAGGGGCGGAGGGCGGTCACGCGGTCGGCGTACTCGGCCTCCTGTCCGGTCCACCACCAGCAGTCGGTGTAGACGAAATCGGCGCCGTCGATCGCTTCGAGGGGGTCGCTGGTGAGTAAGAAAGAGCCGCCGCTTCGCGCCGCGAGGAACTGGGCCTTCTGCCTCACCTCGGGACCGATCTCATATCCCGGCGCATTGCCGACGCGAACGTTCAACCCGAGTTTGGTCAGTGTCGTCGAAAGCGAGTTGCAGGGGTGCGCCGCGTCACCCACGTACGCGAAGGTGACGCCCTGCAGCTTGCCGGCGTACTCCAGGATGGTGAGCGCGTCGCTCATCGCCTGGCAGGGATGCCGGTCGTGATCCATGGCGTTGATGACCGGCACGGTCGACCAAGCAGCGAGCTCATTGACCGTCTCATTTGTCTTGGCGCGAATCACGATCGCCGAGTTGTACTGAGAAAGCGTTCGGGCGGTATCGGCGACACTCTCCCGCCCGGGTAGGTGGATCTCACCAGGACGCAGGTAGAGCGCGTTCCCGCCGAGCTCGGCAAAGCCGTTTTCGAAACTCACTCGGGTGCGAGTCGAGGCGGCTTCGAAGATCATCGCCAGGTGCCTGCCTGGCAGGAATGGCGTGAGCGGACGTCGCCTCCACCTTGCCTTGATGGCAATCGCCAGCCTGAGAAGCCGCTCGAGATCCTCCCGCTCGTAGTCCAGGTCCGTTAGGAAGTGACGGCCTCGGACCCTCCGCAAACCGGAGAATTCCTCCGCCATCGTCTGCTCGTCCTCCAGCTCGACCCGTACAAGCTGCTCGCCGAGACTTTCGTCTTAGCAGAAACTTCGAACGAATGTCGTGGAACAGCTTGCGCTTGTTGCAGGGTGAAACATGACGATGACGTCATGGCGTCCAGGTAAGAGCGGCTGGCCCGAGTCACTACGCCGACGTCCTGGGAGGAACCGCGCCTATTCGCGCCTTTTCGTTCGCTTCCGCGGTGGGTTCTTCCTGAATGGCAGGGCGTTGCCGCTGATCTGACTTTGGATTGGGAAACTGAAGGCTCGAGACCTCCTGCCAGCTGTATCTGGGCAGGTCAGCGTGGAATCGCGGGCCGAAGGACTCCTGACGCCGACCGTGAAGAAGCTAACCATTCTGTCCAGACTCTCCGCTTCTGGCACGAGAGCGCAACTACAGGAGGCCTTGGTCACTATTGGCAACTTCCCGGTGAACGCGCGGCGCGTCTCGGTTCTGAGCACGTCGTCAGGCTGTGGCGCGCCGTTGTGAGCCAGGCTCAGCTGCAATGGGCCGTGTAGGCAGTTGTCCCTGGTTGATATGCCTCTCCTGAATTGGGACTTACCATAAGGCACGACTCGTCCACTGCCACGAATTGTGAAGCTGGGATCTGCTTCAGCTGATCGACCTCCGTGTAAGTCCACGACGTATTGGCATCTCCCTGGAAAAACCAGTTGCTGCCGTTGTCCGCGAGGATGAGGCCGTAATTCTTCATTGTCGTCATCACGGTCTGGCACATCGCCGAGCACTTTGATGCAGGCAACGAGAAACTCGCGTTCAGCCTGAAGCGCGCCCCCATTGGAGGGCAATCACTGTTCGCCTGCCCGGCCTCGTGGCGAGCGGGCCACAGGTACGACTGCTGCGTGCAATCGGCTGTGAAGCGGATCGCGTGATCGAGCGTCCCAGCCTTCACCTCCGCGTACTGCACCAGCAGAGGCGCGATGGGAAGACCCGCTGCGTCCGCCGAGGTCCAACCCGCCGGTCTCAAGGCGTCGGACTCAAGGCTCCAAATGGCACCAGATCCGGCGGTTGATTCGCCGTTTGGCTTGTAGTACGCGTCCCACAGCTCGTACAGCTTGCATGTTGAGGGATTGACCATCAGGGCGTGGCGGTCACCGGAGGCATTCTTTCCGCCTTCGATCGGGGTCGATGAGGAGAACGGGTAGAGGCCCTTGTTGCTTTGGTCTGCGTATTCGAAACTGACATGAACCAACGGCTGAGTCGGGTGCACGATCTGAAAGGGAATGCCGTACGGGTTGTTCCTGTTTCCGGAGGGCCCGTAGTCAGGGTGCAGGTAAGTGGTGGAGGAGTCCATAGAGGCAAGCCATTTCGCGCTGTTCGGGTTCACAGGGAGATTCGTGATCGGAGTGTTGAGGACGTTGTTCTTCGGGAAAGAAGGGCAACTCGTACCGGGGAACAGTGGTCCAGTCGAGGAGGCGGTGGTAACCGCAGGACTTGTTCGGCGCGGCATTGCGGACACCGATCTCGTCGTTGCCATGCCGAAAGAGCCTGTAACGAGCAGCCCCGTCACGCCTAGGCTGATTGCTCCGAGGGGGACCCCAACCCTCAGCCGGAAGATCGAAAACATCTTCTCCCCTTGTTACTGGCCTGTCCGCCGCCCCAAAGGACGCCACTTCATTGTGGAACGCCCCAGCATAGGAATTCACGACAATGAGCCCAAGGCGGAGGAGCTCATCCGACAACGTTCGCTCGTTGTCGCTTCGATACAACGTCGGACCACTTGTACACCCCGCGACACCCTTTTCTGGGGGAATGCCGGGACAAGGGCGATCGGATTCCGTTTCGCGTCTCAATCGCGGACGTCTTGTCGTTCAAGACAGCGATCACGGTTGGCAGCTGCGGGTACGAAGTGTTCCCAGCGGCCGACGACAAGGCCGGGCGCCAACCCAACACCCAACCCAGATTCCGGTTCTCAGCGCCGGGCCGTCCCGGCTGGTCGCAGTGCTCCTCTTGTTCACCGTCGAGGGAGGGTCTTTGTGATGCAGCGGCACCCAGTCAGACTCGCCGGGACCTGATCGCATGCCCACCGAGAGAGCGCGGGCCTTCGGCTTGTCGCTTCCAGGTCCGCCCTGTCGACCGCGTCGAGAACGGGGCGAAGCTCCACTGCAGCTTCCGCGGTAGTCGATTGGTCCATCGCTGCATCGTCGTCGGTCGGCCACGAAGTTCTGCCACAACGCCTACCGGGTGCCGACAGTCCAATCCGAGCGGGCGGCCCCGCGTGCGGGACGTGCTGCGTTCCTGAACCTTTTGGACCAGGCGCGGTAGCACCTGATTGATGCTGGTTGCTGAGAGAGGCGGGATCGGGCGCGCCTTGTTCCCCTTCGATCTCGCTTTTCGCGATGCCATTGGCGAGGACGCCGTCTCAGGTGCGACCGGCGGGTTACGACTCGGCTTCGGGAGCAAGACAGGCAGAACTGGGATCTTCCGGGAAGTGGCCGGGCTTTCCCCGACGTGCTGATGGGAGCGCGTGATGGCATATTTGGCCCCTTCGGGCCCCGGATGGGTCACTGATCGACATTCACTGACCAAAGACGCGATAATCACTTTGAACCAGAGAGAAGGAGCGACGATGCGTTCCGTCTGGAAGGTCGCGGTTGTCCTCATTGTGCTCGGACTCGTAGCCTTCGGATTGGCCGAACACAGAACCAACGCGCCTTCGCCAGCGATCGGTGGGCCTCCGATCACAGACGGAATCGTGTCGGCAAGCGCGATGGTCGCCGCGGCATGTGGCGGCACGTGCGCTGCCTCCCCACCGTCCATGACAGCTGGCTATGAGCCGCTCGCGGCGTTTGGGCCGGACTCTTCGTCTGGCGTCGTCGAATTCGACCATCGCCCGCTGGAGGTCTGCTTCGCGGTCGGCTCCCTTTCGGTCGGGAAGCTCACCTACGTAATCGGCTCACCGGTCGGTGGCCCGATGACACTGTTCGACGATATCGATCCAGACGCCACGACGATGCAAGGCTGCGTCTTCGATCCGGGCAGTGACTCGGGACCGAACACTGTCTCGATCGTCGCCAGCGGACCCGGACCCTGGGTCGTACGCATCGACCAACAGGACTAGACATCCACGAGGAACGTGCGACCCGCGATCGCTGTTGAACTCGAATAGACGGGTGTCCTACGCATCGTCCTGGGGCGCTGGATACCGCCGACGGCCGTGAACCGCTGAGCTGGACCTCGTTCCGCATGTCGTTGAGCTGCCTGGCGCGGCCTTGGCCATTTCGACTGCTCACTGACAAAGGACTTCCTCGCCGGTTGGATCGTTCCCAAGAACGGCGCGCGATGGCGGATGGCGGCTTGTCAAGCGATGATGAGCGATGCAAGTTCTTTCTTTCTTCACCGGGTGATGACGATTTGGTTTTGACCGCGTAAGGCCACAAGAGACGGCGATTCACCGATCGTGGACCTCTGATCGGGCAACTGAAGGACCGTTCTTAAAAAGGGGAAGCACGTTCGCACCTGGTCGTTGGGTCTGGGATGAGCCGAGGAATCCCGCACCCATACCTGAGGATCGTGTAGCTGGCAAGATCAGGCGATGGCTCGTGATCGAGACGTTGGAGCGTTCGACCGGCGTGCGCAGGCATACGAGAGCGGTTGGCGCGGCAGGTGGCACCACGAGATCGCCGACCGCACAGCAGACCTGGCCCTGAACTCCCAAACGGCACCACGTCGTATCCTCGACGTCGGGTGCGGGAGCGGGTATCTGCTTCGCCAGCTCGCGGCTCGCGTTCCAGAAGCAACGGACTTGGTCGGTATCGATCCTGCTCCCGCGATGATCAGGAGAGCTCAAGCTATTGCCTGCGACGATCGCTTGCGGTTTTCGATAGGAGTCGCTGAACAACTCCCGTATCCTGACGGCAGCTTCGACCTTGTCATCAGTACGAACTCGTTCGATCACTGGGCGGACCAGCAGGCTGGTCTGAAAGAGTGCGCCAGAGTCCTGGGGTCGGGCGGTCGGCTTGTGCTCACCGACCTCTTCTCCTGGTTGTTCATGCCGACGCTCCTTGTTGGGCATCGAGGTAAGGCTCGCAGCAAGGGACGCGCGACTCAGCTTTTCCTCGTGGCTGGATTCAACCCGCCGGAGTGGTGCCGTCTCTACGCGTTCATTCTTCAGACGGTCGCGGCGATGAAATAGCGCCTGTCACATCGGAGTCCGCCGTTACCGCCGGTGCTTTCGGCTGGTGGTTCCATCCCAGTTCTGCGCCTCGGCTTCGTGCGCCCCGCTGAATATGATGAGGACGCGCCTGAACCGAATAGTGTGGAAGTCGGAACATGTGATTGTGTCGGCACTGCAGTCGGGGAAGTTGATGCGTCGACTAGCACTTCTCTTGTCAATGTCGCTGGGACTTTCGCTCACGGCGTTCGGTGGCCGGGCAGTGACCAGTCACAGCGAGTCTGCGAACCAGTTCGTGAAGACGGCCGCGAAGGCGCTGGCTTCGGCGAAGTCGGTCCGCCTATCGGGCACGATCAGAGTCTCCGGAGGGTCCGAGACACTGGATCTCGTTCTTTTCTCGAACGGGGACTTTGAAGGCAGCCTGACATTGCAGGGCTATCCCGTGCATCTGATAGTTCTCGACGCGACGGACTACTACAAGGCGCCGGCCGCGTGGTGGCGCAAGGCCCTAGGTCTTTCGACCACGACTGCGAAGGAGATCGCCCCATACTGGGTCAAAGCTCCGAAATCCGCCTTCGCTGCCATCGGGAACAGCTTCAAGATTGCGGCGCTTGCTTCCAGCCTGAGGGCGACTTCGGGGCTGACAATCGTCGGGCATGAGAAAATCGAGGGCCAGTCCGCTGTGGGTGTCAAGTCGTCGCAAGGAGGTGTGCTCTGGATTGCGACGTCTGGCGCGCAGTACCCGATCTCAGAGGTCAAAGCTGGAAGTGGCGGCGGCAGCTTGACCTTCAGCGGCTGGGACAGCTTCGCGTTGCCGACCGCGCCGAAAGGAGCCCTTTCGCCGTAGTCTTCCGGTCCCTGCAGTTGGGGCGATCTCCGAAGGACTTGTCCTCGCAGGGGCATTGCTGACGGGGCGTGAGCAGCCGACCGGTGAGGCCATCTGGGGCGTTTCCCAAGAGATTCCGCGCCTCACATCGCTGGCGGGTGGAATTCGCTTTAGACAGACGTCCGGGATGCTCCCGGATCTAATTTCCAGCGTTCACAGTCGTGCGAGACTGTGCTCTGGTGCCGACGTGGCGACAAGGAGTTCAGGATTATGGCGACAGTGCTGGTGACCCGGCACTTGCCCAACGGCGCACTCGACCCGCTGGCCGATCACGTCGTCAGGATTCGAAACGACGATGTGCCCTATGGTCACTCGGAGCTGGTCGAGGCCGTTGCCGACGTCGACGCCGTCGTGTGCGTGCTGACCGATCGCATTGATGCTGAGGTACTTTCCGCCGCTTCGAGGCTCCGGGTCATCGGCAATATCGCAGTTGGAATCGACAACATCGACACGACCGCGGCACGCGCCGCCGGTGTGCAGGTGATCAACACGCCGGGCGTTCTCGACGAGACAACGGCTGACCTCGCCTTCGCCCTGATCCTGGCGGCGAGTCGCGGTACTTCGGGAGCCGAGCGCGACTTGCGCGCGGGGAGCTGGCGAGGCTGGAGCCTGCTCGATCACGTCGGCCGTGATGTCTACGGAGCGACGCTCGGACTGGTGGGGTACGGACGGATCGCTCACGCGGTCGCCCGTCGTGCCGTCGGATTCGACATGACCGTGCTGCACTGGTCGCGTCGTAGCACCGGCGAGCCCGGTTACGTTCGGGACCTTGACGATCTGCTGGTGCGCAGTGACATCGTGAGTCTGCACGTCCCGCTGACCGAATCGACGCGTCACCTCATCGGAGCACGCGAGCTGGACCTGCTCGGGCCAAAATCCGTCATCGTGAACACCGCCCGGGGTGCCGTCATTGACGAAGCGGCGCTGGCCGTCGCGCTCGAGGGTGGGAGAATCTTCGCGGCCGGACTGGACGTGTACTCCGACGAACCGCGGGTGGCGCCGGCCCTCTTGCATGCTCCGCGCACCGTGTTGCTGCCGCATATGGGCAGCGCCTCGCTCGCCACGCGGCGGCGGATGGCTCTCGTGGCGACGAGTGGCGTGGCGGCGGCTCTGGCCAAGGCCTAGAGCGATGCGGGTTCTGATCGCGCCCGACAAGCTCCGCGGCACGCTCAGTGCCCGTGCCGCGGCCCAGGCCCTGTCTGAGGGCCTCGTCGCCGCCGGAGTGGAGACGATCTGTCTGCCCTTGTCCGACGGCGGCGAAGGCTTCCTTGACGCCTTGGGCGGTCCGAATCGGACCAGTGAGGTTCGCAACGCCTTCGGGATACCGGCGGTGGCGCCATGGCGGTTGAGCGGCGCCCGGGCGACCATCGAATCGGCGATCGTAATCGGGTACGTACCGGGCGTCATCCCTGATCCTGCGGGGGCCGAAGCGGCATCGTCCTACGGCCTTGGCGAGCTGGTCGCCGAGGCCCTGCGTGCCGGCGTCCGCCAGGTCAACATCGGATTGGGCGGCTCGGCGACCACCGACGGTGGAGCTGGCGCACTGGAGGCACTCGAAGGACTCCTCCCGTTCGACCCCGGCTGTGCGATCGTGCTCGCCACAGACGTCACGACCCGGTACCTCGCTGCTGCCGGGGTCTTTGGCCCGCAGAAGGGCGCCGACCCAGCCGCCGTCGTCCGACTGGAGCGTCGCCTCGCCGTCCAGGCCGAGCTGCTGCGGGCACGGTTCGCACGCGACGTCAACGTCGTCGCCGGCGCCGGAGCCGCCGGAGGTCTGGCAGGCGGGCTGTGGGCGGCCGGAGCCTCCATCGTGCCCGGCTTCGATTTCGTCGCGGCGCTCGTCGGCCTCGAGTCACAGGTCGCCGCGGCCGATCTGGTCGTCACCGCCGAGGGCCGCCTCGATCGCACCTCCTTCACGGGCAAGGTGGTCGGCGGGGTGCTCGCCGCGGCGGGGCGCGCCGGCGTGCGCGCGGTGGTCGTCGCCGGACAAGCCGACCGCGAGACGATCCGGGGCTCACCGGCACCCGTCATCGACCTCTCCGAGAGGTTCGGTGACAAGCGATCGATCGAAGCGACGGCCGATTGTTTGCGACAGGCCGCCCCGCTCGTACTGGCGGCCTGGTTGTGAGCCGCGCGCCACATGGCGCCTCAGACGGTGATTCGAGGTGATTCGCGTCGTGACCCTGGCGGCGGTCGTTCTTGCCAGTTGGGACAGGGGTTAGAAGCTATTCAAGCGCCCTCCGGGCTGGTGCGGCCGCTCGCGCTGGACCGGCCTAATCGAAGTCGGTCCGATAGAGGTGGCAGGCGACCTCGACTTGTTCGGCTCCGTCGCCAACGGGACGGAGCGCGGGGTCGGCGCCCGTGTGGAAGCGGATCGTCACGCCTCCCGGGCGTTCCTCGGTTGTGGCGATGCCCCTCCAAAACGGGTCATCCGGGCTCGCTGAACGGTGTTCGGAGAGCAATGCGGTGATGTCGGCCGCGCCCTGACCGGAAGCGCAGGGAAGTAGCGCAACGGGCGACGGCCGGTCGAGCCCTTCGATGTCGCCGATGATCGCTCGCTCGCGCTGGAACTCGTCCGGTCCGAGTACCGCCCAACGTTCCTCGAGAAGCGCGCGCAGGTCGCGGCTCTCCCAGCCGCACGGTTCGAATGCCCGTGGACAGCGGGGATGGAATGAGCAACCCAGCGGCGGCACGGCGGCGTCGGGCACCTCGCCGCGGGGAAGGTCGCGGGGCACGTGGTGACTGGGGTCGGGTTCGGGGATCGCCTCGAGGAGGGCTTTCGTGTACGGGTGCCGGGGATGGGCGTAGACGTCGGCCGCTGAGCCGATCTCGACGATCCGTCCGAGGTACATAATCGCGATGCGGTCGCAGAAATAGCGCGCCGTCGCGAGGTCGTGGGTGACGTAGAGATAGGTGAGCCCGAGGTCGTCTTTTAGGCCGTCCATGAGCTGGAGGACCTTGGCCCGCACGCTCATGTCGAGCATGGAGACCGGTTCGTCGGCGATGACGAGCTCGGGACCGAGGATGATCGCCCGGGCGAGGACGGCGCGCTGCTTCTGGCCACCTGACAGGTCGCTCGGGTACTTGCGGAGGAATCGGTCGACCGGCACGAGACCGACGCGTTCGAGCGCCTCGGCTACGAGCTTGCTCACCTGCCGGTCGTCGCGGGCGATGCCGTGGATGCGCAGAGGGTGGCCAACGGCTTCGAGGATGGTCATCGCCGGATTGAGCGATGCGTGCGGATCCTGGAAGATGAGTTGCATCCGCTTGCGCAGAGGCCGGAAGCGACGCTCCGACAGTCCGGAGATCTCCTCTCCGTCGAGCGAAATCGACCCTTCGGTGACGTTCACGAGCGAGAGCACCGCCCGCGACAGGGTCGTCTTGCCGCTACCGGACTCGCCGACCAGACCGAGCACCTCGCCGCGGTGCAGCTGGAAGCTGACGCCGTCGACGGCCTTGACCGATCCGGTGTCGCGGCCGAGCATTCGCTGCAAGAAGTTGCCCCGCAGCGCGAAGTGAACTTTCACATCGCGCACATCGAGAAGGACCGGCGAACTCGAGGGGTCAGGCTTCGTCGGCAATACCGATCACCTCGCGCTCGAGCGGGACGCGGCGATCCGCGGTCAGGTTGTCGAAAGGACCGTGGAGCCAGCACTCCGCGAGATGGCCCGGGCGCACCTCGGTGCCGATCGGCGCGTCGTCCGCGCAGATCCGCATCGCCGAGGGGCAGCGCGGGTGGAACCGACACCCCGACGGCGGTTCGATGAGATCGGGCGGGGCACCGGGGATGAAGTGGAGCTCGCGCGTCGACAGCGAAATCGTCGAACGCATCAGCTCCTGAGTGTACGGGTGCTCGGGGCGGCGGAAGATGTCGTCGACGGCGCCTTGTTCCACGATCCGTCCGGCGTACATCACGGCGACACGGTCGCACGACTCCGCCACGATGCCGAGGTTGTGGGTGATGAGGAGCAACGAGGCGTCGAAATTCTGCTTCAGGTCGGCGATGATCGAGAGGATCTGCGCCTCGACGAGCACGTCGAGGGCCGTCGTCGGCTCGTCGGCGATGACGAATCTCGGACGGAAGACGAGGGCGAGCGCGATCATGATCCGCTGGCGCATGCCCCCCGAGAACTCGTAGGGGTAATTCCGAAAGCGCGTTGGCGGGATGCCGACGCCGCCGAGGGCCTCGAGCGACCGCCGCCGCACCTCGGCGTCGGAGATGTCTGGCTCGTGGGTCCGCAACGCCTCGGCGAAATGATCCGAGATCCGCATCAACGGATCGAGGCGGGTCATCGGCTCCTGGAAGACGAGCCCGATCTCGGGTCCGCGCAGTTTGCGCATCTCGGCCGGCAAGGCTTCGACGAGGTTGCGTCCGGCGAAGTCGACCACGCCGTCGCGGGTCGCGCCCGCAGGCAGGAGGCCGAGCAGCCCGCGTCCGAGCGTCGACTTGCCGCATCCGGACTCGCCGACAAGTCCGAGCGTTTCGCGCTCGCGGATCTCGAAGCTCACGCCGTCGACGGCGCGCACCGGCCCCCGGTCGGTTCCGTACCAGACGCGCAGGTCACGCACCCGGACGACGGGACGGGCGGCAGCAACCGTGGTGGTCGTCGCCGCGCGCTGCCCACCAGGCATCGCGTATCTGCGGTGGTTCGGCCGGCGCATCAACGGGTTGTAGCTGTCGTTCAAACCCTCGCCGACGAGGGTGAGGCCGGTGACGAGCAGGATGATGGCGATTCCCGGGAACAACCCAGTCCACCAGAAGCCGGCCTGGGCGTCCGAGATGCCGCGCGAGATGTCGTATCCCCATTCGGCCGCGACCGAGGGGTCCATGCCGATGCCGAGGAACGAGAGTCCGGCGAGCGTGAGGATCGCGTCGGCGGCGTTGAGCGAGGCGACGACCGGGACGGATTGGATGACGTTCGCGAACACGTACCGGCGAATGACCGTGCGCGGCTTGGCGCCGAGGGCGCGACCCGCCTCCACGTACGATTCCTCCCGCACCGAGAGCACGCTGTTGCGGACGACACGGAAGTACTGCGGGATGTAGACGACGGTGATCGCGATCGCCGCGGTGAAGACGCCCCCGCCGACCGAGTTCTGCAGGAGGAAGGCGATGACGATTGCGAGCAGCAGATACGGGAAGGCGAAGATGGAGTCGTTGAACAGGACGAGCGCCCGGTCCACCCAGCCCCCGAAGTAGCCGGAGACGAGCCCCAGGGGGACGCCGATGACGACGCTGAACGCGAGGGCGAGCACGACGACCTCGATGGAGGTGCGTGCCCCGAAGATGACCCGGGAGAAGACGTCTTCGGAGACGACCGTCGTGCCCATCCAGTGCGCCGCCGACGGCGCGCCTTGCTGGGGGAAGCGAACCCCGTGCGCGATGTACTGGTTGAAGCCGTAAGGCGCGATCTGCGGCGCGAAGACGGCGAGCACGACGAAGAACAGCGTGATGGCGGCGCCGGTCCAGAAGATCCAGCGTGGCAACCCCCGGGCGGCGAGGAGTGGGGCGATCGCGTGGTGAATCCCCCGCATCCGCCCGGCTCCGTCGTCGCGCGCGTCGTCCCCGATCCCTCTCGTGTTCACGGTGACCTGCGCCGTCGTCGCCATCAGTAGCGCACCCGTGGGTCGATCCAGGCGTTCAGCAGGTCGATGAGGAGACTGATCGCGACGACGGCGAGCGCGAAGACCGTGATGATCCCCTGGACCGCGATGTAGTCGCGGGCCTCGAGATAGTAGATGAGCTCGTTGCCGATTCCCGGCCAGTTGAAGGTCTCCTCGGTGAGGACGGCGCCGGAGAGCAGAAGCGCTGCTTGCAGGCCGGTCACCGTGATGATCGGGACGAGCGCGTTGCGGAAAGCATGGCGCACGACGACGGAGCGCTCCTTCAGCCCGCGCGCCCGGGCGGCTTCCACGTAGTCGCCCTTCATCGTCTGGATGACGTTGACCCGCACGAGGCGGAGCACGACTCCCGAGATCACGAGACCGAGGGTCATCGCCGGCAGGACGAGGTGGGCGAAGAGGTCTGGCAGGTCCCCCCACTGCCCGTCGATCATCGCGTCGATGATGGGAATGTTGGTATGTGGCGCGAGGTTGGCCTGGATGATGACGCTCGCCTCGCTCGAGGTCGGCAGCCAGTTGAGGACGTGCCCGAACAGCAGCTGCGCGAGCAGCCCGAGGAAAAAGACCGGCGCCGCGTAGATCACGATGCCGAAGATGCGCGCTGAGGCGTCCACCCAGGTGTCGCGCATCCGGCCGGCGAGCATGCCGAGCGGGATGCCGACGACGAGCGCGACGAACATCGCTGCGGCGGTGAGCTCGAGCGTGGCGGCGCCGTTCTGGGCGATGATCTGCGTGACCGTGCGGTGGTCGGTGAGCGATATCCCGAGATTGCCCGTGAACACCTGTCTTAGATACTCGCCGTACTGGACGAGGAGGGGCTTGTCGTATCCGGCCGCGCGCTCTCGGGCGGCGAGCTGGGCTGGCGAGAGGTGCCCACCGAGCGCCGCGAGGATCGGGTTGCCTGGGGCGACTCTCATCAGCATGAAGACGAGCGTCAGCAGGATCAGCACCATCGGCAGCACGAGCACGAGCCGCGTGATGATGTAACGGCGCAGCGAGCCCGTCGATGAGGACAACTTGAGCGTTCCTTTCGGGGTCCGGGCTCCAAAGGAGGCCGGGTGCGGGGCCCGGCCTCCTTTGGACTATCCCGCTAGGACTTGCCGATCAGCCAGAAACGGAACGTGTACGACGCGTCGAGCGTCGACAGAACGCCGGTGACGTTGTCGCGCACCCCCGCGACCTGGCCTCCCTGCCAGAGCGGAATGAGCGGCGCGTCCTTGGCCGTCAGCGTCTGGAGCTTCGCGAACGCCACGTTCCGCACCGACTGGACCGTTGAGGCCTCCTCCTCCGCGATGTACTTGTTCACTTGCATGTTGCAGTAGTGGTCGTTCATCCAAGCCATGTTGCAGAGGTAGAAGGGACCCGTGTAGTCGTCGGCGTCCGGGTAATCCGGGAACCATCCGAACAAGGACACCCCGTACTGGTTGGTCGTCCCCGCGCTCACGTACGTTGCCCACGCCGCCGTGTTCAGCGACACGCTGAAAAGACCCCCGGTGTCGATCTGGCGCTGCAGCTCGGTCGCAAGGTCAGTGTCCCCGTAGTGATCGGTGTTGTACCAGAGAGTCAACTTGACCGGAGTCTTGACGCCAGCTGACTTGAGCACGGCCTTGGCCTTCGCGACGCTCGGAGACGTGCCATAGACGTCAGCGAACGAGTTGATGTGACCCGGGAGCGCGTCGGCGATGATCGAGTAGAGCGGCTTGACCGTTCCCCTGTAGACGTGCGTCACGATGTCTTGACGGTTGATGAGGTAGGCGACCGCCTGACGAATGGCGTGCTTCTGCGCGGTCGTCTTACCGGGTTGTGTCTTCAGGTTGAAGACGATGTACCGGATCTCGATTCCCTTGCCCTGGTCGACCGTGACGCCCTTGGATTTCTCGAGCGCGATGAGCTGCGTCGGGCTCAGCTCCCGATAGGCGATGTCGACCGCATCGGACTGGAGATCCGAGACGAGCGTCGAGCCGCTTTCTTCGTAGCGGACGATGAACTCGTTGTTGTGCAGGACGTCGTTCCCGCCGTAGCGCGCGTTCGGCTTGAACACGGCGAGTTGATTCGTCGTGTAGGACGAGAGGTAGTACGGGCCGGACCCAATGATCTTCCCGGCTGTGGATGGCTGCAGCTTGTTGAACGGGTAGACCTTCGCGTCGACGATGGCACCGGCGCCGGTCGTGAGCACGTCTGGCCAGGTCGCGTCGGCGCTCTTGAGCTTGAACGTGACAGTGTTTCCGGAGTAGCTCACGCTCTTCATCGGCGCGATAAGGCTCGCGGGACCGGTCGAGGACTTGATCTTGTTGATCCGGTTGAACGAATATGCCACGTCGGCAGCCGTGACCGGGTCGCCGTTCGAGAAGAACTGCTTCGGTTTCACGGTGCAGACATAGGTGACCGCCCCTGTTCCCTTCCAGGCGCAGGTTCCGGCGTCAGAAACGATCGTCGTCGTGCTGGGGATGTACTTAAGAAGCGTCTGATAGACGTTGTAGATGATCGTCCAAGACGGCAGGTCGTACGATCCGGCAGGGTCCAAGGAAGTGATGCGGTCGGTTGTTCCCAAGGTCACCGTGACGTTCGGAGGCGCGTGGGGCGTAGCACGTTGCACCGCGGCCCCGCTCGAGTTCGCCAAGGCCGTGACCGGAACGATCAGCGCAATTCCCACCGCAACGCCTGCCAAGCGGCCAAGGGTTGATCGGGTCAGTCGTCTGTCTTGTGGCATCAATTCCCTCCATTCGAGATGTGGTCAGCCCCGACGACTATCGAGGCTTGTTGGCTTGCTGAAGATCCCTGGCGTGTGACCTGCAGAAACGCAACAGGTGAATGTTCGCGCACGTTACCCGGTCGAGCCAAAGGGGACGACCGGACGGCGGGACGCCAGCCGTCGTCGCGTCCGTTGCTCGCTGTTCCGCTTGCCGGCGCCGCCAAGTGCCGGGGCCCGCCGGCGGGACACCGCGATCGACGCGAGCCGTCGGTCACAATCGGGACGATGCATTGTCCTCGGCTCCCTGGCTCCTGGTGAGGCCGCTCTTCTTTGGAACGATGTACAGGACGGCGTTGCGGCCAGGGCCATTCATCCGGTCCTTCGTCGGGACTCCCGTTGCCGCCATTTCGCGAAGTCGGGGAATTGCCTAGGGGCGGGGGTGTGTCGCCGCGGGCTCAGAAGTGGCCGATGGCGTGCTCGCCGCACGACGGTTCAGTGTGGAAATAGGGTCTCGGGGACGAAAAGGAGAGGGATGAAGGGCGATGAAACTGCTGCGAGTCGGCCCTGTGGGTGAGGAGCGCCCAGCGGCGCTCGGCGCAGACGGCGCCATCTGGGACCTTTCAGGGCTCGGGCGAGACATCGACGGGGACTTTTTCACCGACGACGGGATCGCCAAGGCGCGTGCCGCGTTGGCGTCCGGATCGTTGCCGTCGGTCGCGATCGACGGATTGCGGATCGGGGCACCAATCGCGCGACCGGAGAAGATCGTCGGGATCGGCGTCAACTACCGGGACCACGCCGAGGAAACGGGGGCGAGACCTCCGGACGAGCCGGTTGTCTTCCTCAAGGCGCCGAACTGCGTCGTCGGGCCGAACGACGACATTTCCATTCCGCGCAACTCCCAGAAGACCGACTGGGAGATCGAGCTCGCCGTCGTGATCGGGGCCCGGGCGCGCTACTTGGACTCGCCAGACAAGTCCCGTTCAGTTGTCGCCGGCTACACGATCTCGAACGACGTCTCAGAGCGCGAGTTCCAGCTCGAACGGGGTGGACAGTGGACGAAGGGGAAGAGCTGTGAGACCTTCAACCCGCTCGGGCCGTGGCTCGTCACTCCCGACGAGGTCCCCGATCCTCAATCGATCGGGCTGCGACTCTGGGTGAACGGTGTCCTGCGCCAACACGGCTCGACTCGCGACATGATCTTCGGGGTCGAGCACCTTGTCTGGTACGTGAGCCAGTTCATGGTGCTCGAACCGGGTGACATCATCAACACAGGGACCCCCGCCGGCGTCGCGCTCGGCGATCCCGAGCTCGCATTTCTGCGTGAGGGCGACGTCGTCGAGCTCGAGGCAGATGGGCTCGGCCGGCAGCGCTGTCGGCTCGTTTCGGCGTGACACGTTCCACCAGCCGAACGCGCCGGGCGCGGGGGCGACGCTCGGACTCGTGACGGGCCAAGAAGACCCGGGGCCGGAGTGGCGCGTGGTCGAACCGAGGTCGCCGAACGGCTCCGGAACCGACCCCGGATCGCGGAACCACAACAGATGCTGGGAAAGGTCAGCCGGCGTGTCCCGCGGCCGACTTCGAGGCTTCCTTCGATTTCTTCGCCGCGCGCTTTTCTTTCACGCTGCGCCCCGGTTTCTTCGAGCTCGTCTTCTTCGGAGACTTGTCTGCCATCGTCGGGTCCTTTCGCGTCGGCCAGCTAATCCCGATTGTCGCGTAACTCGTCTTGGCGCGCTTCGGGCAACTCCTTCCGATGATACGGCCCCGTTCCCGCCGGACCGTCGGCAACGATCCACGTAGTCGTGACTTGCCTGGCTTCAGGAGCCGGGCGAGGATCGTCGTGTTACGAGGACCGCGCTTTCCCGATCGCCCTTCCGCACCGCGATGTTCGTTGTCGCGGTGGCAGGAGTTGTCCTGGCGGGCGAGCTCGGCCTGATGTCGGTCGGCGCCGCGTCAAATCGGTCGGCACCGACCTTCACGCGGGTGCCCCTTCGGTGCTCGGTCGCGGGAGAACTCGCCTCCTGGAGCCTCGACCGACTCGCGGCCGAGACGCTCGGCACGGCGGTGCCAGAGGACGACGTGGGATCAGTCGCCCACGAGGTTGCGATGGGCATCGGCGGAATCATCCTTTTCGGTTCCGTGGCACCTCCTGACCTCGGAATCCAGCTCGCCGCGCTCGAGGCTCGTGCCCCCGAAGACGTGAAACCCCTCGTCATGACCGACGAGGAGGGAGGTCTGGTGCAGCGGATGCCCGATCTCGTCGGGTCGATGCCCGCGGCGCGGACGATGGGGGCATCGATGGACCCCGCGCAGATCGAGGTGCTCGCGACCAAGGTCGGTCGGCGCATGCTCGCGGCCGGAGTGACGATGGACCTCGCGCCCGTGCTCGATGTCGACGGAGGCGTCGGGCCGAACGCGCGGGATCCCGACGGAACACGGTCGTTCAGCGCGAACGTCGCCGTCGCGGCCAAGGACGGTCTCGCCTTTGCCGCGGGGCTGGAGCGCGCTGGGGTGATCGCGGTGGTCAAACACTTTCCCGGCCTCGGCGGCGTGAGCGGCAACACCGATGTCGGCCCCGCCGCCACGATCCCCTGGAGTCGGCTCGCGCGCTCGGGGCTCGTTCCCTTCGTGGACGCGATCCGTGCGGGAGTGCAGGCCGTGATGGTCGCCAACGCGAGTGTCCCCGGTCTCACCTCGCAACCGGCAAGCCTTTCGAAGACCGTCGAGACGTCGTTGTTACGGGGTCGCCTCCACTTCAAAGGGCTGATCGTGACCGATGCGTTGACCGCTCCTTCGATCAGTGCGAAGGGGCTGACGGTTCCCGAAGCAGCGGTCGCAGCCCTGCAGGCGGGGGCCGACCTGCTCCTTTATCAGGTGCCCAGCGGGAGCACCGCCAGCCTGACCAACGAGATCGTCGCCGCCATCGTCAAAGCGGTCGAGAAAGGCAGGCTTTCGCGACCGCAGCTCGTCGCCGCCGTCAGCTACGTGCTGGCGGCGAAGCGGGTCGACTTGTGCGCAGACGCCTGAGCGCGGCGCCGACCTGACCTCGGCTAGGGAATTTCGCGCGTCCGGCTGGGAGGGGTTGTCACGTCTCGACCCTGGTCCGCCGGCGCGGCGATCGCCGTGCCGACGCAAGCCCTGATCGGACGAACTCGGTCGCTCTCAGTACACCTTGGCGTACACGAGGACAGCGAGCACGACGATGATGAGACCAGCGATCGGCACGACGATCGCGCGTGTCATGTGCAACGCGACCCGTATGCCGCCCGCGACGACGAGCAGCGCGCCGATGACGATGCCGACGATTCCAGCCAGGTGGTGCTTGCTCACCGTTCCAAGAACAGGTGCCAACGAGCTGACAGCGTGCATCGGTTTCTCCCTCGACGATCAGCGCGGATCGCCCGACTGTAGCGATCGAACGGACGGTCGCGCGGCGGGCTGCATCGTTCGCGCGAACGGCGCCGGGCCGGACGCGCCGAGTGAGGAAGATCGCTCTCAGCGGCAGGGAGGCAGACGGGCTCTTTCGTCTTCTTCTCGCGAGCGCGTCGATTCTCCCGTAGGCTGCCAGAAGCACGAGGTCAGAAGGACCGCGCGCGCTGTTGAGAGAGAGAATCCGAATTGGCAACTGGAACAGTCAAATTCTTCAACTCCGAGAAGGGCTATGGCTTCATCTCGCGCGAGCAGGGTGATGACGTATTCGTCCACTACTCAAGCATTCAAGGATCGGGCTACAAGACCCTGGAGGAGGGCCAGCGCGTCGAATTCGACGTCGTTCCGGGCCGTAAAGGCGAGGAAGCCCAGAACGTACGGGTGGTCTAGACCTTTCTGAAGTCACATGAAGAGCCCGCCGGCTGGTGCCGGCGGGCTCTTCATGTTGCAGGCGTCAGGGACTTGACTTACGGCGCCGACGGGCCCTGGAGTCGTAGCATCCGTCGGGCCGGGAACGAAGGAGCGGGCAGTGCCCAGATCGTCACCACGGACTCGCCGTCGCGCTCACGACGAGGAACGGCGCGAGGACGATCTTCGTGCCTGGCTCGTGACGCGGGCGGGTGGGTGCGTCTGGGGTGGTCGGGGATTCACGCGGTGATGAGATGACGCGTCAAAGCATCTTCATGGCGAGCTCGTTCTTGCGATCGGCGACCGGCGTCACACACTCGCACGCCAGCGAGATGCACTACTGGCAGGCGATCATCCTCGGGATCCTGCAGGGGATCAGCGAGCTCTTCCCGGTTTCGAGCCTCGGCCACACGGTCGTCTTCCCGGCACTTTTCGGCTGGCACAACGTCGTCGCGGCCCAGTCGGCCTCGGAGTCCTTCTGGCTCGCCTTCCTCGTCGGCCTCCACGTCGGTACGGCCATCGGGCTCGTCATCTTTTTCCGCAAGGACTGGGTGAGGATCGTCCAAGCGCTCGTCGGCTCGGCGCGCCGCCGGGTCATCGCGACCCCGATCGAGCGGCTCGGCTGGCTCCTCGTGGTCGCGACCATTCCCGCCGGGATCACGGGGCTCGTCCTCGAGCATCCACTGCGGGTGCTCTTCTCCAAGCCCGTGCCGGCGTCGGCCTTCCTCGTCGTGAACGGCTTCGTACTCGCGACCGGCGAGCTCGTGCGCCGGCGACGCTCCAACCGGTCGGGGGCGCGTCCGGGCCGGGTTGCCGCTGACCCCGATCGACATCGACCGGACCGCGCCCTCGCGACGCTCACGATGAAAGAAGGCTTCGTCGTCGGGATCGCGCAGGTGTTCGCGCTCATTGCCGGCATCAGCCGTTCCGGGATCACGATGGTGGCAGGCCTCGTGCGGGGTCTCGACCACGAGGACGCGGCACGTTTCTCGTTTCTGCTCGCGACGCCGATCATCCTCGCGGCGGGCGTCTACAAGCTGCCGGATCTGCTCGGGACGACGGGAAACGGGGTCCGCGGCCAGACGCTCGTGGCGAGCGTCTGCGCGGGGATCGCGGCGTGGATCTCCGTGCGTTTCCTGACGCGCTGGTTCACGACTCGGACGTTGACGCCGTTCGCCATCTACTGCGTGGTGTTCGGGTCCGCTTTGCTGATCCACTTCGACTGACCCCGGCGCGAGTGCGGTTCGCGCCTAGGCGGTATCGGTCAACGCCCGATGCCGGGGTTGACCCGATCCGAACGGCGGACTCGTGGCGAGCGATCTCCTTGCGTGGGAGCCGGAGCGCGGGCCGCGAGGGGCACCAGACCGCAGTGCCCGTCAGGGCGCGGTGACGACCCGGAACACCTCCGCGAGACGCCCGGGGGCCAACCCGGCGCGACGTGCCCCGGTGACGAGCCAGTCACCGACGCGGGTGGCGAGCCACTCCCCTTCGCCGACCTGACTCACGTGGCAGCGCAACGCCGCGATCTTGCGATCAAAGGTGGCCGTGACGTCGACGGCGCGGTTCGGTTGGGGATGGGCCGCGAGCCAGAGCTCGCGGACGACGTGGGGCTCGAGTCCTTCGGCGAGGAGCTCCGGGTGGGCGAAGGGGTTGCGCGCGTCGGGATAGAACGCGGCGACGGTTGCCTCTCCCGCTGCGAGGTGGTCGGGATGGGAGGCGCCGAGAGCGTCCCAGTTTCTCTCCGGCGACTGGCAGACGACGCGATCGGGACGCAGGGAGCGCAGGAGACGGCTGAGATCGCGCCGCAGCTCGCTCGTCGCGACCAAAGCTCCGTCGGTGTAGCCGAGGAAGTGCAGGTCGTGAACGCCGACGACGGAGGCGGCGGCGCGTTGTTCACTTCGACGGGTTTCGGCCATCTCCGAGCGCGAGATGGAGCGGTCGGACCCTCCCGCGTCCCCGTCGGTGACGATGCAGTAGGAGACGTCAATCCCGGCATCGGTCCAGAGCGCCACGGACCCGGCCACACCGAAGTCCACGTCGTCGGGGTGGGCGGCGACGACGAGCACGCGGGCGATACCCGGCTCGATGCCGTCGGCGACACGTATCTCTGGGCTAGCGGCCATCGGTCGCGCCGTGGGTCATCCCGGGAGGCTAGCGCCGCGGGGATTGGCGGCCGTCGCCGGATTCCCGCGCACCGAGGTTGCGCACCAGGCGGGGCGATCGCGCCGATCGGCGTTCCGCCGTCCGCTACGCTCGCCGCTTGACCGAAGATTCCGAGTTCAGGCGCCTGTCGCGTGCCGGCACGACTACCGGACGGCGCGAGGAAGCACCCGATGGCCGAAGCGGCGGACATTCCACGACGAAAGGAGCCTTCGAGGGAGTCGCGTGATCCGGCCAGCGATGAGGCGCGAACCCTCCTTGCCGAGGCCGAGAGGGACCTGCGCGCCATCGAAGTGGCGATGGAGCGCCTCGCCGGCGGCACCTACTCGACCTGCGAGCTGTGCGGATCTCCCATCGAGCCGGAGCGGCTCGCCGTCGCGCCGACGGAGCGGACCTGCGCGGCCCACGACGCGCCGAACTGAGCGAAGACGCCTCCGGTCACGCCCCGCGCCGGAGGCTCAGGCCTTCTTCGTCTCCCGGAAGATCCGGTCGATCTCGGCGATGCCCTCGAGCAGCCGGTCCGCAACCGCGACGTCACTGGTCTTCTTCGCTTCTCCGGCGGCCTTGGTCGTCGTCCAGACGAGCTCGTGCAGCTCGGGGAAGCGCTCGGCGTGTTCGGGTCTGAAGTAGTCAGTCCACAGCACCCAGAGGTGGTGCTTCACGAGCTCGGCCCGTTCTTCTTTGATCATGATGGCGCGCTGGCGGAACACCGGATCGTCGGACGCGTTGAACCTCTCCATGCAGGCCTTCACCGACTCCGCCTCGATGCGGGCCTGTGCGGGGTCGTAGACGCCGCAAGGCAGGTCACAGTGGGCGTGCGCCGTGCGTGGCGGCGCGACCCGGTCGGCGAGCAAGAGCAGGTATGAGGTGAGCGACATGCCACGACTCCTTCGATCGCTTTCCATTACCCGCCGTGGCGGGGAAACTGCCGACGCCGAAGCGAACGGCGCCGACAACACTAACGAGGTGTGCATCGTGCTCCGCCGCCCGCGTCGGGTCCTCGCGGCGTGCGCCCGAATCCTGCGGATCCCAGCCCGGGTCGTCGTGGCTGGCCCGAGCATGCTTCCGACGCTCTGTGACGGCGACCGTTTGGCCGTCCGCCGGACTCAGCGCGCCGCGCCGGGCGAGCTCGTCGTTTTTGTCGACCCGGAGGGTTCGGGTCGGCTCATCGTGAAACGCGCCGTCGCGGTGACCCCCAGCGAGGTCGTCGTCGCTGGCGACAATGGGGGCGCCAGTCGGGACAGCCGCCACTACGGCGCCGTGCACGTCGAATCGCTCGTCGGCGTGGCGTGGTACCGCTACGCGCCTCGGGATCGGGTCGGTCCGGTCCACTGAATGGGGATTGGTGCAGTTACCCGGGGTCGGACCGTTACGCTGGGCCCGAATGCGCAAGCTCGCCGTACTCTCGATGCACACGTCGCCCCTCGCGCAACCCGGCAGCGGCGACGGCGGCGGGATGAACGTCTACGTGCGCGAGCTGTCCGCCTCGCTCGCCCGGGCGGGAGTCGAGTGTGACGTCTTCACGCGCGCGTCGTCCGAGGACCTGCCTTCCCGAGTCGAGGTCGAGCCCGGGCTGACGGTCCACCACGTCGAGGCCGGTCCGCAGCGACCGGTCGCGAAAGGGCTCCTGCACGAGCTCGTCGGCGCCTTCACCAAAGCTGTCGCCGACCGCCTGGCTGGCCCCGAAGCGCCCGGCGAGTCCCGGATCGACGCGATCCACGCCAACTACTGGCTCTCCGGAATCGCGGGCCACGCGCTGAAGCACCGGCTCGGCATCCCGCTCGTCTCGACGTTCCACACCTTGGACCGCGTGAAGGCCGAAGCGAGCCCCGAGGAATTCGACCCCGCCGACCCCGGACGGCGCGCCCGAGCCGAGGCAGAGGTGATCGGATGCTCGGACGCGATCCTCGCCTCCTGCTCGGTGGAGCTGGACCAACTCGTCGCGCTCTACGACGCTGACCCGGCGCGCGTCGAGATCGTCGCTCCTGGCGTCGACCACGCCTTGTTCTCGCCCGGCGACAAATCGCAGGCCCGTCGGACGCTCGGACTCGCTGGACCAGGCCCACTCCTATTGTTCGTCGGTCGGATCCAGCCGCTCAAGGGGACCGACGTCGCCGTGCGGACGCTCGCTGCCCTGGACCGTCTCGGTGTCACCGGCGCACGGCTCGCGATCGTCGGCGGTCCGAGCGGACCGAGCGGGGACGATGAGGTCGCGACGTTGCGGTCGCTCGTGAAGGGCCTCGGGCTCGGAGAGCGGGTCGCGTTCATCCCCCCGCAACCGCACGAGCGGCTCTCGACGTACTACCGCGCCGCGGACGCCTGCCTCGTGCCGAGCCGGTCGGAGTCCTTCGGCCTCGTCGCGCTCGAAGCCGCCGCCTGCGGCACGCCGGTCGTCGCCTCAGCCGTCGGCGGGCTCGCCACGCTCGTTGACCACGGCGAGACGGGATTTCTCGTCGATGGCGGCGGCGTCGACGTCTTCGCCGGCTTCGTCGCCGCCCTCGTCGACACCCCTGAGCTGGCGGCGCGCTTCGGCGAAGCGGCGGCCCGACGTGCCCGGGCCTACACGTGGTCGCTCGCCGCGGCCCGCCTGCGCCGCCTCTACAACGACCTGACGGCGCGCACCCTCGTCGAGTGCGGTTGAGGTCACGTCGTGGCCGTCCGGCTCTGCATCGTCGGAGGAGGCCGGATGGGTGGCGCCCTCGTCGAGGGACTGCTCGCCAGCGGTTGGGCGACGCCGGAGGAGATCGCCGTCGCCGAACGCGTCGGGGCGACGCGAGAGACGTTGCTGGCACGATCACCCGGGCTCGTCGTCGCCGCCGAGCCAGTCGCCGCGGACGGGCTCGTCGTGGCGGTGAAGCCGCATGACGCCGAGGCGGTCTGCCGGAGGTTGGCCGGTTTCGGCTACCGGCATGCGCTGTCGATCGTCGCCGGGGTAACGACCGAAAGCCTTCGCGAGTGGATCGGTGCGCCTCTCGGCGTGGTCCGGGCGATGCCGAACACCCCGGCGCAGCTGGGGGCGGGTGTGTCGATCATCGCCGGCGGCGCGGGGGCAACCGAGGACGATCTGGTCTGGGCGGAGGGGATCCTCTCGGCGGTCGGCACCGTCGTCCGTCTCCCCGAGGAGCTGCTCGACGCGGCGACGGGGGTTTCCGGTTGCGGGCCAGCCTACCTCTACTATCTGGCCGAGGCGCTCGTCGCGGCCGGCACCGCCGCCGGGCTCGACGCCTCCGTCGCTCGCCAGCTCGTCGAACAGACGCTCTACGGCGCGGCGAGGATGATGATCGAGACCGGTCGTCCCGCCGAGGTGCTGCGCGGCGAGGTCGCCTCTCCCGGGGGGGCGACCGAGGCGGCGGTCAACGTCCTCGAGGCGCGCGCCGTGCGCGCCGCGTTCGCCGATGCCGTCGCGGCGGCGGTTGTTCGGGCGGGAGAGCTCGGTGACGCCCGTCGGGAGTCGCGCCAAAAGCCCAGGTGACGGTCCTCGCACCGCCGAGGCGAGAAAATCTCCTTCCCCTCTTTCCCCATGAGCCCCGCTGGCCTACAGTCGTGTCGGCGGAGAGGGGTGATTGAGCTGTCGATCCAATACACGAAGTCGCAGTTTCTTACGGTGGGCGAGGTCGCGCAGATGCTGCGGATCTCGAACATGACCGTCTACCGGCTCATCAGCGCCGGGCAACTGCCCGCAGTCCGCGTGGGCAAGTCCTACCGGCTACGCGAAGAGGACGTCGACGGCTACCTCGCCGCCCGGTTCACCGAGGCGGGATAGGCACCAAGGCTGCAGCGCTTGCCCGATGGCGTTCGCGCCGTCGGCGCGACGGTGAACCTGTCGAGGGCGACGTTGACCCTGCTGGCGCGCGCCGGGTAACGCTGCCGTCCGTCCTCCTCCCGGCCAGGCGCGCCGCGCCTCAGTAACCGGCCGCCGGCGCCCGAAGGGCGGCGCGGCCCAGTCGTCGAGTCTGAGCGGGATGGGCGCGGCCTCCTCACGCCGTGACTCGGCGACGTCGTTCGGCCTGCGGCTCGTCGTTAGCCTGTGCAGCGTGCCGGGGGAGGGTCGGAGGGGGCCGAACGAACGGATTCCGGAACCAACCGTCGCGCGCCTGCCCCTCTATCACCGGGCGCTCTCCGTCATGGTCGAGCGGGGGATCGGTTACGTCTCGTCGTCCGAGCTCGCCTCGATCGTCGGGGTGAATCCCGCGACGCTGCGCCGCGACCTGTCGCGTTTTGGCACCTACGGCACCCGTGGCACCGGCTACGAAGTGCCGCGTCTCCTCGCCCGGGTCGACGGGGCGCTCGCGCTCGACCATGACTGGCCGCTCGCGATGGTCGGGATCGGCAATCTGGGACGAGCGCTCGTCCGGTCGCGGGGTTTCCGCACCGGCGGGTTCCGGGTGGCCGTGCTCGCCGACGTCGACTCCGCGATCGTCGGGACGATGCTCGAAGGCATCGTCATCGAGCACCTCGACCGGCTCGGCGAGGCCTGTGCGCGTGAAAAGGTGCGCATCGGGGTGATCGCGACGCCCGCGAGCGCGAGTCAATCCGTTGCCGAGCTGCTCGTCACCGCCGGGGTGCGGTCGATCCTCAACTTCGCGCCGGTCGTGCTGTCCGTCCCGGAGAAGGTAACGGTGCGCCAGGTCGACCTCGCCGCCGAGCTGCAGGTGCTCGCCTTCTACCGGGCGCGGCCCCCGGGCCGGGATGTCGGGGCCGGCGAGGCGGTTGGGGCCGATCCGGCGGCCGATGGCGGCGTGGGTGGACTCTGGAAGAGCTCGTAGAGTCTGCACGGTGTGGCGCGGTGACGCGCCGCGTGGCCTGAGGTCCGTCGTCGCCGTCAGGGTGCCGTTGCCGTGTAGGACGAGGAGGTGAAGGTGCCGGTCGTCGTGGTCGGGCTCCACGAACGGGACGCGCCGCTCGAGCTACTGGAGTGCCTGGCGTTCCCCGACGACGAGCTGCCGAAGGCGCTCGCCGGTCTGGGCGACAGCCCGCACCTCCTCGAAGCGGTGATCCTGTCGACGTGCATGCGAACCGAGATCTACGCCGTGGCCGAGAGATTTCGCGACGGCGTCGCGGACATCCGCCGTTTCCTCGGCGAACGGCTCGCCGTCTCGGCCGCCTTGACCTCCGGCCTCGATGAGGTGCTCGTCATCGCGCACGATGAGCCGGCGGCGCGCCACCTTTTCGCGGTGGCGTCGGGCATCGACTCACCGGTGCTCGGCGAGGGTGAGATCCTCCGCCAGGTGCGCGCGGCGCACGAACGGGCCCACCGCGAGCGTGCCACGGGTCCGGTGCTCGACGGTCTGTTCCGCCACGCCGTCGAGGTCGGAAAGCGCGCCCGGGCCGAGACGGGGATCGCGCGGGGCACCACCTCACTCGCCCACGTGGCGGTGGCGCTCGCCTCGGAGCACTGCGGTGGGTCGCTCGGCGGTCGGCGCGTCGTCGTTGTCGGCGCCGGCGAGATGGGCGCGGGACTCCTCGCCGCGCTCAGTGCCGCGGGCAAGCTCGCCGATCTGGTCGTTGTGAGCCGCAACCGCGACAAAGCAGACGCCCTGGCGAGCGCGGTCGCCGGACGGGGAGCCGAACTCGGCGAGCTCCGCCGGGCACTCGCCGACGCCGACGTGCTGTTCTCGGCTACCGCGGCGCCGGAGATCCTCCTCGGTCCCGAGGACCTCCGTCTGGCCCGCGCCACCCGGTCCCGGCGGCCGCTGCTCATCGTCGACGCGGCTGTGCCGCGGGACGTCGATCCCGCCGTCGCGTCCTTCCCGGACGTCACGTTGCGCGACGTCGACGACCTACGCAACTTCGCGGAACGCTCCCTGGCGACGAGGCGGTCCGAGATCGACCGGGTGCAAGGAATCATCGACGAGGAGCTCGGTCGCTACTCGCTCGCGGCGCGGGGGCGGTCGGTCGCGCCGGTCGTCTCGGCGCTGCACGAGCGGGCGGAGCTCATCCGCTCCGCCGAGCTGGCGCGGATCGACGCCGTACTGTCACGTCTCGGGGCCGACGACCGCGCCGCCGTCGAGACCGCGACCCGCCGCATCGTCGCCAAACTCGTTCACGAGCCGACCGTCCAGGTGAAGGCCGCGGCCGGTTCAGCGCGCGGAGAGCACCTCGCCGAGGCGCTGCGCGCCCTGTTCGGGCTGTAGCCGCCGTGGGCCGCCCCCACGACGGGCCGCGTGTCGCGAGGCGGCGCGTGACGAGCGCGCTACGGCTGGCGACGCGAGGCAGCCCGCTCGCCCTCGAACAGGCGCGGCGGGTGCAAGCCCGTCTGGCGGCCTTCGACCCGACACTTCCGACCGAGCTCGTCGTCGTGGAGTCCGAGGGCGACCGGCGTCCCGGGGCGGCCATCCACGCACTCGGCGGCGCCGGTGTCTTCGTCGCCGAGATCGAGCGGGCCGTGCTCGAACGCCGAGCCGACGTCGCGGTCCATTCCCTGAAGGACCTCCCCTCGTCGGCCCCGCCCGACGGGCTGGTCCTCGCCGCGACGCCCGAACGTCTCGACGCCCGCGACGCCCTCGTCGGTCGCACGCTCGCCCAGCTCGCGCCCGGGGCGCTCATCGCGACGGGTGCCGTACGCCGGCGGGCCCAGCTCGCGTGGCTGCGTCCGGATCTCTGTTTCATCGAGCTACGCGGCGCGATCGCGACGCGTCTTTGCCGCGTGCCGCCGGGCGGGGCGGCAGTCGTCGCCGTCGCGGCGCTCGAGCGACTCGGGCTGGGCGACCGGGCCGCCGAGGTCCTATCGACCGAGGTGATGGTTCCTCAGGTCGGTCAGGGCGCGCTCGGCCTGCGCTGCCGGGCGGACGACGCCGCGACGATCGAGCTCCTGGCGGCGATCGACGACCCCGCGGTGGCGCGCGCCATCGCCGCGGAGCGAGCCTTCCTCCGCCGAATCGGCGGCGGCTGCGACGCGCCCGTCGGTGCGCACGCGACGTGCGAATCGTCCTCGGACCCGGTCGTGGTCGACGGGTTCATTGCCCGCGAGGACGGGCACGCGCTCGTCCGTCGTACGGCCCAGGGCGACGACCCGGTGGCCGTCGGCACCGCGCTCGCCGAACAACTCCTTTTCGCCGAGGGCGCCCGGTCCTTTGTCGTGCCCCCGGCCGGCGGCCGGCCGGACCGTCCGGGCGGGGCCCGCAGGCCGCTCGTTCGCTGGCGCGTCGTCGTCACGCGGGCCGCGGCTCAGGCGTCGTCGCTCGTCGCGGCACTCGAGGCCCGGGGGGCGGAGGTGATCGAGCTGGCGACGATCGCCGTCGCGGACCCGGGCGACGGCGGCGTGGCCCTGCGCGAGGCGGCCGGTCGCATGGCGACGTTCGACTGGATCGTGTTCACCTCCGAGAACGCGGTCGAGCGCCTCTTTGCCGCGATCCCCGGCGTGCGGACCCTCGGCGGCGTGCGGGTTGCCGCGATCGGCCCAGGCACGGCGGACGCCCTCCGGCGCCGGGGGGTCAGGCCCGATCTCCTGCCCCGGCGCTTCGTCGGCGAGGCGCTCGTCGCCGAGTTCCCGCCGGGGATCCCCGGCGGACGGGTCCTCCTGCCCCGTGCCGCGGTCGCGCGCGCTGTCGTGCCCGACGGGTTGCGACGTCTCGGCTGGCACGTCGAGGTCGTCGAGGCCTACCGGACGGTCCCGGCCGCCGCGTCGGCTGCGGCACTCGCCCGGGCGGCGGGAGCCGACGCCATCACGTTCACGTCACCTTCGACGGTGCGCGGTTACTGCAGCCTCGGGGTGGCCGGTGGCGTGCCCCCGGTCGTCGTGTCGATCGGACCGGTCACCTCGGCGGCAGCGCGTGCCGCGGGCCTGACGGTCACGGTCGAGGCCGACGTGCATTCGGTCGACGGGCTCGTCAACGCCCTCGTCGCCTGGACGGTCGGCCACCCCCGCCCACCGGCCGGGTGACGCCCGCGGTCGTAGGCTGGACGCGATGTCCGAGTGCGGATCGAGCCTCGACGGGGCGGGATTCCCCCGCCGGCGGATGCGCCGGCTGCGCCGGACGCCGGTGCTGCGCCGACTCGTCGCCGAGACCCATGTCGTCGTCGACGACCTCGTCGCACCGCTGTTCGTGAGGGAGGGCATCGACGAGCCCGTCCCGATCGCCGCGCTCCCGGGCGTCGCGCAGCAGACGGTCGACTCGGTGGTCGCCGAGGCGAGGAAGCTGCGCGCTCTTCACATACCGGCGCTCATCCTCTTCGGGGTCCCAGCCCGCAAAGACCCGGCCGGCACGGCGGCGTCGAGTCCCGACGGCATCGTCCAGGTCGCGCTGCGGGCGTTGCGAGACGCCGTCGGCGAGGAGCTCGTCCTCATCGCCGACTGCTGCCTCGACGAGTACACCGATCACGGGCACTGCGGTGTCCTCGATGCGCACGGCCGGGTCGACAACGACGCGACGATTCGCCGCTACGCCGAGGTCGCCGTGGCACAAGCTGACGCCGGGGCCGATCTCGTCGCGCCGAGCGGGATGATGGACGGCCAGGTCGGCGCCATTCGCGCCGCGCTCGACGCGGCGGGGCACGCCGAGACCGCGATCCTCGCCTACGCCGCGAAGTACGCCTCGGCGCTCTACGGACCCTTCCGCGAGGCGGTCGACGTGAGGATCGTCGACGGCGGCGACCGGCGGGGCTACCAGGAGGACCCCGCGAACCGCCGCGAGGCGCTCGCCGAAGTGCGCCTGGATCTCGCCGAGGGCGCCGACATCGTGATGGTGAAACCCGCGCTGCACTATCTCGACGTCCTGGCCGAAGTGCGTCGTCTGGTCGACGTTCCCGTCGCGGCCTACCACGTGAGCGGGGAGTACGCCATGCTCCTCGCGGCCGCCGAGCTCGGAGTGATCGACCGGGACGCGATGGTGCTCGAGACGCTCCTCGCCATCAAGCGGGCGGGCGCGGACCTCATTCTCACCTACCTCGCCGAAGAAGCCGCCGAGTTGTTGGGCCACGGCTAGGAAGATGGAGCGCAGCGCGAGTTCCGCGCTTTACTCCCGGGCGGCGGCCGTCATCCCCGGCGGGGTCAATTCGCCGGTGCGGGCCTTCGGGTCGGTCGGCGGCGAGCCGTACTTCGTCGCCGCGGCCGACGGTGCCTACATCACCGATGTCGACGGGAACCGCTACGTCGACTACGTCCAGTCCTGGGGCGCCTCGATCCTCGGCCACGCCCACCCCGCCGTCGTCGACGCCGTGGCGTCGGCGGCCGCGCGCGGCACGACCTACGGCGCGCCGACCGAGTCCGAGGTGCTCCTGGCCGAGAAGATCACCCGGGCGGTGCCCGGCTGCGAGATGGTGCGGATGGTCTCGTCCGGCACCGAGGCGGCGATGACGGCGGTCCGCATCGCGCGGGGGGCGACGGGCCGGGAGCGCGTCGTGAAGTTCGCCGGCTGCTACCACGGCCACGCCGACACGCTGCTCGCCAAGGCGGGGAGCGGCGTCGTGACCCTCGGGCTTGCCGACTCGGCGGGGGTTCCCGACGCTGCCGTCGGCGTGACCGTCGTCGCGCCCTACAACGTCACGCCCGAGCTCGACGAGCGGGTCGCCTGTGTCATCGTCGAACCGGTCGCGGCGAACATGGGGCTCGTCCCCCCGGCACCGGGTTTTCTTCCGGGGTTGCGCCGTGCCTGTGACGATGCCGGGGCGCTTTTGATCTTCGACGAGGTGATCACCGGCTTCCGGCTCGGCCTCGACGGCGCCGCGGGGCGTTTCGGGGTGCAGCCCGACCTGTACTGTTTCGGCAAGGTCATCGGCGGCGGCCTGCCGCTCGCCGCTGTCGGTGGCGGGGCCGCGGCGATGAGTCTCCTCGCGCCCCTCGGCCCCGTCTACCAGGCCGGCACGCTGTCGGGGAACCCGCTCGCCACGGCGGCCGGCCTCGCCGTGCTGGAGCTGCTCACGCCGTCGGTCTACGACGAGCTCGCCACCGCCGTCGGGCGGCTCGCGACGGGGCTCGGGGAGGCGCTGCGAGAAGCCGGCCTCACCGTGGAGGTTCCCGTCGAGGGGACGCTTTTCGGCATCTTCTTTTCGAAGGATCCGGTGACCGACTTCGAGGGGGCGCGTCGCGCCGCCGGCAACGGGGAGTACGCGCCTTTTTTCCGGGCGATGCTGGAACGCGGGATCGCGCTCCCCCCGAGCCCGTACGAGGTGATGTTCTGCTCGCTCGCCCACACCGAACGCGAGATCGACGCGACGATCAGCGCCGCCGCGGCGGCGGCGCAGGAGGTCGGGGCGGCGCGCTGATCAGCCGGCGAGCTCGGCGAGGCGCGCCATCGCGCCGTAGGCGAGTTCGGCGGGGCCGATCTCGTCGGCGCGGATGAGGTTCGACATGATCCGCAGCAGCCACTCCATGAGCGTGCGGGAGTACATCCCCGTGCTCACGAGGGCACGCATTAGCGCCGGGCGACCCATCAGCCGCATGAAGGCGCTCGCCGTCTTGAAGTACAGGCCGTAGTTCTCGGAGAGCTTGGCGTCGTAGCCCTCGAGGACCCGGTTGTCATGGGCGAGGAGCGCCTGGGCGGCGAAGGACGCCGCGATCCGCCCGGTCTCGTAGCCGTAGGCGATCCCCTCGCCGTTGAAGGGGTTGATCGACCCGCCGGCGTCCCCGACGAGGAGGTAGTCCGGACCCTGGCGGGGGCCGACCGACAGTCCCATCGGCAGTCGCCCGCCCACCGGCTCGCCGAGCGCGCTCTCGGGACCGAGACACCAGGACGCTGGCGCCCGGGCGACGAAGGACTCGAGGAGGTTGGTCGTGTTCGTTGACTTCCAGCGCGCGAAGCTCGACAGGATCCCGATGCCGACGTTCACCCGTCCGTCGCCGAGCGGGAAGACCCAGCCGTAGCCGGGGACCACCGCACCCGTCTGGTCGCGCAGGTCAAGGTGCGACTCGATCCAGGTCTCGTCATGGCGCGGCGAGGTGAAGTAGCCGCGGATCGCCATTCCCAAAGGCACCTCGCGGTCGCGCACCGCGCCGAGGGCGCGTCCGAAGCGCGAGTTCGCGCCATCGGCGACGATGACGACGCCAGCTGTGATCTCGAAGTTCGCGCCCGTCGCGTGCTCGTTCACGGCCGCGCCGCGCGCCGGGCCGCCCGACCGGGCCTCCGGGCCGAGTGGGGCGAGCGCCTCGCAGCCCTCGAGGATGACGGCGCCGGCCTTCTCGGCGCGGCGCGCGACGAGGGCGTCGAGATCAGCCCGGGTGATGACGTAGCCGTACTCCCCGAAATCCGGATGTTTCGGCCAGTGCAGGAGCAACTCTCGGCCGTACGCGAGGGCGCGCAGACCCTCGAAGCGGTGGTAGCGGGTGAGATCGTCCCCCAGTCCCATGTCCTCGAGTTGACGCACTGAGCGCGGGGTCAGCCCGTCGCCGCACGTCTTTTCCCGCGGGAAGTGCTTCTTTTCAAGGACGACGACGTCGAACCCCGCTTCCGCGAGCCAGTACGCCGCCGCCGACCCCGCCGGTCCGCCTCCGACGACGAGCACCTCGCAGGAGCGGGGGATCGCCCGTGCCGACGTCGCGGTGCTTTCGGGGGCGGAACCTGGCACGCCCCGAGCGTACCGGTCGAACCGTCGCCCCGTGGTCGGCCGGCGCGGGCCGCGCTTCCCCTTAAGATGTGCCCGTACCTGCCTCTCGTGGTAAAACCGCAGGGCACGATGGGAAGTCTCGATACCTACCTGCCGGTCGTTGTGCTGCTCGCGTTGGGGGTCCTCTTTGCGGGACTGTCGATCGCGGCGTCGCGATTGCTCGCGCCCTATCGACCGAGCGACGCGAAAGAGGCCCCCTACGAGTGCGGCATCGTGCCCACCTACGAGCCTCCGCAGCGCTTCCCAGTTCGCTTCTACCTCATCGCGATGATCTTCATCATCTTTGACATCGAGATCATCTTCCTGTTCCCGTGGGCGGTGATCTCCGGCCAGCTGGGACGCTTCGGCCTCGTCGAGGTGCTCGTCTTCGCGGGGGCGGTCTTTGTCTCGTTCATCTACCTCGTCGCCAACGGCGCCCTCGACTGGGGTCCCGTGCGACGGGCGCGGCCCGTCGGGAGCGAGCCCCGGCGGACGACCGATTCGACGATTCGCCGGGTCGGTTCCGCCCGCGGGAAGGCGGCTTAGGTGCCGGTCTGGGAGTCCTGGAACGGCCTCGAGTCGCTCCGCCACAACTTTTTGACCGGAAAGCTCGAGGATTTCGTGAAGTGGTCGCGGCGCAGCTCGATGTGGCCGGCGACGTTCGGTCTGGCGTGCTGCGCGATAGAGATGATGGCGGCGGGTGGCGCCGAGTACGACATGTCCCGGTTCGGGATGGAGGTCTTCCGGTCCTCCCCGCGCCAGGCGGACCTGATGATCGTCGCCGGTCGGGTCTCGCAGAAGATGGCACCGGTGTTGCGCCAGGTCTACGACCAGATGGTCGAGCCGAAGTGGGTGATCTCGATGGGGGTGTGCGCCTCCACGGGCGGGATGTTCAACAACTACGCGATCGTCCAGGGCGTCGACGAGCTCGTGCCGGTCGACGTCTACGCCCCCGGTTGCCCGCCGAGCCCCAACACCCTGTTGCACGCCATCCTCACCCTCCACGAGAAGGTCCGTACGGGTGAGATCTTGCGGCGTCGCGCCGCGTCCGGTTCGGGCGCCGGTGTCGACCTCGCCGCGGCGCCCGGTTGGACGCCGCCGCTCGCCACCCCGGTCCACCTCGGGACGCCGCGCTGATGGCGGCACCGGGGCCACTTGCGACGCGCGTCGCGCAGCTCGCGGAGGTGCCGTTCGCCGACTCGCTGGGCGACGAGGTGTACTTCCCGATCCGGGAGCGCTACCTCGAGGTCGCGGGGGCGCTGCGCCGGGCGGATTTCGACAGCTGCAGCGACCTCTGCGCCGTCGACTACCTCACCCACCTGGCCCGCCCGCTTCCGGACGGGGTGACGCCAGAGCGCTTCGAAGTCGTCGTGAACCTGCTCTCGCGTCGCGAGGCGAGTCGGGTCCGGCTGCGGGTGATGGTCCCCGAGCACGACCCGGTCTGCCCGAGCTTGTTCTCCGTCTACCCGGGCTCCGAGAACATGGAGCGCGAGGCCTACGACCTCATGGGCATCCGCTTCGCGGGGCACCCCGACCCGAGCCGGATCCTCATGCCCGAGGACTGGGAAGGGCACCCGTTGCGCCGGGACTACGGCATGGGGCGTGTTCCGGTCCAGTTCAAAGGGGCACCCGGTCCGCGATGAACGCCGAGCGACCCGACGCGCCCCCCGGTGACGACCGGGTCACCCTCGGCGCCGACGAGGCCTTGCGGACGCGTCTTATCGAAGCGACCGACGAAGGAGCTCAGGAGCTCGCGCCGGTCGACGAGACCTCCCCGGTCGAGCTCGCCATCGAACAGGGCGGCGTGCTGCGCCTCCCGGAGAGTGAAACCCTCGACCCCGACGTCGCCGACGCGGCTTTCGGGGCAGGCGAGACGATGATCCTCAACGTCGGGCCGCAGCACCCCTCGACCCACGGTGTGCTCCGGATGATGGTCGAGCTCCAGGGCGAGACGATCCTGCGCTCGAAGCCGGTGATCGGCTATCTCCACACCGGCATGGAAAAGACCGGCGAGGGGCTCACCTACGTCCAGGGCGCGACGAACGTCACGCGCATGGACTATTTCTCGCCGCTGCCCAACGAGCTCGTCTATTCGCTTGCGGTCGAGAAGCTCCTCGGTGTCGAGATCCCGCCGCGCGCGACGTGGATCCGCATGCTCATGTGCGAGCTCAACCGGATCTCGTCCCACGTGATGTGGGCCGCGACGAACGGGATGGACCTCGCCTCGACGACGATGATGATCTTCGGGTTGCGCGAGCGCGATCTCGTGCTGCAGTTCTTTGAGAAGGTCACCGGGTTGCGGATGAACCACAACTACATCCGGCCCGGCGGTGTCGCCGCGGACCTGCCCGACGGATGGGAGGACGACGTCGAGGCGGTCGTCGACACGGTTGGCGCCCGGCTGCGCGACTACGACAACCTCCTCACGCGTCAGCCGATCTTCCGGGAGCGGACCGAGGGCGTCGGGGTCGTGAGCCCAGAGCTGTTGCTCGCGCTCTCGGCGACGGGGCCGATCCTGCGCGCCGCCGGGGTTCCCTGGGACCTGCGGCGCTCGATGCCCTACCTCGCTTACGACGAGGTCGACTTCGACGTCATCGTCGGCAGAGCCGGCGACTGCTTCGACCGCTACGCGGTGCGGCTGAACGAGGTGCGGGAGTCGATCCGGATCGTCCGCCAGATCCTCGACAAGATGCCGTCGGGCGACTACCGGACCCAGGACAAGAAGGTCACGCCCCCGCCACGCGCCCGGATCGACGAGTCGATGGAGGCGCTCATCCACCACTTCAAGCTGTTTACCCGCGGCATCGAGCCTCCGGAGGGCGAGGTCTATGTCGCGGTGGAGTCGCCCCGCGGCGAACTCGGCTGCTACCTCGTCTCGGACGGGTCGAACCGGCCGATGCGGATGCACATCCGGGCGCCGAGTTTCGTCAACCTGCAATCGGTTCCTGCCCTTCTGCAGGGCGGCCTGATCGCCGACATGATCGCGATCCTGTCCTCGGTCGACCCGGTCCTCGGGGAAGTCGACCGTTGACAGCCCATTTCTCGGCCGAGAACCGGGCCCGGGCCGAGGCATTCGTCGCGCTCTATCCGCAGCCGCGCTCGGCTCTCATCCCGCTCTGCCACCTCGCCCAGTCCCAGGACGGCTGGCTGTGCGCCGCGGCGATGGAGGAGATCGCCGAGCTCTGCGGCATCACCCCCGCCGAGGTCTACGGCACGGCGACCTTCTACGACATGCTCCGCACCGAAAGAGTCGGTCGGCACGTCATCTCGATCTGCACGAACATCGCCTGTCTTTTGTCTGGGGCCTACGAACTGCTCGCCCACGCCGAGAGTCGGCTCGGCATCCGCTGCGGACAGACGACCGAGGACGGCGAGTTCACCCTGGAAGAGGCGGAGTGCCTCGCCGGCTGTGACACGGCGCCGTGCGTGCAAGTGAACCACCGCTTCGTCGCGGCGGCAGACGGCGAGTCCTTCGATGCCCTCATTGCCGGACTGCAGGACGGCCGGCACGGGGGGGAGATCCCGCGCCACGGCGTCCTCAGCCGGATCGAGCGCGCCGTCGGCCTCCCGGGGGCGGAGACGCCGCGGCGCGGGCACGCGAGGGGCTGAGGACGTGCTCACCGAGGCGCCGCGGATCATCACGAGCCGGCTCGACCACGACGACTCGCACACCCTCGAGCGGTACCTCGCGACTGGCGGCTACAAGGCGCTGCGCAAGG